>OWIW01000014.1_pt1 | contig 155578 bp, 124 predicted proteins | sample 2433821 | NCBI WGS metagenome assembly OWIW01 (sample SAMN05065751, study PRJEB22554) | human gut metagenome | biome: ENVO:2100002; feature: ENVO:00000062; material: ENVO:00002003 | host: Homo sapiens | place: USA | reverse complement strand
CTACACTTCTAGCTTCGTCGGCAGCGTCAGATGTGTATAAGAGACAGCTTCAATAGATATAACATCGCAATATATTTTTATTCGCAACGCTAAATCTATCTTTTTGTTTATTTGTTTTTATATATTTATGTTTCTTTGGTTTTATCTTTATACAAACGTATGTATTTCTTTATTGTGCATTTTTGTGCCTTTTGCAATCAGGCTGGAGGAGAAAGGGCAGACTGGAAATAAGGAAAGCAATAGAAAGGATATGGAAAGAGTGAAACATTTTTGGCAATCGTAATGCAGTGGGGGAGTGTTTCATCGTACCGAACACATAGAGGAAACAAATCGTTTATATTCAGGCAAGAAACTGTTGTGCGAAATAGATGGGGCATTGCAAGCCTGCAGGTGGCACAGAACAGACCCTTACAGTTCCTAAGAATAGGCTGCCAATGCAACAAAAAAATCACCTTGCGCACTGCAGGCATACATCAGGCATGTTGGCGATGCCCTCACACCGAGAGCAGGAACAGAAAAATATATGATGCGTAGCACTCTTTCACATCGTGCAAGCAACAAATAAGCGAAATAAGAAAATAATTTCCAATTTATTAAAACGTATCGTTATTCGGAAATGCAGCATATTTATAACAGAGAAAGTGGCAGACATTATATGCACATTCATCTGTATAGATATTCCATACAGCAGGTGGCGCAAACAACAAATGAAGTTTATAAAAGGCAACAGACAGAGCTTTATAAAACAACAGACAAAGTTTTATAGGCAACAGACAAATTGATTGGGAAAGGACAGAACAAAGTCTACTGCCACAAGTGAAGGCTCTGGAAAAACAAAAGAGGCTGTCTTGCAATGCAAAAGGCATTGTTTCGGTCGGCAAAAGAGCCTGTTTTGCAAATGGGAAATTGGGAACAGAAAATAAGAAAACTGCAACCTCATTTTGGAAACCCAAAAGTTTGGGCGACAAAAACGGAAGATATTTTGAGGAGAAAAATACACCGATATTTTTTAAGAAAAAGGAAAGAGAAACAGAAAACAATTGCAGTGATGGGGTGGGGGAGCCGCAGACAAAATATGGAAAAAACGAAATGGGAGAGTAGTAAAATTGTCGCCAATAAATAAAAGTGGCGGTCTGGGGCGACAAAATGGGAAGAAATATGATGCAAAACACACGTGCGACAAATGGGGAATATATATTTCAGCTATGTAAATATGGTCGTAACAAGCTGATTTACATAGTAAATAAGGGGTTAATTAAAGGCGAACGGCGACAAAAAAGTGAAAAGTTTTGTAAATCGTTTAAGTTCTTCTGCAATTTGTCGGATATATTTCGTTGTGTATTAGCAACTTAAATGATGAATGAAAGAGACATTTTGAGCGATATTTGTTCCTAATTTGTCGCACAGAAAACAGCCATTTATACGTTTGCAGGCAGTCTTTTTTAGTACGATTGCAGTCGTTCTGAAAAGAGATAGGGTAGTAATGCGCGACAAATTAGTAAGATTACAAAAAGCGGAAAAGGAAGTATGGTACGACAAAAAGGGAAGTCCTGCATTTTAATAAGTAGGCGACAAATTGGGAAAGAAAACCCGAACAGAATGCGAAAGAAATTCAAACGATTTGGATTGTCGGGCGAGCTGAAATATGTCGAGGGGTGCGCAGCGACGTTGCAGAACGTTCGCAGGAGGCGCAGGGGCTTGATTTATCATGTCCCTAACAGTCAGTGAGTTCAATAGAAAAGCTAAGAGGAGACGGGAGAAACGTCAGAGAGACGAAATGAAAAGAGAAGGAGGAGACGGGGGAACGTGGTAAATCACGCTTTTACAGTGGCTGTGCGCAGCGACGTTGCAGACCGTCTGCAGGAGTCGTAAGGGCTTGATTAATCATGTTTCTAACGGCAAATGCGGTGCAATGAACAAACTGCCAGACAATATAAGGCTTCACTTCAAATCACGTTCCAACGGCAAATGCGGTGCAATGAACAAACTGCCTGACAATACAAGGCTCACTTCAAATCACGTTCTAACGGCAAATGCGGTGCAATGAAAAGCCTATGAAGCCATAAGGAAGGCGTGCTGGATTGATAATTCTTCCCCATCTGTCGTTAAAGAGCATATTTTATGGTTTTAAATATTATTCCCTTTGTGTCGCAATAAATATTTAGGAATGTGTATTAATCACTCTATCAATTAGTTACAGATATACAAATACAAATTAGGGAAGCACATTCCAGAGAGAAAACACGACCAGGCGATGGGGTAGGGAAGAGGATTTTAGAAATGAAAAGTAGTGTTTTGGGCACTTCACCGACAGGTTTTCGGCGTCAAAAAAGTGAAAAATTCCCATTCTGTCGCAGTCATTCTCCCTTTCTGTCGTGCCGATATGGCGGCGAGTTACCTATTTGTCGGCGACACATTACTATTCTGTCGGAGTGCCTTTCCCTATCTGTCGCAGGCAAGTTCCGTATCTGTCGCAGGTCGGAAGCTGGGATAATTGAGCATCAGGCAGTTGGGCTTTCCCTATATAATCTATTATAATGATTAAGAAAATGATACTCTAAGTTGACCGATGGAGTTGTGTTTTTAGTGCGGGGGATATTCCTTTCTGCTGTAATGATGATTTTAACAAAACGCCATTGCGACCCTCCCTATTTGTCGCAGGTGGCGTTTGGGAGGGCAGTTTGTGCCGTCCAGAGGTGCAGCTGGCAGCATTCGGAGGCGTAACCGGGAGCGTTCGGGTGGGCGGAATGTGGTGTCTGGGATAAAATCAGTGGTGTTTTTTAGGTTTCCAGAAGATGGTTACGGCAATGGGAAGCACATCTAAAATCAGCATAAATATCCAGAAATCCAAAAAACTCGTGTCGTATTCAAGACTGATGAATATGCCTAAGACAGATATAAATGGTAGAATATACGATGTGGCATCTATCTTTGTGAACTGTTTAAGGGGAAAAATTTTCTTCCTGAAACCATTGGTTACGGTGGTAAGCAGGACGACAATTCCCACTGCAATAAGCGCATACATGGCATACCAGTACGGGGCGTACGAGCCGAGAATGGGCTCGAGTGCAAACAGGAAGAGGAAGACGGTGAAGCAGATGTTGAAGACTGAGCTGATTTTTTTCATATTTTGTCGCTATGAATTAGGTTGCGGACAATCCTTTTAGATATTTTTCTGCAACGTTGTTTTGTTAGAATTGAATTGTAAAACTGACTGCGGACAATCCTTTTAGATATTTTTCTGCAATGTCGTTTCTTATAAATAGGAAAAAGGCGAAGGCAGACAGCTTCCTCATTTTTATAGAAATCAAATAAACACTGTGGGAGTTTCGCTGCCTGCCTTCAAAAGAAAGGAATAATATCTTTACTATGTTTGTTCCTTGTGCGGAACGTTTCAGGAATTTATTTTGCTGCGATGCACTCCACTTCCACGAGCGCATTCTTCGGCAAAGTCTTTACTGCGATAGCCGAACGTGCCGGGAAGGGTTCGCTGAAGAACTCTGCGTACACCTCGTTCATGGCAGCAAAGTCGTTCATGTCCGAGAGGAACACGGTGGTTTTCATTACGTTTCCGAGTCCGATGCCCGCTTCTTCAAGGATAGCTTTCGCATTTGTGAGCGACTGTCTGGTCTGCTCCTTGATGCCGCCGGGGGCAAATTCTCCGGTTGCCGGGTCGATGGGCAGCTGTCCGGAAGTAATGATTAGTCCGTTTGCTTCGATTGCCTGGCTGTATGGGCCGATGGCTTTGGGAGCTTTGTTTGTGTTTACAACTTTCATAATTTTAGTTTTATAAATTGTTAGAATTGTCTTGATGGCTCTTCAGAATATGTATTTTCTATTGCGAACAGCCTATTTCTTAGGCAAATTTACAGTTTTTTTTGAAACCCTGCAACTACTTTCTTATATTTTAATGGCATGTATCTGGAAATTCAGAAGAGTTTACTTCGCAAAACAATATATTTATGTAAGTTTAACAAAACATTTTTTTCGATTGAACATTTATTGCACACTTGCTTTGTATTTTTGTACCGAATACGAGCCGTAGGAATGGCTAACGACTTGTTGTAGAGAGAGTTTTGCGAAGTTACACCGCCTGTTTGGCAGGACCCATGCAGTGCGGTTGCGACGGGAGTTATTAACCTTAATTTGTATTTCAGGCAATTTAGAGGATATAATTCGTTTTATTTTCGGTTGCCATCAAACCACTTTTTACGTATTATGAAGTTACTTTCGAAGACCCATGTGGGCGATTGTCGCTGGCAGAGCGACGATGTAGCGAAGATGAAAGCCATGATAGTGGCAGACTTTTCGGAGTTGTTGAACCACGAAACGGTGGAGGGGCTGCGGTGGACGAGCACGAAGACCGACCTGGTGGAGCTGTCGCACCTTGTCTGGGAGACGGGCTTGCTGCTCGATGCCCGTGGCATTCCGCTGAGTTTCTGCAACATCGTGCGCCGCATTTGCAGGGTGCTGAATGTCGTTCCGCCTGCAAATCCGTCGGGAGTGCTGGACAAGATACGTGCGCGAAAGAACATTCGGGTGCGTCCCATCGTGGAACGCTACATGCTGTTGTACCACCATCAGCGCATTCTGCACCCCATGCGCCTGGACATCAAGCGGCGGAGGGTGCGGCAGATGTAGTGGCTTGGCGTGCGGCGGAGAGTGGCAGGTGGGAGGGAAATGATGGTCGGTGAAAAGCAGAAGGGCTGTTTTGGTGCAGCAAAACAAGGCATTCTGGAAGGCAAAAGAGCCTGTTTTGGGCGGCAAGACAGCCTGTTTTGCAATCTGCAATTTTACCTAATTCTGGGTATTGTACATTTTTCAATCTCTAAGTAACTTTGCACCCACAAAAAATTAAACGTTATAAAACAAAATCTAAAAGTAATTCTTATGAATAAAAAATACTTGTTATTGTTCGTGTGTGGTCTGCTGTTGTCGTTCACCAATGCCATGGCAGCAGTGGGAAACGGTGTTATAAAGATTAAGACAAATGCGTCGAAAGGTCAGAAAATAAAGATGGAGATGTTTATTTTTGGCGGATGGGACGAAGACGGGGACGCCCTGGACAACAGTCCCGTCTACGGCGACAACTTCTCGGTAGACGGTGCCAGCAACGTTACTGCGGCAGGGAACAAAGTCGTCATGACGGCAGACGGTCCCGAAATTACCATACATGGCGACGTAGACTATCTTTCCATAGTGAGTCAGGGCGTTACTTATATAGATGTGAGCAAGGCAACCGAGCTGTACGAACTCCGTGTAAACGAGAACCCCATCACGAGCATCGACCTGTCGAATGCACCGAGACTGAAGGTGTTCTGGGCAAGCAACTGCAAGGAACTCGCCACCGTCAGTCTGGAAAACACCCCCAAGCTCACGGGAATATCGCTGCAGGGAACACAGATTACGGCGCTCGACCTGAGCAACAATCCTAACCTCACCTCGCTCAACGTGGGCGAAAACCAGAACCTCAGCTCCATCGACGTTACGAAACTTCCCGCCCTCGAGGAACTCTGGGTGAACGGAAACGGAATGGAAAAGCTCGATGTTTCGAAGAATACAAAGCTGGAACGCCTGGAATGCAGCAAGAACAACCTTGCCGATCTGGACGTTGCCAACAACGAAAAAATAGAGTTTCTTTCCTGCTGGGGCAACAAGATAAGTGGCAATTCGATGGACAAGCTGATAGCTTCGCTTGTGAAAGAGACCGAAGGAACCGAGCGCGAGTTCTGCGTTTACAACAAGCTTTACGACAAGGAGAAGAACGCCCTGACCGTAGCACAAGCCAAGGCGGTGAAAGAACGCGGCTGGACACCCAAGCAGGCAACCGGCACCATGGACTTCTTTACGTGGCAAGCGTTTGACGGCGACGACGCCACCGGCATCAACACAGCCACCATCAGCCATGCAGCCGACAATGTCTGGTACGACTTGAGCGGTCGCCGAGTGGCTAAACCCACACAGAAGGGCATCTACATTCACGGAGGAAAGAAAGTAGTAATCAGGTAACAGTACCTTCGTACACAGTAAATCTCGAAGTTTCCGTGTGTTCCTCGCATGGAAACTTCGGTGTCTTTTAAAATTAAAAGACATTCAACATAAGATGAAAAAACTCTTATTGACACTCTTCGCATGCCTGCTTTTCGGTCAGCTGCAGGCACAGATGCGCTGCAAGGTGCTGGAAAACGGCACGCACCAGCCCGTCATCGGTGCGACGGTCATGGCAGTTGGCACGAAAAAGATAGTTGCCGTAACCGACCAGAACGGCTGTTTCGTACTCTCTGAAGGCTTCAGCAAGCCCGTCAGAATATCGTATATCGGCTACAAGTCCATACAGGTAACGCCCAAGCAGCAAGGCATCTACTATCTGTCGGTAGACGTGAGCAGCCTGCAGGAAGTGGTGGTTACCGCACAGGAAGGGCACGGCTTGTCCAGCGTTTCCACCATCAGCCGGCAAGCCATGGAGCATCTGCAGCCCTCAAGTTTCTCCGACTTGCTGGAACTGCTGCCCGGCGGACGTGCCCACGACCCCCATCTCAACGTGCCCAACACCATAAACCTGCGCGAAGTACCCATAGCCAGCGACCAGTACAACACCTCTTCGTTGGGCACGCGCTTCATCATCGACGGTGCACCCGTGAGCGTAAACGGCAACATGCAGTACCTTTCGGGCGCAGTGGACCGCACCTCGGGCAAGCGGAACTTCGCCAATGCAGGTGTCGATATGCGCACCATCTCCACCGACGACATACAGGAAGTAACCATCGTGCGCGGCATTCCGTCCGTGCAGTACGGCGACCTTACCAGCGGATTGGTCAAGGTGAAGCGGCGCAAAGGCGGCAACGACCTCTCTGCAAGGTTCAAGGCAGACATGGACAGCAAGCTGTTCTATCTTGCCAAGGCGTTTGAATGGCAATCCAAGAAGCTCTCGCTCAACCTCAGTGCCGACTATCTCGACAACAAGGCAGAACCCCGCAACCTGCTCGAAACCTATCAGCGCATCACGCTTTCGGCACGTCTCAACAAGCGGTGGCACACCGAAGCGATGGACTATAACGGCTCGTTCAACATGGACTATGGCGGTTCGTTCGACAACGACAAGGTAGACCCCCAGTTCAACCATGGCGGAACAGACAGATACAAGTCCAAGTACAACCGATATGCCGCAAGCCTTTCGTTCAGCATGGGCAGCAACAACGAGCGACTTTTCTTCAAGAGTGCCGGGCTGTCGGCATCGTTCTCGTACGAGCGGAACCGCCTTGAGCGCACCAAACTTGTACAGCTGGACGGCGACACACCTGCTGCCATGACCATGACCAACGGCGAAAGCGATGCCGTGCTGATAGCTCCTTACAAATACACTGCCACCCATACGGTAGACGGAAAGCCCGTCAGCCTGTACCTGAAAGCCAACGTCAGCTTCAGCGCACCCGTCAGGGGGCTGTCCAACACGCTGCTTGTGGGTGTCGATTACCAGATGGACCGCAACCTTGGCGAGGGACAGATATTCGACCGTCTGCACCCTGTCTACACGGGAGCATCGTATCGTCCGCGCCGATATGCCGACATTCCGGCGTCGCAAATGCTGGCTGCTTACATGGAAGAAACCCTTAGCAAGGGCATAGGAAACCACAAATTAGACATAGAAATGGGCGTGCGAGCCGAAACAATGCCGGGTATAAGTAAACGTTTTGCCATATATAATAAGGTGAATGTAGACCCAAGGCTGAATGTAGGGTGGACTTTTCCGTCGTTCAACCTGTGCCACAACCCCATGACGGTGAGCCTTTCGGGCGGCATAGGCTGGCAAAGCATGTTCCCAACCATCGACCTGCTCTATCCCGAACCCACCTACATGGACATTGTGGAGCTTAACTACTATCACGAAAAGCCCGAATACAGGCGCATGTACCTGCAGACCTACGTCGTCGATCCCACCAATACGGAACTGAAGGCAGCCCGAAACCTGAAGTGGGAAGCCAAGACAGATGTGGAGTGGGGCGGAAACCGTCTCACCGTAACCTGTTTCGTGGAAGACATGAAGTCGGGTTTCCGCACCATGGACGTCTATGCGCCATACGCCTACAAGGAGTTCGACGCATCAGGAATAGACCCCGACGCACTCACAAGTCGCCCCGACATCAATGCGTTGCCCTATAAGGCAAGGAACGTCATGCGGGCTTACGAGCACGCTTCCAACGGCAGCCGCACCTACAAAAAGGGATTGGAGTGGGTGCTCTCCACCGTTCGCTTCCCCATAATCAACACCCGTCTCACCGTAACGGGGGCGTGGTTCCGCACCGAATACCACAATTCGCAGCCCATAATGTACAAGCCCTCCAGGACGATAGGGGGCGAACAGCTCGAAATAGTGGGCATATACAAGGACGACGACGGCTTTATCAGGGAGATGGTAAACACCAACTTCACCTTCGACACCACCATTCCGAAGCTCAAGCTGGGCTTCTCGCTGTCGGCACAGTGCGTGTGGCTCACTGCCGAACAGTCCATGCGCAAGGAAAATGCGCCGCTGAAATATATGGATACCAACGGAAACATACACCCATACACCGAAGCCGATGCGCACGACACGTACCTGCAGCACCTTGTCCGCACCTATACCGACGGCATGTTTCGCCGCCAGACCGTGCCCTTCAGCATGGATTTGAACCTCAAGGCTACCAAGAAGCTCTTCAACAACAGGCTCATGGTGGCACTCTTCGTAAACAAACTGTGGGACATACACCCCGACTACGAACGCAACAGCTTCGTTGTACGCCGATACGTAACCCCCTATTTCGGACTGGAAATGAACGTAAAACTATGACATCAGGCGGAAACGCACCCTGCGCGCAGCCGCAAAGAATTTAAAACGAACACCATAATGAAATACTTGTCCTACCTGATAGCCGTGCTCATGCTGCCGTTCGCTGCAGCAAGCTGCGGACAGAAATACGACGATTACTACACGCAAGCCGTCGTTACGCTGCAAGTTCCCGACACCATCGTGCCTGTGGAAATGCAAGGAACGGTGGTTCTGAAGAACCTCTCCGACGGTCGCCGCTACACCGTATCGGCATTCAGGGGCACCACTGCCGCCCTCGACGTGCTGCGTGGTTCGTATATGCTCGATGCCGAAGGTACGCTGCGCTACCGAATGGCAGACGGAACAGAACACGTAAAGTATTACAGAGCTTCGGAAAACTATGTGGAAATCGTTGCACACCCCACGCAGATAAGTACGAAAATCATCTTCATGTAGGCACGGGAACTGTCATCATGTACACAGAACCCACCCTTTTGGTAAGCAGAACCCACCCTTTTGGTGGACAAAACCCACTCTTTTGGTAAGCAAAACCCCCTCTTTATATATACGGAATGAACGGAAGACTACTGATAACCGCCTGCTGCTGTCTGCTGCTTTCGCCTGCAATGGCACAAGACAGGGACACCACCGCAACAGCCGAGCACCGCAACGGCTGGACAAACATACTGGGCAACGCACTGCACAACCCCACCTTCATGCACGCTGCCTACACCACTTCGCTGTCGGAAATGTACTTGAGCATGAGCTACGAGCAAGCCAGCCGGCCCCTGCAAGCCGAAAAAGGCGACGGACACACGCTGGGCAACATTGCCGTAAGCTCCTATCTGAAGCTCAGTCCGAACACCACCGTGTGGGGCGGAGCGTCCTATCAGACGGGCAGGAAGCGCAACATACGCTTCAATTCCACCTCCGACTACGACCAGCTTTATCCCTACGTCATGGCAGATACCATCGGCGGAGACCTGCAAAACGAGCAATACGCCTTCAGCGGAGGCTATGCCGTGAAGCTGAAGCAATGGACCTTCGGGGCAGAAATAGACTTCAGGGCAGAACACGAATACCGCACCATCGACCCCAGACCGCGAGGAATAGCCACCGACCTGACCCTCCGCATCGGGCTGGCCCGTGCTTATGGAAACTACAACATGGGGGCAGGAATAGGCATGCGCACCTATAAGCAGACCAACAACGTAGACTTCTACAATCCGCTGGGCGTCGTTCCCGAATACCACATGACGGGACTCGGAACCAACTATGTGCGCTTTGCGGGGGCTGTCCGCTCCTCTTACTATAAAGGGACGGGCGCAATTGCCGACCTGCAGCTGTCGCCTTTAGATGCAAGTGGGGCGTATCTGTCCATCGAAGGCAGCTATATGCCTTACAACAACATACTCACCGAGCTGAACGCACTGCCCATAACACGATTGGAAGTGAGCACCACTGCCATGCAGGCAGGCTGGAAACACGAGGGAAAAATGCGGTGGGCGGCTTACTCGGGCTGGAACATGGAGCACCGCCGGGGCAACGAACACATTGCAGGAAGCTCGTCGAGCACCGAATACAAGTCGCTTATGACGCTGTCGATGTTCCGCAGTCGCAAGTCAGACTACCACGTTGGCGGAGCAATAGGCATCGGAAGGCAGTCCCAATTCATGCTCCACGCAAGGTTGGGCTGGCTCGACGACCATTCGGAATACATCGACCTGAAACGCGAAATGGCTTTCACGAAGACCTACGGACGGCTCGGCTGGCAATGGTTGTGGCATCGCAGCGCACAGTGGCTGCTGGAATGGAACGCCGATGCAGCCTGCTTCCACAACAGTTCCCGGCGGATAGTCATGCCCTATGCCATCATGGACAGGCAGATAACGCAGCTGGTGAACGACACCTACGCCGCCAAGACCGCCCACCTCTGGGAGATGGGAACGCAGTGTGCCGTCTACCATCACCCGAAACAGTGGAAGGGCACAGGCATTTTCCTCAGGGCAACCTTCGCCTACAGCCACTCTTCCTTCCTCCATCAGGTGGAAACGAATGCCACCGTTGGCGTAACATTCTGACGAAAAAGTAAATACAGCAATACAACAGAACAATGGACACAAGCAAATTCAGGCATGATTGGAACGCAGTGCCGGTCATCTTCGCCCTCCTCTGCATGGCAATGTGGTCGTGCAACAAGTACAAGGACGATGTAGCGGAACCGAAAATGGTGAGCCACCGCCTTCTGCTCAGCATGCCGCTCAACATAAACGGGGCGACACTGGGCGAGGGAACGGCAGTGCTGACCAACATTCAGACCGGCAGGAAGTACACCGCCGAAAGCTTCAGACCGTCAGGCAAAGGCTTCACAGCCGGCGTATCGCTGCCCGAAGGCAGCTACAACATTGCCGTGAAAGGCATCATCAGCTATCGGCTCAACGGTCAGGACATTGCCGCAAAGGTGAAGGCTGCACGAGAGAACGTAGCCATTGGCGCGGCAGAAACCACCTCCACCACCGAGATAGCCCTCAACGTGTATTCCGCACAGGAGGGATTCGTCATATCAGAAATATTCTTTACCGGCACGACAACGCCCGACGGGTTCATGTACACCGACGACCAGTACTTCAAGATAGGCAACAACAGCGACACGACGCTGTATGCCGACGGCATCGCCTTCGTGGAATCGTTCTTCACCAGCGACGACAAGCACGACTATCAGCCCGACATCATGGACGAGGCAATGACCATCTCAGCCATCTATGTCATTCCCGGCACAGGGCACGACGTACCCGTCAAGCCCGGCGAAGAACTGCTCATAGCACTCACTGCCATAGACCATCGAGCCGTAAACCCCAACTCTTTCGACCTGCGCAAAGCCAATTTTGAAATCTACGACAAGGGTTCGAACCCCGAAGGCGACCAGGACAACCCGAAGGTACCCAACCTTTCCAACTGGTATGCCAACTTCAGCGGAACGTTTGTAATGCACACCCGGGGCGTGAAAAGCTACGCACTGGCTCGCCCAATGGCAGACCGGAAGACCTATACGGCGAAGTATCGCTACAAGTTCGGCTACATATTCAGGCAGGGCGACATCGTCGTGCCCATGGACGAATACGAATACTTCATGCCCAACGCATGGATTGTAGATGCCGTGAACCTTGCCGTGCCCACCGCACACGAGTGGAACATCATCTCGCCGATGCTCGACAAGGGCTTCACTTACTGCGGAACTGTGGACTTCGACGAGTCCCGCTACAACAAGGCAGTCATCAGGAAGAAGGACGGAAGGAAGTGGATTGACACCAACAACTCCACCGACGACTTCCTGCCCAATGCCGTTCCATCTTGCCTGAAAAAGCCTTAGACGGCACAGCAGGCGGCAAGGCAAGGTGCAGCCGGAATTTAGACGAAACATTAAAAGCAACATATAAAAACAGATATGAAACATTTTCTCACCATCGTTGCAGTATTCATAGCCTGCAACGTCTACGCACAAGAGGGCAGGCTGGACACCGACAAGACCATACGCAAGGGGGTTCTGCCCAACGGAATGACTTACTACATACGCCACAACAGCCAGACAAAGGGCGTGGCAGACTTCTACATCGCCCAGAAAGTAGGTTCCATACTCGAAGAACCACGCCAGCGCGGACTGGCACACTTCCTGGAACACATGGCATTCAACGGCACGCGCCACTTCCCCGGCGACTCCATTCGTCCGGGAATCGTGAAGTGGTGCGAGAGCGTTGGCATCAAGTTCGGAGCCAATCTCAACGCCTACACCAGCGTGGACCAGACCGTCTACAACATATCGGCAGCACCCGTAACACGCGAAGGCATCATCGACTCGTGCCTGCTCATACTCCACGACTGGAGCCACGACCTGCTTCTGACCGACAAGGAGATTGATAAGGAACGCGGAGTGATAGAAGAGGAATGGCGGACACGCCGCACCGGCATGGCAATGCAGCGCCTTGCAGAACAGTCCATGCCCGTTATCTACGCCGGAACGAAGTATGCCGACTGCATGCCCATCGGCAATATGGACATCGTAAGAACCTTTCCTTACAACGACTTGCGCGACTATTACCGCAAATGGTACCGCCCCGACCTGCAGGCAATCATCGTTGTGGGCGACATAGACGAGGACGGAATGGAGACGAAGATACGCAAGATGTTTGGCAACATACCCCTGCCTACAAATCCTGCACGGCGTGTTTACTACCCCGTGGGCGACAACAGGAAGATGATACTGTACACGGCAACCGACAAGGAGCAGCCTACCGTGAACTTCACACTATACATGAAGCGCGACATAACACCGAAAGCCGAGCGCAACACCCTGCGGAACTATGCCGACGACTACAAGACAAGTATTCTGCGAATGGCTGTAAACGACCGCTTGGAAGCACTTGCCAGAGCTGCCGATGCTCCTTTCATATCGGCATCGGTGCGCGACGGCAACTTCTTCCTGGCGTCCACGAAAGACGTTTTCGAGCTTTCGGGCGTGCTGAAAGAGGGCAGGGTGCTCGAAGGAATACGCCTTCTGGTGGGCGAAGTGGAGCGCGCACGCGCCAACGGCATCACTCCCGAAGAGCTGAGACGGGGAAAAGCCGAGATGCTGTCGTTTGCAGAGAATGGCTATAACGACCGCACCAACCGTCGCAATGGTGAGTTTGTGGAAGCCTGCGTGCAGAATTTCCTCGAAGAAACGCCCATCTTGGAACCCGAATACGAGCTTGGACTGGTTCGGAAACTCGACAAGTCGGTAACCCTTGCCGGCATCAATGCGTTGGCAAAGGACATAATAACCAATCAGAACCAGGTGGTTACGCTCTTCGGCCCTGCCAAGGAAGGGTTTGAGATGCCTGCCAATGCCACCATCGAAAAAAACATCTTGGAAGCCCAGACACGGAAATATGCCCCCTACCACGAGGCAAAGGCGTTGGGCGACAGCCTTGTAACCAACCTGCCAAAGCCTGGGAGCATACTGTCTGAACGCAGTTACAAGTATGGATATACGGAACTTACGCTCTCCAACGGAATGAAAGTTTATGTGCGACAAACCGACTTCGAGCCCGACGAGGTGAACCTGAAGCTCTTCAGCATGGGCGGAAAGAACCTCTATCCCGATGCCGACATGCCCAACCTGACCTACCTTATGGCTGGCGCAACCATCGGTGGAGTGGGGCAGTACGACGACCTTGCGCTGGAGAAAATGCTGGCTGGGAAGACCGCAACCGTGGCTCCTTACATCGACGACGACACGGAAGGCATGACGGGAACTTCCAACGTGAAGGACACCGAGACCCTTCTGGAACTGGTCTACCTCTACTTTACGCAGCCACGGAAAGACCCGCAAGCCTTCAAGAGCCTGATGGAGCAGCAGGAAGCATTCCTGACCAACGCCCACGTAAACCCGATGTTGGCATACAACGACACCCTCCACAAGGTGGCATACGGCACCGACCGCCTGGCATCGATGGACAAGGAACGGCTGAAGAAGGTGAGCTACGACCGCATCATGCAGATTTACAAGGAACGGTTTGCCAGCGCAGCCGACTTCAAGCTTATTCTTACGGGCAACATCAACCTCGACAAGCTCCGCCCATTGCTCTGCCGGTACATGGCAGTGCTGCCTTCCAACAATCGCACGGAAGGCATTGGTACACACGGCGCAAGGCTCGTCGATGGCAAGAAGACGTACATCTTCCACAAGGAACAAGCCACGCCGACAGCCATCACCACCATCGTGATAAAGGGAAAAATGGAATACAGCAACCGCAACGAACTGCTGATGGACGCCATAGGGCAGCTCCTGCGCATCGTCTACACCGACAAGGTGCGCGAAGAGAAGGGCGGCACCTACAGCGTACAGGTGTCGGGCGACCTGCAGCACCACCCCGCCGACGAGGCATTGCTGCGCATTGCCTTCCAGACCGACCCGCAGAAGTACCACGAGCTGATACCCATCGTGTACGAACAACTGCACAAGATGGCGACCGAGGGACCCTCGCAGCAAGACCTCGACAAGGTGAAGGCTTACGAAAGGAAGGTCTACAACCAGGTGTTGCGCATGAACAACTACTGGGAATACGTGCTCTACAGCGACCTGTTCAACGGAATAGACGTGGACACCACCTTCCGTTCCATCGTTGAAAGCATGACTTGCGACGACATTCGCACCACGCTCCGCCAACTGCTCGACCAGAACAATTGCATAGAAGTTACGATGACACAAAAATGAATGCCCGCAAGGCAAAGGCAAAACAGGCTCTTTTGGACGACAAAAGAGCCTGTTTTGGTTCCTCAAAGAGCCTGTTTTGTTTTTCAAGGGCATGGGGGTGCTTTTTTCAAAGCAGCTTTTAATAGTTTTTTTCTAAGGTTCCTAGTTTTCCTAGGGTTCCTAGAGTTCCTAGGAACCCTAGGGATTCTAGGCTTTCTACCCCCTTCTTCCACCACAGAAACCGCAGCACCTACAAAAGCAGCACCCCCACTTGGTAGACAACGGCACTCACTATCCACGCCAGCGCCGTGGTGTACACGGCAGCAAAGATGCCCCACTTCCAGCTGCCCGTCTCGCCTTTTATCGCCGCTATGGTGGCTACACAAGGGAAGTAGAGCAGGACGAAGAGCAGGAAACAGAAAGCTGTGAGCCGTGCCAGCGGTTCGGCTTGCGTGTAACTGATGTGGTTCTGTCTGGCAACATCTGCCGTCATCTGGTGGCGCAGTGCCTCGTATTTATGACTGTCGTCGCTGTACGTGTTGTCGTCGCCGAACGAATCGTTGTTCGTATAGAGCACGCCCATGGTTGAAGCCACTATTTCTTTCGCGCCAACTCCTGCCAACAGTCCCACGTCCAGACGCCAGTTGAAGCCCATCGGACGGAAAACGGGTTCTATCGTCTTGCCTATTTGCCCAATGTAGCTCTGTTCTTGTCGGGCTTGATTGCCCAAGTTGGGATTGTCGGGCACGGGAAAATAGCCTAAAGCCCACACTATGATGGACGCAACGAGTATGATTCCTCCCATCTTCTTCAGATATTGCTTGCCCTTTTCCCACGTATGTCGCCCTATTGCCTTCCATGTTGGAAAACGATAGGGTGGGAGTTCCATCACAAACGGCGTGTCTTCGCCCTTTACGAGCGTCTTGGAGAAGAGCCGTGCCAGCAGCACAGCCATTGCAATGCCGATGGCATAGAGCAGCATCATGACTGCCGAGCGGTATCGGGCGGCAAAGAACGAGCCTGTTATCATGATGTAAATGGGCAGCCGTGCCGAGCAGCTCATCATCGGAAGAACCAGCATTGTAACCAATCGGCTGCGCTTGCTCTCGATGGTTCGGGTTGCCATGACTGCCGGAACGTTGCAGCCGAAGCCCATGATGAGCGGAATGAACGACTTGCCGTGCAGTCCCATCTTGTGCATGAGGCGGTCCATGATGAACGCTGCACGCGACATGTAGCCGCAGTCTTCCATGTACGAGATGAAGAAATAGAGGATAAGGATTTGCGGAAGGAACACGATGACAGCCCCCACGCCCGCAATGGCTCCGTCTACGAGCATGGCTTTCACCGGCCCGTCGGGCAAGGCGTTGTTTAAAACTTCCGAAATCCACGCCACGCCGGCATCAATCCAGTCCATGGGATACTGCCCGAGGCTGAACGTTGCCGTGAACATTACGAAGAGAATAAGGAAGAAAAGCGGAAAGCCGAGGTACTTGTTCGTCAGGATTTTGTCTATCGTGCGCGTCGTGTCGTAGGCATCTTTCCCCTTTCCTGTGGTGTAGTGCACCTCCTGCAGTGCTCCGTGTATGAAGCCGTACTTGGCGTCCATGATGGCAGTTTCGCTGTCTTTGCCAGTCTCTTCCTTCACGCGCCTGGCGGTTTCGTCGCGGTGTTGCATTATCTCCGTGGCATCGGGGAACGATTTCACCAGGCGTTCTGCCTCCTTGTCGTTCTCCAGCAATTTTATGGCAAGGTAGCGTGTGGAGTATTTTTGCGATGCGTCGGACTCCTCGTTCAGGTGTTCCTGAATTTCGGCAATGCCGTTTTCAATCTCGTGTCCGTGGTTTATGTGAATGTGCCGGTAGAGCGGTGCATCGCCCTTTTTGCCCTCGCAGTTCTGTATGATGGTCTGGAACAGTTCCCTGACGCCCCTTCCCGATGTGAAGACGGTGGGCACCATGGGCACTCCCAGCAGCATTCCCAATTTCTTATAGTCTATGTGGTCGCCACGGTTTTCCACCTCGTCGTACATGTTCAGGGCGCATACCATGGGCACGTTCATGTCTATGAGCTGCGTGGTAAGGTAGAGGTTGCGTTCCAAGTTCGATGCGTCTATCACGTTGACGACGATGTCCGGCGTCTTGTCCACGAGCTGTTTGCGCACGTAGAGCTCTTCCGGGCTGTATGCCGAGAGGCTGTACGTGCCTGGCAGGTCTACCAGTTCGAAGTGGTAGCCCATCATGTCGGTGTAGCCGTACTTGGCATCTACGGTAACGCCCGAGTAGTTTCCCACCCGCTCGTGCGCCCCCGAGGCGAAGTTGAAGAGCGACGTCTTGCCGCAGTTGGGGTTGCCCACGAGTGCCACGTTTATGGTGTGGAGCTGTTGGTTGTGTCTTTTTTCTTCTTCGTCGGGTGCCAATGTAGGCTCGTAGGGGTCTGACGGGTCAGCCTCCAATGGCGGATTGTAAGTAGAATCTGTGGGATATTGTGTTTTCTTTCCGGCATTGTCGCTGTTCGTGCCGGTGTCTTGGCTGTCGTTATCGGTGGTGTCTTGCAGCGAGTTGCCTATGGGTTGCACCTCGATAAGGTCGGCTTCGTTGTGCCGCAGGCTCACTTCGTAGCCCATGATGCGGTATTTCACGGGGTCTTTCAGCGGTGCATTGAGCAGTACCTTCACCTCCTTGCCACTGATGAACCCCATTTCTATGATACGTTTTCTGAAGCCTCCGTGTCCCGAAACCTTCACGATGATGCCGGCTTCTCCTGTCTTCAGTTCTGATAACTTCATTCTCTTGTTCTTTTAGACAAAGGTACGAAGAAATCGCCGGAGGCTGTACACCGTCCTCTCGAAAGTTTGCTAAAATACCTAATAATGGGGATAGGACAGCCGTTTCCGGGCAGTCAGCCACTTGTTTTATCTGCTGATTTTGTCAAATTATTGCGATGATGTACAACCGGATAGTTGTTTTTTCCGTACCTTTGCACCCGAACAACCATGCCATGCCGCTTTGCAGACCCCGAAACGGACTTGCCAAGGGCGACTGACAATATAAAAACAACCAATATGAAACTTACAGAACAACGGAGCAGCATGCTCCACGGAGTCCTCCTGATGGCTCTCTTTGCGTGTGCGGCATTCTATATCGGCGACATGCGCTTTGCCAAAGCCTTGTCGTTTTCGCCGATGATAGTCGGCATTATCCTCGGTATGCTCTATGCCAACAGCCTTCGCAACAATTTGCCGGAGACGTGGACGCCCGGCATCGTATTCTGTTCCAAACGCATTCTGCGCTTCGGCATCATTCTCTACGGCTTTAAACTCACTTTCCAGGACATCACTGCCGTAGGGCTTCCTGCCATCATCATCGATGCCATAGTGGTTACGGTAACCATCTTGCTCGGCATCTTTATAGGACGGTTGCTGAAGATGGACCGCAGCATAGCCCTGCTCACGGCTTGCGGAAGTGCCATCTGCGGGGCAGCAGCAGTAATGGGCGTGGACGGCGCAATACGCCCGAAACCCTACAAGACAGCCGTTGCCGTTGCCACGGTGGTCATCTTTGGTACGCTCTCCATGTTCCTTTATCCGGTTCTTTACCGCTCGGGCGTGTTCGATTTGCCTGCACAACAGATGGGCATTTTTGCGGGTTCTACCATTCACGAAGTGGCACATGTGGTGGGAGCAGGCAACGCAATGGGCAGCGAAATAAGCGACAGTGCCATCATCGTGAAGATGATTCGCGTGATGATGCTGGTGCCCGTGCTGCTCGTCATCGCCTTCTTCGTGGCAAAGGACGTTGCGAAGCGTGAGGGCGCAGAGGGAAAGAAGAACAAGATACAGGTGCCTTGGTTTGCCATCATGTTCCTGCTCGTAATCTGTTTCAACAGTCTCAACCTGCTGCCCGAAGAGGTTGTGAAAGGCATTGTAACCCTGGACACCTTCCTTTTAACCATGGCCATGACGGCACTCGGTGCGGAAACGAGCATCGACAAGTTCAAGAAGGCAGGCTTCAAGCCCTTCCTGCTGGCTGCCATCATCTACTGCTGGCTCATCGGCGGCGGCTATTGCTTGGCACGTTTCGTTGTCCCGATGCTGATGTAAGGGTAGAAAGTGCAGTCTGGAAATATTGTTTTTTCTAAAGGCTTTAGGCGTTATAGAGATTTTATGAGTCTTGGAGAAACTAAGAGTTGTAGGTGTTCTATGAATTCCAAGAGGTTTTAGTTTTCTTAAAAGGTTTGGCTTTTAGAATGCACATTGGCGGAAACGATTTTGTATTTCGCTTAATTTCTCTATTAGTTTGTCGAAGTCTATGGTGTTGCCATAGATGAAGCTTTCCCTCATTTTGTTGTAATCTGCTTTGAATAACGCAATCCATTTGTCGTCGGGAACAATCTGAATGTTCTGTGGAAGTTCCTTGTTGTAGTCTACATATCCCACATGATAGAACTTCTTTCTATGCTCTACAATGTTGCAATACAGCGTTTTATCGTTAAGAGCACTATCTATGTACGGTGTGTGCGAGAGCTTTTCAATATCGTAGAAGTGGCGAGTCATGCGGTGTGTGCGAGGCTTTTCTTTCTGAAACTCTTCGCAAAGCAGGAATGCTTTTTCCAAAAACGTTCTTGCTGGACTAACTATTGGCACTGTCTGAACGAAGTCAGAATCTACCTTTTCCGTTGTAAAAGCTTGCTCGATTAGCGATGAGATGCTTCTCATCTCAGTTGGTTCGTTCATAGAAAGCACGCTTATTTCTATTTTTACAGTAGGTTCTACGTATCCATTCTTATCCTTATAAAGTGACGGATAGGATACGAATAACGCTGAAGGATCCTTGTCGTGAGGAACCTTCCCCACTTCATTATTGTTGCCTGACATCTCGTTGTCGTCTAAAACAGCAACATCTATTCCCCATTCTTTAAACTTACGATTCAGTTCAGCCTTAAATTCGCCAAATAGAAAGTCTTGTGCTTTCTCTCTTAAATTATGTATTTGCGTGTTCGATGTGCATCTTGCGCACGATAATTGTTTTTCGTTTAAGAAAAAATCTCTACTTAAAGCTAAGTCTATATCTTCGCTGAAACGATTTATAATGCCCCAACCCTTACTCAAACTCGTACCTCCTTTGAACAAAAGATAGTTGCTGATGCTGGAGTGAAACAGTGCATAGAGCACCATTGTAACCCACCAATCTTTCTCAACAGAGGCTTCGTCGATTCCTTTTTCTTCGCTAATGACTTGTATCATAGCCTTGCGTTCATCTTCGCTAAAGTCAATCCATCTACTCATGGCTTTGTTTTTTGTATGTTAGGTTGAATAATATCCCGCATCCAAATGGGGGTTAAGAGAAGGTCGTGTTCTATGACAGGCTTCTCAAAACTTCTGTTTAACAGTGCAGAAATTAGTTTTTTATGTTCTGCAGTTATATTTTTCTCACCGATATTGCGCAGTGCCTGCACCAGTTCTTGTATTAATGGGTCTTTAAAAGCGAAGTTTTTAGGTGCTCCATGTTTCAGTGTAACTGTCCGGTTTCCTAAGGATAGCTTTCTGCTGGAGCCTGTGGTAAGAAACACAGAGTTCATTGGCACTTGTGTAGAAAGACCTAACCGATTGGCAGCAGTGGCTCCAGTGGGAATAATAATGGCTTTGTCTCGCTTCGCAATCTTTGTAACTATTTCGTAAGCAGAGGGGTATAGAATACCAAATCGGGTTTTTCGCACTTTTACATATACTCCTTTTGATATTCGAGTAATAAGTCCTTCTTTCTCGAACATAGCCAATAGTTTGGTTACGTATTCTATATTGTTCTTCGGAAACGATGACACGAAGAACACTTCACCGTACTTGCTGCGAGCAATTTTGGCTCTAATATCTTTTATAACAGCTTCTTGCATAGCCTAATATATTTTATTTCGGTCGGAATTATTGCATATTTTTCCGACTACAAAGATAAGAAAAATCTTTCATTTAACCCCAATTGATTGTTTATTTCTATACCCCATTCTTCCCATTTTCCTCTGTTTACCTCCATAAGAATATAAGAAAGGCGTGTTCCGAAAGTGGAACACGCCTTGTTCATAGATAAGTTTAATCAAGAAAAAAGCGTTCTGTTACAAATTGCCATTATTGGCTTTGTTAATCATTTCCTTCGAAGCGTACATGTAAACTTCTACTCTTCGGTTTGCCTGGCTGACGCGCTTGTTCTCTATTGGGTTCGAACTGCCAAGACCTTCTACGGTGCGAATTTGTGCAGAAGACACACCCTGACCGCGCAGGTAGTTTGATACGGACTTGGCACGACGCTCCGACAGCGGAATGTTTATGTTGTCGTTGCCCGATGCATCGGTATATCCCTGAATGGCAACGTCGCAGTCGCTGTTCTGTCTGAGCACGCCGGCAAACTTCGTCAAGTCGTGTTTAGCCGATGCGTTGAGGTCCGAACTGTTGGTGGCGAACAAGATACCAGAGTCGAAAGTAACCTTTACGCAGCTCAAGCCGTTGGCATCTTTCACGGTTTCAACCTTGGCATTGTCTACCTGAGCCTGGGTCTGCTCCTTCACTTTGTCCATGTGTCTGCCGATGATGGCACCCGTTCCGGCACCCACGGCAGCCCCGATGGCAGCCCCGATGGCTGTTCCCTTGGTGTTCTTGCCGATGATATTGCCCACGATTCCGCCGAGCACGGCACCTGCCCCGGCACCTCCTGCACTGTAAGTTCCCTGGTTTGTTGCACAGCCTGACACGAGCGTAGCCACGCAAAGTGCAGCTGCCATTGTCTTTAAATTCTTCATAATGTGTATAATTTTAAACGTTTTGTCTTGTAATATGTTCTGTTCCGGCTGTTCGCACATGCTGTCCGAGCGTGTCGTACATTCTCTCCGGACGAAACAACTTGTAATTGTTATCCTGCAAAATCAGTGCCTTGGAGTTGCGCCGACCACGAAGCAAAGATACAACTATTTTTGTTCTGACGTGCTGTTTGCCAACATTTTTTTGTAATTTTGCACAAAATTACGCCAATTGCACTAATCAAACAAGGGGATTTGCCTATTTGATTAGGGAATTTGCCTACTTGTACGAAACAGTAAAAAAATTATATAGAACATGGCAAAAGAATTGAAACACCTTACCAAACGGGCAGAAAACTATTCACAATGGTACAACGACCTTGTTGTGAAAGCCGATTTGGCAGAGCAGTCTCCCGTCCGCGGCTGTATGGTAATAAAGCCTTACGGATACGCTATATGGGAGAAGATGCAGGCACAGTTGGACAAAATGTTTAAGGAAACGGGCGCACAGAATGCCTATTTCCCCCTTCTTATCCCGAAGAGCTTCCTTTCCCGCGAGGCTGAACACGTGGAAGGGTTTGCCAAGGAATGTGCCGTGGTTACACACTACCGCCTCCGTGCCAACGAGAAAGAGGGCGGAGTGGAAGTAGACCCCACCGCAAGGCTCGACGAAGAACTCGTTATCCGCCCCACGAGCGAGACCATTATATGGAACACCTACCGCAACTGGATACACTCGTACCGCGACCTGCCGCTCATGTGCAACCAGTGGTGCAACGTCATGCGGTGGGAAATGCGCACCCGCCCCTTCCTCCGTACATCGGAATTCCTGTGGCAAGAGGGGCACACGGCACACGCAACGCGCGAGGAAGCAGAGGAAGAAGCAAGGCGAATGCTGAAAGTTTATGCCGACTTTGCCGAACAATGGCTCGCCGTTCCGGTGGTGCAGGGCGTGAAGAGCGAGACCGAACGCTTTGCAGGAGCACTCGACACCTACACCATCGAAGCCATGATGCAGGACGGAAAGGCACTCCAGAGCGGCACGTCGCACTTCCTCGGGCAGAACTTTGCCAAGTCGTTCGACGTTACTTTCCTCAATAAGGAGAACAAGCCCGAGTATGTCTGGGCTACATCGTGGGGCGTAAGCACCCGTCTCATAGGTGCGCTCATCATGGCACATTCCGACGACAACGGGCTCGTGCTGCCTCCGAAGATAGCTCCGATACAGGTTGTCGTCGTGCCAATCTTCAAGGGCGACGAGCAGTTGGCAGCCATTTCGGCGAAGCTGAAGCCCGTCATCGACCGGCTCCGACAGCTCGGCATCAGCGTGAAGTACGACGACAGCGACAACAAACGCCCCGGTTTCAAGTTTGCCGACTACGAACTCAAGGGCGTGCCCGTGCGTTTGGCAATGGGCGGACGCGACTTGGAGAACAACACCATAGAGATAATGCGCCGCGATACGCTGGAAAAGGAAAACGTTTCGTTCGACGGCATCGTGGAAAGAGTTGCGAAACTGCTCGACGACATTCAGGAAAACATCTATCAGAAGGCACTCAGCTTCCGCAACGAACACATCTACGAGTGCGACAACTACGACGAATTTAAGGAACGGATAAAGGACGGCGGCTTCTTCCTCTGCCACTGGGACGGCACAAAGGAGACCGAAGAGAAGATTAAGGAGGACACCCAAGCCACCATTCGCTGCGTTCCTTTCATGTTCGAACAGACCGAAGGCGTGGACATGGTAAGCGGCAGACCTGCCAAAAACCGTGTCATCATAGCCCGCTCGTACTGATTTCGATACCTCCGGAAACCGAAGCCACGCACCGTTCAGTGCGTGGCTTCTGCTTTTTGGGCAGACGGAAGTCTGTACATGGAAATCTTGTTGTTTGTAAAGAAAGCAGTAACAGTGCAACTGTCTCGCTGTCAGTGCCTTGCAAAGGTCTTCGTCTTGCATGGCGAAAACGGTTGTCTTGTACGCCAAAACCTACCGTTTTACCGTGCGATAGGGGCACTTTTGCAAAGCCGTGCCGCGCCAATCGCTTTTTGGCAGAATTTTCTTTACAATGCCGAAGAGGCATGCGCCAATGGCGGACAGCATGCAGCAAACCATTTTGTCGATGACGGCAAGACGGCAGAACCATTTTATATGCAAGCAAGGACAGTGTTTGCATATTCCGTTTTTTATGCTTACCTTTACAGCTTGAACTTAAACAGCTTAGGCAGAATGGAAGAACATCTAACCGTTTACAGGGCTTCGGCAGGGTCTGGAAAGACATTCACCCTTGCCGTGGAATACATATCGCTGCTGGTGAAAGACCCCGAGAACTATCAGCACATACTTGCCGTAACCTTCACGAACAAGGCTACGCAGGAAATGAAGATGCGCATTCTGTCGCAACTCTACGGCATTGCCCATTCGCTGCAGTCGTCGGAGCAGTATTTCAACAAGGTGAAAGAGAAGACGAACATGCCCGATGCCGTGATAAGGAACAATGCACGGGTAGCCCTTACGCTGCTCATTCACCGCTACAACAACTTCCGGATACTCACCATAGACGCCTTCTTCCAACAAGTTCTGCGCAATTTGGCACACGAATTGGGGCAGACTGCCAACCTGAGGGTGGACCTGAACAACGAGGAGATAACCGAAAAGGCAGTGGACCAGATGATAGAAAGCCTGGAAAAGGGGCAGCCGGTGCTGCAATGGATAAGCTCGTACATCGACAACAGCATAGAAGACGACAACGGCTGGAACATCATTGGCAAGATAAAGAGCTTCGGAGCAAACATATTCAAGGACTTCTACAAAGCCCACGAAGCCGATTTGAAAGAGAAATTGAGCGATGCCGACGACTTCAGGAAATACGAAACGACGCTGCGCCACCGCCGGAACGCCATTCGGAAAACGTTCAACGACAAGGCGAAAAGTATTCTGAAGGCTATCCGGGAAGCCAACGAAGACGTGCCGGGCAACTTCCGCAGCGGACTGTATAAGTATTTAACAGAGAGTGCAACCCAGCCCCTTACCTACGAACAGCCCAAGGCAGGCGTGCTGAAAGCCAACGAATCGCCACAGAACTGGACCAGCTCCAAATGTGCAAAAGCCGACAAGCAGATAATACAGACACTGGCTGCCGAGGGACTTTCTGCCCAGCTCAGCGAACTGATTGCCTACAATCGCGACAACTGGAACGAGTTTCAGTCTGTCCGTCTCACCCTTTCGCACCTCTCCGAGCTGCGGCTTCTGCACGCCATAGCCGATGCCGTAGACAGCTTTACCAAAGATTCGAACCGCTTCATGCTTAGCAACACGCAGGCATTGCTGAAGGAACTGATTGCCGACAGCGACACGCCTTTCATCTTCGAGAAGATTGGTGCACGCCTGAAACACATCATGATAGACGAGTTTCAGGACACCAGCACCATACAATGGCAGAACTTCAAGGTGCTGTTAGCCAACTGCATGGCACAGGAATTGTCGCAAAACCTGATAGTGGGCGACATAAAACAGAGTGTGTACAGATGGCGGCAAGGCGACTGGGGCATACTGAACAGCATAGAAGACAGCTTCGCCCACCAACGGATAAGGCTGGAAACGCTCGACTATAACTATCGGTCGGAAAAGCGGATTATCGACTTCAACAACGCATTCTGGAAAGAATGCATTGCCAACACCGTGAAAGAGCTGGAACAAAGCGATGCAGACAAAGCTCCGATAGTGCAGAAAGCATACGAAGATGTGGCGCAGAAAACACACAAGACAGCCGACAACGGCTATGTAAGAATAAGTCTCTTCCCCGGCAGAAGCATAAAGGACGCCGTGCTGGAAGAACTTGTAGAAACCATAAAGACACTGTTTGCCAACGGCTATGGAGGCAAGAACCAAAGCAAGATTGCCATTCTGGTGCGCTCGAAAACCAACATTCAGGACATTGTGGACACGCTCCTGGCAACCTTCGGAAGCGAAATGAACATCGTTTCCGACGAGGCTTTCCGCTTAGATGCGTCGTTGGCAGTAAACATTATAGTAAGTGCCATGCACCTGCTTACCCACCCCGATGACGTATTGACGAGGGGAAAGTTGGTGAAACTCTACAACCAGGAAGTGCTGAAAAAGCCATTGACCGACACCGACCTGCTGGTTTCGCCCACCCAAAGCGGCGATGCCGATGGGCAAGACTTGGACAAGAAGCAACGCAGACAGATGGCTGCCCGACGGCAAAGGGCAAAGTTGGACGGCGAATTGCCTAAGGAATACGTCGAGAACAGAGAACTTTTGCTGGGTCTGCCCATCGTTGATTTGGTCGATAAACTATTCATGCTGTTCGGCTTAGACCGCTTGGAAGGTCAGAGTTCGTACGTTTGCACACTCTACGACACCCTGAACGACTTTCTGAACGACCACACCGCGGACATCGACGACTTCATTGCCGAGTGGGAAAATACCCTTTCGTCCAAGACCATACAGAGCGACGAGATAGAGGGAATACGCATCATGACCATTCATAAAAGCAAGGGGTTGGAGTTCGACAACGTCATCATACCCTTCTGCAACTGGGATTTGGAGAAGCCCGACACGTTATGGTGCGAAACGGAAGGCAAGCCCGAACCCTACAACAAGCTGCCTTTGCTGCCCATAAACTTTAGGCGGAGCGAAATGCTGGGCACGGTTTTTGAAGACGATTACAAGGAAGAACACTTCCAGAACATCGTAGACAACCTTAACTTGCTGTACGTTGCGTTTACAAGAGCATCGAAAAACCTGTTCGTTTCGGGCGCCCGTCAAGGCAAGTCGGCACTCGACAAGATTGCAAAAGGCATTCCGCCAGCCAATCGTTCATATGCCATCGAAACGGCATTGAAGCAGGTTAGCGAACAATTACGGGGCAGCGTGCTCGACTTTCCCGACGACATCGGCAGCGAAATACACTTCCGGTACGGCGCCATCGCCCCCGCAACGCACGAGGAAGAGCGCACCGCGGCAGACAATCCGTTCTTGGTTAAGCCCGACAAACACATTGTAAGCATAGCCACATATCCCCAGGCGGCAAGCTTTAAGCAGAGCAACAAGAGCATGGAATTTGTGAAGGGAGAAGACGTGGACCCCTCCGACAGAACGCGATACATAAAGATAGGCAACGTGTTGCACCAGCTCTTCTCTACCATTTACACCACCGACGACATTCCGGCAAGGCTGAACGAACTGGAACAACAAGGCATCATATACAACGACGAGATAACTTCGGCACAGCTGCGCACCCGCATTGAAGATGCCATAACCCACCCACAGGTGCAGGAATGGTTCTCCAAAAGGTGGCAGCTGTACAACGAATGCACCATATTAGAGTACAATAAAGAAACCGACGAGGTGGAAGAACATCGCCCGGACAGGGTAATGACCGATGGAAAAGAGGTTGTCGTGGTAGACTTTAAGTTCGGAAACGAACGGGAAGAATACAAAAGGCAAGTGCAAAGATACATGGAAATACTGACCCACATGGGACATAAGAATGTGTCGGGATACCTGTGGTATGTGGTAAAAAACATAGTAACCGAAGTTGAAATCGACTCTAAAGCGTAACAAGATGAAGACTTTCCTGCAAGAAGTAGCAAACGATTTGATAGCAAAACACGGCAACGACTTAGCCCATACAGCCATTGTCTTTCCCAATAAGCGGGCTGCTCTGTTCCTCAATCAGGAACTGGCAAAGCGTGCTGACGGTCCCATCTGGAGCCCGGCGTACGTTACCATCTCCGAATTATTCCGCCAACAGTCCGACCAGACCATAGCCGATCCGATTAAAAGCCTGTGCGTTCTGCACCGGGTATATGTGGAACAGACAGGCAGAAACGAGACGCTCGACGAGTTTTACGGCTGGGGGCAGCTGCTGTTGGCAGATTTCGACGACATCGACAAGAACATGGCAGACGCCGAAAAGGTGTTCCGCAACATACGAGACCTGCACGAATTGGACACGATAGACTATCTTACGGAGAACCAAAAGGCAGAACTCGGCAGGTTTTTTGCCAACTTCACGGGCGATTCGAGCATACTCAAGGAACGCTTCCTGAACCTTTGGAGCAAGCTGTACAATATCTATTCCGAATTCAAGGCACGCCTTCGGGCAGAGCATTTGGCTTACGAGGGTATGCTGTACAGAGACGTCGTGGAACAAAAACAGCTGCCCGACCGCTACGATACCTACATCTTTGTGGGCTTCAACGTGCTGCAGAAGGTGGAACAAGAACTGTTTTCGGCTCTGAAAAGCGAGGGAAAGGCACGCTTTTACTGGGACTACGACCACTACTATATGGTGCAGACCAACGAGGCAGGTACCTATATTAATAGGTGCTTGGACAAGTTTCCAAACGAATTTAGTGCCGACAACCCTCTTTATACAGGCTTTGAAACCGACAAGGAAGTACGCTACGTGTCTGCCCCGACCGAGAACTTGCAAGCCCGCTACGTGTCCGAATGGCTGTTGGAGAACCAACGCTACAAGGCAGGAAAGCGCACGGCGGTGGTCATGTGCAACGAAATGCTGCTGCAAACCGTTATACATTGCATTCCGCCCGAGGTAGATACGCTCAACGTAACAACGGGTTATCCGCTGTCGCAGACACCCATCACCTCCATGGTCTGGCAGCTCATAGCACTCCAGACCGAGGGCTATTCGGCACAAGAAGGTGCTTACCGTCTGCAACAACTGTCGCACGTGCTGCGCCACCCCTACGGAAAATATCTCGGAATAGATGCCGGCAACCTGCTCGCCGAGCTGCAAGCAGAGAAGCAATACTATATTAAGGTGGAACGCACACGCCTGAAACACGTGGACAAACCGGTAGATGCACTGGTGGAATGGCTGTCGGAGACGGTCAGAACCATCGCAATGAATGGGGCAGAGAGCCACGACCAGCTCTTTCAGGAATCTACTTTCCGCATGTACACGCTGCTTAACAAGTTGTTGGAACTGATGAAAGGGGGCGAACTGACAGCCGATTTCGTCATCTTCCGCCGCCTTTTCGGTCAGCTCATTGCCTCTACCACCATTCCCTTCCACGGCGAACCGGCGCGCGGAGTGCAGATAATGGGTGTGTTGGAAACACGCAATCTCGACTTCGATAACGTGCTGGTGCTCTCCTGCAACGAGGGAAACATGCCCAAAGGAGTAAACGACGTGTCGTTCATTCCCCACTTTGTGCGCAAGGCTTACGGACTTACCACCATCGACAACAAGGTGTCTGTGTTCAGCTATTACTTCCATCGGCTGCTTCAACGTGCCAGGAACGTAACACTATTGTACAACAATTCCACCGAAGGAACGCGTGCCGGAGAGATGAGCCGCTTCATGTTGCAGCTGTTGGTAGAGAGCAAACTCGACATAAGACAGTGGGCGTTGCAAGCCGGACAGGAACCGTTAATGTTGCAAAAGACAATCATCAGGAAGGACGAAACGGTGCTACAGAAGCTCAACGGCATATCCTACTTCTCGCCAACTGCCATCAACACCTATCAGCGATGCCCCGTAATGTTCTACTACAAGTATGTTGCCGAACTCTCGGAAAGCGACGACAACGAGACGGAAGACATTGACGGACGTGTCTTTGGAAACATTTTCCACTGTGCGGCACAGCTGATGTACGAGCGACTTCTGCCGCGCGAGGTAATTAAAAGCAGCGATATAGAACAGCTTTTAAAGACCGGACGCTCGGTACAGTCGCCCACATCGGGCAACGCAAACGCCACCTTAGACAGCGTGGTGAGCGAGGCTTTCGCCCGCGAACTGTTCCTGCAGAAGCCCGGAAGCACCCGCCACCCGAAGCTGAACGGTCTGCATATCATCAAGAAAGAGGTCATAGAGAAGTTCCTCCGACACCTTCTCCAGCTCGACTTGCGTACTTCTCCGATGCGCGTAATACGCCACGAGTTCGACATCTACAAGCGTTTTACAATAGATGTCGGGGGAAAACAGAAGACCATAACGGTGGGCGGACGTGTCGACAGGTTGGACGAAATAAGGCTGAACACGCCCGAAGAGCAGCTCCGTGTGGTCGATTACAAAACCGGAAACAAGGTGGCAGGACAGCTGAAGGACGTAGATGCCATATTCGATTCGGGGAAAATACTGACCGATAAGAGCGACTACATCTTCCAGGCGGTGCTGTACAGCATCATCGAACAGACCAACGATGCCGACAACAACCCCAACCACAAGCCCGTAAGTCCGGCATTGCTCTTCATACAACACGCCGGAAGCGACCACTATTCGCCCATTGTTACATTGGGTGGAGAGCCTGTTACGAATGCCGCAGCCTACGAAGCCGACTTTGAAAACTTCTTGAAGGCAAAGTTGGAAGAACTCTTTGGCAGCGAAACTTTCGTACCCACAAGCAACCAGAGAATATGTGAGTACTGCCCATACAACCAGCTCTGCGGGCGAGGGTAATATCCACACATTTTCAATACCTGTTGCCTTCCAATGCAAAACAGGCTGTTTTGCGCTGCAAAAGGCATGTTTTTGCCGTGTAAAAGGGGCTGTTTTGCCGTATGAAAATGTAGGAACTGTAATGCGCTATAAGTCAGACGGTTATGCAATTGCCACATTTCTGGAATATATTTACATTCCGAACAGCCTGCCGATGGCTGTCTTTAATGGTTCTTCTTGTAGCTCAGTACAGCCCAGCAGCCCATGAAAAGTCCGATTACGGAGAGTGCCAGCACCTGGTGGGCAATGCTGCCGAGGTTGCCGCCACGTATGAACACGGTGCGCATGGCTTCTATAAAGTAGCACACGGGATTGACATACGTGGTGAGATAAGCTGCCTGCGGCATGGACCGGGTGGGCGTAAACAAACCCGAAAGCAGCAAAAGTATGACCACGAAAAACCACATAACCAAAACCGCTTGTTGCATTGTTTCGGAGTAATTGGATATGATTAGCCCGAACGAAGAGAAGAAAACGGCAAGCAACATAGCCAGCAGATAGATGAGCGCGACACTCCCCACCGGGGTTATACCATATACAGCCCAAGCCAATGCGAGGCAGACGGTGATGATGAAGAAGGCGATGAGCCAGTAGGGGACAAGCTTGGCAAGAATAAAAAACCACTTGTTTACGGGGGTAACGTTAATCTGTTCTATCGTGCCCGTCTCCTTTTCGCTCACTATGTTCAGCGTCGGCAGGAAGCCGGTTATCAGCATCAGCACGATAGTAAAGAGGGCAGGAATCATGAAAAGCTTGTAGTTAAGGTGCTCGTTGTATAGAAACAGCGTGTCGATTTTCGACTTCATGGCTGGAGCAGTGGGCATCACGCTCGACAGAACAATCTGCGACAGGTAGGCAGAACCCATTGCTCCCTTTGTTCCATTCACTGCATTGGCAGCTATCAGCACTTGAGGCATGTGTCCCAAGGCAAGGTCGTGGCTGTAGTTTCGGGGTATGACCACTGCCATATCAGCCTCTGAATGCTCTATGTTGCCGAGTGCTGACGCGTAGTCAGGCTGCTGTCCGTGGAAGACAAAGTACCTGCTCGCCTCGATTTCGTGTACCAATCGCTGCGACGTAGTAGTGCGGTCGTTGTCCACAACATCTACAACGATGTTCTTCACCTCCATGTTCATCACCCACGGAAGCACACACATAACCATTATTGGAAAGACGATAATGAGGCGGGGAATAAACGAATTGCGACGAATTTGGGTAAATTCCTTCCGTAAAAGATATTTCAGCGTCATGTGTTTCTATTCTAATCGTTTATTGAACTTGGCAAGCGAAAGCGACAAAAGTATGACGAACATGCCCACAAGAACGGCCAGTTCGCGATACACTTGCTCTATTCCAACACCCATAATCATTAGTTTTCGCATTGCACTGATGTAGTATCGGGTAGGTATTATGGCAGATACATACTGCAAAATACGTGGCATCGACTCGATGGGAAATATCATTCCGGAAAGCATGACAATGGGCATCAGCAGCACCATAGCCGACAAAAGAAGTGCCACGAGCTGCGTTTTTGCAACGTTGGAAACCAGCAAACCCAACGAGAGAGCCAAGAGAATGTATATCGTGGAGATAAGAAATATCCAGCCCAACGACCCCTGCAGCGGTACGCCCAGCACGAAAATAGCCATGAGCAGTATGGCTATCAAGATGACAAAGGCAAGCACCAAGTAGGGAACAACCTTGGCAACGATGATGAGAAGCGGACGTATGGGCGAGACAAGCAACACCTCCATAGTGCCCCTTTCTTTTTCGCGGACAATGGAAATCGACGTCATCATGGCGCAGACCAGCATCAGCAGCGTTCCCATGATGGCAGGAACGAAGTTGTATGCCGACTTCATCTGCGGATTGTAAAGCAGCTTCGAGTTTACCAGACCTTCTTCCGGATTGGTCAAGACCGCCCCCGCATAGTTCGTCCAGAGCTGTGCCATGTTCGGGTCGGAGCCGTCTACAATAAACTGGACCGACTGTGTTGTGCCGCCATAGTCTTTCGGAAACACCACAGCCATGTCTGCTTTCTGGTTGCGAATGAGCCGTTTTGCCTCGTCAGGGGTAGCCACTACCTGTGTAAGCGTAAAGTTTTCCGACGCTGCCAGGCAGTCTGCCGCCTGCTGTGTGGCATGGTTTGCATTACCCATAACCACTATGGTGCGCACGTTTTTCACGTCGGTGGTAATGGCAAAGCCAAACAGCAGCATCATGACTATCGGCATGCCAAACAGGATAAGCATGGTGCGCTTGTCGCGGACAATGTGCTTTGTTTCCTTGATAACGAACGAAATAAACTGCTTCATTGTATATTGAACATTGTAATGGCGTGTGTGTAACGAACTGCCTGCATATCTTTCTTGTTTCTTCTTCTTTGCTTTTTAGTCGGAGCTGCGTGTTGCCTGGCGTGCCAGATAGGTGAACACGTGGTACATGTCGGGCTGATTGAGCTTCTGTTTCAGTTCGTCGGGTGTCCCCAAAGCCTTGATTTTGCCGTCCACCATAATCGTTATGCGGTCGCAATATTCGGCTTCGTCCATGTAGTGGGTGGTAACAAAGACGGTTATTCCCTGCTCCGAGGCATCGTAAATGAGTTCCCAGAACTGGCGGCGAGTGGCAGGATCGACCCCTCCCGTAGGCTCGTCGAGGAACACAATGCCCGGGTTGTGGAAGATGCTGACGGAGAAAGCCAGCTTCTGTTTCCACCCCAACGGCAGACCGGACACCAAGCTGTTGCGGTGCTCGGTGAAGTTGAGACGCTGCAGAAGTTCGTCGGTCTTACGGTGGATTTCGTCGTCTTGCATGCCGTAGATGCCCGCAAACAAGCGTATGTTCTCGGCAACGGTGAGGTCTTCGTATAGCGAAAACCGCTGGCTCATGTAGCCAATGTGTTGCTTTATCTGCTCGTATTGGGTGCGAATGTCGTAGCCTAACACCCTGCCGGTGCCGCTTGTGGGTTGGTTTAAGCCCGTCAGCATGTGCATGGCAGTGGTCTTTCCGGCTCCGTTAGCCCCGAGGAAGCCGAATATTTCGCCCTTCCTGACCGTGAAAGATATGTCGTCCACCGCACGGAAATTGCCGAAAGCCTTGACAAGATGCTCTACCTCGATGACGTTTCCGGTGGTTTCTTCCACCTCGCTGCTATGTTTATGTTCTACGGGCGGAGGGTTAAAGACGGCTCTGAACTCGGTTAATATCTCGTCGGGCGTGCCTGTTCCCTTTACAATACCTTCGGAAAGGAACGCCACGCGCTCGCATCTTCTCACCTCGTCCAAGTACGGAGTCGATGCAACAACGGTTATCTGATGTTCCTTTAAATGTGCCAGAATGTCCCAGAATTCGGTGCGGCTGACTGGGTCTACGCCCGTTGTCGGCTCGTCGAGGAATAGTATTTGCGGCTTGTGAACGAGTGCACAGCAGAGCGCAAGCTTCTGTTTCATGCCGCCCGAGAGTGCCCCTGCCTTTCTTTTTCTGAAGCGTTCAATCTGCGAATAGATGGCTTTGATGGAATCGTAGTTCTCTTCTACCGTTGTATTGAACAGCGTTGCGAAGAACTTTAGGTTCTCTTCCACCGTCAAATCCTGGTAGAGCGAGAACTTGCCGGGCATGTATCCAACCCGCTTGCGTATCTCTTTCAGCTGGCTTACAACGTCGTATCCCGCAACCGAAGCCGTGCCTGCATCGGGCAGAAGCAGCGAACAGAGTATGCGATACATGGACGTCTTGCCTGCTCCGTCGGGACCAATCAGTCCGAAAACCTCGCCTTCGCCAACGGAAAAGCTCACGTTCTGCAACGCCTGCACCTTGCCGTAATGCTTCGATATATTGTTTACTTCGATGGCATTCATAGTCAGCCGCAATGCTTAGAACTTTATTTCGCCGTACATTCCAATCTTTGCGTAGCCGTCGTTTTGGAACTTTACCTTGATGGGATAGACCAAATCGGCACGCTCGTCGTCGGTTACGATGGTCTTGGGCGTAAATTCCGACCGGCTCGAAATCCATGTAACAACCCCCGAATACTTCTTTTTCTGCCCCTTTCCGTAGTCTGCCAGCACCGTAACCCTTTGCCCGAGCCTGACGTTTTTCAGCTGTTCGGAGGTGATGTATGCCCGTATGAACATGCTCTTGGTGTCTGCAATCTTGAACAACGGCTTGCCTACGGAAACGAATTCTCCCTGCTCTGCATACTTCTCCAATACTGTTCCGGCGAGCGGAGTCTTCACGAAAGTGTGGGCAATCTGGTCGTCTATCTGTGCCTGCTGGGTGCGGACACCTGCCTGTTGGGCGGTTACGCCAGCCTGTTGCGAGCTGATTCCGTCTATCTGTGCGGCTATTCCCTTGTCCTGTTCTGCCAATGCGGCGTTCTGGCTGGCTATCTGTTCGGTGGTGGCAGCGAGCTGTTTGCGCAGCACTTCAATCTGATAGTCGATGTCATCGACCTGCTTCCGTGGTACGGCACCGTCGTGCAGGAGTTCCGAAAAGCGCTGACGCTCCCGCTGCAGGTTGGCTATCTGCTGGCGAATGGACGCCACTTGCTTCTTCAAATCGAGCTGTTTGCTTGCCGTAGCTTGTCGGTTGGCAGCCAGCTGTCGCTTGTTTGCTTCGAGCAGACCGTGGTTTGCATCGAGCTGCTGGTTGCTTGTTGCCAGCTGCTCGCGCTTCAGTGCCAGTTGGCGCGAGTCTATCTGTCCCACCGTCAGTCCGCCGTTGAGCAGCTGTCCTTCGGTAACATTGAAGCTGATAAGCTGTCCCGAAGACTCTGCAGACACGGTAACTTCCGTCGCTTCGAACGTTCCCGTTGCGTCATAATCCTTCTTTTCCTCTCCGCAAGATGCCATCATAAAGGCAAGAACGGCTAATGGTACTATCTTCTTCATATCTTTCGGTTGGTTGTTTATTCGTTGTTGGTGTACTTCAGGTTGTACATTTCCTTGAGCATATCTATCTCGTGGATAGCCTGCTGCACCTTTGCCGCATTCTCGTTGTTTATTTCTCGCAGCAGACTGTTCACGTCTATGATGCCGTGAACCAGCTTCGATTCGGCAGCTTTGCGTACGTTTGTGCGCAGCGCAATTATCTCGTCGTCGCCTTGCATCATCGTTCGGAAGCGGCTGATGTTGTCTGTCTGCTGTATCTGTTCCATGTTATTGTTGAACAGGAACACGTCGCGTGCGTTCTCAATCAGTTCGCGTTGCGCCCTCAATCGTGCCTTGTCGTTCTTGCGCGTGTAGAGAGCGCCCACGTTCCACGACAGTCTTACGCCCACGATGCCGTTGAGCCGCCACTTACGGCTTATCATATCTTCGAACATATTCAGCCCCGGATAGCCGTAATAGCCCTGTGCAAAGAGTCCCAACGTGGGGCGCAGGCGTGCGTCCAAGGCTCTCTCCTGCACTTCGGAGAGCTTCAGCTGGCTGTCGAACAGCCGGAGTTCCGGTCGGTTGTTTGCCGAAGCGGTGGCTTCGACAGCCTCCGGTTTTCGGAGTTTGCTTACCTCTATGCCGCAAAAGACGCTTAACATGCGCTGCAACATCTGCCGCTGGGCTTTCAGACTTGCGTTCTGCTGCTCTGCGCCAAGGCGTTCTGCCCTTACGTTGTCAAGGTCGCTTGTGGCTGCCGTACCGCTCTTTACCATGGCAGCAAGTTTGTTTTCGCTCGACAGCAGAAGGTTTTTAATATCGCTGTTCAGCCTGATTTGTTCGTCGAGCAGCAGGAGCGAGAAGTACATTTCATTGACGCGACGGTGCACCTGATACAGGTTTACATTGTTCTGTGCCTCCTGCACCGTTCCTTCCTGACGGGTAACGGCACTCTGACTGCTTATTGCACCACCGTCGTAGAGTGTCTGCTGAAGGTCGATGGCTACCTTGTACTGGTCCTTTGCCAGTCCTTTCATCGCTATTCCCATCTGTTGGTACATGCTTTTCATGCGCTCGGGCCACGACACAACGTCGCTTTGGTAGGTTGCCTGCGCCGAAGCGGCAATCTGTGGCAGCCACCCTTTCTGAATGTTCCTGACTGTCAGCTCGGTTGTCCGGGCTATTAAGCCATACTGTTTGATAAGGGGATAGTTCTTTTCAGCCGCCTTTTGGCACTCTTCTAACGTTTGTGCTGTGGTGGTAGATGCTAATATTAGCAATATTGCAACTATGAATTTAGTTCTCATTTATGTTTGTTTATGCTTATGTTTTGTTGTTTAAGCGAATGTAAATGTGGCTTTATGGTGCAAAGGTAGTGCATATTTCCAATGGCACGCAACCCTAAACTGCAATGTTGTGTGGTGCTTATGTGGGTGGAGTTGAGCCACTTTTGTGTGGCACTTCGGTGCTATTGGTTACTACTTTGAATAGCGAGCGCACATTTAAACACTGTTTTTCTCTGTCTTCTTCTATAATATATTTACCCATTGGCGCCATATTTAAGAGCACGTCTTGGGTGTATTCTTTTGTTTTAGGCTTACTTTTATAGTTGTCTAACACCTTTACAGCCAGTTTTATCTGGTGTTTGCCCGGTGCAATAAGGCATTTGTTCATAGCCCAATATATAAGTCCTTTACCATAGGGTACACCATCTATTTCTAAAATAACTATTCTGTGTATCTCTCTAACAAACCATTCTTCTTTGAACAACAGTGTTGCATAGCCCCTATTAGCGTTTATCCAGCGTTGTGTTTTCACTATATATCTAACAATGGCAATGTTTCCTGCAATGAAAGAAACTATAAGAACAAATGGCAATGTGTATATGCCTATTTTAAAAGAACTATTTGCACAGTATGCCGAAACGAGCGATGCGCCAATAAGAACACACCCTCCGAAAACAAGAATGTACATTAATTTTTTTCTATTTTCCTGATGTCTAAACTTCGAACGCAGGAAAAATAAGCCTACAATAGCATAGAAAAAACAAATGAAAAATAGCCAAGAAACATAATCTACAGTTGTTATGGGCGAGAAAAGAGGTATGTTTAAAATGGTATTTATCATACTTTTTGTTTTTGGTCTACCACTTCTTTATATATAGAATGTAAGGTAAGATGCTCGTTTGGTATATCTTCTTCAACGCAATATATGTTTCCTGGTTGGAAATCGGCCTCTATATATTGTTTAAGAAGTTGAACTCTGTTGTTGTATCTTTTAGGAAGACGCTTTTCTAACTTAAACTTAATGCGATGTGTTCCAGCTGTTATTAAACATTTCTTTCCTATCCAACAAACGGTGTCTAAGGCATATTCATCTTCGTCTACCGACACAATCATAGGTATATTAGGTACAAGAAAACTACCTCCAACCTTGAAAGTTAGTGTTGCATAGTTAGGATTTTTACGTAACCATTGCCGTTTTCGCTGTATGGCTTTTATCAAAACAATGTTCATAACCAGTATAAAGCCAACAATACAAATAGGACCTATGAACGAAAATATATTATTAAATAGGGTTACAGTTGCAAAAGAAACCATCATAGCCAGTGCGTAAAGCTGAGTGAAACCAGTAATTTTGTTATGGCTAATATATAGCTTTTCTTGATGAAGCAACTGCGGACGTATGCTGAATGCCATAATTATGCCCATTACAAGCCCATATACAGCCGCTGTAAAGGTTATTATTGTTAATGTAGTATTCATAGTTTTGTTCTTTTTTCACTCTCTTTCTTTCTGTTTAAATGCAATTTTTTTTGTTTGCAAAAGTTGTGTTTGACAGTTGAGTTAAACCAAACAGCAAGAGCAACTGGTGTGGTTTAACATCGGCAGATGCCACCTGTTACAACTCTGTTTGCAAACTTACACAAAATATCCGAATATCTACGTATCTTTATAAGGGTATTTTTTGTAAAACCATAGAAAAACTTTTTTGTTCTGGTTTCATCAATATTATTTACACCTATATATATAGTTGCGTTGCAAAACAAGTAAGCCGTAGAATAAAGGTATACGAAACCAATGAACAATCCCCTACATCTGCCAGCGGCTTTGCAGCTGCAAAAGGTGGCAATGGCTATCTATAAACAAACAGAAAACGGTGGTCTTTCTGCCTGATACTATGGCTTTTAGCCTACTATATATACACATATAAAACAGCCAACCCAGTGTTTGTTTTGTAAAGATTATTTTCTTAAAAGGCGATGGCCGTATTTCTGTATTGCAAAGGCATGGGTTTTGCGGTGCGAAACAGTGGTTTTTGCCGTATAAAAGAGTGGGTTTTAAGAAATAAGGGAAAGGGTAACGCAAGGTATTGGTTATTAGATGGTTGCACGACTGCCATTGTTCTGAAAGATATTTACACTGTTGTCGTCTTCTTTTCGGCATGAAAAAAGCTGCCCGGCAGTATTCTGCCGGACAGCAATATAAGTGAATTGGTTTATCTGACGAGTAGCTTGTGGGTTACGGTGTCGGTGCCGTTCTGCAACGTTACGATGTAGATGCCGGCTGGGAAACCCAATGTCGTGTCGGCAGACAGGGTGTCAGTGAAGAGTATCTTGCCGTTTGCACCTACTACGGTTGCCTTGACAGGGCTGTTCGTATAGATGTTTATTTTGTGGTTTCCGCCCTCTGCGGTTGCCACAACACGTTCTGTGCCATTGATGGAAGATGCCAATGAGAACATTACAGCAACTTCAGTGGCTTGTTTAATGATGAACTTCTTGTCTGTAATATCCTGTCCGTTGGCTTTCATCGAAACTACTTCGTAACCACTGTCTGGTGTTGCATAGACGGTGAGCTCGGTGTTCTTCTGCACCTTAGTGCCGCTTTTCACAACCTTGTCGGAAGGGTCTTTCACGGCTACTTCTCCGTTCTCGCAAGGCAGAATGGTTATGTATGCCTCGTTGCAGCCCGTTCCGTCGCCGTTCTCGGTATAGTTCATGACCCACAGTTTCGCCTTGGCGAGCAGTGTCTCGGAGTGTTCCACGTCGTTTGCGTTGGCTCCGAATGCTATCCAGAGCTTCGTTGGAGTGGTGCTGCCCGATGCTTCTTCGCCCGGATCGACGTATTTCGGCAGTGCATAATAGAAGTCGTTGAGCTGGCAAGCGTTCCATTTGTTTCCGCGTACGTCGATGTACCAGATGGCAGTGTTTGCCGACAGGTCGAGCCCTTCGAGCGTGTTTTCTGCCGCATCGAGCTTTTCGAGCAACACGTTCTTCGACAAATCGAGCGACGTGAGTTTGTTTTTCATCACTGAGAAGTCGAGCAACTTCGTGTTGTTCTTCAGGTCTATGCTCTTTATGGCGTTGTTGCTGAGGTGCAGCTGCTTCAGTTCCGGCATGTTCGACACGTTGATTTCTGTCAGCTTACAGTTTGTAAGGTTCAGCTCTATCAGCTTTCCGTTGTTCGACAGGTCTATGTCTTTCAGTGCCGTATTCTTCATGTTGATGAGCTGCAGCTCGGGATTGTTCTTCACGTCGATGCTGTTCAGCGTGCCCAGTCCGTACGCCTTCAGTTGCAGCAACAGCGGACACTTCGTTACATCTATGCTTTTTATTTCCTCGTTCATGGACACGTCGAGGTACAGAAGGTCGGCTTGGTTCGTTACGTCGATGGCTTTCAGCTGGTTGAAGTACATGTCTATGTACTTCATCTTGTTGTTCTTGGTCAGGTCTATTGCCGAAATCTTGTTGTCTGTGGCGTAGTCCGGGTAGCTTTCGCAGTTCAGATAGGTTACGTCGCCGTATATCTTGACCTGCGTTCCTTCCGTTGTTCCGTCAATGAAAGTCCACGATGTCTTTGCCGTATATTCTTTCAGGGCACCGTCTCCCCAGTCTATCTTCACGGGAGTGTTGTCGTTGTCTGCCCCTATACCGTAAGTGCTGGGCTGCCCTGCCGGTACGGTGAGCGTTATGCACCGCTCGTCTTGCTGTTCCTCGAACACAGCCTTGACCTCTGCATCTGCGGTAACGGCGAACAATGTGTCCTGCACAAGTTTTCCATTAACCATTATTCCCTTGTAGTGCTTGCCCTCTTCGGCAGTGTAGCGCACGCACAATATCGAGCCGGGAACGACCTTTCCGTCGCTGCCCACTTCGTTGTAGTGCCGTTCAAAGGCACTTTTGTCGGGCGAATACACCATGTCGCGTTTCATCACCTTGTAGGTTCCGCCTGTCGCAGGCTTCTGTGTTATCACTACTTCTGCCATCGAACAGGTTCCGTCGCCCTTTACGTCAATCCTCCAATGCGACTCCGGATTGTTGAACATAAGGTATTTTTCTGCATCTGCCGTCTCTCCGTTAGAGTCCTTTACATACATGTATCCCGTACGGTTGGGGTCTTGTATGGTCTGATACATGAAGTTCAGAGACTGCGGTGTGAAGTTTTTGTTGCCCTGCAGGTAGAGGTATCGCAGTGCGAAATAGTTTGCCGTGAAGTCGAGGAACTCAAGGTCGCACGCCTTTGCCGACAGTGTCTGCAGCCATTTCAGCCCGCTCACTTCGAGCCGGTTGATGCGTATTGAGTCGCAATAGAGCGACTTCAGCGTTTCCATCTTCGACACATCGAGTTCCGTAAGTTTGGTTTTGCTCACGTTGAGGCTCGACAGTTTGAGGTTCTTCGACAGCCCGATTGTGCTTATATCGTTGTGTCCTATCGACAGGCTCTGCAGTTCCGTGTTCGCAGCAACGTTCAGTTTGGTGAGCTTGTTGTATGCTACGGCGAGGTTCTCCAACTTTGTCAGTCCGCTCACATCGATTGTCGAAATCATGTTTTTGCTCACGTTCAGCGATTTCAGCGATGGGTATTTCTCTGCCGGAAGGCTTATGTCCATCAGCGAATTGCCATGTAGGTCTATGCTTGTCAGCTTCGGAAACAGGTATGTATCGTAGAAATGGACTATGTCGCAGTCGTACATGGTAATCATTTTCATATTCGGATTGACGTCGGCAAAAGCCACAGTGGAGAGTTGCGGGTTCTCGTAGATGTCGAAAAATTCCAGCTTTGAGAACTCGCGGAGGTTGAGCATGTTTATCTTGTTCTTTGAAAGCGACAGCCGCTGAAGGTTCTTTGCATCGCCAAGGTCGAGTGTCGTGTACGTAAGTTGGTTATTGTTCAGGTCGAGACTCTTCAGTCCTGACTGTCCCTCAAGCTTTATTGCGGTAACTCCTTGTCCGGTTACGGACAGTTCGGACAGTGCTCCGTATATCTTCACGGTGTTGCCTTTCAGCACTCCTTCCCTGCGTAGCTTGTACGGCATCATGTCCGGACTCAGTTTATAATCTACTTTGTTGCCGTCTCCCCAATCCACCGATATGATGCCTTCTGCCATCGGAACCGGGTTGAAAACGAAAGTATCGCCATACGCCTTGCTCGTGGTGATGGTAACGATGCTCTGCTCTGCCGCAGCGTCGAGCACGGCGCATACGAGCATCGATAAAAGAAATAGCAGTCTTTTCATAATCTCTTGATAATTAAATTAAACAAGGTTTCGTTAAATTCCCTGCAGCAATACAGTACTGCTGACAAGAATTTAATGAAATATTATAATACTATTGCAAAAATAAACAAAAAGAGTTATAATGCTTACACAAAAGTATTTGTTTAACGTAATTTAACTTCTATGCTGTTTAAACACCGCTAACGAGCTGTCTGCCACGTGTTTTCAGTCTGCATAATTGGAAGAGGTGGAACGGTGGGCGAGGTGTGATTCTACCATTCTATGACCTCGTCGGTGTTGGAGAGTACGGGTTGTGCGTTTTTAGTGTCGATGAGCAGCAGGCAGTAGATGTATTCACGCAGGCGGACGTCGTAGCATAAAGAGAACTGGACGGTGTTGCCATTGACCGAAAAAGTGGTAACGAAAGGGTCGGAAGCCAACTGCTGTTGCGCATCGTGTGGCAGAAGGTGCGTGTCGTAGTAGTTTTCGAAGATGGGAGCGCCGTAACGGTTGCGGTAAATATTGGTGAGTATGTTGTAGCTTCGCAGCGGATTGTTTACGTTTAGGAAGAAAACACGCACCGTGTCCACTCTGTCGGCATGGTTTTTTCCTACTTCCACAATGCATGGAATGTTTTCGAAGCGTCCGCGAAACGTTGCGTTGCCCTTAGAAATGGGGAGGCGGAGTGGGGCAGTTTCGGGCTTGAAACCTTTTGCAGAGAGCGAATCGGCAAAGGCGGCAGCGGTGTTGTCGAGCGAGATACCACAGAAAGTAAGTGGCAGGTGCTCGGTAGCCGTAGAGCTTTGCGCAAATGCAGGGGTGCAAAACAGCAGCAAGGGCAAGAGTAAAAGTTGCTTCATATTCTTGATAACGTGTTTTTGGGTGGAATATTATGATAATGAAGGGGTGGGTGGGTTAGGTATTCTAGGAGAACTAGGAACCCTAGAAAAACTAGAAACTCTATTCTAAAATAAAAAAAAACGCCCAAGGATTTCCCTTTAGGCGTTTTCTTTTTATTTAAAAAATATCTTTTTGCCTGCTTAGATAGCTGCTGCAATCCAATCGTAAACACAGCTGCATACACCGAAGAGTACGATGCCTGCCGTGCAGAGGGCAAGGGTGAACTTGGTGTTGCAGTCGCTCTTGAACGTTGGCATAGGCGTATCGCAACGGATAATGTACATTGCCTTGACTATCTTGAGATAGTAGTAGAGCGAAACGACGGTGTTGATAAGTGCAACAAACAAGATGACGTAGGTCCATGCTCCCTCGGTCGTGGCAATGTCGGCACCGTCTACGCCCGACATGAACACGAAGAACTTGGAGAACATGCCCGCAAACGGAGGAATACCACCCAGCGAGAACATGGCAATGGTCATGAGGAAGCTGAGCCGTGGATTGGTTTTGTAGAAGCCGTTATAGTCGGCAATGTTGGTCTTGCCGCCATTGTTCTGTTCTACAACCGAGATAATGGTGAACACAGCCATATTGGCAACCACATAAATAAGCACGTAGTAGCTGAGTGCAGCAACTGAAGAAGCCCAGTTGTTGCCCAATGCAGCAAGCATGATGTAGCCCGCCTGCGAGATGGAACTGAACGCCATGAAGCGTTTCAGTTCGCCCTGACGGATAGCGAAGAGGTTGGCAACGGTGATGGAAAGTGCAACGACAATCATCATGAGCACGTGCCAATAGGCTATCATACTGCCAAAGACGTGGAACAAGATGCTTAAGAGCGTGAAGGCTGCAGCACCTTTTGAGATTACGCTGAGGTAGCCCGTAACCGTGGTTGGCGCGCCTTGATAGGTATCGGCAGTCCAGAAGTGGAACGGAACAAGCGAAATCTTGAAGCCAAGACCGCTGAAGAAGAACACCAAACCCATAATGGTGAACGGCGTAGCCTGCAGATTGTCAGTGATGTCGCTAAAGTACATCGTGCCGTAAGCTCCATAAAGGAAGCTGATACCGTAGAGCATTACACCGCTCGAGAAGGTTGCTGTAAGTATAAACTTGGCTGCCGCCTCGGCAGAATTGTTGCGATAGGCATCGAAAGCGATGACGCACGCCATCGGCACAGATGCCATTTCCAAGCCAAGGAAGAACATAAGGAAGTTGCCTGCACTCATCATTACCTCCATACCCAGCAGGGTAGAGACGACAAGCATGTAGAATTCGCCTTCCTTTCCGCTCTTTTCTGCCCACACCCGGCTTTGCAACACCACGATGAAAGTACCGAAAGCAAGGATAGCCTTCATTACATTTACCGCAGTAGAGGTAAAATACATACCACCGAAAGCGTCTTCGGGCTGTAGCTGAAGCATACAAACCACAGTGTTGGCAAGCAAGAGAACGGAAGCCAAAGGATTGAACCATTTACGCTCTTCGGTCTTTGCTGAAATAAAGTCAGCAACGAAAAGGATTATCAGAATGGCAACAAGACTTGCCTCTGGTATCATCTTAAAGAAATCATTATAATTCATTTTGCTACTTTATTATTAGAGATTACCTAATTGTGGAACGTATTCGATGATGTGGTTGAAGATTGGACCAACCGCATCGATAATCATATTCTCGAAGAATAATGGGAAAAGACCAAGACCTGCTACACAGAAAATAAGACCTGCAACGGCGAAACGCTCGTCCCAAGTGGCATCGTGCAGCTCGTAGAACTTCTTGTTTGGAATGGCTTGGAAGAGTATCTTGCCCACCACGCGCAGTATGTAGACTGCCGTAATTACGATAGACGTACAGGCAATGATGGTGCAGACACGGTGGAACATGCCTCCGTTTTCGAACGAACCAATAAAGATCGTCATCTCAGCAACGAAGCCTGAGAAGCCCGGCAAGCCGAGATTGGCTAAACCTGCAACCACGTAAGACACGGCAAGGAATGGTATCACCTTCATTAAACCGCCAAGATAGCGGACGTCGCGCGTTCCGGCACGGTGGTAAATCATACCAATGCAGGCGAAGAACAAGGCTGTCATCAATCCGTGAGAGAGCATTTGGAGTATAGCACCCGTTATAGCGGTCTGCGTCGTCATAAGCAATGCAAAGAGAACCATGCCACAGTGGGAAACCGAAGAGTAAGCATTGATGTACTTCAAGTCGGTCTGCACACAGGCAGAAAGTGCACCGTAAACCACAGAGATGGTTGTAAGGATAAGGAATACAGGTGCCCACATCTCTAAAGCATCAGGCATTATGTACATGGCAATGCGCAAACAGCCGTAGCCTCCCAATTTCATCAATACACCGGCATGGAGCATTGACACTGCCGTAGGGGCAGAAGCATGTCCGTCGGGCGACCATGTGTGGAATGGGAACAACGCTCCGAGAACGCCAAAGCCTATGAATACGAATGGGAAGAAGACGTTTTGAGCCGTCTTCGACATAGCGTGCATCTTCGCAAGTTCGATAACGTCCATCGTAGAACCACCACTGAAGTAGTAGATACCGAGGAAACCGAAGATGAGCAAGCCCGAACCACCCATCAGCATAAGGGTAAGTTTCATGGCAGAGTACTCTTTTGCACCTGTTCCCCATACTCCAATGAGAAGGTACATAGGTATCAATGCCACCTCGTAGAACATGAACATGGTGAACATATCGGTTGAAATAAAGAAACCGAAGACACCTGACGAGAGCAAGACGAACCAAAGGAAGTACTCCTTCTTCATTGGTTCGAGTTGCCAACTGGCAAATGTGCCCGTGAAAACAATGATTGCTGAAAGCAAAATCATTACCACAGAAATGCCGTCAACGCCCACTGCAAAGGCTATGTTCAGCGGTTTGAACCACGTAACAGAGTCTGCCAATAGCATAGTATCGGTATTTCCTGCAGCACGTTGTTGTACAAAATAGACGGTGAGCCATATAGCACCAATCAACAAGGCAGAGGCTCCTGTTACCATCACGCCGCGTACCTGATTGTCGTTCTTAGCAACCCAGAGGCCGCAAAGCATCAGTACGGGGATTATTACAAATATTGTTAAAATCCAACTCATCTCTTTATATCAAGCAAAGTATTACTAATGTTAAAGCCACAGTTCCTGTAATGAACCATATTGCATACTGGCGGACGTCGCCACTCTGCCATGGACGGATGCTCTCGCCAGCCTCCTGAGTTCCCCAAGCAAGGAAATTGAAAGTGCCATCGATGACATGACGGTCGAACCAAGCGATTGGAATGGAGAAGCAACGGAAAACAATCTTGTGGGTAAAGAACTGCCAGGCGTCGTCAATATAGAATCTGTTGAGAGCTGCCTTGTGGAGTTTCGGCATACGTTTCGCAAGCATGTCGGGCACAGGATTGCTCTTGGGCATATACATCCACGTAGCAAGCGCAATGCCGATGGCTGCTGCCAAGAGGCTGAACCAAGCTACACTTGAGAACTGGAAGTGCTGCAAGTGAATGTCGGCGCTCTGTCCCGTAGCTGAAACAAAGTGCCCGAAAGGAATCCAACCGGCAAATATTGAAATGATAGAGAGGAACACCAACGGACCCCACATAACGAAAGGAACTTCCTTCGGGCGGCGTCTGTTCTCCGGATCTTCCTCGTAATAGGACTTGCCCCAGAAGATAACGTAGTACAAACGGAACATATAGAAAGCCGTCATACCCGAAACCAAGGTCATGAACCAGCCTAAAGCGGGTGAGAATTGGAAGCAGGCACTCACGATTTCGTCCTTGGAGAAGAAACCAGCGAACGGCCAAACACCGCTGATGGCGATACAACCAACGAGGAAGCAGGCATTTGTTATCGGCATATACTTGTGCAATCCGCCCATATATTCCTTGAAGTTGCTGCCAATGATAACGATGATGGCACCGGAACAGAGGAACAGCAACGCCTTGAACATGGCGTGAGTGAACAGGTGGAACATGGAAGCCATGTAGCCCAAACCGCCTTCCTCGTTGTCGAGGGCATAGCAAACGCCGAGCGCAACAAGCATGTAGGCAATCTGAGAAATGGTTGAAAAGGCTAAACCACGCTTTATATCGCGCTGACAACATGCTACGGCTGCTGCATAGAAAGCCGTAAATGCTGCAATGTAAGCAATCCAATGAAGTTGCTCGATAGCACCATACTTAATATAAATGGGGAATAAACTTGCTACTTGGAACACACCCGCAACCACCATGGTGGCAGCATGGATAAGCGCTGACACCGGTGTTGGACCCTCCATGGCATCTGGAAGCCAGATATGAAGGGGGAACATAGCCGATTTACCCGCACCACCGATGAACATTAGGAACAGTGCTGTTGGTATAGCCCACGCTGTTACAGGGTCTGAAGCCAAGTTTTGCAATTGAGTAGATAGGGCACCGTCTGCCGAAAGGTCGAAATTGAACGTCTTTACATAGAAACTGAAGAACAGAATACCTATTAAAAAGAACAAATCGGCAAAGCGAGTAACAATGAAAGCCTTCTTGCTTGCATGCACGGCAGTGTGCTTTGGATAGTAGAAACCAATGAGCAAATAAGAGCAAACACCCACCAACTCCCAGAAAAGATACATCTGGAACACGTTGGTTGCTACCACAAGACCTAACATTGACATTGTAAACAATGAGAGATATGCATAGAAACGTTGGAAACCGTGCTCGTATTCCTCGAACTTATAGTTCTTGTCGCGTTCCGCCATATAGCCAAACGAATAGATATGGACCATGAAGCTGACCGTGGTAATGACGATAAGCATCATCACACTGATGGGACTTAGACGGAAACCAATATTAAATGTCAATAACTCGGAGAACTTCAACCATGTTAGATTGAAGACGGTTACAGTGGGATAAACGCCACTTGCCAAGCGACCATCTACGACATGGAAGGTCTGTCCCATAGCGGTATATTCGCCAGTGTAGAAGAAATACTGGTAAGCCGTGTAGAGACTCAAGACAAAAAGCACGCCCACAATACATGTGCCGATGATACCTGCCACCGGTTTAGGCATCTTCATACCTGCCAATCCTAATACGATTGCGCTCAGAAAAGGTAGAAGAAGTATCAAAAATGCGTAATCAAACATAGTTCTTTTTTATAATTTCATATTTTCAATACTGTTCACCTGATCGCTGTGCAGGTGTCGGTAAACATTAATAATAATAGCTAACGCAACGGCAGACTCGGCTGCACTCACACCAATAGAGAAGATAGTGAAGAACATACCTTCGTATCCATCGGGATAAAGCAGACGGTTGAAAGCCGCAAAATTTAGGTCTACGCTATTGAGAACTAACTCTATGGAGATGAGCATCGCTACCAAATTGCGACGAGTAACAAAGCCAAAGACTCCTATAAAGAACAATAAGCCACTAAGGACAAAGAAATATTCTACTGGTATCATTATTCTTTTACCTCCTCTTTCTTCTGTTTATTCAAAATAACCAAACCTCCGATGATGCACGCCAGCAAGAAAACAGAAATGAATTCGAACGGCAATACATAGCCATACTTGTCTGCGCTCATAAGTTTTTTGCCTATAACTTGCATTGAAACCTCCGTATCGGCAGTGTTGGCAGATACTAATTCGCTGAAAATCTTGTTCTTCAGGAACACGCCTAATACCGTAGCAAGTCCTACAAGCGCAATTAAGGCAGCAAGAATGGTACGCTTTCCGAGCCATCTTTCAGACAAACCCTGAAGCGTTCGCTTGCTTACCAACTGGATAGCGAACACGTACATTACCGTGATACCGCCTGCATAGATACTTATTTGGGCTGCACCAAGGAATGTATAGTCAAGCAGGAAATAAAGCCCTGCTACGCCAAAGAGCACGAAAAGCAGTGCCGTTGCAGCACGCATGATGCGCTTTGTAGACACGCAGAATACTGCTGAGGCGAGTATTACTGCTGCTAAAACTGCAAAAACAATTAAATTAGCCATAACTTTATCTCCTCTTTTATTTCTTTTTAGTGTTGAAAGTTCCTACTTCCCAGTCGGCTCCGCCGTCTATAAGGTTAGGCAATGAGCCGCCCTTATAAACCTCTTCGTTCAGATGTAGGACAAGTTTTGAACGGTCGAAAACTGCATTCTCAAAGTCGTTTGTAAACTTGATGGCATCGAAATTGCAGGCATTTACACACAATTGGCAGAACATACAGTCGCCCAAATCGTATTGATAGTCGAGCAATGCACGCTTCTTTCTACCTGTTTCAGGGTCTTGTTGCATTTCGCTCGTTATGCGAATAGTACCGTTTGGACATGCTTTCTCGCACATAAGGCAGGCTACGCACTTATAGTTCTCGCTTTCGTCTCGCTTAAAAACCAAGCGTCCGCGGTGCCGTGGAGCCACGTGCAGCGTTGTTTTGCGGTTTTCTGGATACTGCTCGGTAGACTTTGGCGTGAAGTATTCCTTCATTGTGGTCTTCAAACCAGTCGCCAATGTCTTGAAAGCACTCCCTATTTCACCGAAATATGATTCCTTTTTTTCCATTAGAATAATGAATTCTTAATTTACTTTAGATTATCTTGTTATGCGATTTTGAATGTCCAGCCGAATGCTACGCACACTGTCATGAGCACCAAGATAACCAAACTGAGCGGCATAAGGTATTTCCACTCGAGCTTCAGTATCTGGTCTACACGCAAACGGGGGAATGTCCAGCGTATCCACATAAGAAGAAATACTACTACAAAGGTCTTTCCAAGGAACCAGACGATACCCGGAATGAGGTTCATAAGGTTGTCGAAGCCTTCTATACCTATATTAATAGGTGCCCAACCGCCAAGGAAAACCGTTGCGGCAAGACCTGAAATAACAAAGAGATTGAGGTATTCTGCCAAATAGTAGAAGCCAAATCCCATACCACTATACTCTGTGTGGTATCCGGCAGTAAGCTCACTTTCAGCTTCGGCAAGGTCGAACGGACCACGGTTTGCCTCTGCGTTACCTGCAATACAGAACACGATGAAGCCTAACAGGGCAGGAATGTGCCCTTGGAAGATGAGCCATTGCCATGGACCGGTCTGTGCTTCAACGATGCCAGATATCTGCATGGTACGCGTAAGTACCACGGCTGAGATAAGACAGATGCCCAATGAGAGTTCGTAAGAAATCATTTGGACTGCTGCACGCATGGCAGAGAGGACAGAGTACTTGTTGTTACTTGCCCAGCCAGCGATGAAAATGCCCAGCACGCCGATGGAACTGATGGCTGTTACAAGGAATATTCCGACGTTGAAGTCGAGCACTGCTGCGCCCTTGTTCCATGGAAGGAACGAGAAAGTACCGATAGAAGCAGCTATTACAAGAAAAGGTGCAAGGTAGTAAAGCAGCTTGTCGGCTTTGTCTACGGTGAAAATCTCCTTGATAAGCATCTTCAATACGTCTGCAAACACCTGCAGCGTACCCCACCAGCCCACACGGACGGGTCCGATACGGCACTGGAAATAAGCACAAACCTTACGTTCCATGAAAATAAGAATGATGGCGAGCACGGCATAACCAATGATGATTGCCAAGCCTACGAGCACACACTCTATAAGAATGGTGCTGAAATTGCCGAGCCCCAAGGTTTGTCTTAGCAGCTCGTCGAACCATCTTGTTACTATACTAAAATCGAACATGTATATGATTTATTTCTTAATTCATTACTTATATATCGTTTCTCTCTTAGCGGTCGATGTCGGGAATGACGAAGTCGAGGGCTGCACCGGTTGTTACAAGGTCGGCTACTTTCTGACCTTTCAGCATCTTGTCCATTGCCCCCACCAGGGTTAAGCCCATCGGACGGAACTTCAATCGGTACGGACTCTTGTCTCCTCGTGAGTCGAGATAGGCACCAAACTCGCCGCTTGCGCCCTCTACAGAGAAGTACCACTGACCTTCCGGAACCTTAATCACAGGCTTTTGCTTGATATAGAAGTCCCCCTCAGGAATGTTGTCGATGAGTTGCTCAATGATGTTGAGGCTCTGATACATCTCTTTAATGTGGCAATAGTAGCGATCCATAGAGTCTCCGCCCGTCATAACCACCTCTTCGAAGTCTACTTTGTCGTAAACGGTGTATGGGTGATGCTTGCGAACGTCGTTGCGCCAGCCACTTGCACGACCGGCAGGACCTGTTACGCCATAGCTGATACACTCTTCTTCGTCCATCGGACCTATGCCTACGAAACGCTGGTGTGTGATGACGTTGTCGCCGAAGACGTCGAGATATTCTTGAATCATCGGTCTCAGATACTTGCAGAGCTTCTTTGTGTTCTCCACGAAGTTCGGGTCGATGTCGTCTTGCAGTCCACCTATTCTATAATAGTTCTGAATCAGTCGTCCACCCGTAGTTTCTTCCATCACGTTCAACACGTGTTCGCGGTCGCGCATACCGTAGAGCATGGCTGTAAGAGCACCTAAGTCCTGTGCGCAGCACGATGTGTAGAGCAAGTGGTTGTCTATGCGTTGCAACTCGTCCATGATGGTACGAATGTACAGAATGCGTTCCGACAGCTCTATGCCCATGGCTTCTTCTATGACGCCAACCAATGCATGGCGGTGCATCATCGCCGAAAGATAGTTCATGCGGTCGGTCAAAGCCAATGTCTGCGGATAGGTATAAGACTCGCACATCTTCTCTATGCCACGATGAATGTAGCCGAGATGTGGGTAGATGTGTTCTACTTTCTCACCGTCGAGCACCGTCTGAAGTCGCAATACACCGTGTGTTGAAGGGTGTTGCGGACCGATGTTCACCACGAACTGGTCGTTTGTGAAGAGCCGATGCGTGGTTGCGGTCAGTCGTCCGTCGGCATTCAGGTTCCATTCCGTAGTTGTATCCACTTCGATATCGTCTTTCGTGGTGTACATATTCTTCGCCGGATCCATGTCATAGTCCTTGCGAAGCGGATAGCCCACGAAGTCGTTCCTTAAGAAAAGGCGTCGCATGTCGGGGTGTCCGAGGAACTTTATGCCGAAGAAATCGTAGACTTCACGTTCCAGCAGGTCGGCGTCTGCCCACAGTTTATATACTGACGGTATCACGTAATCCTGTTCTACCTGTTTCGCAAGCTGCTTAACCGAGCAGCGTTCGTGTGTTTGCGTATTTTCGAGTATATAGATACAGCCAAGACCTTCGTCTGTTCCGAAGTCTTCTCCAACGATTGTTACAAGGTAGTCGAAATGCTGTTCCTTTCTCAGTTTCGCCATTTCGTCGGCAAAACGCTCAAAACCAAACTCTTTGTTTTCTAATTTCATTTTTCCGTACCTTATTTATTAGTTAGCTGCTGTATTGTTTTCGGTAGGCTGTTGTTCAGGTGTTGCTTTGTCGAGCTTGTCCAATTCCTTGCCTAACTTCTCCACATCTTCTTTCGTTACAGGCTTGTCTACAACGATGGTTTCCTTCTTTGGTGCTGTGGCAGCCGGCTTTGCAGCGGCTGGGCGTGCAGGTTTCGGAGCCGGTTTGTGTTTCTCTTCCCATGCAGTTTCGCGCTTTTCCTTGATTTCCTCGGCTGAAATGCCAAGTTTTTCTTCAAAGATGAGTTCTTCGTTACTTACTCCGAGCTTGCTTTCTGCAGCTGTCTGCTTGTGGTTGGCACCGCCAAAGAACTTCTCAATCTTCACTTTTCGTTGCAATTGCATCATTCCGTAGATGATGGCTTCGGGGCGTGGGGGACAGCCGGGAATGTAAACGTCCACCGGAATAATCTCGTCGATGCCGCGCATCACGTGGTAGCTGTCCTTGAAAGGACCGCCCGAAATGGCGCATCCGCCCACTGCTATTACGTATTTTGGCTCTGCCATCTGGTCGTACAGACGTTTCAGGGCAGGTGCCATCTTGTTCGTTATGGTGCCGGCGCACATAATTAAGTCTGCCTGACGTGGCGAGTTACGTGTTACTTCGAACCCAAACCGTGAGAAATCGTACCGTGCACAGCCTACAGCCATGAACTCAATGCCACAGCAAGAGGTAGCAAACGTAAGCGACCACAGCGAGTTGCTGCGCCCCCAGTTTATAAGTTGGTCGAGATTTCCCAGCACAAGGTTTGTACCTCCGTCGTTCAGGTCGTCTGCCATCTTCTCCAGAGTGTCGTTGTCTTTCCACTCTTCGTAAGGCATAGCCTTAATTTTCGGTTTTCTTATTTCCATTCAAGCGCTCCTTTCCGCCAAGCGTAAGCCAAGCCAAAAACCAACACCAACATAAAAAATCCTATCGTTGCCAATGCCAGAACGCCGTAAGTTTTCACCACTACCGCCCATGGGTAGAGGAAAACAGTCTCAACATCGAACATCAAAAAAAGGATAGCGAACAGGTAGTAGCCCACGTGCATCGGCAACCAAGACGTGCCGTAGGTAGGAATACCACACTCGTAAGGTTCACCTTTCGTCGGATTGTAAGAACGGGGACCCAATAGCTTTGCAGTAACATAGGCTGCAACAACCAAGAAGGCTGCCGTTATGAAGACGGTGATTAAAAGTGTAAAATACATAAATTCTATATAGCTATAATATTATTACATCTAATTGTTAATGTATAAGATATCTTAAAGCGATTGCAAAGATACGAAAATAATTATTAATGTTGCAAGAAAAGATTAAAAAAAAGAGTCTCTTTTGTAAAGCCTACTTTGCAAACGATAGTTTTAAAGATGTTTTATTGCGGTCTGCACAAACTTGGTTTTGCAAGCGAAATGCACAACAGTGTAATGGCAAAAAGACAAGTCTTTTATGGCAATTCCTGCCAATGTGTCCACAAAAATGGAAGGTTGCATCTACAGAAAGTGTGTTGCAACCTTGTAATTGTTGCAAAAATGCAACGAAAAAACTTACTGAATATTTGTTATTTAATTGTAAAAGCACTATCTTTGTGCCATTACATAGTTACATTTTTAATGAAGTGCACTTCACGAAACGTGCAGAAAAAATATTCATTCAGCAAGAAATATATTCCCATCAACCTAACACTACGCCCTCATCTCCGATACGGCGTTGCTCTGAAAAGAGAGTAAAACAGGGAGATTTTACGATTATGGAACTAAAACTACGTAGAAAAATGTTTGCGGCAATAGCCGTCTTGTTCATTACTATGCTTGCAATGCCTGTCCATTCTTGGGCGCAAGGTACGGCAAAAATTATTCTTGAAGCACACGATGTGTGGGGAGACGGCAGTGGATACCAGCTGTTGCTCGATGCCGACCACAACCTTTACGGCGACAAAATACCCGTAGAAGGACCGATTTGGGACAACAACAATCCGCCAGCCGACCTATACAACGGTTTCGAATATACCATTCCTGTCGGTGCCGACCCCTCTACCACACCGAAGCACATGGTGGTAGATGGCGAGGAAAGTATAGAAATACCTGCCGGAATATACGATTTCTGTATTGCAGCCCCACAGGCTGGCACCAAGATATGGATTGCCGGCGATGCCGACGGACCCACACGGGGCAACGATTACAAGTTTGAAGCAGGCAAGACCTACCGCTTTACGATGCACATAGTGCACGATGTGAACAACGATGGGGCAAAGCTCCTGATTACGGAAGATGGAAAAATAGAAACCTACCAGCTGTGGGTGGCTGGCACGCAGGTTACTTCCGACAACTGCAACGACCTTCCACACACCAAGGGCATAGTGCTTTACGACCCCTCAACGAAGGTTTTAAGTCTCTACGACGCCACCGTCAACGTGTACGGAACCGACGAAGCCATTAAAACATCGATGAACGACCTCACCATTCGCATGGAAGGAACAAACACACTTGCCTCTACCGATGGACATGCGCTTAACATTGAAAAGGGGAATTGTACCATTACGGGCGGTGGAAAGATGGAACTCACGGGCAAGAACTTCGGGCTCTACGTTGCGCCCAACGCCTCGCTGACCATCGATAACAGCGGAATTGAAAGCAAAGGCTCTGTCGGAAACGAACTCGCAGGAGCCGAAATCACCATCAACAACGCTTCGGTCAGGGCAAAAGGAAACACCTACGCCAGTATGTGCGGCATACAGACGCTCTCGCTCAACGGCTGTTCCATTGTGCAGCCTAAGGGTGCTTGCTTCGACGCAAGTCTCGCTGGCGTAGCATTGAACGGACAATTGGTAAAGGACGAGGTGGTTATCAAGGCGCAGGAACTTACCTACTACGACATCGAAGTGGCTGGCACGCGCGTTACTTCTGCCAATTACAATGCACTTTCCAAGCTCGACAACGTTAGCGGAACCATTCTTTACGACCCTGCAACCAACGTTCTTACTTTCCAAGATGTATCTGTCGCCGGTACTATCAATGCGGTGGTGTCGCACTCCGACGGGCTTACCATAAAGCTGGTTGGCAACAACAATCTTACAACGGAGTATGTTGTGCTCAGCTTTACAGCTCCGCTCACCATTACAGGCGGTGGGACGCTCAATGCGAAAAGTCTGAAAGACTGTGCCATCTATGCCAATCAGACCGACCTCACGATTGACAATTGCACCGTGAATGCCGAGAGCACGGTGTACGGAATAGCAGGTGATGGAGGCGAGAAGGAACATCTTACCATCAAGAACGCCGACGTTACGGCTATAGGAACGCAGTATGGCTCTGTCAGCGACTTCGCTTCGCTCACGCTCATAGGGTGTAATGTAGTTCAACCAGAGGGCGCAACGTTCGACCCAGCCAAGCATGGCATCGTGCTGAATGGCGACCCTGTGAAGACGAAGGTAACCATTAAGAAAGACCCTACGGGCATTTCTGCAGCTACAGCCGAGCCTACTGTCCCACAAAGCATATACTCTGTTAGCGGAGTACGCCTGTCGGGCGAATTCAAGAACCTGCCAAAAGGTGTCTATATCGTTAACGGAAGAAAGGTTGTAAAGCCATAGCGACGTGCCTTTTAGCCCCAAATCGACATTAGAACTTCGGTGTATTTTGTTTCATTGTTAGCCGGATTGGACTGTCATTCACTCGAAAACGTAGCGAACTACGCCGAGAATGAATGGCAGCCAAGATGGCAACAGGCAGATAAAAGATTGCAGGAAGCAATGTAATGAATGTAAAGTAACAGACAAGCGGACTGATGGCTGCGACATGAAAAATCCGTAAACATATTCCGTAAATTTCCAGATTGTGCAACCATCTCATTGTCAGAAAGATACGAAACGCACGTCTTGGAGCTGCAAAACCCATTGTTTTACACTGCAAAAGAGCCTGTTTTGAGCCGCAAAACAGGCTCTTTTGCAGTGTCCTGCCCCACAACAAGCTGCGCAAGGACGTTGTTTGGCAACGAGGACAGCCCCCGGTTACAGTGTGCCCGCCTTTGTATGGCTTGCCCTTTCCTGCCATTCCGCAACGCAGGCACAAGGCATCGGGCTGAAAGATTAACCCTGCCACAACAGCAATCTTGTTCGTGGTGGCTTGCAACTTCAACTTTTTTTCTGTATCTTTGCAGGCACTATACAACATAAACAGACGAATATGGAATTATATCCAAAACTCATTACCAAAGCCTTGGAGCAGGTGATGTACCCCGGAACAAAGAAAAACATCATAGAAAGCGACATGCTTGCCGACGATATACGCATTGATGGAAACAAGGTTAGCTTCACTTTGGTGTTCCCCAGAGACACCGACCCTTTCCTGAAGTCTACTGTCAAGGCTGCCGAAGCGCAGATACACTACTCCGTGGGCAAGGATGTGGAGGTTGAAATAAAGACCGAATACAAGTCTACACCGCGCCCCGAGGTAGGAAAACTGCTGCCACAGGTGAAGAACATCATCGCCGTCAGCTCCGGAAAGGGTGGGGTAGGCAAGAGCACGGTGTCTGCCAATCTTGCCATAGCTCTGGCACGATTGGGCTATAAAGTGGGTTTGTTGGACACGGACGTGTTCGGTCCCAGCATGCCAAAGATGTTTGGAGTGGAGCAAGAACGCCCCTACGCCATAGAAAAAGACGGCAGACAGCTCATAGAACCCATAGAAAAGTATGGCGTAAAGCTGCTTTCCATCGGCTTTTTCGTCAATCCCGACACCGCAACACTGTGGCGCGGCAGCATGGCTTGCAATGCTTTGAAGCAGCTGATTGCCGACGCCGACTGGGGAGAGTTGGACTATTTCATTCTCGATACGCCGCCCGGAACGAGCGACATACACCTTACGCTGCTGCAAACCTTGGCTATCACGGGTGCAGTAATCGTTTCCACGCCGCAGAAAGTGGCGCTTGCCGATGCCCGTAAGGGGATAGACATGTACCGGAACGACAAAGTAAACGTGCCCATACTGGGCTTGGTGGAGAACATGGCGTACTTTACACCAGCCGAATTGCCCAACAACAAATACTACATATTCGGCAAAGAGGGCGCAAAACAATTGGCTAAGGAAATGAACTGCCCACTTTTGGCACAGATTCCGCTCGTGCAAAGCATCTGCGAGAACGGAGACAAGGGCGAACCTTCGGCAGTAAACATCGACAGCATCACCGGGCAGGCATTCATAAACCTTGCCCAAGCCGTGGTAACGGTGGTGAACCGGCGCAACAAGGAGCAGGCTCCGACGAAGATAGTGGGTGTGAAAAACGAATAGGAAATAGAGAAACAGGGGGGCAGTCTGACGAGAAACTGACTGTGTCCCTGTTGCTTTTCATGGCATGCCAGACCGTTGATGCAGTGCACCACATGGGTTTCTTATAACGCCTGAGACTGCTATAACTTATAAATAGAAACAATATGAAAACAACCTCGAACATTCTTGGAGTTGCCTATATAGTACTACTCATTCTTGGAATGGTGGTTATTGGCAATAATGCACCGCAAGGACCGCCTCCCTTTGACTACGAAATGGCAGAAACGGAAGCCAAACGTGTAAACGTTGATGTAGACAATTACACCATCAGTCGTATTACTGGTACAAAAGAATTGTGGTTTCGCGATATGCCAGATGTTTCGTTTGTTGTGGCAATATCGTTTACTGACGACCCTAACAAATGCTGTATTAAATATCCAAAAGATTTGGTGCAGATAACAAAAAATGGCGATGTACTCTACGGAAAGGCTACTCAAGATGGAGAGGTACTTGACACCAGGAAGCATAGGCTGATTCATACTTACACCAATTTCGATGAACAATTGCTTACGGGCTGGAAAACAAACAGCTCTAACGACCGACTTATAGATATGGTAGAGCAGGAAGACACCTACACTATCTTTGTTTATATGACGGTGATGAAAGACTTCTGTGCCATCAGAACCGATAGTCCGGGATTCTGTTTCTATCTGATTGATGCACATTTACCATCGCTCTACTTCACAGCTGCCTACAATACCTTCCTTCGTTTCTATGGCAAAACGGAGTTAGGCGAGTTCTGGACACAGTGGGTTACCTACAAAATGGATCTTGGAAAAGCCCATATCAGGAACATGCGCATAGACCTTGACGGCGAAACAGACTACTACGACGAACAGTGCAAGGTAGATACGCTGCTGCTGACAGGTAAGGGAAACCTGCCGTTTTTCACACGCGAGTCGTATAAAACAATAGAAGTGTCAGAAAAGAAACGAGGAGATATAACATTCGGATACGACACCGAACCAATGATAAAAATAGCAAAGCCTTATGGAAAGAAATTGTAATAGACGTGCACATGTAAATATAGTAGCTTACGCAAGAGCCTTATGGGCTGCAACAAAGAAGAAAAGACGCTACACAGCAATAGCGATTTTGATACCAATGGTGTTGGTAGAGATGGTAACCGCTGCATTTCGTGGCTTTGGTTCGCCCACCGGAAACGGCGGAGGCGGCTCGGTTATATATGTAATTTACCCACTATTTATACTTGTTTGCTGCATTGCAGCTTCGTTTGGTATGAGTCGTAAATACGAAATACCAGTGTTGCGCGTGCCTGTTTGGGGCGAATGGGTGGTGCGTTGGATAATTTTTGTGCTTTTGCCATTCTTCTTTTTCTTGTTTGTAACCCATCTGCTCGATATTTTTGTTGCTACACCGACGTATCAGCCGGCACCGTGGGAAGTAGGCTTGGAACCATTCCCAGGAAGCTATACGTTGCCCTTCGTTTTCTTTATCATGTCGTTTTTCTTTGCCGTGTCAGTCTATTTCCCCTTCCTTTCGTTCTTTGCTGGTTTGCTAATACTTGCTATTGTTATTATTATAAGCTTAATTTTCATTCCACGAGCCGTGTTCTGGTATGGTGGAATGGAAGATACTTCGTGGGAAGTAATCGTCTTTCTCCTCGCAATGGGCGTGTTGGCATTAACCCTTTCGTATTATAGGCTAAAGTGCTACCGCACCGACGACTTCGAATAAATATATATACCGAAAGACAAGCAAGGTTGTCCTGCATTTCAAAAGAGCCTGTTTTACGATGCAAAACAGGCTCTTTTGAAATATAAAAATTTTTTATATGGTCTTTAAGAAGTTAAGAAAGTCGTCTATGTCCGTGTAGTTTTCTACCTCCACGTCCACTGTTTTTCTTATTCGTTTGCTCGTTCTTCCCTTCCAAACAACATCGAGCATTCTTTCAACATTCTCACTCTTATTGACAAAATGAACCCCTTTCCTGTCGATATATAAGTTGTATAGCTCATCGGCAAACGACCGAGAAATGAAGTGAACATTGCTCATATCGATGAAAAAGCAGTCCTCATCGTCTGGCATTTGACTTTTAATACGCTCTATAGAGCTTCTTGAACGTATATCATTGCCTATTATTTCACAAATCTTTATCGTCTTCATATCTTTATTATTCTACGTAATTATAAAACTCAAACCCCGAAGGAGCCTCTGTAGGTATTCTTAAAAGGATTATCGTTCCGTTCCATCTGAAGTCCTCAGGGATATTAACTGCATTTATATTATTGTCTGCATATCTATAAAAAAGCAGTGCCAGACAACATAAAAAACCTTCCTTTTAGACCATCAACAACCATCTCTCTCGATTTTGAAATCCCATATCCCCTGTTCTCTGCCTCTGGTCTGTCTTTGGTAGAATAGCCTTCATTGGCTATCTTAAGTGCTTTTGCTTCATCTGTACCAATTAGATCTACATACTTATTGGTGTCGATATAACTATTGTATATCGTCTTTCCTGCATCTGCAATAACAATATATAGCTCCTTTTGAAAGTGTTGGCAATATAAATACCCATACTCGCTGCAAGAATGTTCCGATATATTTCCTACGAGTTCACCTAACAAATGCGATATGGGCGTACACATATTCCGAGATATATTCGGCTGTTCTTGTATGACACCTTGCAGTACTTCTTGGATTTTATCTATATCTTTATTTTTTATTAAAAAGCGGGATATAGGTATATAACTCTTTTTAAAATAATCTTTTAATGCCTCTTTGTTTATTAAGTCAGATGCATCGTAGAGGTGTTCGAAATGAATAACGTCAAAGTAACGTTGTATTTGATAGCTCATATCTTTGCAAGCGATGTTATGTTTACAGTTATCTTTGAATATAGATAAGGCTGCAATGAAGAAAGGATGTAGGAAGTCTATTCCTCTAAAGCTCCAAATACAGTTGTTCTCCGTCATGTGAATAAGAGAGAATATCTCGTTGAAGACACTGCCTATTCTGTCATCACGAGTAACATTTGGTATCTGAATAAGTAAACTCATAACTTATGGTTTGCTGCAAAGATATGAAATATTTACCATATATAACCTATTAACTATTGTGTTTTTGTCCTTTTAATATTATTTTCTTCTATTTGTAACACTTTAGAATAGTTATCCTTAAAGAGGAAGCCTTTGTGATTTGCCACAACAGGAAGTCTTTCTACGCCCTCATTTCTTCTTTTTCTTTCTCCAGTGGAACAGTTCGCGGAGGTTGGTGAAGTCTTTTTTCATTATCACGCCAATACCCTGTGTGTTCAGAGAGTTGCGTGTAAAGTAGCGGTCGTTGGCTCTGTTGTAGAAGTTCAGGGCTATGTTTCCGTTTGGCAGGAGCAGGTATTTTATGTCGAAGTCTCCGATGAAAGCCGATGTGTTGGTGGCAACGTTGTCGCGATAGCCAAACTCGCCGTTGATGAGCAGGCGGTTGTTGAGCAGGCTGCCCGACAGTATGCCTTCGTATTCGGCATTGCTGAAGCCATCGTTTCCGGTGGCTATGTTTGCGCCAAAGTTCCAATGGTTGTCTTTTATGACGTTGGACAGCACGGTGTTTATTTGTTGCGAGAGCGTTCCCGACAAGATACTCTGCATTACGAGCGAGGCTTGCCCCGACTGGTTAGGGTCGCGCTGTCCGGCATTGTTGGCTGTTTGAGGGTAGAAACGGCCCACTGCCAACAGATACAACACCTGCTGGTTGAGGTCTTGCTCGGAGTTCAATACCGACAGCACCATCTGTCTTGCGTCGGAAGAAAGCTCCGGCAGGTTCAGCCCGAAGGTTATCGAGGGTGCTTCGGGCGTACCGTTGATGTCCAACAGGCAGTCTACCTTGGTGTTGCTGGTGCGGAACGAGCTGCCCATTTGCAGGTCGGAGAGTGGTACGGAATTCAGTGTGTAGTGCCCTTTCAGCTTTAATGTTGCAGCGTAGGGGTCGCCGCCGAAAGCTATGAGCGAGCCTTCGCTGAATATGAATTGTCGCTTTATGACGTTCTGAATGGTAAGATTGTAGGCTCCACGCTCCACATTGTAGTTGCCAAAGAGCTGGAAAGCACCTTTATTATAATAGGTGGCGCGAAGCACGCCCGAGCCATTCAGGGTGATATTATCGCCTGTGTTCTCGTCCATAAGCACCTTCATTGTAAAGTCGGGAGTGGTGTTCAGATGGAAGTTGATGTGCAAGTCGCTGGCTAAGTTTGTGTTATATTCATCTTTGGCAGGTCGTTTCAGCCACGCAGTATCTTGTTTCAGAGTAGGCTGTAACGAGTCTGGCGTCATGTCGCGCCAACGTATGAAGGAGTTTTCGTCTATTGCGTTCTTTGCCGCATTGTAGGTTATGAACGAGTTTCGGTTCGGCGTTACATCGACATTCATCGTGATTTCGTTGTTGCGACCGATTATTTCGCACTTGCCCGTACCGTATATGTGCCCCCAGAAAGTGCCCGACGATGCCCTGCGGGCAAAGTTGTAGGTAAGTAAATTCTTGGTTTGTACGTCAATGTCGAACGTCAGGCGTCGCAAAGCCCGATGGTGCAGTCCGCCCGTAATCACACCTTTGTGTCCCTCGGGGTCGGTGATGACTATGTGGTTGAGGCTGATTTCGTTTGGAACAAGCGTTACCCTGCCGTCTTGCACGGTGTAGGTGGTGCCCAAAGGCTTTATGCGTACTGAGCCGGAAGCCAGCATGTCGCCTTCGAGATTGACGTCGGAGAGCGAACCAACCACCTTCACCCAGCCGTTCCCACGCAGCTTTATGTCGTCCATGAAGCTGCCGCAGAACTTCTTCATGAAGGTCAGGCGCGTGTCGTGTGCATAGATGGGAAGGTTGATATAGCCATGTCGCAAGTCGATATAGCCTTCAATGTTGGTCGATGCCCCCTCGTCTATGGCTTCGGCGTTTATGTTTATGCGTCCTTCAGCGTTCGAATAGTCCGCCTGTGCATAGAGTGTGCCCATGTCGCCCCGTTCGAATTGGAACTGTTTGACAATCAGATTGGCACTTGCGCGTGGGTGGTTGAAAACCGATTTCAGCACAACCCTGCCCGAAGCAAGCCCATTGAACGCCACGCTATGGAAGTTTACGATGTCCAAAATGTACGGAACGTCAATGTCTTTGAGCTGTACGGTGAGCGAATCGGCTGGGTTTCCCGATGTCAGTCCGTTTATGATGATGTGTTGTTCCTTATTGGATAGTTCGAAGTGCTTTATGTTTAAATTGTTCTGGACATAGGTAAGTTCCGACGGTTGCACCTGCAAGTCTATCGTGTCGATGCGTATTTTGGACGGTGCAAAGTGCAGATGCGTAGCTAATTTACCATTTTGGCGTTCGAATTGGGCAGAACAATCAATCTGTCCTCTAAGTGTTTTCTGTGCAAAAGCATTGAACGACGAAAGCGTGTTCAGTTCGTTGTGCTTTGCGGTGGCTATGGTCTGCAATGCTAAACGGCGTCCGGCGCCATCTATCCATTCGCCTTTCAGACCGATGTTCAGTGCATTGTTGTGCGTAGAAAGTGCCAAGGAAAGGTTTTCGAAGTGGTATCCCGAATAGTCGGCACGTGGTGCGGAAACGTTGAGAGCCACCGTTTTGTGCGCCTCGTTTACGTCGCCAAACACCCGAAGAGAGGGCGAAAGCCCCACCTGGAGTCCTGTCAGTTCGTGCAAAAGTTGCGTGTTCGTTATGTCGGCTTCTATGTGGAACACATTGTTACCCGTGGTTTTGCCCCATTGTTGAGGCGTGCCCGTGAGCGCAGGAAGGTAGATGCCCACCACATTTCGCACGCTGTGCACCATGGAAGTGTAGTTGAAACGACCGGAAACCGACAGCGTTCCAAAGTCAGACAGAAGGTCCACCGATCTGCCCATGAGCCTGTTGGCAGCTTTAAGTTCCAAATGGTCCAACTTGAAACGATGGCTGTTGCTTTCTTGCATGACAAAATTGTCGAGCGTAAGTTTGCCTATCAGGTCGTTTACCGATGCTCCGCTGCCTGCCAAGGTGGTCTGGAACGAAAGCGTCCGGTCGCCCAGGGCATCGGTAATGTGCATGTTATGCAAGTTAAGACGGTCGGCATCGATGCGTGCATTCACCATTAACGTTCCTTTTTTCTCTATGAAGTGGCGAATGTTTCCCACCGTTCCATCAATGGCAAGCTTGCCGTTGAGGTCGTTGATGGACGCTTTTCCGCTGAACGTATCGTTGGTATAATTGCCATTTACGGCAATGTTCCGATAGCTATATCCGTTATAATCGAGACGGGGAACAATGCCTTTGGCGTTGATGTGGCGCAAATTGGAAGAGGCTTCCACCTTGATGTCGGCTGCAATAGTGCCGAGTTGAGAAGAGGTAAGAATATTTCCGAGCGTGAAATGCGGTGTATGCAGTTCGGCGTTAATAGTCTTTCCACGCAGCAGGAAGTCTATATCGGCATTGCCATGGGCAAGCATGAGCGTACCCTTGGCGTGGTGATAGTTTCGCGCTCCCCGTACTTTCCCCCTGAAACGGACGTCGCCCAAACGCGAAACCTCGGCAGGAAGTTTTAGCTGAAAGGTATTGTTAATGTGCTGAAGGAGTTTGCCTTTCAGCAGAACAGACATGGCGTTGAAGTTCCAAGCCGGCTGTGTGGTGAGCCGGGCAAGCCCGCCCTTACAAGTCATGGCAGCCTCGTTGTTGCCATAACGCAGTGCAAGCATTTTAATTTTCAGTTGGTTAGCCGTTCCCGAAACATTCGTGTTGAGATACAGTTTTTGGTTGAATGTTTGCAAGGAAGGCAGCAAACAAGCAATGTCGGAGGGAGTGAGATACGATTTTTCGATGCGCAGCAGATGGTGAGCCGTGGCAAAATTGAAGCCTTTGGACTTATCATTGAAACGCACTTTGTAGGCAGGGACATTGATTTTGGATTGAGGCAGCTGGACAAGAAGGTTGGATATTTCTGCCAGTTGCTTGTTGGCTTTCAGGTGTAAACGCAGGTTGCGCACATCTAATCCCGAGGCTTCGGCAAATGAAAGGTTGCGAACGTTGATGTCAGTACGGTTGTCCGTAAGCGTATTCAAGTTGATATGAGCCGATATGTTGCTTACGTTGAGGTGGTTGAAATTAAGTCTGTTGGGAGTAGCAGGAGCCGAAAGAAGGTCGTAGCGCACATTTCCGTGCCTTATGATGAGGCTCTGAATGCGAAGATCCAAAGGCGTCTGGTGGGTTGTGTCGCGCGATTTCAGCGAGTCGATAACGAACTGGAAGTTAGCCTTGGCGTCTGGCGTGGCACGATAGAGCTGTGCATTCAGTCCGAAAATCTGTGCCGACGAAATGCGCACCTTGTCCCCATTGACAAGCGAAAGCAAGTCTACTTGAGCCGCAACACGCGAAGCTTTTGCCATTTGCCTGCCGTTCTGGTCGTCTATAACCAATCCGTCTACTATGAAATGGTTAAGGAAACCTAAGTCTACACGCTCTATCCTGACCTTTGTTCCCAACTTTTTGGCAAGCGCATCAGCCACCTGCGCACCCACGAAACGTTGCACGGAAGGAAGGTGTAACAGTATAATTATAAGCAAGTATAGTCCGATTGCCGTCCATACACCCCAGCGAATAAGCGTCTTCAATATCTTCAAAGCAAGTGCAAAACTACTATTTTTCTGTTGCATGGTGAAATTAATGAAGCGAAAAGTTTTCTAAACTGATTAAAAATAAGTATATTTGCACACTCAATTAGAGACGTTTTCATTATTCAAGTTTATGACAAAACAGATAAGATTGCGTAAGGGTTTGGACCTAAGACTAAAAGGACGTGCCAAGGAAAAGACCATGCCACAAGAACCATCGAAGCTGTATGGGCTTGTCCCGGACGATTTTGTAGGAATCATTCCGAGGCTTAAAGTGAAGCCAGGCGACCATGTCAAGGTGGGAGATACGCTGTTCGTGAACAAAAATTCGGAGGAAGTTGGCTTTGCCTCTCCTGTCAGTGGTGTTGTAAAATCGATAGAGCGAGGAGATCGCAGAAAGGTCTTGTATGTAAGTATAGAGCCTGACGGCGAACAGATATTTGCCGATTTCGGTGCGAAAGACGTGCAGACAATCGATGGAGAAGGCGTGAAGAAGGCTCTTTTGGAAGCCGGGCTGTTTGGCTATATCAACCAGTTGCCCTACGCAGTGTCTACCACTCCCGACACGAAACCAAAGGCAATATTCGTCTCTGCACTAAGAGACAAACCGCTGGAAGGCAACTTTGAATATGAACTGAAAGGGCAAGAGAAAGCCTTTCAGACCGGATTAACCGCACTGTCCAAGCTTGCAAAGGTTTATTTGTCTATTGGTGCACAGCAGGAAAGCGAGGCTCTGACGAATGCAGAGAACGTTGAACTTACCGTATTCGACGGACCTTGTCCGGCTGGAAACGTGGGCGTGCAAGTCAATCACCTGTCCCCTGTGAACAAAGGAGAGGTGGTTTGGACGGTAGACCCAACTGCCGTTATCTTCTTCGGAAAGCTCTTCTTGACCGGAAAGGTAGACCTGACACGGGTTGTTGCCGTAGCAGGCAGCAAGGTGAAAGACCCTTCGTATGTGAAAGTCTTGGTGGGAACGCCTATCAAAGACATTGTTGCAGGACGCCTAACCGACACAGACCACGTGCGTATTCTGAACGGAAACCCACTGACAGGCACCATAGCAGACGACAATACCTTCCTGGGTGCACACACATCGGAGGTTGTGGCAATGCCGGAAGGCGACAATGTGAACGAGTTTGCAGGTTGGATAATGCCCCGTCTCGACCAGTTCTCAACCTCGCGAAGCTATTTCAGCTGGCTCTTTGGCAAGAAAAAGGAATACAATCTCGATGCGCGCATCAAAGGCGGAAGGCGTAATATCATCATGAGTGGCGAGTATGATTCCGTGTTGCCGATGGATATATATGGCGAATACCTTATCAAGGCGATTATAACGGGCAACATCGACAAGCAGGAAGAACTGGGAATATACGAAGTAAGCCCCGAAGACTTCGCCTTGGCGGAATTCGTTGACAGTTCGAAGCAACCATTACAGCAGATTGTACGCAATGGTCTGGACACGCTACGGAAGGAGAATGCGTAAGTACACCTTATATTATAATAGAGATTTAAAAACTTTAAGAGATACAATATGAGCTTAAGAAATTGGCTTGACAAGGTGCGCCCGCAATTCGAGAAAGGCGGAAAGCTGCACGCTTTCAAGAGTATCTATGATGGCTTGGACACCTTCTTGTATGTCCCAAACGAAACTTCGAAGAGTGGAACGTCTATCCATGACGCCATCGATTCGAAGCGGATAATGAGCATTGTGGTAATTTCGCTGATTCCGGCAATGCTGTTTGGCATGTATAATATAGGCTATCAGAATGCATCAGCTGCAGGGAAGCTGGCAGAAACAACCTGCATGGATATGTTTCTGTATGGTGCTTTAATGCTGCTACCCAAGATTTTAGTATCTTACATCGTGGGTCTGGGCATCGAATTTGCCTGGGCACAGTGGAAAGGAGAGGAAATTCAGGAGGGCTATTTGGTAAGTGGTATCCTTATTCCGCTTATCATTCCCATCACGTTACCGCTTTGGATGCTGGCTTTGGCAGTGGCTTTTGCCGTGATATTCACAAAGGAAATATTTGGCGGAACGGGCATGAATACCTTTAATGTGGCGCTTGCTGCACGTGCATTCCTGTTCTTTTCTTATCCCGGAAGCATGACGGGAGATAAGGTTTGGGCTGCTACCGACCAGATTTGTGGTCTTGGTTATACGCTGCCTGACGGCTTTACCATGGCAACACCGTTAGGAGAGATTGCTCAAGGAACTGCCATGAACACGTCGTTGAGCGATATGGTGGTCGGATTAATGCCGGGTTCGGTGGGCGAAACGTCGGTTATCGCAATCGCAATCGGTGCAATCATCTTGATTTGGACGAACATTGCAAGCTGGAAAACCATGCTCAGCGTCTTCGCAGGCGGCATTGTCATGGCTTTAATCTTCCATTCTGCAGGTGCAAGTCCACTCCAATGGTACGAACATGTCGTGTTGGGAGGCTTCTGTTTCGGTGCTGTCTTCATGGCAACCGACCCTGTTACTTCTGCAAGAACGGAAAGAGGCAAGTGGATTTACGGCTTCTTGGTTGGCGTCATGGCTGTTATTATTCGTGTATTGAACCGTGGTTATCCAGAAGGAATGATGCTTGCCATACTCTTTGGCAATATGTGCGCTCCTCTAATAGACTATTGTGTGGTTCAATCTAATATAAACAAGCGTGCTAAACGTGCTAAAATGTAAGGAGAGAATACCAATGAAGACTAATAGTAATTCGTATACAATCATCTATTCTGTTGTTCTTGTGCTTGTCGTGGCATTCTTGCTGGCGTTTGTTTCCCAGGCATTGAAAGCTTTGCAAGACGCCAACGTGCGGTTAGACCACCAGAAGCAGATTCTCTTTGCACTCAATCAGGACCGCGATATGACCAACGGAACGGCGCAGAAACTGTGGCACAAGATTATTCTTTCCGATGATATCATCAATGAAACTGGCAAGGTTGTGCAGCAAGGAGAGCGAGGTGGAGTGAAAGCCGGCTTTAAATTGGACAGTAAAGATGCCAAGGAAGGCAGGTTGGCACTGTTCCGCTGCAAGGTAGATGGACAGGATAAGTATGTTGTTCCGGTCTATGGAAACGGACTTTGGGGACCCATTAATGGTTTCATAGCCCTGAATGGGGACAAGACAACCATCTTTGGTGTGTACTTTAACCATGAGAGCGAGACTGCAGGACTGGGTGCAGAGATAAAGGATAACAAGGCTTGGCAAGATAAATTCAAGGGGAAAAACATCTTAGATGCACAGAAACAGCATATTATTTTCAGTGTAACAAAGAAGGTGGAACAGCCGAACTGCCAGGTAGATGCCGTTACGGGAGCAACTCTGACAAGCAATGGCGTGTCGGAAATGTTCCACAACGAGAAGGGTGGACTTGCCCCATATCTTAATTTTCTGACTGCAAAGTAACATTGAGAAATAAATTAATATAAAACAAAAAGATTATGAGTTTGTTCTCAAAACAAAATAGAGAGGTTTTCATAAACCCACTAAACCTCGACAATCCAATACTTGTTCAAGTGTTAGGTATATGTTCGGCATTGGCTGTAACCTCTCAATTGAAGCCTTCAATAGTCATGGGACTGGCGGTAACCATTATTACTGGCTTCTCGAACGTGATTATTTCGATTATCAGAAAAACCATTCCTAACCGCATTCGCATTATCGTCCAGCTTGTTGTCGTGGCGGCATTGGTTACCATTGTCAGTCAGATATTGAAGGCGTTTGCCTACGATGTCAGTGTCCAGCTGTCGGTTTACGTGGGGCTTATCATTACCAACTGTATCCTGATGGGACGTTTAGAGGCGTTCGCAATGACGAACAGACCATGGCCGAGCTTCCTCGATGGAATAGGAAACGGATTAGGTTATGCGCTCATTCTTGTGTTGGTAGGAGCTGTCCGCGAGCTTTTCGGACGTGGAAGTCTGCTCGGTTTCAAAGTTATTCCGCAGAGTTTGTACGATATGGGCTATGTAGACAACGGCATGATGGCTATGCCTGCCATGGCGTTGATACTTCTTGGTTGTGTAATATGGGCTCATCGAGCATTTTTCTATAAAGAAGAAGGGAAATAATTATGGAACATTTAGTAAGCTTATTCTTCAGGTCCATCTTCGTGGACAATATGATTTTCGCATTCTTCCTTGGAATGTGTTCGTTCTTAGCCGTATCTAAAAACGTCAAGACATCGTTCGGGCTCGGTGCCGCCGTTACCTTTGTGCTGGTCGTTACCGTGCCTGTTAACTATCTTCTGCAAACGAAAGTGCTCGGACCCGACTGCTTAATAGAAGGTGTGGACCTCTCTTATCTTAGCTTTATTCTTTTCATTGCCGTTATTGCGGGCATCGTGCAGATAGTCGAAATGGCTGTAGAACGCTACTCGCCATCGCTATATGGCGCATTGGGAATATTCCTTCCGCTCATCGCAGTGAACTGTGCGATAATGGGCGCAAGCCTTTTTATGCAGCAACGCATAGGTCTCGACCCTTCAAGTTCGCAGTATATAGGTTCCGTCTGGGACGCCCTCGTCTATGGACTCGGCTCCGGTATAGGCTGGTGCCTTGCCATCGTGCTGATGGGAGCCATACGAGAGAAGATGGAATATTCCGATGTTCCAAAGCCTTTGCAGGGGCTTGGCATTACGTTTATCACCGTGGGGCTCATGGCTTTGGCTATGATGTGCTTCTCTGGACTTAAAATATAGAATACAAAATGGCAGAGTTTATATTATACAGCATTGCTGTTTTCTTGGTTACAATACTTTTCTTGGTTGTTCTTCTGCTTGTTGCGAAGAAGTATCTAAGCCCGAGCGGAAAGGTTAAGATAACTATTAACGGCGAGAAAGAATTGGAAGTGGAACAAGGCGGCACCATTTTGGCAACACTGAACGAGAACGACGTGCATCTGCCTTCGGCGTGCGGAGGTAAGGGAAGCTGCGGTCAGTGCAAGTGCCAGGTACTCGAAGGTGGTGGCGAAATACTCGATTCGGAACGTCCGCACTTCACTCGTAAAGAGATAAAGAACCATTGGCGTCTTGGTTGTCAGGCAAAAGTGAAAGGCGATCTTTCCATAAAAGTGCCTGAAGCTGTACTGGGCGTTAAGGAATGGGAGTGCACTGTTATCTCCAACTCGAATGTTTCATCGTTCATCAAAGAGTTTAAGGTGGCGCTACCCCCGGGCGAACACATGGACTTTGTGCCGGGTTCGTATGCACAGATACGTATTCCGAAGTACGGTTGCATAGACTACGATAAGGATTTCGATAAGGAACTCATTGGCAAAGAATACCTCCCAACATGGGAAAAGTTCAATTTGTTCTCGCTGAAAGCAAGCAATCCTGAAGACACGGTGCGTGCCTACTCCATGGCAAACTATCCTGCAGAGGGCGACATCATTACGCTTACCGTGCGTATTGCCACTCCTCCGTTCCTGCCTCGCCCACAAGTAGGTTTCCAGAATGTACCTTCGGGTATCGGGTCATCATACATTTTCAGCTTAAAACCGGGCGATAAGGTAATGATGAGCGGTCCTTACGGCGAGTTTGCCCCCAACTTTACATCGGGAAAGGAGATGATTTGGATAGGTGGTGGTGCCGGTATGGCTCCGTTGCGTAGCCAGATTATGCACATGTTGTGCACGTTGCACACTCGCGACAGGGAGATGCACTTCTTCTATGGTGCCCGTTCGCTAAGCGAAGCATTCTTCCTTGACGACTTCTGGAAGCTTGAAAAGGAATATCCAAACTTCCATATGCACCTCTCGCTCGACCGTCCCGACCCTGTGGCAGATGCCGAAGGAGTGAAGTATTATCAGGGTTTTGCAGTGAACTGTATATGCGATACCTACTTGAAAAACCACGAAGCGCCTGAAGATTGTGAGTATTATCTCTGCGGACCTCCTATGCTTATAAAGACCGTTACCGACTATTTGGACAGTCTTGGCGTGGAGAAAGATGCCATTCGCTTCGACGATTTCGGATAAATAAACGTTGTCAAGACGTACATTTCAGCAAATTTAGTTTTTTATTTGCGCCTGCACGTGATGTGTAGGCGTTTTTTTTGTGTTATAGGGTTGTTTGTTTAGCAGGGCATCTGCCATCGGAGTGTCCTGGGCGTAAGGGCATTTTATTGTTATACCAAGTAGGAAAGGTATCCTGTAAGAAGGCATTCTGCAAGTGCTCCGAGAACTTATGAAGACTTAAGAAGCAGACTTTAAGAAACTTAATGGCTACAAAAAAGTCTGTAAACAAATGCTTACAGACTTCTTTGTAGTCGGTACGAGAATCGAACTCGTATGCCAAGATTGAGAATCTTGTATCCTAACCGTTAGATGAACCGACCCCATTGTAGCAAACAAACCTTAAATTAGGTGCGGAAGGAGGGGGATTCGAACCCCCGGTACGGTAACCCGCACGTCAGTTTAGCAAACTGGTGGTTTCAGCCACTCACCCATCCTTCCAGTCAGGGCTCGATATTTCGAGTTGCCAAACATTCTTTCAAATGCGGTGCAAAGGTACTATTTATTTTCTGTCCGCACAAATTTTCTGGTAGGTTTTTTCATGAAATGGTGCCCACCTGTGTTATTTATGCCGGACAGTTGTGTCTCTTTATTGGAGCCATGGGTATTCCGGGAGAAATAGAGCATCTATGAATCCTATGGGAGACCATGCCTCTTGGAAATCTTTTACTTTACTTTCTTGCCCTTGTAATATGTTTCGAACGAGTCTTCGGCATAGCCATCTTCGAGCACTTTAAAGGTGCTTGTGAATGCGCCTTCTATTTTTCGTCCCATATAATACACGTCGAAAGTGTCTTTTCCGTAGCCCCAGCCAAGGTCTTTGAAGCTCCGTGGCGAGTCGCTTATCTTCTTTCCACGAAACAGAACGGCGTTCGATGTTATGCGATAGCGGTAGTAGTCCTCGTCGGTTCCGTACCAGTCTTCGTCTGTTGGATAGTCGCCCGGATAGGGCTGAGCTATTTTAAGTCCGAAAGTCATAGGGTCTACATACGGAAGAATGCGCCCCAAGTAGTACACGTTATAGCGATCTTTGGCGTAACCGAAGCCTAAATCGACGAACGAGCGGTAGTCGGCGTCTACAATTGGCTGTCTTTGGTAGTACACACCGTTGCGGTTAAGCGAATAGAGTTTGGTATTTTTCTGTGGTGCTTGTGCGTTTGTTGCAAGTGTGAAAGCAGCGAAAAGCAAGAGTGCGCTGCAGCGTAGGCGGTTTGATTTCTTCTGTTTCATAGATTTTTCCTTTCATGTTTTATACCCGTAGGGGTTTGTTTTACGATAGGGCAAAGGTAATGGTAAAATGTGAGACTGCCATCGGGAAAGTCCTAAATGATTGTAGGGAAAACGGAAAACATTCGTTGTAGAGGCGTGATTTATCCCGTTTTTCATGTTCTTTTTGGCATTTTTGTGGTGTCTCTTTGTGGTTAGGAACGTGATAGATTACGCCCTGCGTCGTTGCAACCATACGCTGCAATGACGTTTCGCCGGCGTGATGGCACGGCAAATCGACCTTTATGCCCTGTGGAATATTCGTGGATATGTTTAGACAGTTGCTGTCTTGTATTCTAAAAGTTCAGAACTTGTAGCCAAAACCAAGGTTCAGATAGATGGGATACATATTGAAAGTAATGGTCTTGAAGTTGCTTTCGAATATGTCTTTCACTGCCCACGTAAGGTCGGCATTAAGTGTCAGGTGGCTGAAAGCCTGCCACGTACCACCTATTTGTATGCCCCAATGAAAGTGATTGAGGTGCGATGAAAAGTCGTAAGGAGCTGTCTTGCCGCCTTCATAGACAAGTTTTTCGCCCACTGGAGTGCCTTCCCGCAAATAACCGTCGCTGACTTGTCCGTTAAATTCGCCGTCCAGGCGGAACGAAGTGAACAGTCCGGCGCGCACTTTCCACTTCTGGCAGAAGCGATAGTTGGCCATCACGGGAACGGAAAGGAAGGTACTGTTGTACCGGGTCTTCACGTAGCCCGTCCAAAAGCCCGACACACGTTCGCCGTCGTTGATGATTTCCATGCTGTAACCCTTTGTGGTTGCGCCCGTTATCATACCCTTTTGTTCAAATTTCAGTCCTGCCGACACGCCCCATCTGTGGTCTGTGCCAAGCCATTTGGTAGCTACGCCCTCGATAGATGCATTCAGTCGCGGACTATAACTGTCGATTTTCCTTATTTCGCATGGCATAGACAGTGGTGAAGCCCCTCCTATATTGACGCCAGCCTTTACTTCAAACTCCCATTCAGATGGGGTTTCCTGTTGTGCCAAGGCGGTTACGGCCATGCAGAAAAGCAGAGCTGATGTTGCAACTTTCTCAATAATATTTGTTGTTTTCATTTCTTTGTCGGTAGATTTAGGGTTTATTTGTAGTAGAGTTCCATTTCGTCTACATAGAGCGTACTGCCCACTGCACCGTTGAAAACGGCACCGTCCTTGCTCGACGACATGATGATGGCAAGGTTGTATTTGCCCTCTGCCAGCTTCTTGGCGTCTATTTTGCGTCCGTCTACGGCTTTGAAGTCTATGGCGAAATGCGTCCACGCATTCGTTTCCTTGCGGTTTTCAAGTTCGGCTTTCAGCACGATGTTGTCGCTCGAAAGCGAGTTTGTTCCGTCGAGATAGGGCACTTGCGGTGTAACTTCGTAGAGAACGGCATAGATGGCAAAGTCGTCGTGCTTTCCTTCCACCACTTTGCTGTTCTTGTCGGTGTACGATGATCCTGCCTTATACTTGTAGTAGCCTGCCAGTCGGATAGGGGTTTTGCGGAAAGGCAGCCCGAACCGTGTCGATTTGGCTGGATTTGCAATGTCTATCTGGAACGAACCCGTAAACAAGTTGCCTGCTGCAATGGGCGCATTGACCATCTTTCCGAAGCTGCCAGTGCTTACTGTCTGCAGCTTGGCGCACTTGCCCACGACTCCGCCATCTGCCTGACTGGTAGGATATTCCTCGGCTTTTGCGTCCTGGTTGGTTATCAGGAAGCCTGCGTTTCCGCTGCCCCAGTCCATCGTGTCTTTCGGTGCAGGCAGCTCGTAGAATATGTGGAAGAAGCTGCTTTCCTCCTTGTCGTCCCACTGTCGTTTGGCTTTATACCACCGCATGTTCTCGAAGTGGTATTCGGTAGCCACGTCGTTGCTGACGAACGACACCTTGTATTGTTTCTTCCACTGCCCATCTTGCGACGTAACGGTGTAGGTCTGGGGCGTCAGGAAGTTGCGCACGGTTCCGCTGACAGGCTCGATGGTGGCTCCCGGCGTAAGTTCGAACTGTGGTGCCAGGTGGGTGAGGTCGTTGCCACCATTGACAAAGAACTTCACTTCGTTGTTCGTAATCAGTGGTTCGCGTATCAGCAGACCTTCGCTGCCCGCCTTTGCTGCCACGATGTCGGCTTCCTGGTTGGGTGCTTCGTCCTTGATGCACGATGCAAACGACAGCACGAGCAGCAGGCAAAGCATGTTTTGCAACAATATCTTTACGTGTTTCATATTCTTATAGGAAAAATTTTCTGTGTGCAAAGTTATAAAAAAATATTTAAAAAGATAGTTTTTTACACCTTTTTATATTATTCACCACAGAATGATGAGCACGCACAAATCTATCAGAAATAGCAAAAATGCAGTGCACGAAACGCAAAACCATCATCTTGTAGGAACGTACAGACTGGGTGAGAAATATATAAATATTCTCAACGAAAAGTCGTATATTGCAACTATCTCATTACCAATACTATACAGAAGAGCCGTTTTTGCGCTGCAAAACCCACCCTTTTGCAGTGTAAAAGAGCCTGTTTTGATGTGTAAAAGGCACTGTTCTGATGCGCAAGACAGCCTCTTGGGGAGAACCACCTCTGTTTCTCCGTGGAATGTTCTGCACACGAATGCCATGAAAAAACGAAGGCCGACCTCACGGTTAGCCTTCGTCCATCTACATAATTTCCTTTATTTTATATCGTCAATGAAAACATACTAACCTCCCGATCGGTATGTAATGAAAATTATAACCATTCTTTTATGGCATCGCAATGCACCAGAATGGAACATCTATACTTTAAAAACCAAATCTAAACCTATTTTGTCTTAAACCAATACGCCTGTTGGTTGGTATAGAGGCAACGGTCTTCGCCATGTTGGCAAGCCAAAAAAGCAGGTTGTGAAAGCTTTTTGCATAATGGAACCCTGACTTTTTCGCAAAGTCGGACCGTGCCTGTTGATAGAAAATATGCACTTGCAAATATAGTTGTATTTATTGAATGGGGCAAACAAATCTTTTATCTTTTCGTTTTTCTTTCACTTTTTTAAAAGACATTTTAAATTCAACGGAATGTCAGGAATGCCTGTTGCAGGCAGGCAAAGAAACCGCATGGAAGGCATATTGTAATTATTTTAGTTAAATAAAACGAACGGAATGCAACCGAATGGATATTTCTTAGTAACTTAGCGAGCACAAAACAAAAATGCTGATGAACTATGATACAAAACAAAAACACTATGGCAACAATGGCTTTGCTGCTTCTGAACAAGTTTAGAAACATGCTGCCCACACTGCGAGTGAGTTGTTTGCTGACTTCGTTGTGGGTTTTGCTGTTCGCTTCAGCAGGTACATCGTGCACCCACCGTGCACCGTCAGCCACCCATGAAGACAACGATACAACTATTAAAACAACAAAAATGACAGAGAAAACATTTACGCGACCCAGCGACGAAACGTTGCGTCGCCAGCTCACAGCCGAGCAATACGCCGTTACGCAGCAGGCTGCAACCGAACGTCCGTACACCAACGAGTACGACAAGGAGTTCCGCCCGGGCATCTATGTAGACATTACCACGGGCGAACCGCTGTTCTCGTCCACCGACAAATACGATTCGGGGTGCGGCTGGCCAGCCTTCTCCAAGCCTATAGACAAGCAACTCTTGGTGGAAAAATCCGACAATTCGCACGGCATGCAGCGCACCGAAGTAAGGAGCAAGACGGGCAATGCGCACCTTGGACACGTGTTCGACGACGGTCCGGCAGACCGGGGTGGGCTGCGCTACTGCATAAACAGTGCATCGCTGCGCTTCGTTCCGCTCGACCAAATGGAGAAGGAAGGCTACGGAGACTATACCAAATTGGTGAGGAAAGAAAAGGAAATATACGTGGCAGGCGGCTGTTTCTGGGGTACGGAGCACTACATAAAGCAGGTGAAGGGCGTGCTGTCTACCGAAGTGGGCTATGCCAACGGGCACACAAAGAACCCTACCTACAAGGAAGTGTGCACCGACGGCACCGGATTTGCCGAGGCTGTGCACATCAAGTACGACCCTACGGTGGTGTCGCTGAGCTTCCTTGTAAAGCTGTACTTTGCCTCTATCGACCCCACAAGCTACAACAAGCAGGGCAACGACCGTGGTTCGCAGTACAGGACAGGCGTGTATTACACCGACCCAGCCGACCGTGCTGTTATTAAAAAGGTGTTCGATGCCGAAGCACGCAAGCACTCCGTGCCGCTCGAAGTGGAACTCCTGCCCCTGAAAAACTTCTATCGGGCGGAAGAATACCACCAGGACTATCTCGACAAGAACCCCGGCGGATATTGCCACCTGCCCTCTTCGCTGTTCGAATATGCAAGGAAAGCGAGGGAGAAGTAGGGGTTAGCTTTCTTATGGGCATAAGCTTTTGTAAGGTTCCTAGTATTCCTAGGAACCCTAGGAATACTAGGAAAACTAGGGTTCCTAGGGGTACTAGCAATCCTAGGGATACTAGGAAAACTGGCATTCCTACTATCCCTGCAAGCTTCAAGGGGCGTTGCGCTACCGCTGCGCCAACCTTTCTTGTAGCCTTTTCACTTCCGCTTGCAACCTCTTCACTTCTTCTTTCAGCTGTATGTTCTCTGTCTGTAGCCTTTTCAACAGCTCGTCTTGTTCCTTTCTGTAGCCTGTACGGGCAGCGTGCATGCGTTCTTTGATGCCGCCTTGCTCTACAAACTGCTTCTCCAAACGGGCAAGATAGTTGCACATCATCTTGTCTGTGATGTGGCAAAGTGTGAGCAACGTGTTGCAAAACTCCTCTGCCGTCCACCTGTTGGCATACGAAAGATAATCTTCTGCCTTGTTATGACGCTTGCAAAAGCCAAGCATTGCATCGTAACGATGGTGTTCCGATGTCCAGCAAGCAAGACCGCGCGTGTGTAAAAAGTCGTTGTAGTCTTCGCGTAACTCCTGCAATGAGCTGCGCGAAACATTGAGAAGCTTAAGCTCCATCTCCGTCGATGTATTGCCATCTTCTATTCCTTCCACGATATTTTGCTTACCCGAACGGGCTGCCTGTACCATTTGGTCTACTGTGCGGTCGCCATATTTGGGCAGAAAACGCTGACAAAAAATGTAAGTCAGCCGGTATATGGCATCTGCCTTTTGGTAGAAAAACAGTTCAGTGTAAGGGACGCTCTGCCGCAAAATGCCTTTCTTCAAAGGTTGTGTCTCATCTTTTTGTCTGTTCATAGTACTTGTAACGTATGTTCTGCAAAGGTAGTTATTAAAGTTTGTACGGCGAAACTGTAAGTCAAAAGTTTGGCAATAGCCGTTCAGAATAAGAAAAATATTAGTATCTTTGTGCCATTCAAATCGGCGAAATAACATAAACCTATTATACAGAATGAAACATTTTATAGTATTGTCGGCACTTGCGCTGACCGCAACAACAATGACGGCACAAAAGAAGATTTACCCTAACGCACCCAAAGATGGTACGGTGGACACCTACTTCGGAGTAAAAATACCCGACCCCTTCCGTCCCTTGGAAGCCGACAGAAGCAAAGAAACGGCAGAATGGGTGGCTGCCGAGAACAAGATAACCAACGAATACTTGGCAAAGATACCCTTCCGTGGCAAACTTCTGAAGCGGTTAAAGGAGGTGGCAGACTACGAAAAGGTAGGCGCTCCCTTCAAAAAGAACGGCAAATGGTATGTGTTTAAGAACAACGGGCTGCAGAACCAGAGCGTCCTCTACCAGATGGACGAACTCGGAGGAGCACTCCACGAGTTTCTCGATCCGAACAAGTTGAGCACCGACGGCACCGTGGCTCTGCAAGGAATAAGCTTCTCTAAAGATGGCAGATACATGGCTTACGTCATCTCGCGCAGCGGCAGCGACTGGCAAGAAATATACGTTAAGGACGTGGCGACGGGCGAACTGCTGTCCGACCACATAGAATGGGCGAAGTTCGGAGGTGCACAATGGTGTGGCAACGGCTTCTACTACAGCGCCTACGATGCCCCCGAGAAGGGCAAGGAGTATAGCTCGAAGAATGAGGTACACAAGGTTTACTACCACAAAATAGGCACGCCACAGGGGCAGGACGTGTTGTTCTACCAGAACCCGGCCCATCCCTTGCGCTTCTATTCGGTATCGCTGAACAAGGAAGAAACCATGATGTTCCTCCACGAAAGCGGTGCAGGCTCGGGAATGAACCTGTACGTGCGCGACCTTCGTGTGCCCGATGCACAGTTCATACAGATGACTTCCAACATGGATTTGCAGTACAGCCCCATCGAAACCGTCGGCGACAACATCTACTTGCTTACCAACGACGGGGCACCACGGGGCAGGGTAATGGTTGCCGACATACATAAGCCGGGCTTCAAAGACTGGAAAGAACTCATCGGAGAAAGCAAAGGCGTGCTCGAAGACGTCCAGTTTGCCGACGACAAGCTCGTGCTTACCTACAGCCAAGATGCCTCTACACACCTTTATGTCTACTCTTTAGAAGGCAAGGAACTCAACGAAATAAAGCTGCCGACGGTTGGAAGAGCCGGCTTCAGCGGCAAGCGCGGACAAAAGGAATGCTTCTACAGCTTTGCATCGTTCACCGTTCCGGGCACCATCTACCAGTACGACATGGCGCAGAACAAGAGCACCGTCTACACCGAACCCAAGGTTAAGTTCGACCTTGGCAAGTACACCACCGAGCAAGTGTTCTTCATCAGCAAGGACGGAACGCATGTTCCAATGTTCCTTACCTACCGTAAAGGACTGAAACACAACGGCAAGAACCCCGCATTAATCTACGGATACGGTGGCTTTAACATCTCTCTGTCCCCCAGTTTCTCGTCTATGCGCATACCATTCCTTGAGAATGGCGGCATCTACGTGCAGGTAAACCTTCGTGGCGGAAGCGAATACGGCGAGGAATGGCACGTTGCAGGCACGAAGATGCAGAAGCAAAACGTGTTCGACGACTTTATTTCGGCTGCCGAATGGCTTGTTACCAACAGCTTCACGAGCAAGGACCACATCGCCATCATGGGCGGCAGCAACGGCGGATTGCTCGTTGGTGCCTGCATGACACAGCGTCCCGACCTGTTTAAGGTGTGCATTCCGCAAGTGGGCGTAATGGATATGCTGCGCTACCACAAGTTTACCATCGGCTGGAACTGGGCTCCCGACTACGGTACGAGCGAAGACAGCAAGGAGATGTTCGAATACTTGTATTCTTATTCGCCGCTGCACAACCTGAAGAAAGGCGTCAGCTACCCTGCAACACTCGTAACCACAGCCGACCACGACGACCGTGTTGTACCTGCACACTCGTTCAAGTTCGCTGCGACATTGCAGGAATGCCAGGGCGGAACAGCCCCCGTTCTCATTCGCATCGACAGCAAGGCAGGGCACGGAGGCGGCAAACCGCTTGCCAAGCAATTAGAGGAACAAGCCGACATCTACAGCTTTATTATGTGGAACTTGGGCATGAAGTTTAAATAAACGGGACTTCGGACGCATAGAAACCATAGAAAGCCTATGGAGCCTGGGTGCAAACAGCCCCTTCCATGACGCCTAAGACACTTGGCGTCATGGGGAAACCATGACTCTATGATACCCATGCTCCAGAAAATCTCCACACCCCTATAAATCAAAACAGGCTCTTTTGCACGGTAAAAGAGCCTGTTTTGCGTTGTAAAAGAGCCTCTATTGCATTGCGGAAGCATGATGGCTGTTTTTAGGCGTATGATATTTATTAGATTACGGAAGAACAATCGTGGCACGAAATGCGCCAGAGCAGATGCTTTTCCTGGCTTGGAATGGACATGATATATGTTTTTTGCAGAAGGAAATACCATCTTTCTATGTTGTTTCCACTCTTTGTTTTTACGGTTATTCTTGTTCTGCTATACCCCAATTTGTTTCGTTCCGCGCTTTCTATATTGCGAATTGGTTTAGATTTTTCAGCCATGTGAAATCTCTATTAATATATATAAATATCTGAAAATAAGTGATATATGATTTTTATAGGCTATATGGCGACTTAGATTTATGTTTGCAACGCATTGCAACACCGATTTTATTGCTTATCTTTGCAACAGATTTAACAAAAGAGCTGCCGTGAGGCAATGTGATGAAATAACATTTAATGGTAGAAATGATGTTTCAGGAAACAAGGAATTGAGACCTTGCAGAATAGGTGCAAGAGTGAACGCTCTCAATCAAAACGTAACTAAACGTGAAGTGTACCAGGGGTATGATGCTTTCATGGTACACTTTTTTCATGCCAAAATTTGTACTTTCCAATAATTCTGTCTACCTTTGTATATCCGAATTACGGTTATTATAGAATGAAACAAAAAGACCTCCAAAAAAACAAAGCCACGTTTCTGTGTTGGTGTCTACTTCTTTTCTTCGCATTATTGCATAGCTCTGCCGTAATGGCAACCGCTGAATACGATGCGTTGGACCGTCTTATAGAACAAAGCAAAGCCATAACCGACAAGAAGCTGGCACGGATAGGCGACATACGCCAACGCCTTTCTACTCCACATCTTACCGACAGGCAACGCTACGAAATATGTATGCAGCTCTACGAAGAGTACGAATCTTTCCGGTTCGATTCGGCTTTGGCTTACGCCGACCGTACCATTCTCTACGCAAAGCGTATGAACGATGCGAAATGGTTGGCTGAAGCGCAACTTAAAAAGGTGCATGTGCATACGCTGGCAGCACTTTTTGATAAATCGCGCGACTTGTTGGACAGCATAAATGTGTCGGTTCTCGACGACAGATTGCTCCAGGAGTTCTACGACGAATGGTATCTGCTGATGTCGTTGATGTCCGAATACACTGCAGGAACCCAGTTGCACGCTTCGTACGAGGCTCGGGCAGAACACTTCAGAAGGCTTATCCTGTCCAGTCCGTATAAGGATACGTATGCGTATGTGCGTGCAGAGGCAGCCGAACTGAGCAAGAGGGGACACACGCAGAAAGCCATCGACATACTGAAAAACTACCTGAAGCGATGGAAGAAGGACGATCACGAATACGCAATGATCTGTTTCGACCTGTCGGAACTTTATTCCAAGCTTGGGAATACCCGGCAACAGCACGCTTATCTTGTGCAAAGCGCAATGAGCGACATCTGTTCGTCGTCCAAGGAGAACAACTCCATGCGCCTTTTGGCGGCTGTACTGTTCGAGCAAGGCGACATAGAGCGGGCTTATAACTGTCTGAACATCTCGATAGAAGATGCCAATTTCTATGGCACACGCCTGCGCAACGTCCAGAATGCGTACATCTTGCCCCGCATCTTCTCGGCTTACAGCGTACAGCAGCGTGCCCAGCGCATGCACATCTTCGGGCTCCTGCTTGCCGTAAGTGTCGTTGCCATCGCCCTCGTCGTGGCGGTCTTCTTCATTTGGAGGTATCTTCGACGCTACCGAAAGACGCATGCACAAATGGTTTTGATGAACAAGCGGCTGAACAAAGCCGTGGAAGACCTTAGCAAAGTGAATGCACAGCTTTGCGAAGCCAATAATATCAAGGAAGAATACATTGTCCGCTTCCTGGAATTGGCATCGAATTTAATAGATCAAGCCGAAGCCAAGCGGAAGATTTACAACCGTCTGGCACGCGAAAAGCGTATGGAAGAACTCTATACGGAACTGAAAAACAATTCTTTTACACAGATTGCCACGCACGAATACTATATCAATTTCGATACAGCTTTCCTGAATATATTTCCTAATTTCGTTGCAGAAGTGAACTTGTTGCTGCGCAAAGACGCACAGATAGTTCCGAAAGGCGACGAGCGTCTTACCACCGAACTGCGCATTCTGGCTCTTATCAGGCTGGGCATCAGCGACAATGTCCGTATCTCGTCTATCCTCCGAGCCAGCCTGACCACCGTTTATACTTATCGTTCCAAGCTGAAGGCACGTGCGTTCGACCACGACTCGTTTGAAAGTGCAGTAAAAAGGATAGGGTAGAGGCTACCTTTTCGGAGCATCAAACAGGTGCAGGCAGGAGGCGGAAGCCATTTATAGAACCAGCCTTGAAATGATTTCCGATTTGTAAGGATAATTCCAACGAAAAGCTTAAAATATGGTTTTGTGTTCTGAAACAGGCTGTTTTGCACTGCAAAAGGCATGTTTTTGCCGTGTAAAAGAGCCTGTTTTGCCGTATGAAAATGTAGGAACTGTAATGCACTATACATCAGACGGTTATGCAATAGCCATATTGCTGTCTGATTTACTTAGTTATTAGAACCTGCTTTTCCTTTCCATCGGTTCCTCTGAATTTTACAAAATAAGAACGTTTGATATCTGCTACTGCTTCTATTAAATCACAATAATTGGAAACAGCAATGCCTTCCACTTCGGTAATGGCATCATTGACACGCAATCCTTGGGCGTACTCGTCTGATGCTTCATTAATCTTTGAAACGAAAAGGGTGTTATCTCTCAATGAAACTGTAAAGTTCTGAACACGTTCATTGACATCTATATGATTGCTGTTGGTATAAGGTTGAAAGATTATACGATGCGTATTGTTATCAATAATCATTGTTCCATATTTAAGCAATTTACCTCCAATGTTGCAAAAGTTTGGACTCGCAGTACATGGAACAGAGTCGAATGAAACACCAAAAGTATTGAGATGCTTCAAGTTCATAAAGTGTTCTTCGTTTTCAACTGTACCACCTACAGAGATAGAACCCGAAGATCCCATTCCTGTCCACACTGTCTGTGCTGAGAATTCTACAGCCTCTTTATTGATATTAGGATTTGCCCACAAATCATAAACCTCTCGCAGGTTTATTGAAAACATCTGATTATAGCCTGTATCGAATACTGCTAATTCACGAGACTTGCCATAAGAAGTCGCGAATTGCACGATTGGCACATCGGTACATATATATTTGGATTTGTATCCTGGCTCATTCTTAAAGAATTTCTTCTTGTCAGTGAGGATAATATGACCTGCACGAAGGTCTATCTTTATGATAATCCCCTTGCGAATAAGGTTGAAACCTATTATTCCATCATTGGCACATGAGAATGGAGTCTTGGAGATGACACAGGGATAATTGCGTAAGGTGAGGTTTCCAATCTTTAATTCAGGCAATGTAACCGTCTTTCGAACGAGCGACTGGCTGTTGGCATCGCTGAACGAAATACTCTTCTGGCTTTCGTTAAATTTAATATCTGTTGGTAGATTGATAAGTCCTACCCCGGCACCTGTATCCAACAGAAAATTGTAGACCCTGCCTTCGATGGTTACAGGCATCAAGATCTGACCATACCTATAGACAATTGGAATTGTATCAACGAAGTTCTTTTCCTTCACATCAAAGGAAAGGTAATCCTTTTCATTACCGAAAGCCATACCATTTGTGGCTATGGTGGCAATCAGAATCAAGGTACAAAAGAGCTGTTTTATGTATGACATCAGTCTCAAACTTAATGATTGTGTACAAAGATACGCAAATTTGATTAAATGTAACGTGGGTTCTTATGTCGGATCCGCGTTACAAAGATAATTCCCGAACCAGCCTACAATATTTTATATTTGGCAAACTTCAACAGCAACTGTTTCGTTCCTGCATTGCGGAACGTTACGGTTGCTTTTGCGTTCTCGCCTGTTCCTTCCATCGCTTCTACTACGCCGATGCCGAAACGCTGGTGTTCAATGGTTGCGCCAACTGTAAGTCCATTCCCTGAAACTGCGTCCGGAGCGGTTGTCCGGGAGGGTGCTGCAGATTGTCTGCCACCGTTTGAGAGGGCTGCCGACAGCTTTCTGAAGTTTCCGCCCTCGCTTATCAGTCGCTGTTTCGTGCGTTCCGACAATGGATCTGCGGCACGTTCAGGAGTCCGTGGAGACGTTATTTTCGGTCGGGGGTCGGCTTTAAACTGACTTGCCACGGGGTTTGCGTTCTGCCATCGGCTGCTTCTGGCAGGTTCGTCCCACGGCATTCGGTTGCCACTGCCACTATAGGGTTCGCCCTCCGTGTCTATATAGGCAGGGTCTATGTCCTTCAGGAAGCGGCTGGGATTGTTGAATTGCATCGTGCCGAAGTGGTAGCGGTTCTTCGCATTGGTGAGATAGCAGAACCGTTCTGCCCTTGTTATTGCCACATAGAGCAGTCGGCGTTCCTCTTCAAGCTCCTTTCGCGAGCCGGCAGCCATTGCATTAGGAAATATATTCTCTTCCAAGCCAACGACAAACACCACCGGAAACTCCAACCCTTTGGCGGCATGGATAGTCATGAGCGACACTTTGGGGCTGCCATCGTCCGCCTTGTCCAAGTCGGAATAGAGCGCCACCTCTTGCAGAAAGTCGGTCAGGAAGGTTTCGTCTTCCCGTCCTTCCTCTCTTCTTTCGTCCACAAAGGCTTGCATTCCTGCCAGAAGCTCCTCCAGGTTCTCGCGTCGTGCCACGTCGTCGGGGGCTGTTCCCTGTGCCAAATCCGCCCAGATGCCACTTTCTTTTATTATTTTCGCCCCCAAGGTGTAGGCGTCTGACATAGCCAAATCGCGGATAAAGCCATTGATTAGCTCGACGAACGCCGTTAGTTTCGCCGCCGTTCCCTTGTTAATGTCCAAATTGTAGCGTGCAGCGTTGCCTATAACGTCCCACAGACTGGCTTCGTTGGCACTGGCACAGTCTATTATTTTCATCAGCGTAGTGCCTCCGATGCCTCGTGCCGGATAGTTTATGATGCGCTTGAAGGCTTCTTCGTCGTTCGGGTTAGCCACCAGACGGAAGTAGGCTATGATGTCTTTTATCTCCTTGCGCTGATAGAACGACAGTCCGCCAAATATCTTATAGGGAATAGCCGACTTGCGTAATTCGTCCTCAAAGCTGCGGCTTTGTGCGTTGGTTCGGTAGAGAATGGCAAAGCCGTCATAGCCAAACGATTGCGAACGCTTTAGCTTTTTAATCTCTTTCACCACCACCATGGCTTCTTCTTTGTCGCTGTAGCAAGGTCGGTAGCTTATTTTTGCCCCTTCGCTTTCCTCCGAATAAACGTCTTTCGGTATCTGTCGGGCGTTGTGTTTCATGAGCGAGTTTGCAGCTTCCACTATCTTCCGGGTAGACCGATAGTTGCGTTCCAGCTTGAAAACCTGTACGTTGTCGAACTTCTTTTGGTAGTCCAAGATGTTGTCGATGCTCGCTCCCCGGAACGAATAGATGCTTTGGTAGTCGTCGCCCACCACGCAAATGCGCTGGTGCTTGGCTGTCAGGAGTTTTACGATAGCCACTTGCACGAAGTTCGTGTCCTGGTATTCGTCTACCAGAATATACTGGAATCGCTCGGCATACTTGTTGCGAATGTCGGCATTTTCGTTGAAAAGGCGGAACGTGTTCACCAGCAAATCATCGAAATCCATGGCGTTTGCCTGCCTGCAACGAGCCTGATAGGCAGCATAGATTTGCGAAACGGCTTTCAGTTTTGCCCCTTTTAAGCCACTCTGTCCGCCATTGCTGACAGCAAAAGCATCGGCACCGACGAGCTGGTTCTTCGCCATCGATATGATGCTGTGCACCGTGGACGGCTTGTAGTCCTTGTCGCTCAGTCCCAAAGTCTTGATAATCGACTTCAGGAGCGACCTCGAATCGGTTTCGTCGTATATGGTAAAGTTGCTGTTGTAGCCTATGCGCTGTGCCTCTGCACGGAGAATGCGGGAGAAAACCGAGTGGAACGTGCCCATGTAAAGACGGTCGGCAAGGTCTTTATCGACTAAATTTCCGATGCGTTCCTTCATTTCCCGCGCTGCCTTGTTGGTGAAAGTGAGCGCAAGAATGCGGTAAGGCAGCACGCCGTACATTATCAGATAGGCAATCTTATAAGTCAGGACGCGTGTCTTTCCCGAGCCTGCGCCTGCCACAACCAACGATGGTCCGTTGCAATATTCCACTGCTTCGCGCTGGCTTTCGTTCAGTTGGGCGAGCAGTTCCTTTATCTTTTTTTCTGTTTTCTCTTGCATTTCAGTAGTCTGTAGTCCTCTTTTCTATTTGTCTGACGGGAATGCCGGTATGTGCTTCATCTGTGTTTCAATCTGCCTTAGCCGCTTGCGCATGTACGGTCCCGGTGCTTTCGACGAGAAGCGGCGGGGATTGGGCAGCGTCGCAGCAATCAGTGCGCAGTCCGAACGGGTAAGGTTTCGTGCGTCCACATCGAAGTTTTTCTCTGCACAAGCCTGCACTCCGTAGATGCCGTCGCCCATCTCTATGGAGTTGAGATACACCTCCATGATGCGCTGTTTGCTCCAGAAAGTCTCGATAAGGAAAGTGAAGTACGCTTCCAATCCCTTGCGCAGCCACGACCGTCCCTGCCACAGGAACACGTTCTTTGCTGTTTGTTGCGAAATGGTAGAGCCACCGCGCAGCTTCTTTCCCCCATTCAGGTTGCTTTTCGCCGCCTGTTCTATCGCCTTGTAGTCAAAGCCGTGGTGCGTAAGAAAGCGCTGGTCTTCGCTCGCCATTACGGCAACGGGCATTGATGGGGGCATTTCTTCTAACGAAATCCAGTGGTGATACAACTTTATTTTCTCTCCGTTCACAATCTGTTCGAAGCAGCGCGAAAACATCAGGGGCGTGAAATAGACAGGTATGAAGCGGTATGCCACCACGCTCAATATAGAGGAAACGAACAGCAAACCGGCTATCCATTTTGCAAATTTAATGACTTTCTTTACCATACGAAGCACAAAGTTACGAAAAAGATGGCTGCCAAACAAGAAAACTTCGCCTTGTTTGTGTACGTATGCGCACGGAAAGTGTGCACCCTAAACCCTGAAACTGGCAGTTGCCCGTAGGCGCAATAGGACCCACGGAGCACCATGGAAGGCAACAGCCCCCACGCCCTTGAAAAACAAAACAGTGCCTTTTGCACGGTAAAAGGCACTGTTTTACCATGCAAAACAGGCTCTTTTGCACAGCCAGACAGACCGTCTTGCACAGTGCCCTGGCAGAGCAGCCACAGCCATATACACAAAAAGAGCTCGCTTGCTTCACAGCCTACGAGCCCCGTTGAACCAAAAATATAATCTGAATTTATACCTATGAAAAACTATTTACATGAAGTATTCAAAATGTTTCATTTACTTTTACCTCTTCATCGAACAAAAATAACCTGTTAATAATTATCATGAAAAAACCTATTTACCTAATCACTGAATCCCTATATTGGGGTTCTCTGCGTGCAAAGGTACACACACGTGGCGGAATAACCTATAGAAAGTATCAACTTTTCGCATATTTTCATATGCAATCGTTTGCAAGTCAGGAAGTGAAAGCATTTTTAACGTATCGTAAAGACAAAAAGGTTACAAACTGATACAATTCCTGAAGAAAGATGAAAAAAACATGAAAATTCTGTGAGAAATATTTGGCAGTATCATTATTTTTATTTAAATTTGCTGTATTAACTTAATAGTAAAAAAAGAAAATAGCAGAAATGACCGATAGTGCAATGCACGCTGCACCTAAACAGGGTGCGTACCCATTTGCTGCAGGCACATCGGGAAAGGTTGCGGCAAGTCTGGTTGCCGTCGCTGCCGCCCCTGCTTGCATGGGCAAGCAAGCCTGTCGGACAGCCACGACCATACAAACCACATGTTCAGTCAGCGGTGCATGCCTGTCAGCTGAGCCTAACCAGCTATCCCGAGGCCTCTGCATTGTCAGGCGGAGGGGAGGTAGCAAGGCCATGACCGGCTGGGCAGTGGAATGCAACACGGGCATTCCCGCTACCCCCTCCATATATGGGAAAGAGACATTTTGATTTAATAAAGTTCTTTTTTTAAATTATTCATTAGAAGTATTTTATAATGAGTTTAGGGAGTGCAAGGGATTTGTACTCCCTTTTCCGTAGGCATCGGGCTGGCACGGAGCACCTGTCGTTCTGTGGAGGGCTGCTTTTGGTGGTGCATGCAGCGCACTTTCTTGAAATAATTTCGTAACTTTGTGGCGACAAGACGAATAAACTGTTTAGAATAATGTATATACGTAGCTTTATGACGGCACTGCTGCTGCTTTCCGGCATTGCCACATTCGCACAGCAAGAACACTGGGTGGGCACATGGGCCTGCGCCCCGCAAACCGTCGATAAAAGGTTCATGCCCTACAACAACCAGCTGGACGACAGGGCAGTAAGGCAAATTGTAAAGGTGAGCATCGGCGGAAACACAATCCGACTGAAGCTGAGCAACGAGCTGTCAGACGAACCTGTGGAGATGGAAAGCGTGTATGTTGCACGGGCAGAAAACGAGTACGACATAGACAAAGAAACGGTTAGGTATCTTAAATTCAACGGCAGAGACGGCGTTACCCTGCCTGCAGGAAAGGCAGTGTACTCCGATGCCCTACGCTTCAGACTGCAACCATTGGAGCGAATAGCCATTACCATCAACTACCTGAAGGCACCCAAGCTGCCCACCGTGCACATGGGGTCGCGCACAACCACCTACATTCTGAAAGGAAAAGCCGACGGCAATACCAGTTTCAGCACCGCTTTCCGCGAAAAACACTGGTTTAACATAGCCGGAATAGAAGTGCTTGGCACCAACGCATCGGCAATTGCCATTCTCGGAAACAGCATTACCGACGGAAAAGCGAGTATCGACAATGCACAAGACCGCTGGACCGACATCTTTTCGGCGGCCATCAACACACCCGGAAAAGCTGGAACGGGCGTGCTGAACCTCGGCATTGGCGACAACCGCATACTGTCTGTAGGCTTGGGAACACCCGGACGGGAACGCTTCGACCGCGATATTCTTGGACAGAACGGACTGCGCTCGGTTATCATATTCGAGGCAATCAACGATATTGGCACTTCAAAGAATCCCGCAGAAACGGCACGTCAGCTGATAGAAGCCTATCGGGAAATGACCCAAAAGGCGCATGCGCGAGGACTGAAAGTGTATATGGGCACGATAACTCCGTTTAAAGGGTGTAAAGGTTATTACACCAAGGCACGCGAGAAGGCACGCCAGACCGTGAACGAATGGATAAGGACGACACACGAGACCGACGGCTTTATCGACTTCGATGCCGTCATGCGCAATCCACAAAAGCCCGGACAGCTGCGCAAGGAATGGCAAAGTGGCGACTGGCTGCACCCTAACCCTGAAGGATACAAGGCGATGGGCGAGCACGCCGCAAAGGTTTTGGCACACGAGCTGGGCACTAATTAGGGGTCTGTTTGTTGTCCGTGATTGTCAGGAATGCGATGAAACATGCCCCTGCAGAGGGTGAACGTGGCATTGTTGCCTTGTCTTTTATTTGTATGTTCTGCCATGTCCTTTCAATAAGAAGGCAGCCTCCGTCCGATTAAAAGACAAAAAGACATTGGCGATAACTTTAAAAAGCCGCCTTTAACTTATTTTTATACAGCCTTTAAAAGGTAACAGGAAAAAAGCATTACCTTTGCATTCTACTTTGAATAAGTAGGCTTACGAGTAGTAAAAACCGATTTACACATTATTATATATATAATAAATGAAGAAGTTTAGATTAGTGGACAACACGCTGGGGTGGCTCGCTTTCCTGATAGCCGCCTTTGTTTACTGTTCCACAATAGAACCAACGGCAAGTTTCTGGGACTGTCCCGAGTTCATAACAACAGGCTATAAGCTTGAAGTAGGGCACCCTCCCGGGGCACCGTTCTTTGCCCTTACAGCCAATCTTTTCTCGCATTTTGCAAGCGATGCGACCCAAGTGGCACGCATGGTGAACACTATGAGCGCACTGTTGTCGGCAACTTGCATCATGTTTTTGTTCTGGACAATCTCCCATCTCGCCCGTAAGCTCATCGTGCGCGACGGCGAAGACATCTCGATGGGCAAGCTCATAGCCATCGAAGGGGCAGCCATGGTGGGCGCATTGATATACACTTTCAGCGACACTTTCTGGTTCTCGGCTGTCGAAGGCGAAGTTTATGCCTATTCGTCGGCATTCACTGCGGTGGTGTTCTGGCTCATATTGAAGTGGGAAGACAATGCCGACAAGCCGCATGCCGACCGCTGGTTGGTGCTGATAGCCTACATGACGGGTCTTTCCATCGGCGTCCATTTGCTCAACTTGCTATGTATTCCTGCCATTGTTCTGGTTTATTACTACAAGCGTGTGCCCAATGCGGACCTCAAAGGGTCGCTCGTTGCGCTCGCAATATCTATCGTTTTGGTAGCCGCAGTGCTCTGGGGCGTAGTGCCGGGCATTATTACCGTGGGGGGATTTTTCGAGCTTCTGTTTACCAATACGCTCGGTATGCCTTTCAACACGGGTACCATTCTCTACATCTTGCTGCTCATCGGCAGCTTCATTTGGGCAATTGCCGAGACGTACAAGGACAGCAATCTGCGCCGACAGAACATTGCTTTCCTGATAGCTTTCGCACTGATTGGTATTCCATTCGTAGGCTACGGGTGGTCGGCATTCATCGTCGGAGTCGTCATTCTGACGGTTTTCTACTTCGTGCTGAATATGAAACGTGGCAAGGAACTGCTCGTTTCGGCTCGCATGAAGAATACCGCGCTGCTCTGTATGCTAATGATGATAATCGGATACGCATCGTATGCCGAAATCGTAATACGCTCGACGGCGAACCCTCCAATGGATCAGAACTCGCCGGAAGACATCTTCACGCTCGGCAGTTACCTTGCACGCGACCAGTATGAGGACTCTCCTAAGCTCTACGGACAGGCTTATACCAGCCAGCCAAAGGTGGCAGAAGACGGCAGACACTACGAAATCAAGAAGGGGAAACCTGTTTACGAACGCAAGGAAAAGGCATCGCCAAACGAGCCGGACGCTTATTTCCTTGTGCGGAACAAGACTTCGCAGGTGTTCGAACAGAACATGTTCTTCCCTCGTATGTGGGATAATGCACACGCACAAGACTACGAACAGATTATGGGAGGCATTGAAGGGCACGACGTAGACGGCGTGAAGATGCCTACACAGATGGAGAACATACGCTTCTTCCTGTCTTATCAGTGCAACTTTATGTACTGGCGATACTTCCTTTGGAACTTTGCCGGACGCCAGAACGACTTGCCAAGCTTCGGAGAACCCGAACACGGCAACTGGATTACGGGCATTTCGTTCATCGACAACATGCTCTATGGCGACCAGGATCTGCTGCCCGACGAGCTGAAAGCCAACAAGGGGCACAACGTTTTCTACTGTCTGCCACTCTTGCTCGGTCTGTTCGGTCTGTTCTGGCAGGCATGGAGAGGTCGCAGAGGCATACAACAGTTCTGGGTAGTGTTCTTCCTTTTCTTCATGACGGGGCTTGCCATCGTCATCTATCTGAACCAAACGCCGGGGCAACCGCGTGAGCGCGACTATGCGTATGCAGGCTCTTTCTATGCTTACGCAATATGGTGCGGACTCGGAGTGCTTGCCATTTACGACTGGCTGAAGAAGCTGAAGCTCTCCGGAACAACTGCTGCTGCCATCGCATCGGCAGCCTCTATCATCGTGCCGATACAGATGGCATCGCAGACTTGGGACGATCACGACCGCTCAAATCGCTACACTTGTCGCGACTTTGGACAGAACTACCTGAACTCCATGCAGGAAAAGGGCAATCCAATCGTATTCACCAACGGCGACAACGATACCTTCCCGCTGTGGTACAACCAAGATGTTGAGGGCGTGCGCACCGATACTCGCGTCTGCAACCTGTCATACTTGCAGACCGACTGGTACATCGACCAGATGCGCCGACCTGCCTACACATCGCCAAGTGTGCCTATCAGGTGGAACCGTCTCGACTATATAAGTGGCACAAACGAGTACATTCCGATTGAACCAAACCTTAAACAGCAAGTTCAGGAGATGTATAAAGAGAACCCCGAACAGGCTCGGAAACAGTTTGGCGAAGACCCGTTCGAACTGAAGAACGTGCTGAAATACTGGGTGCGCGCCAAGGATCCGCAGTTCCACCGCATACCTACTGACACCTTATATATGACCATCGACAAGGCAGCAGTGCGCCGAAGTGGCATGATGATGCCTGCCGACAGCATTCCAGACCGTATGGTTATCTCGCTCGCAGGTAAGGAAGGACTGTTGAAGAACGACATCATGATGCTCGAAATGATTGCCAACTGCAACTGGACACGCCCGCTTTACGTGGCTGTTACCGTAGGTAGCGACAACTTCATGAACCTTGGCGACAACTTCATACAGGAAGGATTGCTGAACCGCATCACTCCTTTCAACACACGAAAGGGCGGCAGCTTCGACTCGGAGAAGACTTATAACGTGATGATGAACAAGTTCCGATGGGGTGGAGTAGCCACAAAGGGAGTCTATCTCGACGAAACTGTGATACGAATGTGCTACACACACCGTCGCGAAATGGCGCAGCTGGCAATGAATTTGATACTGGAAGGCAAGAAAGACAAGGCACTGAAGGTGCTCGAAAAAGCCGAAAAAGTGTTGCCAACCTATAATATTCCGCTTTCGTTCTCGTATGTAAAGGGTGGTCCGATAATGGCTGATGCCTACTATATGTTAGGAAAGAAGGCTAAGGCAGAGGCTATGTACAACGACATGTGGAAGACTTCTGTACAATACATTCGCTATTATCTCAGTCTCCCTGAACGTACATTCAATATGAATATGAGTTCTTGTGCAATGCACTTGCAGATATTGTATCAGTATATTCGTGCAAACGAGCAGAACAATCCACGCTGGGCTGCAGCACATAACAACGAATTTTTGGGTATGTTGAAAGCCTACGAGACACGCGGAGGCAAGATGCAATAAGCGTAAAAGAGGCGGATTTTTGTCCGCCTCTACGTTTTTTAGCACAGGCTTTGATAAACAACAGAACTGCAGCAGCACTTATTTCCAGTTGTTTATATGCGGTTACGGATAGGATAGAGATAGGTTATTCTCGATCAGCCACATAAAAACAATATTTTCAAACTGCTGTTATATGGCACAACGAGTACACATTTACTTATGTTTATAGAACAATCTGCACGCTGGTTGCGATGGCTTTACCCACACGCTTTGTGGCGAATGTCGCCCGACGAACATGCCGTCTACCTCACATTCGACGACGGTCCGATACCTGAAGCAACACCTTTCATACTCGACACGCTCGACAAATATGGTGCGAAAGCAACCTTCTTTGTGGTTGGCGACAACGTAAGGAAGTATCCCGAACTCTACGAAGAAGTGGTGCGCAGGGGGCATCTGGTGGGCAACCACACCTATCATCACCTGGGTTCGTTCAAGCATTTCACCCTTACCTATGCCGTTGACGTAACCGAAGCCAACGCCCTTATCAAGTCAAAGTTCTTCCGTCCGCCGCATGGGTGGCTCCGCCATAGTGTCTATCGGTGGGTGAAACGGAGGTACAGGGTGGTTATGTGGGACCTTGTAACCCGCGATTACTCCAAATGGCTTACGGGACACGACGTTCTCCGCAACGTCCGCAGGTACGCACGCAATGGGTCTATCATTACGTTTCACGATTCGTTGAAGAGCATCGACAAGCTTCATTACGCCTTGCCGCATGCTTTGGAGTGGCTGAAACACGAAGGATATGAGTTTAAAATATTCAAGGAAGGAGATTAAAGCCGAGGCAGAAAGTCTCGGCTTTTTTGCTTGTGGCGTTGTACCTGCAGCACCGGTAGATGCCGAAACGGCTGCTGCCGTGCGCCGTTGGATAAGCAAAGGCAGCCAAGCCACGATGGACTACATGGCGAACTACACCGAAAAGCGTCTTAATCCTTGCTTGCTCGTGCCCGGAACGAAGTCCATCGTGTCGCTCGCCATGAACTATGCGCCTGCCAAGACCATGCCCGAAACCGAATATCAGCTTGCTGCCTACGCCTACGGGCAGGACTATCACGATGTGATGAAGGCGAAACTACGACAGCTTGCTGCCATTATCATCAACAACTTTCACACCAATAACCATGAAGAACCCACCGGAGAGATACGTGTTTTTGTAGATACAGCCCCCGTTTTGGAGCGTTATTGGGCGCAGCGGGCAGGTTTAGGGTGGATAGGGAAGAACCATCAGCTCATCATTCCCCATGCCGGTTCGATGTTTTTTCTCGGCGAAATCTTCCTGCCTTTCGAGTTCGACAGCTACGACAGCCCCATGCCGAGCCGCTGTGGCAAGTGCCGCCGTTGCATAGAAGCCTGTCCGACCTGTGCAATAACCGATGACTTTAATTTCGACAGCGAGCGTTGTCTGTCCTATCAGCTCATCGAAAACCGTGGCGAACTCTCCGAACAAGCCAAACAGAGCATGGGTTCAACCATCTATGGGTGCGACCGCTGTCAGACCGCCTGCCCATGGAACAAGTTTGCAACGCCCAATACCACGCCCGAGTTTCAGCCCAAGTCCGAGCTGCTTGCCATGACGAAAGCCGATTGGCACAACCTTACCGTCGAGCAATATCGTGCCCTTTTCAAGGGTTCGGCAGTGAAACGTATCAAGTTCGACGGTCTGAAGCGGAACATTTCCGCCAAGGACAAAACCTGATTTTTGCTTGTCGTGGCTGTCAGGAATGCGATGAATGGCGCACCTACATTTCCGGCTGCCTTGCGTCCGTTATATTTCTGACACCTAAGAAAAGTGTAAGTGTTTTTCACAAGAATAGACTTCATGTAACTCATTCATTATCAGTGCATGGCGAAACAGTGGGATTGGCATTGCAAAAGAGCCTGTCTTGCCTCCCCAAAGAGCCTGTTTTGCTTTCCAAAAGAGCCTGTTTTACAAACCGGGACAATGTGCACACTCCGTCTGACCGATGTTTCGGCAGACGGAGCCATGTGCATTCTACTTGTTCGCTTTCAGTTTTTGTGCTTCGTCTTTAATAATATCGGTTATGCCATTGATTATTCTTTCGATGGCTAAACCACTTTTTTCGCTCATCATTTTTATGGTTGCGCGCGATGCAACGAGCTTGCCCAAAGGAGTCTGCAGCATGCGGAACGAGGGCGTAATCTCGGCTAAACGCTTCTTCAGGAAGGGGTGTTGCCTTAGCAAATCCTTCAGTTTCGTGTCCTCCGTAATCTCCGTAATCGCTTCGTTTACCCCCTCCGTCTCGGTTTTGTCGGAGTTCTCTTTGTTCTCTGCAGGCGTTTCTGTTCCCTTGCCGGCAGGTTCTTTGCCATGGTTCGCCCATGTAAGCAGCGTCTGACTGCCCTCCAATTCACGAATGTGCGTACAGTCTTGCATCACTTCGAGTACACCTCTGAAGCGTCCCTGTGCATCTCTCACTGCCACGTAAGTAATGTACAGGAACACGCCGGGCTTGTTAATCCAGAACTCCGCCTTGTCTTGTTCGCCGCTTCTGAGCTTGTCTACCACTTCGCGAACAATGTGTGCGCTCTTCTTCGGGTGGCAATTCATCACCTCGCGACCTATTACGTTCTTGCTCCTGGGGAAGATACGGTGGTCTGTATCAGAGTAGAAACACACCAGTTCGTTCTCGTCTACGAACGAAATATCGAACGGAAGATGCTGGTAAATCAGGTTTATTTGCTCCAAAGTAAGTTTTCCGGTAGTTACGTCGAGCTTGTTTTCGGGTGCCATTCCGTAGCCATATTTGGACAGAAGCGCCTGCAAGTCGTGTGCAAAACCGTCGCCTGCAGGCTGTTGCGTAGCCGTTGCCGATGTCTTGGGCTTATGTTCCACGCTGAAGAAAGCGAAGCCAATCTCCTGGTCTCCCTCCTTCATTTCCTCAAATTCATGTTCGTTTATCAGTGCCATCGACGTAGGATAGAGAATGACTTCCTCCTTGTGCATCAGGTCGCGGGCATAGTCTATGAGTTCCCGTTGCTTGGCAATGAATTCCTCTTCCTTGTCTTCGGCGAGCAATGCAGCCGATTCTCTGATGATGTCGCGCACCAAGTCGTCGAAGGTCCACATCACGGTGGTCGGGCGCGTGAAGCCCTTTTGTTCCAGCACGGGGTAGAGCTGGTTCTGTTTCCGCTTGTAGTGCAGCGGATATTGACTAATCTTGTCGTATAGTTCCAGCCATTGGTTCTTGATTACGGGGTACTGAATCAGGTCTTCAGCCGACAGCAGCAGCTTCCGCATCTCGTCGTTCTCACGGTAGTAATGCGTAATGGGGTGGTCGTCGGGAAGGTCCGGTCGCGAGTAGTCCATGAAGCCATCGAGCAGCTGCAGCGTCTTCGTCATGTTCACGCGAATGCACTCGTGGTCGTCTTCCTCGGTCATCGTCTGTTCTATAAGGGCTATATGGTACGGTCTTATTTTGCCAACCTTTTCGGCAAACAGCTTCCGTGCCTCTTCGAGCGACATCTTTCCGCTTTCGTACAAGTCTTCTATTTCGAAGATTTTGTCTAACTTCTCTTGGTCTATCTTAGGCAAATTCGCCTTCATTTTGTTCTCCATTGCAATTCGTTTTTATTGTTACCGCTACAAAGATAGCACCTATTTATAAAAGAGAAAGGTAACATTTGTGCTTTCACCGCATTAAAATAAGTTAAACATATAGGCAGACAGATAGTTCCGAACTCTATTCCCCTATTAATTATAATATAATTCTAAATAGTTGTCCGTACCTTTATTAATATGCCGAATACATGCTTTCAAATTCTTTGCCCGTCTTTTTTCGTTATTTTCCCGCCATAATCAAAATATATTTCGTACATTTGCAACCTTAAAGAAAACAGGTAAAAGAAAAAGATAAATATGTCTAAGAAATTCGCCGAACATACCGGATTGGACTTGGTACGTACCAACAAGGACGTGTTGGAAGAATGGAAGCAGCACGGCATCTTCCATAAGAGCATCGACGAGCGCGCGGGTGCACCGCAATTCGTCTTCTTCGAGGGTCCCCCCTCTGCAAACGGGCACCCCGGAATACACCATGTGCTGGCACGTGCCATTAAAGATACCTTCAACAGATACAAGACAATGCAGGGCTTTCAGGTACACCGCAAGGCTGGCTGGGACACACATGGACTGCCAGTGGAGCTTAGCGTGGAGAAAGAACTGGGCATTACGAAGAAAGACATCGACAACAAGGCGTCGGAAAAATACATTTCTACCGAAGAATACAACCAAAAATGTCGTGAGAACGTGATGAAGTTTACAGCCGAATGGCGTAAGCTTACCGAGGATATGGGCTACTTTGTAGACCTCGACCACCCTTACATCACCTACGACAACAAATACATCGAAACGCTTTGGTGGCTGTTGAAGCAGCTCTACAACAAGGGCTTGCTCTACAAAGGCTACACCATTCAGCCCTATTCGCCGGCTGCAGGCACGGGACTTTCGAGCCACGAGCTGAACCAGCCCGGCTGCTATCGAGACGTGAAGGATACCACTGCAACGGTGCACTTCACCATCGTGGAAACCGATTGGGCTGCTTTCTGCCGGAAGCAAGGCATCAAGACCAACGCTTGGGGCAAGCCATCGTTCATTGCTTGGACCACTACGCCATGGACATTGCCATCGAACACGGCACTCTGTGTGGGTCCGAAGATAGAATATGTGGTAGTTGAAACCTACAATCCATACACTGCCGACAAGGCAACAGTGGTACTGGCATCTACCCGAGTGGCGGCTTACTTCAAGCCCGAAGGCGAAGTGAAGGAAGGCGAAATGCCTGCCTACGAACCAGCCGATAAGGTTTTGCCTTACCGTATCGTAGGAAAGGTAATGGGAACCGACTTAGAAGGCATTCACTACGAGCAGCTCATGAAATGGGTTAAGCCCGTTGAACGCATCGGAGAACTTGCTCCCGCATTCGTAAACAACTACGCCGAGGCGCACAAAGATAAGGTATTCCAAAGCGAAGACGGCAGAGACGCATTCGTAGAGATGGAAACCGAAGCCTTCCGCATTATTCTTGGCGACTACGTTACCACCGAAGACGGTACAGGTATCGTGCACATAGCACCTACTTTCGGTGCTGACGACGCCAAAGTAGCACGAGATGCCAGCATTCCGGCACTCTACCTCATTTCAAAAAAGGGAGAAACACGACCCATGGTGGACTTGCAAGGCAAGTATTACACCTTAAACGAACTCGACAAGAACTTTATCGAAGCCTGTGTAAACAAGGAGGCTTACGGCAAACACGCCGGCGACTACGTGAAGAATGCCTACGACCCACGTTTCAATCCTGATGGCGTGTGGGACAAGAAAGCATCGGAAAAGACGGAAGACCTTAACATCGTGATGTGTATGGAGATGAAAATGGCGGGCGAAGCCTTCAATATTCAGAAACATACACACAACTATCCGCACTGCTGGCGTACCGATAAGCCCATTCTTTACTATCCGCTCGACAGCTGGTTTATCAAGGACACCGCTGCCAAAGCACGTATGGTGGAACTCAACAAGACCATTAACTGGCAACCGGAATCAACTGGTACGGGACGTTTTGGCAACTGGTTGGAGAACCTGAACGACTGGAACTTGAGCCGTTCGCGCTTCTGGGGTACGCCGTTGCCCATCTGGCGCGACTCAAACCGCAACGAAAAGTGCATCGGATCGGTCGAAGAGCTCTACAACGAGATTGAAAAAGCCGTCAGTGCAGGCGTTATGAAGAGCAATCCGCTTAAGGAACGCGGTTTCGTCGTGGGCGATTACAGTCAGGAAAACTACGACCGCATCGACCTGCACCGCCCTTACGTGGACGACATCGTACTCGTAAGCGATGCAGGAGAGCCGATGAGGCGTGAAGATGACCTCATTGACGTGTGGTTCGACAGCGGTTCCATGCCGTATGCACAGCTCCACTATCCGTTCGAAGGCGAGATAAACAAGGAAGGTTTGGCAAAAACAGGACTGACGGAGGCGGAATATCGCAAGCAACTTGTACATTCTACATACAGCGGAACAGCCGTTCCACCAGCTTTCTATCCTGCCGACTTCATCAACGAAGGGGTAGACCAGACACGCGGTTGGTTCTTTACGCTCCACGCAATCGCCACAATGGTGTTCGATTCGGTTGCGTTCAAGAACGTAATTTCTACCGGACTCGTGCTCGATGCAAAGGGAAACAAGATGAGCAAGCGCGTAGGCAACGTTACCAATCCGTTCGAAATGATGGAGAAATACGGTGCCGACCCGGTGCGTTTCTACATGATGACCAACAGCGAACCGTGGGATAACCTGAAGTTCGACCCCGAAGGCGTAGACGAATGCCGCCGCAAATTCTTCGGCACATTATATAATACGTACAGCTTCTTTGCCCTTTATGCCAACGTAGACAACTACGAGGCACCCGCAGAAGGGGCTGCCGTGCTGACGGAAGACGCAACAGAAATAGACCGTTGGATAATTTCAAAGCTCAATTCGTTGGTGAAGAAGGTTACGAAAGAGCTGCAATCGTTCGACCCAACCCGTGCCGGACGACTGATAGATAGCTTTGTGAACGACGATTTGAGCAACTGGTACGTGCGTCTGAACCGTAAACGCTTCTGGGGAAAGGAGATGAGCGGCAACAAACGCAGTGCTTACGATGCGCTGTACACCTGCCTTATGACGGTGGCAAAGCTGCTCGCACCGTTCGCTCCGTTCTATGCTGACCAGCTCTATCACGACCTTGGGGGGAAGAAAGAGAGCGTACACCTTGACAAATGGGTCGTTGCGAACATGGCAGACATAGACACCGACCTCGAAGCACGCATGGACATGGCTCAGCGCATCACCTCCATGGTGCTGGCTTTGCGCCGTAAGGTGAACATTAAAGTGCGCCAGCCACTTGCACAAATCATGATTCCAGCCATCGACGACACGCAACGACAGCGCATTACAGCCATGGCAGACCTCATAAAACACGAAGTTAATGTGAAGGAACTCAACTTTGTGGAAGGTCAGGGCATACTCGTGAAGAAGGTAAAGTGCAACTTCCGTGTCATGGGAAAGAAGTACGGCAAACTCATGAAAGACGTTGCAGCAAAGATGAATAGCCTGAGCCAAGACGAAATAGCACAGTTCGAGCAGAACGGAAATTATACTTTCGACCTGCAAGGCGAGCCTGTCAGTGTAGACGTAGCCGATGTAGAGATAATCTCGGAGGACATGCCGGGCTGGCTTGTAAGCAACGAAGGCAACCTCACCGTAGCACTCGAAGTAGACCTTACCGACGAACTGAAGCGGGAAGGAATGGCGCGCGAACTTATCAACCGTATTCAGAACCTCCGCAAGGAAACCGGTTTTGAAATAACAGACCGTATCATCGTTACCGTACAACCGAACGAAGAAGCAGTCGCTGCCATCGATTCCTTTGGCGAATTTATAAAAAATCAGGTGTTGGCAAACAATATTCTGGTTGCCGAAAACGATGGGACGGAGGTGGAGTTCGACGACTTTAAACTCAAAATACTTGTGCAAAAAGCATAGAGAAGGATACTGCACGTGGTGGCTGGACGCTCTTCCATCACGGTGCAGTACACCTTATTACATATATAGAGAACAGATAAATCCAAGTGAGATACTATTAAACTAAAAACTATGGAAGGAAAGAAGCGTTACAGCGATGAGGAACTCGAGGAGTTTCGCGCTATCATTAACCAACGATTAGAGGTTGTTAAGTCGGACTACGAAGAGACAATGAAGGTCTTGATGAATAAAAACACCAACGACGTAAACGACACTTCGCCTACCTACAAGGCTCTGGAAGAAGGCAGTACAAACCAAACCAAGGAGGAGTTGGTGCAAATGGCACAGCGACAGCAGAAGTTTATACAAAGCTTACAGGCTGCATTGGTGCGCATAGACAACAAGACGTACGGCATAGACCGCATTACGGGAGAGCTAATTCCCAAGGAACGCCTCCGCATAGTGCCGCATGCAACCCTCAGCGTGGCATCGAAGCAAGCCAATAAAGACCATTAAAGGTTGGAATGAGCAACAAAGGGAAATGCACAATCGCAGTAACAACCATCGTTTTGTTACTGCTGATTGACCAGATAATAAAGGTATGGGTGAAGCTGAATATGAATATCGGCGAGGAAATCGTCGTGTTCAACTGGTTTCGCATATCGTTTATAGAAAACCGTGGCATGGCTTTCGGAATGGAAATAGGCAGCAAACTCTTCCTGAGCCTGTTCCGGATAGTTGCCGTAGGTGCGCTGACGTGGTACATTTACAAGCGTATTAAAGAGGGAGCACGCACGGGCTACATCATCGTATTGAGCATGATATACGCCGGAGCAGCCGGAAACATCTTGGATTCGCTCTTCTATGGCGAAATCTTCACGGCGTCGCACCCCTATTATACCAATCTTCCGCCAGCCCATTTGGTACCGTGGGGCGAAGGCTATGCCTCTGTATTGATGGGAAACGTGGTAGATATGTTCTCGTTTCCGCTCTTCCACGGCACCTTCCCCGAGTGGCTTCCGGTGTGGGGAGGCGAGGATTTTACTTTCTTTTCGGCAATCTTCAACTTTGCCGATGCCTGCATCTCGGTGGGTGTGGTTGTGCTTTTCCTTTTCTTTCGGGGCGACTTCAACAACACGAAAACTATGCCGCCGACAACGGAAACGACCGACGACATAGCCGAAAGAACAACAAGTACAACCGAAAACAGCGAAGAATAAACTACAATAATGTACACACAGAAACACAGCACAGTACAAGTTGCGTGGGCAAAACTATGGGTTCTGCTCGCTTTCGTGCTGGTTTCGTGTAAGCCTACCGTGCCTTCCGACTACATTCAGCCCGGAGAAATGGAGGATTTGTTGTACGATTACCACGTAGTAATGTCGATGGCAGCGGTTAAAAATGCCAATCCAACAGAACAAGAAGCCTACAAGTTGGCTGTGTTTGAACGCTACGGAATAGACGAAACAAAGTTCGAAAGTTCGCTGAAATACTATATGCGGCACACCGAACGGTTGAAAAAGATTTACGAAAATATAGACGAACGACTGAAAAAGGAAGCACAAGCGCAAGGTATATCGGCTTCCGACTTCAGTCAATACGGCGATGCTTCGCTCAAAGGCGATACTGCTAATGTGTGGAACAGGGCAAAAGCAATGATATTAATGCCACAACCGCCTTACAATTACCATTATTTTGAGGTTAAAACAGATACTGCTTTCCATAAGGGAGACCTGCTGACGCTCGAGTTCGACCCACTTTTCATCGTGCAAGATGGTACACGCGAGGGCATGGCAGTGTTTACCGTAACGTTCGGAAACGACAGTATTGCAACCGAAACAGCACGCTTCTTCAGCGAAGGACACGAGGCTGTGCCTATCCGGGACGCAGGGCATGTGGGCATAAAGCGGGTGCGTGGCTACTTCTTTATGCCGCAACCGCAAGAACGTTCAACCACTTTCCGACTCTTGGCAATTACCAATATCAAGCTGATACGCATGCACGAGCAGAAGCAAACGCCTGCAGCAGCTGCCGATTCAACCAATAATACGTACCCGATACGTAATGTTGGAGGTGAACCGGTGCATAAAGACCAGGGCAAAACAACTTCCGATGCTGACCGACCGGTTATTGCCGACGACCGCGCAGTGCAGGAAGCAATGCACAAAAGAGGTCTTCCGATGCCTCCAACACGATGAGAAGGATAGCCGTAAACGCAGTTATCTGTGAGAAAGAACGTATAGAACCTGCTGTAATAGAAATAGTTGGAGACAGGGTCGAACGTTTTTTCCAGCTTACGGAGGAGCTTTCCATGACGGAATGGATAGGCGGCGAGGTTGTTGTCCAAGGGCGTCAAGGTGAGCTTCGAGCCTATAAAGATGGGCAATTGCTTGCCGAAAGGTAGCCGCTTTAGGGCATTTAGGTTTTGGGGAGGCACTATGGGGGATAGTTTTTTAGGTTCCCTATTGTTCCTATAAATACTATTTTGCATAGTACCTAATAGGTTTCCGAGTGTTCCTTAGCGACTTTAAACGAATAAAAAGAAACAGAAAACAATATAAAGCAAATGCAACTCTTCGTTAGTTTATTGCTTGCAGCACTCTCGTTTGGTTCCCCTGTGCACATACATGTACAGCTTGCAGGGAACTTTGGAGAGCCCCGACCCAACCATTTCCACGGCGGAATAGATGTAAAAACCGAACGTGGGGTAAACTTCGGCATCTATTCCATCGCCGACGGATACGTCTCTCGTGCCATCGTGGGCGAATATGGCTTCGGGAAAGCACTCGTCATCGCACACCCCAACGGCTATTCCAGCTTCTATGTACACCTCAACCGCTTTGCTCCACAGGTGCAGGCAGCTGTGGAACGCTGGCAATATGCACATCATAGCTACAATGGCGATGTACATTTCCGACCAGGCGAAATTCCCGTAAGCAAGGGACAGTTCGTTGCGCTCAGCGGAAATACCGGTGCATCGCAAGGTCCGCATCTCCATTTGGAGATGCACCAGACAGCCACTGGAAATCTTATGGACCCACTGAATTGGCTTTCACACATCGTACCCGATACCGAATCACCCACCGCTTATTCTTTCAAAAGCTATCCGCAGGCAGGCAAAGGCGTCTTCCAGAACACACAGGAAAGTCGTATTTATTCCTTTGGCAACACCCGATACCGTGCCTGGGGCAAGGTAGGATTCGGCACATGGGCTTACGACCACATGGACAGCGTGTACAACAACTATGGTGTTCGCCATACCGAACTGTACTGCGATGGCAAGCTTATCTACAAAAGCAATGTGGACAACATACCCCAACGATGCAACAGAATGGTGAACGTGTGGGGCGACTACGAGCATTTTGCCAGCCGTCGGACGTGGTATCTGAAGTCGTTCCTCGAGCCGGGCAACCGTCTTCCGTTCATTAAGACGACCGCTGCAAGAGGCATCATCGACTTCAATCAGCCGCGCGAATACCACCTGCAATACGTTTTCAGAGATTATTATGGCAATAAAACCGTGAAAGACATCTATGTTTTGGGCACACCGCAAGCCATTCAGCCTGCACAACCCATTGGTGGTGCGAATGCATTGCTTGTAAATCGCAACAACAATGTGCCTTTCGGAGCAGCTTTGTTACACGTTAAAGGTTCGTTGTTGGCACGCAACTGTCTGCTGCAACCGCAACAATCGGCTCTTGGGAATGCACTTTCGGCAGGCTATCGCTTCGCTCCCTTGTCGTTACCGCTGCTCGGCTACACCGATTTAAAGATACGAGTAACCTCTCCAACAGCCGATCCTTCGAAGCTGTACATGGCAGCCATTGCCCGAGGAAGTGGTGCCGGTGCTCCGCCAATGTACTGTGGCGGAACTTATAAGGACGGTTGGGTGCAGGGAAACATACGCGACTTGGGGCTGGTTTACTATGTTGCGCACGACAATACACCGCCTGCCATTCGACAAACATCGGGAGTTCCGTCATCATTGGCTTTCCATTTGTCCGACACAGGTACCGGCGTGAAGAGCTACGAAGCCTATATCGACAACAAGTTTGTGCTGTTCGAACAGGGTAAAGACCGCTCCGTCATCTTCTGCGACCTGCGCAAAACGCCTGTTCTATCCACGAAAACACAACACACGTTGCGTATCGTTGCCACAGACAGACGCCAGAATGTAGCTACCTACACAACGAAACTCACTTATTAAACCCTTATATAAATAATGTGAAACTCTAATTTTTTTAAACCTACATAATTATGAAAAAACTACTTTTAGCAGTGCTTGCTCTCTGTTCATTCGCATCGGCGGAGGCTTGCACAAACTTTATTGCAACACGGGGAGCTACTACCGACGGTTCGGTGTTCGTTACCTACAGTGCCGATGACTATGGTATGTTTGGCAAACTCTGCCACTATGCTGCCGGCAAACACGCAAAAGGCACCAAGCGCGAAATCGTTGATTACGACTCAGGCGAAAGCCACGGCTTCATCGATGAGGCTCCCGAAACCTATAATGTAATAGGAAATATTAACGAATATCAGGTCAGCATTGGTGAGACAACCTATGGCGGACGCAAGGAAATGGTAGATAATACAGGACTTATCGACTATGGTTCGCTCATGTATCTCGGCTTGCAGCGTTCCAAGACAGCCCGCGAAGCCATCAAAATCATGACCGATTTGGTTGAGAAGTATGGCTATCAGTCAAGCGGCGAAAGCTTTACCATTGCCGACCCGAACGAGGTCTGGATTCTCGAAATGATGGGTTGCGGTGGCGACAAGAAGCAAAAGGTGGTATGGGTTGCCGTGCGCATTCCCGACGGAATGATTTCCGGACACGCCAATCAGGCTCGTATCGGACAGTTCTCTACCTACAACACTGATGTAATGAAATCTAAAAACTGCATCAAATTTGCCCGTGAAAAAGGTTGGTTCAGCGGAAAAGACAAGGACTTTAACTGGAAAATGGTTTATGCAGCACCCGATTTCGGCGGTCGCCGCTACTGCGATGCACGTGTATGGAGCTTCTTCAACCACTTTAAAGACATGTCTGAATACTTGCCTTGGGCACTTGGCAAGGACAAGAATGCCAAGGACATGCCCCTTTGGATAGCTCCAGACCGCAAGCTAACCCTCGCCGACATGGAGATGAGCATGCGCGACCACTACGAAGGAACAGCCTTGAGCACACTCAACGACTGCGGTCAGGGACTTTGGGAAATGCCTTATCGTCCCACGCCACTGACGTTCGACTACAACGGAAAGAAATATTTCACCGAGCGTCCTGCCTCTACACAGCAGAGCGCATTCTCATACGTATGCCAGTTGCGCACATGGTTGCCACGCGAAATAGGCGGCATCATCTGGTTTGCCAACGACGATGGCAACATGGCAGCCTATGTTCCAATCTATTGCAGCAACGTTGAGCGTGCCGAATGCTTCAATACTCCGGGGGCAGATGCCGTTACTTTCTCCGACAAGAACGCATTCTGGGTATGCAACTGGGTAGCAAACATGGTTTATCCACGCTACTCTCAGATGTTCCCGGCACTGAAAGCCGTGCGCGACAAGTTGGAAAAAGGCTATGTAGACAATCAAGCCAGAGTAGAAGCAGAAGCGGAAGCACTGTACAGGACTGACAGAGACGCTGCCGTTAAGTTCCTGAACGACTACTCAATAGCCAAGAGTAATGAAATGATGGACGAGTGGAAGCAACTTGCAACCTATCTGATTGTGAAGTTCAACGATATGGCAGTGAAACCCGAAAAGGACGGTAAGTTCGAACGTACTGCCACCGGTTGGGGTGCACGTCCGTCTCGTCCGGGCATGAGCCAAGCCGCTCGCAAGGCACTGATAGAGCAGACCGGCGACAAGTTTGAAGTGCCGGCAGAATAAAATAATATTTTTTTATTTACAAAGAGAGCAGTTCCAAAGTAGCATTTGGACTGCTTTTTTTGTCTCCTTTGGAGGTATCATTTCATCGCATACGCATATTCGTTCGTCATTTTGTGGGTGTATACGGATACGTGGGCACAATAAATCTGCCCCTATGGCTGCTTGTGGGCTGCTAACAAGGCAATGAACATTCCGTAGAAAATTTACGCTTACCCACGAAATGGGTTGTGAATGTATTCTTATATCGTCTTCTTCCTATTGTTATATTGTTTGTCCGGTGCTAATTAGGCATTGCTTTTGCGAGTGGTTAGATGTCTATTTTGCTTTGTTTTGGGGTTCAACGTCGCTATATTCTACCTTTATGTGGAACAGCGGAGTAATGTTAATGCACTGCTGTTCTAAGTCTTCTTCTATGTAGTATTTGCCACCTGGAAGTAGTTTGACTTGTGTTTCGTACGATAAAAATTCGTCTTCGCCATACGATCTTCCCTTTTTATTTGCTATTACTCTAAGCTTAAACTGGTGTGTTCCCGGCGATATGAGGCACTTTTTGTATATCCAATGGATTATGCCTTTGCCATTTGGCACACCGTCTATGGCATCTATGACAATTCGTTTTGGCTGAATAGCCGACCTGTTTTTCTTAAAAATAAGTGTTACGGCATTGGTATTTTTGTTCAGCCAACGCCTTGTTTCTCGGAAATATTGTAGGAGAAAGATGATTCCAACTAACTGTTCGGCTGCAAAAAGAGTTGGAAATCCATACCGAATAATCATACTGTTGGAGAGCGAAGATAGTAAGGACGACAATCCGGTTAGTGTATAAATGGAGATGAAAACGCCTGTAAGAATGTTCGCTTTCGCTTTATTGGTTTGATGAGAAAGCTTTGCTTCGAAATAGATGGCTATAAAAATAGCATATATCAATCCCGATAAAATAATTATATATATTATTATTGTGTAGTTAAAACCCATACTATTATTATTTCTTTACGCCTGCAAACGAAGGTATAATGCCTATTGTGGTTCGCCCTTTTCTATGTTTGGGGTGGTGAAAGCGGTGATTATCAGGCAGAACCAAGCATTTATACGAGGTGTTTAAAGGTAGGCAAGAGCGCCCGCTAAATGGGCAACAGTTTTGCAAAATAGCGTTGCTTTGATACCTAAATGCAAACTTACACAAAATATTTGGATAAAAAAAGATATATGTAAACAACTTGTTTGTGTTTTAATGGTATTCTTTTTACATAGTTTTTTGTTTGCCGTTATGTGGCTTAAAAGGCATTCTATCTTTCTTAAATCATCTGGTTTTTCTATAGTTTTTAGGAAAGATAGAGCCATATATCCTTTATTCTACGTTATTTTTTGGCAACTTTATTTTTTCCAGAACAAGCTTGTTATGTCTTCCATTTGGTTGTTTTCCAGAACCTTATACATACGTTGGTTGGTGCGTCGGCTGTCCAATCCACCCAGATGGCGTATGTATGGTCCCACCTTAATGTAGTCGAAGTGGGGCAATTGAATGTCGGGAGATAGCGTGGTACGCCCTGTGTACCAGCCCACTTTTATGTTTTTGTGGTGCGTTTTTATGTAAATAGCCAGTTGGTTGATTGCCTCCGGGTCGCTGTCGCCCCCCATAAAGCCTATACACGTGATGCGTTCGCCATCTTCGTTCAGCATCTTTTCTATTGCTTCTGCCGTTAAAGGGTCGCCCACATCTTTCCAAAGGAAGGTGCTGTGGCAGCCCGGACAGCGACAGGGACAGTTGGAAAGATTGATAGCCAACGTAACTTCGTTGGGGAATTCCTGGAAAACAATATCGGTATTTACGTATTTAAGCATTACAAATCTGGGGTTAAAATTGTGTGCACACTACTCAACGCAGTATGCACACCCTATAAACGAAAATATAAAATTGTTGGAGTTAAGAATCAGACGTCCTCCAACATTCTCACGCTTGAGAACCTAAACTGTATATTTTTCTTTTGTAGCGTAGTATCGTTTGCCTGCTTCCACCTGACGGGCAGCCGAGAAATTGCTTACACGTTTCATGTAACCGATGACGCGTGTAAGGTAATCTACATTCGTAGAGTGGCAGTGTGGGCACTCTTTCAGGTTGCGCTTGTCGATGTGTCCGCACTCGTTGCACACCGTGTTCGGTATGTTGAATGTGAAGTAGTTGCACCCTTCTTCGGCAGCCACGCGCATGAGCTGTCGGTATTGTGCCTGCGACAGGTGCTCGTCAAGGTTCATGTGCAGTGCCGAACCGCCCGTAAGGTGTTCTATGTAGGGCGCGCCGTGCAGGCGGAACTTGTCGAGAATGGTGAGCGAATTGTCTTCTACGCGATAGAAATAGCTGTTGTAGCAGTCGCGCGGTACGAAATATCCGTCGGCTTTGTCCCACTTTGCATGCTTCACTCCTACATTTTCGGCAGGTATCATCTCGCAGTTGAACATGGCTTCCTTCGTGCGGTACTGCTTGTTGTAGGTCTCTATGAGTCCTAAGACGCCCTGCACGTATTCCTTATATTTATCGTTTGGCGTAATGTCCAAGCCCATGAACTCTGCCGATTCTACCAGTCCGTTGATGCCAATGGTCAGATACTGTCGGTCGATGTTGATGTATCCGGCATCGAAGAGCGGCAGCATGTGGTGGCGCAGCAGGTCTTTCAGGTTTTCGTTGTATGCCAACTGCACTTTGTGGCACAGGTCGATGACGTGCGACAGATACTCCTTGTAGTCCATCTTCTTGTTTACAGCGTACTGTACGCAGCGGTTCAGGTTGATGGTGAGCACGCTCTTCGAACCCGTAGACACTCCTCCGGCACCCAAAGTGTATGAGAAACCGTTGTCCTGAATTTCGTTACGGAGACGGCAGCATGAGCTTAGCGAGTCGGCATTGTCGCTCATGTAGGTGAAGAAACTGTGCCCCTCGGCATACATCTGCGCTGCAAAGTCAGCCCATTCGGTGTCGCGGCATTCGCCGTTTTCAGAGAGAAGAGCCATCGTTTCCACAGGGAAGGTGAGCACAGCCTTGGTGCGTTCTTGGTTAAACCATTTCATAAAGCGTTTCTGCAACCACGATACGCCTTCCCAGTCGGGCTGCGAACCGTCCGGGAAAAAGAAGTTTCCGAAGAGCGATTCGAAGTAGAACTTGTCGTAGTAAGATATGTTCCAGAACACAGCCTGATAGTTTCGGGCACCCGTTGGTTGGTTGAGCGAGTAGACAATCTGCTCGAAGAAGTCGGTGATAATCTTGTCGATGGTGCGCTGTTTCAGGCTCAAGTCCACCACCTTGTCGGGGTGTTGCCAGTAGTCCTTGCCGTATTCCTGCTGTATGAAGTAGTTCATGTACATCAGGAACTCGGGTGTTGCACATGCGCCGGCGAGCATACTCGATACCATGAACACCATGTTGATGAAGCCGCCGCAGAAACTTTTCAGGTTGGTGGGGGCGGTAGAGTTGCCTCCAATCGACGTTGTTCCGCCAATAAGCCATGGGTACATGGTGATGGAAGCGCAGTAGTTGGCAAGGTTTGTCTCGTCGTTCTTATATATAAAGTGGTGTGTCAGCAAGTGCAGATACTCGTCGGAGAGTTCCTTTCCATACATCTTCTTGATGCGGTCGGTCAGCAATCGGCGGTTCAATCTGATGAAACCTTGCTTTGGAAGCTCGCCTATGAGGGTGGCAATGTTCTTGTTTTCCACGTTGGCATTGGCGTCGAACTTCGAGCCGGTGGCTGCATTCTCGGCATGACAGTAGTCTGTCAGGAAGCGCATCTTCTCCAATACCTCCCTGTCTTCGGTGTGTTGGTGCCGGTAAACAATGAAGCTTTTAGCCACTTGGTAGTGTCCTTCCTTCATCAGAGCCTCTTCCACTTGGTTCTGAATGTCCTCTACCTTGATGTCGTCGTGAACCTTTATGTTCGCAAGAACCTTTGAAACTGTACCAAGGTCGGTGGGTTCGCCTACACTGTCGAATGCCTTTATGATGGCATTCATAATCTTGTCGAGTGAGAAACGGTCTTTGGAGCCGTCGCGTTTTGTAATTGTGAAATTTCTCATTTTATCTTTTCAGTATGTCTATACGTTTTTAAACGTTATTGGTTGAGTTGTTTTGTTGTTCTTTCTGGTTGTCGGATTAATTTTTTTGGTAAACTTTATCCGATGCAAAGATAGATAAAAGAAAACAAATAACAATCACTTTTTGCAGATAAAATTTTCAGTCTTTTTAGTAGTCTATATAGGTATTTGTTTGTAATATCTTGATTATTAGTGTAATATAAACCTACTTTAAAGCTACTGTTCTTTGCTTATTTAGAATAAAAAGAAAATGTATTGTGTTTTGAAAGTGATGGAAGTTTTCTGTTTTGGAAAACTTTTCGTGAAATGATGAAGATAAAGTTGTCTAAAAAGAAGCGCTCTTTTGTGTTTTTCCTGTATAGGTGTTTCTATGAAAAATAATATCCATGGTGCCCCTGTATTCCTAAAAAATAGGGTGTTCTTTGTGTCGCTATAATTCCTAAAGCTCCCAAATGCCCCTGACGAGCGTTTATTTTGTCAAGAAAAGCTTTAGTTCTGGCAGTTCTTCCGTTGCCACCTTGCGACCGTGTTCGTAGGTTTCCTGCATTTTTTCGGGGTTGTGCGATGTGTGTCCAATGGTAAGTCCGGTTTGTGGTCGGAGCACGAATGCGTTGCCTTGCAGTTCGGCTTGTTGCACCAAGTCGAGCTGTCTGTTGTACATCATGTGGCGTTCTGCCAGTGCTTTCAACATTCTGGGGTGGTGGTGCAGCTGCAAATGCATCAGCGGCATCAGCTTGTTAGGTTGCTTTTTGTAGCCTTTGGGTTGTGTCAGCACCACCACATTGCGCTCGTAGCCCTGCTTTTGGAAGAAGGCAAGCGGAATGGAGTCTGCCACACCTCCGTCCAAGAGGCGTTGTCCGTTAAGTTTCACTATTTTAGAAGCCAATGGCATCGATGCCGAAGCACGCACGAATTCTAATTCTTCATGGTCTAACGTTTTCAGTTGGCGGTACACTGCCTCTCCCGAACCCACGTTTGTGGCTACTGCCCAGAACTCCATCGGGTTGTTGCGGAATGCTTCGAAGTCTACGACATCGAGCTTGTTCGGTATGAAATGGTAGGCATATTCAGCCCCAAAGTAGTCGCCCGTGGTAATAAGCGACCGCAACGAGGCGTAACGCCAGTCGTTTGCGAAGCGTTTGCTGTAGCGTATGACGCGCCCTATCTGCCCCGATTTGTAGTTGCAACCGAAGGCAGCGCCTGCCGAAACGCCCACGGCACCGCTGAACTGAATGTTGTTTTCCATCAGGACGTCGATTACGCCAGCCGTGAACAAGCCACGCATTGCGCCCCCCTCCAATACCAATCCTGTCTTCATAACGATTATTTAGTTTTACGGAACTGCGCTTCGTGCGCTGCAGTCTACCTTTTCAGTGCCTTTCTTATAACTTGTGCGGCGATGGGAGCAGCCACGTCTGCCCCGAAGCCGGCGTTCTCTATGAACACCGCAATGGCAATTTTCGGATTGTTCATAGGTGCGAATGCTATGAAAGCCGAATGGTCTTTGCCTTGGTTCTCCACCGTTCCTGTTTTTCCACAGATGACATATTCCTTTGTGTTTATGTCGCGGGCAGTTCCCCACGCCACGGCAAAGCGCATGCCATCTATGACGGGCGGATAGGCATTAGGGCTTACCAGCGTTTGCCTGCGCTCCGTAAAGCGTTTCGGCAGAGGGTGTTCTGCCGTGTTCGGGTGAATGTGTGGCGTATAGAAATAGCCACGGTTGGCAATGGTAGCTGCCAAGTTGCAGAGCTGAAGCGGCGTTGCGGTAATGTCGCCTTGCCCCATTCCCGTCCAGATGATGGTGAGCGGACGCCAGCCAATGCGGTATCGACGAGCCAAATACGCCGAGTTGGGCACCAAGCCGCCTTTCTCTCCCGGCATGTCGATGCCGAGCGGACCGCCTAATCCCATGCTCGTCATATAGCTATACCACTTGTCCATGGCTGCCGAATAGGTGCCGTACTTCGCCTTGTTGCCTATCATGTTTTCGAAAGACTTCAGGAAATAGGTGTTGCACGAAGTGGCGAGAGCAGCCCGAAGCATAAGTGGCGAGCTGTGTTTGTGGCACTTCACCTTGATGTTTTCTTCTCGGAAAGCACCGTAGCAAGCCATTTTTGTTTCGGGTTTCAGCGTGCCTTCCGACAGGAAAGTCAGTGCCTGTGCCGTTTTGAACGTAGAACCCGGGGCGTATGCCGTGGCAATCGCCAAGTCGGTGTCAGGACCATCGGGCGAGTTGGTAGCCAGGCAAATCACCTCTCCCGTGCTCGGTCGGATAGCCACAATGCTGCCTTTGTGCCCCTTCAGCAGTTCGTTGGCTAACTGTTGCAGGTCGGGCAGCAGCGTTGTAGAAGCCTCTGTTGCGGTTGTGGCAGCAGGTTTCTTCTCGTCAGTCGTTGTTTTCTTCTCAGTCGTTGTATTTTTCTTAGCCGTTTTTTTTGTTGTTTTCGGTTTGTCGGGGTACAGCCGCTCCATCTCGCCGTGGTATTCTTGCGCCATGGCTGTGGCTGTAGCGAGCATGCAAAGTGCCCCAATAATGTATCTTTTCATATTTTTTAATTTCAGATTTAGGTATGCAAAGGTAGCTAAAAGATTGGATTTTCGATGCTATTGGCGTATCCGAATTGACGTTTTTTACCTTATTTTACAAGAACGATACATGCAGCCGATGGGATAAGGCTACCGTGGAGAGCAAGGAAAGACGGGCGTTGCAGGAGGGAGGGGGAGGAGAGAGGGTCGGCAAGCAAGGTGCTTTGTGGGGCAGGGATTATAGGAGGACATGGGGATATTCGGCATTATAGGCAGGGTGGGACGCTCGGCATCTTTCTGATGTAACCGTTTTGGCAATGCAAAAGAGCCTGTTTTGGAAGGCAAGACAGGCTCTTTTACCGTGCAAAACCCATTGTTTTGCATTACGAAACAATAGGTTTTGTAATGCCTTGATTATGAAAACGTTATATAACACTTGCGTTTATGAAAAGTTTTGACACGATTTAAGGGAAACGTATTATTGGGCTAAATAGGCAGAGACACTTGCTCTTGCTCATTTGGATAGACGAAAACAAAGCGATTATTCGGGTGTTGTGTGTAGGCAACCATTCCGCATCATTCAAGAGATTATGGCATTCCGTGTCCACATTGCAAACAATTCATCTACAGACAATTACTCCTTTCCGTTGTGTGGCAGATTTATGGAATGTCGAAAAATATCACGATTTTTTTCTTTTTCATTTGTATAGTTGAAATAATATCTTTATTTTTGCAAAACTTAATAGATTTTTAAGACAAATAAAGAAAGATAAAAGAACAGCCGTTGCCTTACACCTTATTATATATAGGGCACAGGAAAGGGAAACGTAGCAGTCAGTAATCTGAAAGAAAAGAGTAATCTTCAGGCAGGTCGGCACGTGGCTTTGACGAAAGACAACTACCTTGTGCATACTGCCAACGCCACACACAAGGTGGTAGAGGGGTAAGGTCGGGCAGCCGTTTGCAGGCACGAAGCGATTGAAACCTTGTTCGTCATCATTGCAGTGGCATACAAATACTAAATTTATTGCTTATGAAAAAGAGAACTAACTTTATGTTTGCTGGGATATTAGCACTTTTGCTGTGTCTGCCGTCGGGACTGATGGCACAGAGCAACAGCCAGCGTGAGAGTAAATTGCGGAATGTATTGTCGGGCAGGCGAGGTGGTTTGGTGCTGGGTTCAACGCTGAATATGCCTGTCGGTTCGCTCCTGAACACAGATAGTCCACTGCTGCAGGCTGTGGGCACACCACTGCAAAAGCCCTTCGGCGCACCCATACTGAAAGCTCCTGCAGGCACCGTTCTGTGGGGAAACGTCATTCACCAAGAAGGCTGGAAGGTGGGGTCGGCTGCCTACGGAATGTATTCGGTGGGCACAACTGCCCCCATTCAGGTGAATGCGTTGGGTCTTATGAACTACATGGAGGTTAATTCGGGTAGTGGTATCGTTGGCGACGTGTTCCATGCAATGTATTTAGACCTTTTGGCATACTCGGAAGGTCGGGTCATAGTACATCATTACACCTACGATATAGACACGTGGGAACAGCTGTCTGACGACAATTTGGGTGAAGACGGGCTGTCGCTGTGCACCATGGAAACGGCACAAGACCGCAATACAGGCAAAATCTACGGCGTGTTCTGGGACGAAAGCGGCACGAACCTGCAATGGGGAGTCATCGACTATGCCAAAATGAAGCGTGAGTTCATCGGTTGGGCGGAGCGTCAGTATGTGGCTCTCGGCATCAGCAAGGAGGGAACGCTCTATGGAATAGCACTCGATGGCAACCTGTACTCTGTCAATACTGCCGATGGAAAGGAGACACTTATCGGTCCGACCGGCGTTACCGTGAAGGATTCGTATGGCAATTATTACCAGCAGAGTGGCGAAATAGACCAGAAAACCAATACATTCTACTGGGCAAGCATAGACCAGGAGGGCAAGTCGGTGCTCTATAATGTAGACCTTGCTACGGGTCATGCCAACAAAATTGGCGATATGCCTGTCGAAACGCAGGTGCTGGCACTGACCGTACCTGCAACAACGGCAGCTCCCGAAGCTCCTGCACGCATCGAAGACCTCAAGTTCGTGTTCGATAAAGGCAATACTACGGGGCGCATAAGGTTCACTGCGCCAAGCAAGAAGATAAACGGTGAGCCTCTCACGGGCAAGCTTACGTACTATGTTGTAGCCAACAACGACACTGTGAAGAAAGGCGTTGCAGTGGCAGGCTCGAAGGTAGATGACGAAGTTACCGTACCGGGGGGCGACACAAAGTTCCTTGTTACCACTGCCAACGGTGCAGGCTCGTCGCCCAAGACCAGATATAAAGCATGGGTTGGCTACGATATTCCTGCCGACATAGAGCGGGTGAAGTTCAGCTACGACGGTACAACGGCTGTCGTAACATGGACTGCCGTAACGCAAGGGCAGCACGGAGGATATGTAGGCGACGTGAAATACGACGTGAAACGAATGCCTGACGGCGCGCAAGTGCAGACCGATGTTGCAGGCACAAGCCTTTCCGTAGCGTTCACAGCCACCGAATTGAAGAAGTATAGCTTTGTTGTTACACCGAAGGCAGGCAACCGTGAGGGCAAAGGCATTGTTTCTAATGGAATAGTTATCGGCAATGCGCTTACGCCACCGTTCAAGGAAAGTTTCTACGATGAGGAGTCTTTCAACAACTTTACCGCAATAGACGCCAACGACGACAGCCAGACATGGGAGTGGGGATTGGCAGATGACTTTAAGGGACGCGCACAATCGGGCTATAACCCTAAGGGTGCAGCAGACGACTGGCTCGTGTCTCCACCGTTTGAACTGAAAGCCGACCGGCTCTATACCGTTTCGTTCGAGGCATACAATGTACTTGCCGCAGAGTACAAAGAGGTGATGGAGATTGCTTGTGGCGAAGGATACAACCCTGCAACCTATACGAAAGTGAGTCAGCCGATAGTTGTTCCGAAGACACAGACGAAGTTCTCTTACGAAATCAGAGTACCGAAAGACGGCACATACCGCTTGGCAATTCACGACCGAAGCCCTTATGCACAATGGCGTTTCTATGTCCGAAACTTCCAATTGGCACTCGGCTCGCTCTTTACAGCACCCGATGCGCCTACCAATTTCAGCGTAACCGTAGATCAAACAGGTGCAGAGAAAGCCACATTAAACTTTACGCTGCCCACAAGAACCATTGGCGGCAATGCACTTGCTGCACAGCTGGATTCGGCAGTGATATATCGCGACGATGTTAAACTCGGCGTAATGAAGCATCTGACAAGCGGTGAGAAGGTGAGCTATCAGGACAACAAGGTTGCGAAAGGCGCACATATATATAAGGTGGTAGCCTATAACACGGCAGGAGCGGGACGCGAGGCTGTGGCGAAAGCCTTTGTCGGACCCGATATGCCTGCTGCACCAACCGGTTTGAAGGCATTGGACAAAAGCACGATGGCAGCTCTGTCGTGGGACAGGATTTCTACGGTCGGAGCCAACGGTGGCGTTGTCTTCCCCGAAGAGGTTACCTATAACGTCATCGCAATGAAGAACGCCAAGGAACCTGCCGACACTTTGGCATCGCTCAAGGATAAAACCAACTTCGATGTAACGTCCATCAACCTCAACGATGGCGAACAACAACACTTCGTTTATTGGGGTGTATCGGCGCAGAACCAACGAGGCAGCGGCGCTATCTCAACGACTCGACTGGTTGCCGGTAAGGCCTACAACGTCCCATTCAGGGAGAGTTTTGCCAATGCATCGCTCTCTTCACTGGTCTGGTTGGCTGAAACAAAGGGCACATCGTGGAAGATTAGACGTGGCATAGCTTGCGATAACGACGGCGGTGCACTCTGTTTCGAACCGGCACATGCGGGCGATGGAAGCGTCTTAGGTACAGGAAAGATTTCACTTCTCGGTACTACCAATCCGAAATTGATATTCAACTACGGGCGTAAGGACTTCCCTGACACCAAGCTCGTTGTGTTTGTGCAACGTCCTGACGGTACACGCACTGAACTGAAGACTATTGATTTCTCTAAGATAGATGAACAAACGCCATGGCAAACCGAAGTTCTTCCATTGAACGGATTTGAGAACGAACGATACATATTCGTTGGTTTTAAAGCCATCAGCGGCAATAATCGTGCACCAATCTTCGTCGATAACATTCGCGTCATGGAGGTTCAGCGACACAATCTGGCTGTTACCGTGTCTGGAACAGGCAAAGTTATCAAGGGACGGAATGCCAAACTGAATGTAAAAGTAGAGAACATAGGCGAGAAAGAGGCGGAAGAATTTACCGTACGCATAAAGTCTGGGGACAAAGAAATAGCAAATTCTACGCAAACAGAGGCACTTGCATCATTCAGCAATCGCACGCTGACTTTCGATGTTCCTACATCTGCCATCATTGCAGAGGCGAAAGAGATGAAAGTTGTGGCAGAAGTTGAATACGACAGGGACTTGGACAACACTGACAACAAAGCCGAACTTACCATCAGACTCGAAGATTCTGAAAAGCCAAAGGTTCGGGATTTGCGTGGAGTAAGAGAACAATCGAAGGTATCGCTTATATGGAAAACTCCTGATACAGAGCCAAAAACCGTAACAGAAGACTTCGAACGCTACGACGCATGGTCTACAGAGTTCGGCGATTGGACTTTGACAGATGGCAACAAAGGCTATGCAGGCGGTTTCTTCGACGACCTTTGGTATCCCAACCAGTTCACGCAGTTCGCCTATATCATCTTCAATCCCTATGTCTTGGGCGAAGATGTGCCACGTCTTAATCCGTGGTTGCTGCCGTTCTCGGGCAAGCAATATGCTGCCGTTCCATACGAACTCGATGCCACTGGACAGGCTTACGTGAACAGCGACAACTGGATTATCAGTCCGAAACTTTCTGGTCAGGCACAAACTATCTCGTTCTATGCGCATAATATGATGGTGAACAACGTTGCCTATATTGAGGATTACGACGTGCTTTGCTCGAAAACAGGAAACGAGATTGCCGATTTCACCAACGTCGTGCTCAAGAACCGACAAGCCATATCGGGCGAATGGGAGAAGATAACCGTCAGCGTGCCTGCAGGTACAACCTACTTTGCAATCCATCAGAAGACTCCGCAGACAGGTCTTATGTTCGGTATTGACGACGTAACCTTCACCAAGGCGATGCCTGTGCCCACGTATTACGGTATCTATCGTGGAGGAGAACGCATCGATAAGGTAGCTGCAACACAGTTCTACTACGTAGACAACAACGCAGGAAACAATAATCGCTATGCCGTAACAGCCATTTATGCCGATGGAACGGAGTCTGCTCCTGCTGAAGTCAGTATTCCTACGGGGATCGACAACGTTGTCATGGACGGCAAACCGGTAGATGTCTACACCATCGACGGCAAGCTTGTGCGTCGCCAGACAACCACTCTTCGTGGTCTGCGCAAGGGCGTATATGTTGTAGGAAACAAGAAAGTAGTAGTAGAATAGACAATTTTTTGTCGGTGTCTTCGTTCTTATAAGTCGGAGACACCGACACTTCTCAATACCATGGGTAATGGAAAAAACGAGCAGCAAATGCTGTTCGTTTCCCCATCGGATATTCATTTTTAAAAAAAAATATATATGAACGTTAAACAAAACCTATTCGTAGCCTTTGCGCTACTCATGCTTCTGCCTTTGACAGCGGGAGCTAAGCCACGCGCAAAAGCTGATATGAAGAAAACTGCAGCGCGTGCAATAAACCTACAAACCACTTTAAACTCCAACAAAACAAATGCTCCTGCAAGCAGCGCAGCCCGAAATGCAGGACAGTTACGCGAGTTAAAGCATACAAAAGCCTATTCCATATTTGGATATACCCACGGTGGGTTTGCCGTTATCTCGGCAGATGACCTCGCACCCGAACTGCTTGGCGTATCAGAATCGGACTATACACAAAGCGACAACCCCGGTTTCAACTGGTGGCTGAAGGCGATAGACGAGGTAATAACCAAGGCAGTAAAAACCAATACACCACTCACTGTAATAAAGCCGGACCCCGCCAAGCATAAGGCAGAGATGCCAACGATGCTTACAACGACCTGGGGACAGCAGATGCCGTACAACAAATTGCTGCCCAACACGGCAAAAGGACGATTGCTTACAGGTTGTGTGGCAACGGCAACGGCACAGGTGCTGAACTATTTTAAATACCCGTTGCGAGGCATTGGCTCGCATACTCTGTACTATCCAGCCAACGATACCAATGGAGATGCAATCGAAGCGAACTTCGGAAACACCGTTTACGACTGGGCAAACATGAAAGACGACTACAGAGGAAACTATACAGACCAAGAGGCTAACGCTGTTGCTACACTTATGTTGCACTGTGGTGTAGCATCGGAAATGCAATATGGCGGCCCGAACGAGGGCAGTGGAGCTTTCATGAAAGACTGTGCCGAAGGCTTACGCACCTACTTCGGATTTTCAGAAGCAGAACATTTGGTTCGTGCAGACTATTCTTCTAATGAATGGATGGACATTGTTTTCGGAGAATTATCGAGCGGACACCCACTCATTTACGGCGGTGTCAGTCCCGGGTCAATGGGACAAGACGCCGGACACGCCTTTGTTTTAGATGGCTATAACAAGGACGGCTTGGTGAGCGTGAACTGGGGTTGGAACGGCGAAGTGAACGGTTACTACAAGATAGACCTGCTTAATCCGGGCACAATGTATTCTTTTACTGCCGACCAAGACATAGTAAGAGGTGTGCACGGAACGGTCAAGAACCTGACAAACCGCACCGTCCGTTTGCCTGAAGCTGGCGTTTTGGCTGACAGCATTCCTGCCGACATGCGCGGAAACATAGGCGAACTTACATTGACAGGAGAAATAAACGGAGCCGATTTCCGTGTTATCCGCGAGATGGCAGGCCGCGATTACGAGGGAAAATTCACACAAGGGTCGCTCTATATGCTCAATCTTAAGGGCGCAAAGATAGTAAGTGGTGGTGGAGCATACCTGAAAGACGGTAACCTGACCACCTCTGACAACAACCTTCCGGAGCGTGTCTTCTACAATTGCAATAGCTTACGCAAGCTCGTTCTGCCCGATGGACTGAAGACAATCTCCGATGGCACGTTCGCATTCTGCCGTGCTTTGTCAACAATAGAGAACATTCCGGCTAACGGAGGCGACAATTTTGTTTACAACGATGGACTGTTCTTGAGCAAAAACCGCAACGAAATCATTAGTGCTGTACCAGGAATGTTAAAAGACCTTGTGGTTCCTGAAGGCATGACTGCCATTCACGACTATGCGCTTGCAGGCTGCATAGGACTTAAACGTATTGTCTTGCCAGCCTCAATCACTAAGTTAGGCAAAGAGAGCATGGCTGGTTGCCACAGCTTGAGCCTTATAAAGACATTTGCAAAACAGCCTCCAATGCTGGGAAAAGACCCACTTCTAAGCAGTCCAACCAACAGTATCATCTTGCGAGTACCCATCGATATGAAGAAAGCATACCGCGGATGGGCTGGTCTTCCCGTTAGAAACATCAAAGAGTTCGGCAGCATTGTAACGGTGCGCAATACCATTCGCGAATACGGAGAGCCTAATCCGAACTTCGGATACAGCATTCGTGGCGAGTATTTAGAGGGCAAACCAAAAGTTACTTGCGAAGCTAACGAGAAGTCGCCTGTTGGCAAATACGAAATCCATATAGACTATGGTACCATCGCAGACAAGACAGTCCAGCTTGTAGGAGGTACGCTGACGGTAGACAAGGCAATGCTTACTGTCAGCACCAATGACGTTACACGCCAGGAAGGAAAGCCTAATCCGGAGTTTGTACTTCGCTATAGAGGCTTTGCAAATGGCGAGACCGAGCAGGTGCTTACAAAACTTCCAGTTGCCACAACCACTGCCACCGAGAGCAGTCCGGTAGGCGAATACGACATTATAATAAGTGGGGGAGAGGCTCAGAACTACAGATTTACCTACAAAAAGGGTAAGCTTACCATTGCCACTGCAGACGGAATAGAGCACGCCGATGCAACCCTTGAAGGCACTCCGCAGCCTGTTTACTCTGTATCGGGCACGAAGGTGGGCACTACTGCCACTCTTTCTACGCTTCCTCCAGGTGTGTATGTAGTGAACAAGAAGAAGGTTGTAGTGAAGTAAACTGCGGCTTTCACGACGTAAACTGAAGTAAGTGGCGAAGTAAATTCTTAGCTATTGCAAGGTAAATGAAAGAAAATGGCGAAGTGAATTTATGGCTACAATGAAATAAATTAACTGTACGAGACGAAGAAGAGGACTCTGGACGTGTGTATTATTACCCCTCCTTGCAGTTCGTTGCAAGTGTAGGGGCGTCCTCTTCTAAGCTCGCACAGCAAATAATAGCTACGGTCTCTGGTTCTGCCAGAAGCCGTAGCTTTTTTGTTTTTGGAGGTTATAGGTTTTTTGGGAGACTGTTTGTACCTGGAATTCCAAGTGTTGTGAGTGTCTCTGGGAGCTTAGGAAGACCGAGCCTCTGGGGATTTTTGGTTGTTTTAAGGGCTTAACGCGAAGGCAGTTTCTTGCCTTTGTGCGAGATGAAGAACCAGTCGTCCGATGCCCAATACCAATGACCATCGTTGCAAGAAGGTTCAGTAACCATCTTTCCCGTATTGGTTACTTTTGCCTTTCCGCCTTCGAAGGGACATGCAAACTTGTATTTAGGCTTTATAACCACGTTTCCAAGGGTGTCGGCAAAGCCGAAGAGTCCGTTCCTGTCCATAATTCTGAAGCAGCCTTCAGTAGGATAATCCGGTCCGTTATCGAAGTTGAACACGTAGAAGAGCATCTTCCCTTTATTGTCGATGCACCTGATTTTTCCGTCCTTATCGCCCACGAAGCCTATCCGGACGATAGTATCCGTGTAGCTGAATAGGTACTTGCAGTCTACAACGGTATCGCCCTTTGCATTCACATAGCCATATAAGTCGTTCTTTTCCACCACGAAAAGCCTGCTGTCTGTGTGGACACAACCTGCAAAAAACAGCGCGACGGTGATTAAGGCAAGACCGAGGCGTCTGTTGGGAAAGCTTATTTTGCTGTACTTTTGCTCCATTCTTTTAATTCAGTTTATAGAAGTCGCCTTCGTTGTTGATGCGATAAACGGTTATATGACTTCCCTTTTCGTCTACTGTTTTTACGTATATGGTTCCGTCAGAGAATATTGCAAAGCTTTCTTTTTCGTTGTTGTAAGAGCTGAAGGCTAAAACGTTGATACAGTTATCAATACTTATAGAGTTGTTACGATAGGTGAATATAAGAAACTCATCGTCTGCGTTGTAGTTAAAACAGACCAAGATGGGGAATCCTTTATAGCTGGGTAGCTTCACAAAGTCGAACCCACCGCCGTTTTGTATCTCCTCTATGCGGTCTCCAGCAACCACCTTAAGTTTTCTTTTATATGCACGTATGTTGTATTGTTGGGCGTGTTTGCTGCTCATTTCTTTATCAATATCTTTATACAAATCGGCATCTGTATACACTAAATGTGCTGTTTGGGAAGGCAGTCCTTGGTCTTTTCGCCTGATGTACTTGTATACTCCGACATATCCTTTGCAGTATAATGCAAGATATTTGCCCGTGTAAATGTATTCCAGCATATCGCTGTAAACGTCTTTCATAGTGGATTGCAGAAGCAGAACGGGGACAGATTTGGTAATGTTGATGCCTAAATTGGCAAAGTATTTTGTGAGAGAAGGATAGTAAAGGGCATCGCGTTGATACATAAAAGGGTCGCGTACGGTGCGACAAACCTTAAGTTTCTTACCATTTAAGTAAAGTATTGAGTCGCCGAAAAGCTTTATTTTCATACTTTTAAGCTCATCAATAGGACTGCTATCCGAGTCTCCTGTGTAGTCTTTATACCACACAAGCTCCCAGCTGTCCTCCGTTTTATACTTCATAGCTGCATATTTTGCATGGATAGCGTCCCAGTTTGTGGCGGCATTGTTATTTCTCTGCTCTTTCGTATCGCTTTTCTCCTGCAACAGACTTTTTGCTTTGCCATTGCGTTGCACTGCTTTTGTTGATGCTAAGTTTGCGTTAGTTTGGCGGCAACCTACAAAGAAAAGGAGACCAACCAATATATAAACCATTTTTTTCGTCATACTGTTATGTTGCTTAAGTTGTTCTATTATGTTGCTGTCAAGCATATTTGCTGTGGGGGTGCGTTACCTTTTCTCCAATAGTCTTACAATTTTTGCCGACTTTTGGCTACGTGCAATCGAGATAGGAGTTTGCCCTGTATTGTTCTTTACATTTCGTTTTGCCCCGTGTTTCAGCAGCAATTGTACCATATTTATATTCTTCTTTTCTACCGCAACCATTAAAGGAAAACTTACATTATCGCCTCCGAGATTGCCTACGCCATCAGCTTTTGCACCGTTTTCTAATAAAAGAGATGCCATTGGAACGTTGTTCAAGTTGCAACACATCATCAATGGGCATAGCCCATCTTCGTTATAAGGCTGGTTAGGGTTGGTTCCTAATGCCAACAACTGCCTTACAAGATTCATATCGGCGTTGTTTATAGCCATATAAAGTGCATCATACGTAAACACATCGTCAGAGCAAACACAGCCAATATCAGCCTTTCTTTCAATAAGTTTCTGTGTAGCAGTCTTGTTTTTATACAGTAATGCATACCCCAAAAGTGTATAAGCGTGATAATTGTCTGCAGCTATCAGCGAGTCGATGTTGCCAATATGCTTAATGTTAGCATCTAGTTCGGCAAGATTGTTTACCTTTATTGCCTTTATTGCCAGTGCATAATAATTTTTGTGCATTACAGTTTTGCGCACTGTTGGCCGTTTTTTTCTAATGGGTTGTGCATAGTTTGCCGTAGCGAAGGCTACCAGTATGATGCACAAAATTAGGCTTCTGAATCTTTCCATAGTTGCATTTGCTTATATCATCAGGTTGTCTGCTGCCTACTTCCTTGCTGTTTTATATTCATTGGTTATACGTTTCGGTTTTTTCTTTCGGGGATTCCTTGTCCACAATATGCTTGATTCGGCAGTTGCGAACGAGTAAAGAAGTTTGGCAAACAACAACGACTGTTGGAAACAAAGTTATAAAAATAACTTTATACACCCACCATTTTCAGTCACTTTTTTGTGAAATTAACAGTCGTTTTAGGCTCTCTGTATCCATTTGTTCCTACCCTTTCTACAAACAAAAACACCGTCAAGGGTTGTACATAGCAATCTATCACATAGCTCGTTAGAACATTTCACACACCCAATATACCTATATGCTCTTTCAAAAACCCCCTTTTTGCGTTGTAAAACCCCCCTTTTTGTACACCAAAAACCATACTTTTGCACGCCAAAAACCATACTTTTGTTCTGCGGATATGTAACATACACTGAATGAACAGGTTGCGAACATTCCGCAAAACATCAACGAACACCACAAAAACACCCAACGAACATTCACAAAATGCACCACGTCTCACCCCAGGCGTAGGGGACCGATTCATCGTGCCCGTATCCTTACATTGTCAAATCCGTATTTCCCCATTATCAAATACGTGTATTCATTTCATCGCAAACGCGTTTCTATTCGTCATTTTGTGGATATATACGGATATGCGGGCGCAATAAATCGGTCCCCTAAGGCTGCTAACGGTCTGCCATAACGCTGCTAAAGGATTGGAATAATATGGCAAATATTCTGTGAAATATTCACGTTCGCCCACGAAATGCGTTGCGAACTATTTGTAACAACATAATATATAAAAAACAAAAAGCATACTTTTGCATTGCAGATTACACCTTATTATATATATAGCACACTTCTAACCAGAGAGTATACCTCCTTAAATTGTATCACAATTCATTGTAATAGCATCAACTTTGCCCCCATTTCGTTAAATAGAAACATAGCATCCGCTCCCCATTTTAGATGATGTTTACAAAGTAAAATAGCCATACAAGGACATTTTAAACACTAAAACAAATAGAACATATACCCTAATGTAGGTATTTTTGCGCAAAAATAAATCTTTTTTATCTAAAAATACATAATATTTAGGTATTGCGATGAAAGAGAAAAACACTTAATTTTGCATTCAATTATATTAGTTTACATTAATAACACAAAGCTATTTTATGAACAGGATAACTACAAGATTGCTCGCAGGAGCCTTGTTTTGCGGCTTAACAACCACTGCAACGGCACAAGTAAGTGCGGCAGATTCGGTAATGAACCATGTGAAAGGAAACAGACTTAGCTTAGGAGGATACGGCGAAGCAGCCTTTTCGCGCAACTTTTATAGCGACAACGGAAACCGTTACACCACACCGCGACTTTATAAAGACGACCCCAGTCATGGGCGGTTCGACATTCCCCATGCAGTAATCTACCTTGGATACGACTTCGGAAAAGGCTGGAGTCTGGGTTCAGAAATAGAGTTTGAACACGGAGGAACAGGCTCATCAATAGAGTACGAAGCCGATGAAGCAATAGAATTTGAGAACGAAACCGAGAAAGGAGGCGAGGTGGAATTGGAGCAATTCTGGCTTCAGAAATCATTCGGGAGTGCATTCAACATCAGGGCAGGACATATTGTAGTGCCCTTCGGACTGGTAAACGCACACCATGAACCGCTGAACTTCTTCACCGTGTACCGACCGGAAGGCGAAAATACCATACTTCCAAGCACGTGGCACCAGACCGGTATCTCGTTCTGGGGGCGTAAAGGCGACTTCAGATACGAGGCGCAGTTCGTCGCAGGATTGGACGCTTACCACTTCAGCCGCGCCAATTGGATTCAGAAAGGCACGTCAAGTCCGTTCGAATTCGAGGTTGCCAACAAGTATGGGGCACTCGCACGTATCGACAACTACTCTGTCCCGGGACTTCGCATAGGTGTCAGCGCATACGCCGGACAGTCCATGCACAACAACGTACCACACGACAGCGAACGGGGAGCAAAGAAAAAGATAAAAGGAAACGTTTATCTTGGCAGCCTGGACTTTACCTTCAATCGCTTCAACTGGATAGCACGAGGCAACATTGACTACGGTTACGTAAGCAATGCAAACGAAATTTCCAAGTTGGCATACCCTAACACACAATACGTCAAGCCCTACGAATCGGGCAACGGAAAGAACTTTGGCAGCCACGCAATGGCAATGATGTTCGAATTTGGCTACGATATCTTCTCACAATTCGACAGGCTGCGCGCCGACAACCAACGTCTTTACCTCTTCGGACACATTGAACATTACGACTCTTACATACATGGCGCAACCAAGAAGTGGACCAACAAGACCATTTTTGCGGCTGGTATAAACTACTATCCAATACCACAGATTGCCATAAAGGCGGAGTATAATTATCGAAATCTGAAGAAAGGATACAACGACGAGCCAGCCATCAACATCGGAATAGCATACGAAGGCTTCTTCCTATAATAAGAGAAACCCCACGTTTGCAACTCTGTAAAGATACCGTTTGTAGAAAAATAGGGATAACAATTCATCAAAATAAGTCATAAACAATAAGTTTTAAATTCAGATAACAATGAAAAAAGTAACAAAATTAGCAATGCTTTTGCTGGCAGGGACACTCTCAACGGGTTTCGTTTCATGCAGCAGCAGCGACGATGTAACACCAAGTCCTCTTGTAACAGAAGAACAACAGACCGAGTTGAATCAGGCAGAGAAAGCCAGTAGCGAAAATGCCCGGAAGACAGAAATGGGTAAAGTAATAGCCAACTACCTCGAAATGGTTGTTAAACCAACCTATGCAGACTTGGCAAGCAAGGCTGATATTCTCTACCAGGCCTGCCAGAACCTTTATCAAAAACGTAAGGCTGGCAAACTTACACAAGGCGATATAGATGTTGCCTGCGACGCTTTCAAAAATGCAAGACGCGACTGGGAGCAGAGCGAAGCATTCCTTTACGGTGCCGCTACCGACAATGAAATAGACCCACACATAGACTCTTGGCCACTCGACCACAGCCAGTTGTCGCAAGCTTTGAACGATGCTGCGGTCATTGCAGGCATCAATGGCGAGAACCCAACGAAGTATGTGTACGACAATAATGGTAAATTCGACTCAGTACTTGGCTTCCACGGATTGGAATTTGTACTCTTCCGCAATGGTCAGAACCGTACAATAGCAGCCTTTAACGCAGAAAAGGAAACCGAGACGGGACTTACATCGGTTAAGACTATAGACGAAGCAGCCTTTGCAGCTGCAGTGTCTGGCGACCTTCGCAACATGACTTATCTATTGGAATACGGCTGGTTAGGAATATCAACACCTCTCTCTCACCAAAAACAATTGGCAGATGCAATGTGGGTTATCAATGGTACACGCCACCAAGGACTATCACCTAAGAAGCTTCCATACCGCGATTACCTGAGATATACAACCACCGAACAAGGCTGGTTCCCAACATGGCACGAAGCATTACAGAACGTTTTCGTAGGCGGTTGTTCTAATATTTGCGAAGAAGTAGCTACCCAAAAACTTGGTCAGGCATACCGTGTCGCAACTGGAACAGGTACATCTGAAGATGCTGCAAACTACATAGAGTCTCCTTACAGCAAGCGTTCGTTCCAAGACTATCAGGATAACATCTACTCTATCAAGAACTCTTTGTATGGTGTTCGTGGCACAGAGATCATTTCAACTCCTGTAGACAACTCTATCATGAGCTTCTTAAAGAAGTACAATTATCCAAAATACAACGACTTAGACAATGCTCTCAACGAGGCAATTGGCGCATTGGAAGCTGCAAAGAAGAGTGGCGTTGCCTTCATCGATAACCCTGGAGCAGCACAAGTTAAGAACTGTATTGACAAGGTAAGTGCACTAAACGACGCACTCAGCGAGGCTGCAACATGGATTAACCAACAGGCTGATAAATAAGCAAATAAGTTGAATTCACCTGCCAAAGATATTAAAAGCGTAGTCTTGTCCTATGGCAAGGCTACGTTTTCAGACGTATATTAATTCAATAAAGCATTATGAAACACAACAATTATCTTGGCTATCTGCTTGCTGCAACGGCTCTAAGCTCGCTTGTTGCGTGCTCGGACGACGTTACGCCGCCCGGCCCCGACCAGCCACAAGAGCCTGAAGCACAATACGTAGGGCAAGCAGTTGGCAACTTTAAAGCGGACGAATGGTATCCGGGAGGCAAGCTCGGGACAACCGAAAACGTTTCTTCCAGCTGCTACGAAGACAATACTCCCGCTGTGGATCAGCAAGGATTGGCTGACCTTTTCAACCAAGGCGACCTCATGGCGAGTGCAAAATACACGCTAAGCACGCCTCCATACAAGGGCTGGGGACCCATTGCTTCGCGCCGTTCGTGCGAATATTGCCACTCCGGAGGCTATGCACACGGGCACAGTCGCAGCAACATGGAGCCTGTAAAGGGCAATGGCTACATCGTTTCAGTGTACTATCCAGACGCACCAGGCAGCAATAACGGTACGCCGATAGACCAATTAACCACCTTTACAATGCTTCAGGCAGTGGAGCCGTTCCTCCCACCGGTCGATCCAAAGCAGATTAACATCACCTGGCACGACGTTGCTGCCATGCCAAGCGGACTGCCCATGCAGTTCCCCGACGGCGAAAAGTTCAGTCTCCGCTATCCTTCTGTAACCATTCCACAGACTGCTTTCAACACCGATCCTAAGCCAAGTGGCTACGAAGTGCGCCTTATTGCATCGTGCAACTTCCAGGGACTCGGTCTGATAGATGCCATTTCGAACGAAGATTTGGCTGCCCAATACAAGCAAGAGGGAAAATTTGTGGAGCTAAATCCTGAGTTCTGGGACAATGCAACCAAGACTTTGAAAGCTGATGCATGGGCAGAAGATGCTTTCGGAAACAAGTTCTTAAAGCGCTTCAACTACGATTTGCTCGATGGTTGCCTGGAAAACGACGTTGCATTATGGGACGAATTGAACGTGCTCCGCTCTGATATCAAGCACATTTGCTCTACCGAAGCGTGGGCAAAAGCCATGTCTGAGAACAGCAATGTAATCGACTACATACAGCAACATGGTGCCAACCCATCATCGTATGTGCACCCTTACTACAATGATGGTACGCGCGAAGGCATTAAAAAGGCAGTGGCTTACCTGCTCTCTCCGGGCGATAATGTAAACCTTTACAACAATCCTTACTTCAACTTCAAGCCCGAAATGAGCGACGATGCCTACCATGCGTTCATGGTTTGGCACAGAGGTATAGCCGTTCCACGTGCCCGAAACCTCAACGACAAGGCTGTCCAGCGTGGTAAGGAACTGTTTACGGGTGAGTTGGGCTGTGCCCACTGCCACCGTCCTTCGTGGACAACAGGTGCCGACAACCACGGTTCTTCCAAGATATTGGGCACAAAACAGCTGCCTAAATATGCTCATCAGACCATCTATCCATATTCCGACTTCATTCAGCACAAGCTCGATATGAAGAACGATATACACGGTTCGTGGTGCCGGACAACGCCTTTGTGGGGACGAGGACTATCTCTTCTCAATTCAGGAGCCGAAGACCGTCTGCACGATGCACGCGCCCGCAACGAGATAGAAGCCATCATGTGGCATGCATACAGCAAGAACAGCCAGGCATACAAGGCTGCCTTCAAGTTCTATAACTTGCCAAAAGCCGACAGAGATGCCGTGGTCAAGTTCATACGCTCTATCTAACAAACATTGGATTCGATCATAAATGACGAGAGGAAGATGGTGTCCTGAAAAGCGATTTCCATCTTCTTCTTTATCTTTTAGCACATGCAAATAAAGAAAACACTACAAAAAATCTACGTACTCATTATTGTTGTGATGGCGGTTGCAACCGTTATTGGGAAATACACGGGCTTGGATTACGTATCGAATAACATCTTCGGGGCATGGTGGTTCAGCCTTTTGTGGGCTGTAGGCACGGCGTTAGGCATTGTCTACTTCGTGAAACAAAAGGTTCGCCGCCCCATTATTGTGCTCTTGCACCTGTCGTTTGTCGTTATTTTAGCAGGTGCCTTGCTTACCCATTTAACGGCAAAACGAGGAACAATACACCTTCGACAAGGCAAGGCAACAACCACTTATACAAACCAGGAAGGCGGAAACGGGGAGCTTCCTTTCACGCTTTTGCTCAACAAATTCAGTGTTTCTTACCATGCAGGCAATATGGCTGCCATGGACTACGCATCGAATGTAACCGTCAGCAAGGACGAAAGCAAGTCTCAACACAATATATCCATGAACAACATATACACCAGCTATGGGGTCCGTCTCTGCCAAAGCAGTTACGATGATGACATGAAAGGCTCCTACCTTTCCGTCAATTCCGACCCTTACGGCATACCCGTTACCTATACGGGCTATGCTCTTCTGTTCTTCTCTTTGGTGGCAATGCTCACCGAACCCAAGGGAAACTTCCGCCATTTGCTCCGCACCAATGCCGTAAAGGGCACCGTCTCGCTGTTGCTTTTATTGGTTGGCACTGCTGCAAAGGCACAGACGGCACTGCCAAAAGCCGCAGCCGACGAGTTCGGAAAGGTGCTTATAGTGTACAACGGGCGCATTTGTCCGGTGGAGACCTACGCCATCGACTTCACTAAAAAGCTCTATGGCAAAGCAAGTTATAAGAAATTCACTCCCTGTCAGGTGCTTACTGGCTTTCTGTTCTGGCGTCAGGAATGGATGCGCGAACCCATTTTGCAAATCAAGGGGAGCGAACTGCGAACCAAATTGCACCTGAACGAATATATTGCACCCATCAGTTTGTTCACCAAGCAAGGCTATATTCTTGGTCCATACTTGCAAGATGCGCAGGGCGAACAAGACGAAATAGCGAAGCAGATACTCGATACCGACGACAAAATGATGCTTCTGATGAATCTGATACAGGGCGAAACGCTAAAGATATTTCCCTACACAGCCCCCAACGGCAGTGTAGATTGGTTCGCACCTACCGACAAGCTGCCTCGTTCCATGCCTGCGGCTCAACAGCAATACATACGCTCCATTCTCTCTTTAGCGGGGCAACTGGCTGTGCAAGACAAGGTTGGCATGCTCAACGACCTTATTTTTAAGTTGCGGAAATACCAATATCGCTATGGCGGATCTACCGTCCCGAGCCGTACAGAAATAGGTGCCGAACGCATATACAATAGTTTTCAGTTTGCAACGGTGCTTTTCATCGTCAATCTTACGCTCGGCTTGCTCTCCATATTCTTTCTTGCCCGTCCTCGTAGATATGCACTTTTCACGTGGCTCATGGGGCTGTCGTGGTGCGTTCTCACCTTTACGCTGGCGTTGCGGTGGATAATAAACGGAACCATACCCCTTGCCAACGGCTACGAAACAATGCTTCTGCTGTCGTGGCTTATTATGATTGTGTCGATTGCAACCACACGTAAGCTACAGATTATGACCACTTTCGGACTGCTTGCCAGTGGCTTTATGCTCCTTGTGAGCCATCTTGGCGAAATGGATCCCGGCATAACGCCCCGCATGCCCGTGCTCAACAGTCCGCTGCTGAGCATACACGTCAGCATCATCATGGTGTCTTATGCACTGCTTTCGCTCACTTTTGTCTGTGCAGTGGCGTATTTCTGCACCCGACGAAGCACCAAGGCGAACATCGTTCAGATAAATTCGCAGCTCACAACCCTATCTCAAATCTTCTTATATCCTGCCATCACCACGCTCGGACTGGGCATTTTCATCGGTGCCATCTGGGCAAACATCAGCTGGGGCAACTACTGGGGGTGGGACCCAAAGGAGACATGGGCGCTCATTACCTTCATGATTTACGCCATACCGTTACATTCTTACAGTCTGCCACAGTTCCGAAAGCCAGACAAATACCACCTTTTCATGTTCCTGGCATTCCTTAGCATACTGATGACATACTTTGGCGTGAACTACATTCTGGGCGGTATGCACTCCTATGCATAGTTCTTCGTCCAACCGATAACTGTAAAGGGGGAACTTCACATAGGCACAACAGCACCCAAAGTGTAACTTGTTAATAAACAATATGATTGCCGTACGCTTGCTCTTGAAATGCGACAGAATGCAGAAAAATCACAAAAAAGTTGATAATTCCATAAATATTTCCTACATTTGTAGCATTGAAAGGCGTGAACGGGCTATCTGCACAGAGGGCTGAAAGTCCCGACAAGGTAGATAAGAGGTTGCATTGAAGTGCAGGAAAGGCTGCATGCACGACACTTCTCTGCTGTTTCCCACACGCATTGAATGACTATTTTCCTAACTTATAACAGAACATTAACAAAGCGTATGAAAAAGCGAGGCACTGCCACATCAGCCGAGAATTACACCAACGAGTCGAAAATCATCAAATGTTACAAACGCTACGCACCGCTCTACGACCTGCTTTTCGGTAGCGTATTCCAGCAAGGGCGTCGGGCAATCGTCAAGGAAATGAAGGCAATTGACACCAAAGACGTGCTCGAAGTGGGCGTAGGAACCGGTCTTATGCTGCCGATGTATCCGCAGGACGTAGCTGTTACGGGCATAGATATCTCCAAGGAGATGCTCGACAAAGCCCAAGAGAAAGTGGACAGGGACTGCACTGCCACCGTGTCGCTGATGCAAGTAAATGGCGAACAGCTGCCGTTTCCCGATAATCACTTTACCTGCGTTACGCTGCCCTACACCTATTCCGTTACCCCTGACCCCTTTAAGCTTATCAACGAGGTGAGGCGCGTCTGCAAAAAGGACGGTTTCATCATCATCGCCAACCACTTTTCGGGCGTCCGCTCCCCGTGGGCTGTGTTTGAAAAGATAGTCAGTCCGTTTGCCACGAAGATAGGATTTCAATCCAAATTCTCTTATCAGACCTATGTGGAGAACCTCGACTGGAACGTAGTGAAGAGTTATTCGTGCAACCTCTTCGGGCTTTCGCGCATCGTCGTGGTCAGGAATGACTGACGGCACGGACTGCTCCGGCACTGCCTGCGAGGTGGACGGAGACCCCACTCGCTACCTTTTCCGGAGATGGAAGAGGATAGTTTGCTTGTTGAAAGGGCACTTTCCTGTATTTCGCAATGTTTTGAAATGAAACTTGTACCCATTGGCTATCAGTAGGCTGCGGCTTATCTGCAATGGTTTCGGCAACTGTACTGGTTGATAGGTGTTTATGTAATTTTGATGTTTTATCGGACAGCAATCAATCAATCGCTATGCTCTGGCATTTCAAAACCCATTGTTTTGCACGGCAAAAGAGCCTGTTTTGCATCGTAAAACAGGCTCTTTCGCAATGCAGAAACACTCCTGTCGTTCACAGTCCTATATAGAATAAGGTGTTGATGGCACGGAACGCTGACGGCAAGACAGGGCAGGAAGACCTCTATAAAACTGTTAAAAACAAATAAAGGAAGTTCAATACATTTGGAAAACTAATTAAATCTGGGTATATTTGCAGAGATATAAGATTGGTTTAAGTGGATAACAATAACTGCTTAATATCAGTTTTGGATAACATTTTTGTTTAATTCATAAGAGAAAAAGAATGGAAATACGTAAAATTGCATTATCGTTGATTGCGGTAATGGCGCTAAGCGCGACAACAGTACAGGCTCAGACCACAAACACCTGTAAGAAAACTCCGACTGCAAAGGCTAAGATTTGCACTGTTGGAAAGAAGATGGAAGGAGACTTTAGGTGCGACGAAGCGAAAGTAAAGAAGACTGCACATAGGGCAGGTTGCGCAATGAAGTGCGACGCTAAGAAAGCGTGCAAAGCCGTAAAGTGCGACGGAGCGAAAGCGGAAAAGGCTGCAAAGAAGACCTGTTGCAAAACAAAGAACGTCTGCCAGAGAGCCGAGAAGGACTGCAAGAATGCTATGCATAACGCTAAGGTAAAGTGCGAAGCAAAGGAAGCTGCCAAAAAGGCACAGAAGAAACGCTAAGAAACTGACGGCAAAAGAACAAAGCATCAGCTTGGTTTCGATAGGAATTGGTAGCTGCAAACAAATGTTTGTAGCTGTAACACAACAGATTTCCCCGAAAGATAGACGCATGTCTGCTTTCGGGGAAAACTCTTTACAAAGTCTAAACCAAACAAGCAATCTGACTAAAATAAGACTGACAAGATATAACCTTTGGCATACCATTTGCAAGGAAATACCACAGAACAGATGAAGAAACGAGGTGCGAGATGTTAATAAAAAATATATTATAGTCCAAAATTTTGTAGTTCGATAAATATTTAGTAACTTTGTACAAAATTACGTCTATCCTGACGTAACTTAACACCATATTTAATATTTAGGTATATTCTATCTAATGAGACAACTTAAGATTTCAAAAAGTATTACCAACCGTTCCAGCGAAGCACTCGACAAGTACTTGGTGGAGATCGGACGTGAACCAATGATTACCGTTGATGAAGAAATTGAGCTTGCTCAAGAGATTCATAAAGGCGGCAAAAAAGGCGAACGAGCAAAAGAGAAGCTCATAAAGGCAAACCTGCGCTTTGTGGTTTCCGTTGCTAAACAATACCAGCACCAAGGTCTTTCGCTCACCGACCTTATAGACGAAGGCAACATTGGTCTTGTAAAGGCAGCCGAAAAGTTCGACGAGACACGCGGATTTAAGTTTATCTCATATGCAGTTTGGTGGATCAGACAGAGCATTCTGCAAGCCATTGCAGAGCAAAGTCGCATTGTGCGCCTGCCCTTGAACCAGGTGGGAGCCATATCAAAGATAAACCAGGTAACCAACGAGTTTATTCAAAAACACAACCGCCGGCCGTCAATCCACGAGTTGGCCGAGCTGACCGGCATTGATGAGGCACGCATTCACCAGAGTCAGAACGCCGATAACCACCACATGAGCATCGACGCACCGTTTAGCGACGACGACGATAACTCCATGAGCGACATGTTGGCATCGGGCGATGATTCGCGAACAGACCGTGGTGTAGACTTCGAATCGATGTCAGACGATCTTAAATCGGTGCTGCAGAACACGTTGAAGGATCGTGAACGTAAAATCGTAATCGAATGTTTCGGCATCGGTTGCCAGGAAAAAGGTCTGGAAGAAATAGGCACGGAGATGCAGCTTACACGCGAACGTGTACGCCAGATTCGTGAAAAGGCAATCGAAAAAATACGATTGAGCGGCAACGTACGAGTATTAATGAAGTATCTTGGCTAATATAATAAGGTGTAGAAACAAGACTGATAATCAGCAAAGCCGTTTGTCTCAAGACACCTGAAACTTGCCGATACACTTCAATATAAAAAGGCACAAACCCCATCATCAGTGCGATGATGGGGAATTTTGTTTTGAAAAAGTCTGTTGCTGCCATCATATTTTTATACAACTTACTTGTTTTTTCGTTGAAAATCATTATCTTTGCAAAGTCGTTACAACCTTTCTGCCGGCGTAAAAGGGCAGATGCAGCCACGTAATGACCGTAAGAATATTTTGAAAAAGCAGAAAAAATAACATCATAAACAAGAAATGACATCTTGCCGGACAGTCCGCAACGTACACTGGAATGTAGGCAGATAAAAGCTTTAACAGACAGATTAATGGAAGATTTTGAACTCATTGCCAAGACCTTTATGGGGTTAGAAGAGGTCTTGGCGCAGGAGCTCACCCAGCTGGGTGCCAACAACGTGCAGATAGGACGACGCATGGTGTCGTTCACTGGAAATAAAGAAACAATGTACCGCGCCAACTTCCAGCTGCACACAGCCATAAGAGTACTCAAGCCAATCGCCCATTTCAGGGCTACGAGTGCCGAAGACATGTACGAAGAAGTGAAGAAAATAGATTGGAGCAAGTACATCTTGAAAGGCAAGACATTCTCGGTTGACTCGGTGGTGTACTCCGAAGAGTTCAAGAACTCGCGCTTTGTAACCTATAAAGTAAAAGATGCTATCGTTGATCAGTTCCGCGAAAATACAGGCGTCAGACCGAATATATCGGTCAGTAACCCGGATATCAGGCTGAATATACACGTTGCTGAAGACAAGGCAACCCTGTCGCTCGACTCCAGTGGAGAGTCTTTGCACCGCCGGGGATATCGTCAGGAAAGTGTGGAAGCACCCCTGAACGAAGTACTTGCGGCAGGTATGATTTTGTTGACAGGCTGGAAAGGTGAGACCGATTTCATCGATCCAATGTGCGGCTCAGGCACCTTGCCCATCGAGGCAGCCCTCATAGCACGCAACATATCGCCGGGCGTGTTTCGCAAAGAATACGCCTTCGAGAAGTGGGCAGACTTCGATAAGGATCTCTTCGACATGATATACAACGACGATTCGCAGGAACGCGAGTTCGAACACCATATCTATGGCTACGACATAGAGATGAAAGCAGTGAACACTGCAAAGATAAACGTAGCGGCAGCAGGGCTCTCTAAAGATATAACAATAGAGCACAAAGACTTTAAAAACTTTACCCAGCCAGCCCAAAAGAGCATCATTGTGATGAATCCGCCATACGGAGAACGCATCTCAACCCCCAATCTTTTAGGCACATACAAGATGATTGGCGAACGCTTAAAGCACCAGTTCGTTGGCAACGAAGCTTGGATTCTGTCGTATCGGGAGGAATGTTTCCGTGAAATAGGGCTGAAACCGAGCATCAAAATACCAGTATATAATGGGTCGTTAGAATGCGAATTCCGTCGCTATCAGATGTTTGATGGTAAGCTGAACAACTTCCGTGCAGAGGGCGGAATCGTAAAGACGGAGGACGAAAAGCTCGAAATGGCACAGAAGCATCGCTTCAAAAAGAACCGCGAATTTAAGAAACGCCTCGAAGAAACCGAGGAAAACGAAGAGGGAGATATACGTTCTTTCACTTTCCACAGCTTCGAACACAACGTCTCTATAGGCGGAAAGAGGTCTGAATATGGTAAGCGTGGCGGACGCAAAAACTTCCGGAACGATGACCGGTTCGACGATGACAGACACTCGTTCCGTGGCAAAAAGAAGTTCGATGCCAAGCGATTCGACAAAGGAAACAAAGGCGGCAAGTTCCGTAAAAAAGACAAATATAATCCAAATGAAGACTAAAAACCTAATTGTAAGTGCAGGATTGGCAATCGCAACCATGGGTATTGCATTGCCAGACAACGTTATGGCACAGAAAAAATTCACACTCGAAGACCTCAACTTCGGCGGTAAAAACTTTCAGAACATGCGGGCAGAAAACCGCTACACCACGTGGTGGGGCGACCAGATTGTGCATTTAGACAAGGACAAGTGCACTATTGTAAACCCAAACACACTGAAAGAGACTACATTATTCACGCTCGACGACATAAATAACATACCTTCAAAAAGTAATATCGACAGAACAGTACGCTCGTTGTACCAAGTTTCTTTTCCATCTGCCAACCAACCATTGGTTCAAATAGTTACTGGAAAAGAACTTTTAACCGTCAATTTCAAGACCAAATGGATTGAAGACGCCATCGAAATAGTGCCTGGCACACAGGTTCAAGCATATAATAAGATGTCGGGGGCTATGGCTTACGTGCTGAAAGACCAGTTGTTTGTTTGCGATAAAGCCGGAAACATCAACCAGCTTACTACCGATGGTTCGCGAAACATAGTGTATGGAGAAGCCGTACACCGCAACGAGTTTGGCATTAAGGGCGGTTTGTTCTGGAGTCCGTCGGGAAATCGCCTGGCATTCTACCGCATGGATCAAAGCATGGTAACCGATTATCCGCTCGTTCACATACCGGAAGTAGACTGGAAACCCGCAAAAGGCGAGTCGCGCATAGCTACTCCGGAACCCACGAAATACCCCATGGCAGGCGAGAAGACCCACAACGTAACCGTAGGAGTGTACGACATTAATACCAAGAAAACCATTTTCCTCGATGCAGGCGACCCTACTGACCGCTATTTCACCAACCTTCAGTGGAGCCCGGACAGCAAAACCATTTACATGTTCGAACTAAACCGCGACCAGAACGACTGTCGTCTGGTGTCATACAATGCTGAAAGCGGCAAGAAAATAGCCGAATTGTATCGCGAAACCGACGCCAAGTACGTCGAACCAACCCATCCTATCCTCTTTTTGCCATGGAATGCCAACCAGTTTGTTATGCTTTCGCAGAAAGATGGCTACGCTCATCTCTACTTATTCAATAAAGACGGCAAGCAAATAAAGCAGATAACAAAGGGCAATTGGGTGGTTATGGACGTATTAGGCTTTAACAACAAGGCGAAATCCATCGTCTATGTGTCTAACGAATGCAGCCCCATACAGCGCAATACATGGGCTGTGAACGTTGAGAATGGTACTCGCACCCTCTTGGATAATGGCAAAGGCTACCACTACGCAACGCTTAGCGATGGTGGAAAGTACCTTGTAGACAACTATACAGAGCCTTCTGTGCCTCGCAAAATAGACATAATAACCATCGGAACCAAGCGTCCAGCTATAAAGAACTGGCTTGCTGCGAAAGACCCATGGGCGGGTTACAGTGTTCCGGAGTATAGTTCCGGCTCGCTGAAAGCCGACGATGGCACCACCGATTTGTACTGGCGAATGGTTAAGCCTGTAGGTTTCGACCCATCGAAGAAATATCCTACCGTGGTGTATGTGTATGGAGGACCGCACGCCCACAACGTTGATGCGAGCTGGCATTACGGTTCTCGTTCTTGGGAAACCTACATGGCGCAGAAAGGATACCTGCTTTTCATCATCGACAATCGTGGCAGTGAAAATCGTGGAAAGGCGTTCGAGCAAGCCACTTTCCGCCAACTCGGTCAGGTAGAGATGCGCGACCAGATGCAAGGAGTCAAGTATCTGAAGACATTGCCCTTTGTTGATGCCGACCGCATAGGCGTTCATGGCTGGTCGTTCGGTGGTTTCATGACGATTTCGCTCATTACAAACTATCCCGAAACCTTCAAAGTGGGCGTTGCCGGAGGTCCTGTTATCGACTGGAAGTGGTACGAAGCCATGTACGGAGAACGCTATATGGACACACCGGAAACCAATCCGGAAGGCTATGCAAAGACTTCGCTCTTGCCAAAGGCAAAAGAATTGAAGGGTAAACTGCAGATTATTACTGGTTTAAACGACCCTGTAGTCTTGCCACAACACTGTCTCACGTTCATTAAGGCGTGCATTGCGGCAGGCACTCAGCCCGATTTCTTTGTGTATCCGGGTGAGCCGCACAACATGAGAGGACATCAAAGTGTTCACTTGCACGAAAGAATTACACAATATTTCGAAGACTATCTGAAGTAAATCATCAGACAGACAGAACACGAAACAGTAAGAAAGACATTACAGAATAAAGGAGGACAGGCGCTTATGAGGATATTATTGTTAGGCAGTGGCGGTCGCGAGCACGCCTTGGCGTGGAAGATTGCACAAAGCAAAAAGTGCGGAAAGCTATTCATTGCGCCGGGTAACGCAGGCACAGAAGCTTGTGGCGAGAACGTTGCAATAGGTGTAAACGAGTTCGAAAAGCTTAAAACCTTTGCTGCAGACAACGCTATCGACATGGTAGTGGTAGGTCCTGAAGACCCATTGGTGGGCGGAATATACGACGATTTCAGGCAAGACGCACGCACAAGCCACATTCCCGTTATCGGTCCGTCTAAGTCTGGTGCCGTGCTCGAAGGCAGTAAGGACTTTGCAAAGGGCTTCATGCAGCGCCATTCCATTCCTACGGCAGCCTACGCCACCTTCGACAGCACTACGATAGAGGCTGGATTGAAGTTCCTTGATACCTTAAAGCCTCCTTATGTGCTCAAAGCCGATGGCTTGGCGGCAGGCAAAGGCGTGCTGATAGTGCCTACCTTGGACAAGGCAAAGCACGAATTAAGGCAGATGCTCGGGGGTATGTTCGGCAGTGCGTCAGGAAAAGTCGTCATCGAAGAGTTCCTGTCAGGCATCGAATGTTCGGTGTTCATACTTACAGATGGCACGAATTACAAGATACTTCCGGAGGCAAAAGACTACAAACGCATCGGTGAGGGCGACACAGGACTTAACACTGGTGGCATGGGAAGTGTCTCTCCGGTGCCCTTTGCAACTGCCGAATGGATGCAAAAAGTAGAAAATCGTATTATAAAGCCAACGGTAGAAGGATTGAAAGCAGAGGGAATAGACTATAAAGGCTTTATTTTCTTCGGTTTAATCAACGTAGATGGCGACCCAATGGTGATTGAATACAATTGCCGAATGGGCGACCCTGAAACCGAAAGCGTCATGTTGCGCCTGAAGACAGACATTGTAGACTTGTTCGAAGGGGTTGCAAACGGTACGCTCGACCATTGTGAAATAGAAACGGACGCCCGTTCCGTGGTGAGCATTGTGCTGGTTAGCGGTGGCTATCCAGGTGCTTATACAAAGGGATACCCCATCAGCAACTACGATTGTTCAGAGTTTTCGGTGCTCTTCCACAATGGTACAACAATGAAAGATGGACAACTTGTTACCAATGGAGGCAGGGTCTTGACAGTCGCCTCATACGGTCCGACCAAAGACGACGCCTTGTTCAAGAGCTTCACAGAAGCAGAAAAAATAGAGTTTACAGGCAAATACTTCCGCAAAGATATTGGTTGCGACCTATAAAATCGTGCTTGGAAAGGAATGAGTATAAGGCGCAAACGACTGCAGAACAGGATTTCCGAAAGCCGATGGACGGTTGCCGCGACATCTATCATGGCTCTTTCGGTATGGGTCATCGTCTGTATCAACGACTCGCTGGCTATTGTTCCGTTGCTTTGCATGCTCTTTTCCACCTTTCTTATGATGGAACTTAACAACACGAATGCACTCATACGCATCTTTAGTCGTATGGTGTCGTGTTCTTATATGGCACTCACCACAATGGCAACCTTCCTGTTTGTGTCTATGCGTGCAGCCAGTGTGGCACTTTGTATCGTGGGTTCTTACACTTGTTTGTTTCGTTGTTATCAAGACAGACGGTCGCAAGGGTGGGTGTTTTACGCCTTTCTTTGTCTCGGACTTAGCAGTGTCGTCTGGGTGCAGGTTCTCTATTATGTACCCGTTGTCTGGATATTAATGCATACACGCCTCCAGGCAACAAGCCTTCGTAACTATGTTTCGTCGATTTTCGGACTGATTTTGCCCAATCTTGTGGCACTCGGCGTCATACTTTATCAAGGAGAATGGCAGACAGTATCGCGCCATTTCGGTGAGCTGTTTGCCTTTGGCAGCATTGCAAACTATTGGCTGCTTTCTGTAAATCAGTTCATTACGGGTACATGGATACTGCTTTGTGCCCTCATCGGAACCGTTCACTATCTGCATAAGAGGCGTTCCGACAGCATTCGCACCCGTATGCTTTACAGCTTTTTCATTCAAATGAATACGCTTTCCATCATTTTTCTATGTCTGCAACCGCAACATTTCGATGCCCTTCTTGGCATCATCATCGCATCGACGGCACCCCTTATTGCCCACTTCTTTGCATTGACCAACACCAAATTCACGAATTTTACTTTCAAATTCCTTGCTCTTGGAACCATTGCAATAACGGTTTTCAATCTTCTTTCTTATTTGCGCTAAACAAGGAACAGTAGTTGCTGAATATCATTTTAATGGCAAATACAAAACCAAAATCGGCTTTTTATTCCCAATCTGGGCAGACTCTGACGGTCGATTTTGGATTGTTGCTTTGTAGAAATTGTTCCGTAAGAAAGTGGTTGCGCTATTCTTGTAACACATTGATATAATACTTGTTATGGCTACAATGTGTTTTCGTAACGCAAAACAGGCTCTTTTACACGGTAAAAGGGTCTGTTTTGCATTGCAAAAGAGCCTGTTTCAAGAACTCCCGACGGTGTTGCCAGGAAGGCAGAGAGAAAGTATTGCTAAATGTTGCTGAATGTTGGGCACAAATTGCCAGACCTTTTGTGCGGAACATCAAACCTATCTGAACCTTGCAATGGCAGCACGCCCTTCCAAAAAGAACGATTGACTGACAATTGCAGTGCTGTATTTATCAATATGTTGTCCGTCTATTGTGATGTCGTCGAGTGCAAATACCACCGTTTCCCTGTTGTCGGTCAGCTGCACATCTTGCATAATGGCAACGTCGATGCCAATTCCGTGGCGCACTATAATGTTGAAATCTATCGCCCCCGGCGTGTTTTCGGAACTTATGGACTCGTCGCCTTCAAACCTGTACAACTCGTTGTGCGAAAGCGAAATGCGTCGTCCGTCTCTCAACAATGTTATTTCGCCCTCCAAAGGAAGTATGTATCGTGTAAAGCCGGAGAAGTCGGAGAAGTTGCTTTCGGTCTGTTCTATGATGGCAGACGATATGCGCAGGTCGAAACGACGGGCGGATAGGTCGCCATCGGCAGGACAAATAAATATCTGTCGTGTAGTCCCTCCCTTCCAATTGGTAGTCTTGTACTGTGCCGGGGTTATAATTTCCATGTCTTAAAAGTATATTTTTGTTTAACCGTAGTAGTTGTTTCAATGCTGCAAAGGTATGGATTAAATTTTGAAAAGTCTGCCTTTCACGCAGATAATCGCTGCGCAACAGACAGGAAAAAGCACAGTCGATATTTGGAGTTGTACAGAAAATATGGTATATTTGCAGTGTAATAGGTTAGAAAATATAAGGCATCGTTATTTTTTAGAGGTGTTTTTAAACAATAATTGAATGGGAAGAAACAAGTTTTCGGAAAGCGAAATAAAGGCGATAGCAAAACTTCTGCGGCTAAAAAATGCAGGGAATAGATATCGCCAGAAGCTGGTGCGCCACGATTTACGGGTAAATTACGAGTTTAACATCTCCGATTTCAATCAGCCGGGAAAGGCTTTCGGAGAAGAAGAATTGCACGAAGCAATACGTCGTGGAGCCATTGCCATACTCGACGAACAGACCATTGCCGACATGAAAGCGAAACGAGCACGCGACAAGGAACGTGACAAGGCCCGGCAAGATGCTGAAGCCATTGCCGGCGGAGAAGCCACCGACTGGCGGAAAGCAATGGAAGAATGGGAGGCACAAAGCTGAAACACTCGTGCACAGAGCCGTCTGTCGCCTCATAAGAGAAGCGGGTATAACGTCCGTTCACAGTTTCTTTTCTGTCTAATTTAAGCCAAAATGTATATTAATTTCTGAAAAACAACCACTAAAAAGCACTTTTTTCATGTAATTAATACAATATTAAATAATTATAATTATCTTTGCAAAAAAACAACACGAAGCTCATTCGTACATTGCAACAGCAAGGAAGCACCACTTGTTTCACCTGCTTTCTTTGTGTCGAAACTGCGAATGAAATGGGCTGTATCACAAAAACAAGATAAACAAACAACAAAATGAAGAAACTATTAGTATTGGCATGTGCTGCCGTCATGAGCATTTCAGCATCAGCACAAAAGGGAGAAAAGGCGATAGGCGTAAACCTTTCGTACGGGTCAAAGATTAAAAATGCAGGTATTGGAGTAAAGGGTCAGTACTTCCTTGCGGACCGATTGAGAGGCGAAGCTTCCGTAGACTACTTCTTTAAGAAAGACTATACGTCTATGTGGGACATCAATGCGAACCTCCATTACCTGTTCGACATTGCCCCGAAGACAAAGGTTTATCCTCTCGTGGGATTGGGTTACACAAACTGGAACGTTGAACTCGAGCTGTTAAACCATGAGACTATCAAGGCTACGAAGGAAAAGTTGGCAGTCAATGTCGGTGCCGGCATTCAGTACGAGCTTACAAATAAGGTAAACGTAGATGCCGAAGTGAAGTATCAAATCATAGACAACTACAACCAGGTGGTAGTTGGTGTGGGCTTGGCATATAAGTTTTAAGGCTGTCGTATAGAGACATTTGCGACACGCATTCGCCTCTGTTGAAATACAAAAGGTGTGGCACTAACTTTCGTTTGCCACACCTTTCTTCGTTTAAATGTATATGCTCATTGACTATATGCAGAGCTTTCAAGCCCTGCATATGGTTGTCTTGACTTTGCTTATTTGGCGTTTATTTCCTTAATCAGACGGTCGGCGTGTCCCCATTTGTCCATCATGAAGAGTACAAAACGAATGTCTACACCAATGCAACGAGCCAGTTCGCGGTCGAAGTTGATGTCGGAACTGAGGCTGTCCCAGTTGCCGTCGAATGCAAGACCGATGAGTTCGCCCTTTCCATTGAACATCGGCGAACCGGAATTGCCCCCTGTAATGTCGTTGTTCGTAAGGAAACAGAGCTGCATCTTGCCCGATGTCTTGTCGGCATACTTGCCGAAGTCGTTAGAAGAAAGCAGGTTCAGCATGATTGGTTCAGCCTTGTAGTCGGCAATCTTGTCGGCTTGCTTAAACTTCTTGACAATGCTTTCGGCTGTCGTATAGTAGCCGCTGTTGAAGCCACCAATCATATAACCGCCTACCTGACCGTAGCTTAGACGCATCGTGAAGTTGGCATCGCTATAATGTGGAAGGTCCATTTCCATTTGGATTTTGGCTTCGGTGAGTTTCTTTTCCTCTGCCTTAATTTCTCCATACAACTGTAGTGCTTTGGTCTGAACATCTTTATAAGCCTTAATAAGTTCTTCTCCTACCACTACACCAGGGTCTTTCAGGAACTTCTTACGGTCGTTGGGATAGAACTTCTCGCCCTTTTTCAGCAATTTACTTGTCTTGTAAAGCCAGTCGGTATATTTGTAGAAGTTGCCTCCAAACTTCTTTGTTACAGTTTGGAAGAATGCCGGGTGGTATTCGGCAGGCACCATCTTGGCATAGTTTTCCAGCATTGCGGCAGTCAGTTCCTTGTCTAATGCGTAGTTCCAATCGTTGCTGTTATCAGCAAACTCTACGTATTGAGCCTTCGGATTGGCTGCCGAGCCTTTCAAAGGCATGTTTGTTCCAACGTTTGTAGCACGTGTAAAGAACTCCGTAGTCTTCCAGAACGACTCTACCCAATAGCTTGTTACCTGAATGAGAGGACGGTTTTGCGCATAGAGTTGCTCCAGTTTGTTGAAGTCTACATCTATTGAAGAGTCCTTTTTAGGCTGCTTTGCCAACCAGTTTCTTATCTTTCCTTCGTATTCAGCCTTCTGTCTGATAAGCCCGATGGAGTCGATACACTTGTTCATACCCATTGAATTTTTCCAGTAGTTGGCAGAACCAGCATACTTAGACTCGTACTGAATGCGCACTTTTTGGTCGGCATCCATGTACTTTTTCATAATAGCGAGCTTGATGTCACGGCTCTCTATGCGCGCTGTATTCTCTATGTCGCGACGTTGCCGAATGCCATACGAAGAGAGGTAGCGGTTGGTGCTGCCCGGATAACCGATGGTCATGGCGAAGTCTTTGTCCTTATAGCCTTGCAAACTGACGGGTGCGAAGTGCTCGGGGTGGTACGGCACGTTGTCCTTAGAGTAGGGAGCAGGTCCGTTAGTCTTGGGATCGGCGTATATTCGGAACACTGAGAAGTCGCAAGTCTGGCGCGGCCACATCCAGTTGTCGGTGTCTCCGCCGAACTTACCCATACTCTTAGGCACTGTAAACACAAGGCGCACGTCGGTAAAGTCCTGATAAGTGGTGGCGTAATACTTGTTTCCTTCGTAGAACGGAGCCACTTCGATGTGCAAAGTCTTGTCGATTTTCTTGATGGAATCGTTCAGAACGTTCTCCACAGAGTCGATAATCGTTCCCTGTTCCTTCAGCGACTTGTTTGCAATAAGGGGAGCAATGCGCCCCGTAATGTCGTCTTGGGCACGCATGAACGAAACAAACATGTTCTCGTTCGGCAGTTCTTCGGCGAAGTTCTTGGCGTAGAAGCCGTCGCGCATGTAGTCGTGCTCCACCGTTGAGTGGGCGTTGATGGCACCAAAGCCACAGTGGTGGTTGGTGAAAACCAAGCCATCGGGCGATACAACCACGCCTGAACAGAAGCCGGAGAAGTTTACTACGTAGTTACTAATGGCATTCGGGTTGTTGTAAAGCATGTCGCAAGGCAACGAAAAACCATAGTCTACCATCTGCGTATAAACGGCATCGGGTAGATTGAAAAGCGTCCACATACCTTCATCTGCCTTGGAAGCAGTGCTCATGGCGAGCATACCGGCAAGGACCAAAGTCGATTTTTTCATAATTAATTATCTAAATGGTAAATATATTCTGGTTGTTTTTTATTTTCTGAACCGTTTTCCTACGATGGGAAGCTTGCTCAAAGGGAAGTCGCGTTTCACGATAATGGCAACAAAAACAAGTATTATTACAGTGTTTCCAGCCAGTGCAAGCAACGAGGGGAAGTATTTGTTGGAGGCAGTAATGGCTGCAAACAGCACCAGTGCCACCACTACGTAGAACAGAATGTCGCGCAGCGGATAGGCGATAGGGTAGTATTTCTGTCCGAAATAGTAGCTTATGACCATGCTCACGGCATACGAAACGAAGCCTGCCCAGGCACAAGCCCAGTAGCTGAAGGTTGGTATGAGCAGAATGTTCATGGCAATTAGCACCACAGCACCCACGCCGGAGAAGTACGCTCCCCATATCGTGCGGTCGGTAAGCTTATACCAAAAGCTCAGATTAAAGAAGATTCCGAACATTATTTCAGCCGCCATCACGATTGGAACAATCTCCAGTCCGTCCCAATAGCTGCGCCCCACCACATGGCGAAGCACGTCCATGTAGCCCATGACGGTGAGAAACGCCAGCAAAGTGAATATGATGTAGAACTTCATAGCCTTGGCGTAGGTGTCCTTATTGTCCCTGTCTTTCGACTTTCCGAATACAAACGGCTCGTAGGCGTAGCGGAATGCCTGCGTAATCATGACCATTATCATGGCTATTTTGATACATGCGCCGTATATTCCGAGCTGTGTTCGTGCCTCTTCGGCAGTGCCGTCGTAAACGTAAGGGAATATTATTTGCGACGCACACTGGTTCAATTGCCCTGCCAGACCCATTATCAGGAGTGGGAAAGTGTAGCTAAGCATGCGCCTGCACGTGCCTTTGTCGAAGCTGTAGCGTATGCCTGCAAGTTCTTTCCAGAGCAAAAGCAAGGTGATAATGGTGCAAATAAGGTTGATATAGAACACCCAAACCACGTCGAGCGTGAAGTTTGCATCGTATATTCCGAACGGATTGAGCTTTAAACTTGGCAATATAATAAGGTAAAGCAGGTTTAAAACAATGTTCAGCGTGATGTTCAAAATCTTCAATATGGCAAATTTTATGGGGCGATGCTTGCACCGCAGATAGGCGAAAGGTATGGCTGCAAAGGCATCTATCGCCACTGTAACATACATTATAGTAATGTATTCCGGATGGTCGGCATATCCCAAGAGGTTCGCTATGGGCTGATTGAAGAGCAGAATTACTGCCATGAAGAGCAACGAAGTGGTTCCTACCATCTTCAGCGTGGTGGCATATACCTTCTCGGGACTCTCTCCTTCCTTGCTCATGAAGCGGAAGAAGGTGGTTTCCATGCCGTAAGTAAGCAGCACTATCAGCAGTGCCACGTAGGCATACACGTTGGTTATGATGCCGTATTGACCACCGGCGGCATTGAACTTGGTGGTTTGTATGGGCACCAACAAGTAGTTTACAAAGCGTGCCGCAATGCTACTGAGACCGTAAATAGCCGTATCTTTTGCCAGAGATTTTAAGTTTGCCATTCTGTTTCGTGTTCGTTTAGAAGAAAATATAGCATATTCCGATAGCCGCTATTACGCCGGCAAGGTCTGCCAACAGTCCACAAGCCACGGCATGGCGTGTGTAGCGTATGCTGACGCTGCCGAAATAGACAGCCAGTATATAGAATGTGGTGTCCGTAGAGCCTTGGAATATGCAACTCAGCCTGCCCACGAACGAGTCGGCACCGTAGTGGTGCATGGTCTCCAGCATAAGTCCACGTGCACCGCTTCCCGACAGTGGTTTCATCATAGCGGTTGGCAGAGCATCTACAAAGGTGGTGTCTATGTTGCATTGTTGCAGTGTCCATCTTATGCCATCTACACAAATGTCCATTGCTCCCGATGCTCTAAACACGCCAACAGCCACAAGTATTGCCACCAAATAGGGGATAATGCGTACCGCAGTGCTGAAACCTTCTTTTGCCCCCTCTATAAAAGCATCGTAAACGTTTATTTTCCGGAACAGCCCAGCACCGATAAACGTAACTATAATCGACATTAATATAAGGTTAGACACCACCGACGTTACTGTGTCCATGGTGGGTTGAGGCATTTGTTGCAATCCCCAGATTATTAAACCCACAGCACCGAGCATTCCGAAGATGGCAAAAAACAGCACAGGTTGGAAGATGTTAATTCGTTGCCACGATGCTGTTATCATTATTCCCACCAGCGTAGCAATGGTTGTAGCGAGCAAAATAGGAATGAAAACATCGGTTGGTTGGGCAGCACCGCATGAGCTTCGCACTGCAAGAATGCTTGTTGGAATAATGGTAAGTCCACTTGTGTTCAGCACCAGGAACATTATCATGGGGTTCGTAGCCGTGTCTTTCTTTGTGTTAAGCTCCTGCATCTGCGCCATAGCCTTCAGTCCTGTCGGCGTAGCTGCATTGTCCAATCCCAGCATATTGGAGGCAATGTTCATGAAGATAGAGCCCATGACGGGGTGATTCTTGGGAATATCGGGGAAAAGTTTTGTGAAAACAGGACTTAACATTCGTGCCAATACGTTCACGATGCCTGCTTTTTCGCCAATCTTCATAATGCCAAGCCACAGCGAGAGTACGCCCGTTAGTCCGAGCGATACCCCGAATGCCGTCTTCGCTGAATCGGAAGTAGCGTCCACCATCTTCTCAAACAGCGTGGTGTCGCCCATTATCAGCCCTACGATTCCGAAGGCAAAGGCAATCAGAAAAAACGCTATCCAAATATAATTTAATACCATACGTTTGTTGTCTGCACAGAATTGATATTCAAGATACAAAAGTACGACAATTTAACGACACTTGCAAAACAAGCGGTTAATTATGCCTTTCTTTTGCGAAAATTTGTGTTTTCCATAACTGTCCCATCTCTTTTATAGCCGTCGTGTGTCCTTCCACAATACTTAAAAACTTGGAAAAGCGGCAAAAACAAGCATTATTTTCTTGGAAAAGCGGCAGAAAATAGGTATATTTGCCTTGGAAAAGTGGCAGAACAATAGGTATTTTAACTTAGAAAAGCGGCATTATGGCACTTAAAAGAAAGATAATAGATTATATAACAGCGCATTACAAGAATACTGGAAATGCGCTACTGATTACGGGTGCACGCCAAACGGGAAAGACTTTCAGCATTCGTGAGTTCGGAAAACAGTTCAAAAGCTTCATCGAAATCAACTTCGTGGAACAGCCAGATGCGGTGGAACTGTTTAAAGGAGGCGTGCAAACGAGCGAGGATATACTGCTTAAGCTCTCGTTAATCAGCAAGAAACCACTGATAAAAGGCGAGACCTTGGTGTTCTTCGACGAGGTTCAGAAATGCCCGGACATAGTTACGGCAATTAAATTCTTGGTAGACGAAGGCTCGTATCGCTACATTTTAAGTGGCTCTCTCTTGGGTGTGGAACTGAAAGATCTACGTTCTGAACCAGTAGGATATATGGGAATAAAGACCATGTACCCGCTCGACTTCGAGGAATTTGCCAGTTGTGTTGGCATATCCAGTGCCATTTTCGACACGTTGCGCACGGCATGGCAAACCAAAAGTGCCGTAGATAGTTTTGTGCACAAGAAGATGATGGAGCTGTTTCGGCTCTATTTAGTGGTAGGAGGTATGCCTGCGGCTGTGAACAAGTACATAGAAACTAACAATTTGCAGGAAGTAATGCAGTTGCAGCACGACATTATTCGCCTTTACATGCGCGACATAGCCCAGTACGATACCGATAATAAACTGTATATCAACGATATCTTCAATCTGATTCCACCCGAACTGAATGCCAGGAACAAGCGTTTCGTACTGAAAAGACTGAACGAGAACGCAAAGTTTGAACGGTTTAAGAATAGTTTTCTGTGGCTTACAAATGCGGGCGTGGCTATTCCGGTCTACAATGTAGAAGAACCGAAGATGCCGTTGCTGCTTGCACGGTCGCGAAACCTGTTCAAACTCTTTCAGAACGATATTGGCTTGCTGGCTGCCCAGTATGCCGAAGGAATACAATTGCGTATCATAAAAAACGCGAAAGATATTAATTTCGGAGCCATTTACGAGAATGCGGTGGCACAAGAACTCGTTGCGCACGACCTTACACCTTATTATTATAACAACAAACGGAAGGGAGAAGTAGACTTCCTGATAGAAATAGGAGGACAAGTGCTACCCATTGAGGTGAAGTCGGGGAAAGATTACGAGGTGCATCGCGCCCTTGCCAACATCATGGATTGCAGGGAATACGGACTGAAGGAAGCCATAGTTTTCTGCAACGACAACCTGCACACGGCGGGAAACATTGTGTACGCCCCCATTTATATGGTAATGTTCTTGCAGAAGAAGCAACTTGGCAACTTTGTTTACAAGGTGGATTTGAGGGGCTTAAACATGTAAATATTTTTCAGAAGTGCCGTTGTCGCGTAATAGTTTGTATGCCAGTGCGTTACAAAACAATGGTTATTGCGTTGTAAAACGGTGGGTTTTGGCGTACAAAAGGGTGGGTTTTGCATCTCAAAACAGTGTTTTTTGAAGTGTAAAAACGCTTTTTCCGCTTTGCATCAGAATTATCTTTACAAAGAAGGCACTATGCAGTGTTATCGGAAGCATAGGAGTTTTATGTACTTTATAGCCCCTAAGCATTTTGGGATAAGTATCATACAACTCTTCTGTTGAGGTTAGTAAAACACCTCTTTAGTCTCAATCAAAAGATTGAGACTAAAGAAAGATAGTAATAAAAACGGATTGCTTTAGAATAGTGTAAGCTGTCCCGAATGTTGCTCTATGGCAAAGTCTATGTTCACTGCCGGCTTCTTCTCAAAGAAGCTATAGGCAGCAATAGCAGAGAGAACATTCAATGCGAAGTTAAGTATGCTTCTGTGTCTTGAATGCACTAATTGGGCTACATTCTTCAGTTCATCATTGATAGTCTCGATTACAGACCTTTTCCTTAGAAGAAGTCTGTCATAAATTGGCATCAACTTGTTTTTCATGTTACTCCTGATGCCAGTAACCAAGTTTATTCCGTCATTGAACAATTTCTCAAATAGCCCTTGGGAAATGTATCCTTTATCTGCGAATAATTTTCCGAACACGTTATCTGTCAATCTGTTAAATACAATTTCATCCCAGTCATCAACATTTACTTTAGTAAGCATAAAGTTAAGAATTTCACTTCTTTCATTACAGATAAGATGTAGTTTGAATCCAAAATACCATCCCATTGTACTCTTGCCCCTTGTTGCATAATTCTTAAAAACCTTATTGCGATAGATACGTTTGTTATGACAAACCGGAATGCAGGTTGAGTCTATGAAACTAATGCCAGTACACTTTCCAAGACAACATATCTGCAGGAACATCATCATCTCTACAGAGACCCTTGCTTCTAATTCCAGAAAACGATTATAAGATAATTGATTTGGAAACAAAACTGCTAAATTTTCTTTTACGAAAAAGGTACAATAGTGACGGAAGTTACGATAGGAATTAAAGTGGAAGCAAATTAAAATCGTTATGATTTCAGCCTTACTCATACGCCACTTGCGATGGCGATGACACCCTTTACTCTTTTCTGAGAGTTCTTTTTTAGAGAAATGTTTTATTCATTGATTACTTCTAACAATAATAGAAGATATGTTCTTGTTGCTTTTACATGAAGAAGCTCCAACTGCTCGTGTTAAAACTATACTTTTTTTTCGCTTTTTACGTCATAAAATTGTATATTTGCAAATTAAATTAAGAAATAAAAACCGACCATAATAATGACAAATATAAAGCAAAGAGACGAGTTGCAGACAGCCATTTGGAAGATAGCCAATTGAGGTACGCGGTGCCGTTGATGGATGGGACTTCAAACAGTTTGTCTTGGGCACGCTTTTCTATCGTTTCATCAGTGAGAATTTTACCAACTTTATTGAGGCTGGTGATGAGAGTGTAGATTATGCCCATCTCTCCGATGACGTTATCACTCCTGAAATAAAAGAGGATGCAACCAAGACCAAAGGATATTTCATTTACCCCGCAGAATGTGTCAAAGTTGATTGCTCGACTTGCGTTGTTGGGACAAACCTCCGTAAACAAGATTTATGACCCTGCTTGTGGTTCTGGTTCGCTGTTGCTTCAAGCCAAGAAGCAGTTTGATGAACATTTGATAGAAGAAGGCTTTTTCGGGCAGGAAATCAATCATACCACCTATAACCTGGCGCGTATGAACATGTTTCTGCACAACATCAATTACGCCAAGTTTGACATCGCGTTGGGCAACACGCTCCTCAATCCTCAATATGGTGACCAAAAGCCTTTCGATGCCATTGTTTCCAATCCACCTTATTCGGTAAACTGGGTGGGCAGTGATGACCCCACACTGATTAATGACGACCGCTTTGCTCCTGCTGGTGTGTTGGCTCCCAAGTCGAAAGCCGATTTTGCCTTTGTGCTTCATGCGCTCAGCTATCTTTCTGCCCGTGGCCGGGCTGCCATCGTATGCTTCCCCGGTATTTTCTATCGCGGCGGGGCAGAACAGAAGATAAGGAAGTATCTGGTGGACAACAACTTTGTGGAAACAGTCATCTCCCTGCCTCCCAACCTGTTCTATGGCACGAGCATAGCTGTGAATATTCTTGTTCTGTCAAAGCATAAGACCGACACACAGACACAGTTTATCGATGCCGGCAGTGAGGACTTTTTCAAGAAGGAGACCAACAACAATGTGTTGCTGCCCAAACATATCGACCGCATCGTGGAGATTTTTGGAACAAAGGAAGAAGTGCAGTACATTGCCACATCGGTGGACAACGGCAAAATAGCCGAGAACGATTATAAACTCTCTGTCAGTTCCTACGTGGAGGTAGAGGACAAACGCGAAGTCATCGACATTGTGAAGCTGAACGCAGAGGTGGCAGAGACGGTGAAAAGAAACGCCCTGCGTGCGGATATTGATAAAATCATAAAAGAAATAGAACTATGAGTGATATTCGGCTATTTGAAAACCGACGGATTCGCTCTCATTGGGATAGCGAACAGGAGAAGTGGTATTTCTCTATTGTAGATGTAATTGCGGTCTTAACGGACCAGACAGATTATCAAGCAGCAAGAAACTATTGGAAAGTATTAAAAAACAGGCTAAAGAAAGAAGGAAACGAAACGGTTACAAACTGTAACCAGTTGAAAATGCCGGCTATTGATGGCAAGATGCGTCTGACTGATGTGGCTGATACAGAACAGTTGCTTAGATTGATACAATCTGTACCAAGTTCGAAAGCAGAACCTTTTAAGCAATGGCTGGCAAAGGTGGGAAGTGAACGCTTAGACCAGATACAAGACCCGGAACTGGGCATACAGCAGGCCCTGCAAGACTATCGCCGCTTGGGCTACTCTGACGATTGGATTAACCAACGTCTCAAGAGTATTGAGATTCGCAAGGAGCTGACTGACGAATGGCATTTCAAAATTACCATAAGCCCTCTTTGAATTCCAATACCCTTGCATGAAGAAAAAGGTATCAATTTCCGTCACCACTTTCACTATTAATAAGTATCAAAACTCTTCATCTATCCAATATCTTACCTCATTGAACCTTATGTCAATTAGTTAAATCTGATATTTCTTTTAAAATCTGGTCACATTTAACTAATGAAAATTTAATCTCACTTGAATAAGGGATTTTGATCCAATCTCCACCATCATCATCGAGTGCAGAGTAAGCTATCGGCCGAATACAAATATTACCAGAAATAAGGCAGAAGCCATAAAACTCTTTCATTTCGAATCTAGAACGAAGAGATTTAGGAAAGCTCAGTACCTTTTTATTTATGACTTTTTGTACCATAGGTGTAGTTATAAGGTTAACCTGATATACATTGCCTTTCCTAACAATAAAAGTAAAAGGCTTCTCACTGTAGCCCCTATGAAACCCTTCGTCTATAACGGAATACAGAAAACTTACGAAATTGTCCTTCCTATATGAAAATAGTTCTATGTCCTCGATAAAAGAGTGATCTGAATAACTCTTGTACATTTTATCACACATAAGTGATATGTGATTTAATTTATTAAATAGAATTCCTCCATCTTTTCTTATATGTAAGAAAGTATTCTCTCCTGAGACAATTGTATCTATTTTTACAAAAGAGTTTCTTAAATTACTCTTTCTACTATCATTTAAATACAGTTTAATTTGTTCTGGTAAAGTTATTTTATTATTGTCAATTGAGGCTGTGTCAACTGTAGCAATATAAACTTGACTCATATTGCTTTTTGTGTTTAGATTTTTACCTTTGCAATACAAGAATGTTCCTATAGATAAAATCATTAGGATGAGAAAATACGTTTTTATTAATTTCATACTCTTCTTTATTATTTAGTTTAAATTATCTTGAGGGCATTTTAATTTCAGATTCTTTGTATCCCTTAAATGGATCCGCTGAAAAGATCTTATAATTTTCAGCCATTTTGGTATCATATTTGTTACCTTTATAACCAGGACCATTATAGAGACGTGCAAATGTAGCCCAATCATGATTTAGCAAAGCTTTTCGCATTGCATGATTAGCAGAAATATAATTTGTAAATGCATCGAGCATTTTATCCTCGTCAGCACTAAACATAGCGTCACCAAATTCCTTTGCAGATTTATAACCTGCATCCTTATAGTTGCTTCCCATAATTTGAAAACTCCCATAAGATATTGAGGAATACGCTGCTTCCTCATCCAATTTTTTAGCCTTCTCAAACCGACGATATTGGTTAGGAAGATTGCCATATCGATCAATTTCAGGAGTTGCCACTACTTTGCCTTTCTCCTTATGAGTTTTCCCTTTAAAGGGAGTAGGTGCTGATATATCTCTATCTTTATCATATTTACCATGTGTAAATCGACTAAAATGATGGCACTCATACAAAATCTTTATACGACCATCCTTTGTATAAGTTTGACCTCCTGTCTCCGTCTGAAATACAGCCCTGATGACAGATAACTCTACACCTAATTTTTTAGCAGCCTTTCTCAAGGCTGAAAGAGATGGCTTGTAACCAAGTTCATCTATAAATTTCACAGGGTTATCGAGCGTGTATACATAACCACATACTGTTGGGTATTTCTCTGTTAGTTTGTCCACCCCATACCACAAACTCGTTACTGGGTTCATGTACCTTGCACCATAATAGTACAAGCCAGTCTCTTCATCGAACTGTTTGCCGTTGAACTTATATGGAAGTTCTTCACTGCTACTATGCTCGTCAACTAACAGTTCACCATACGGTAGGTAGGCATCATACTGGGTGATGTTGGCTCTGTCGTCTGTGATGTAAGACGTTGAGCCGAGGTGGTCACTGTGATAGAAGAAGGTTTCCTCTTTCGTAGTGTCGTTTGGAATGTAACCATAACCAGCCTGTGGGTCATCAGGGTTGCTTGGGTCGTTCCAGCTTACAGGTGGACCGGGGTTGGTATTCGGTGTGGTGTTGGGGCGTGGAG
>OWIW01000013.1_pt1 | contig 156832 bp, 110 predicted proteins | sample 2433821 | NCBI WGS metagenome assembly OWIW01 (sample SAMN05065751, study PRJEB22554) | human gut metagenome | biome: ENVO:2100002; feature: ENVO:00000062; material: ENVO:00002003 | host: Homo sapiens | place: USA | reverse complement strand
AGCGAGTGTCTCGTGGGCTCGGAGATGTGTATAAGAGACAGAGTTGATCCTGCGGCCCCGCCGCTTTATGCCGACAGCACTGCCCATACAAGCAGGCCTCCCGCCGTTTTCTGATGCAAAACGGCGGGAGGCCTATCTTTGGCGTTGGAGCACGGGCGGCGCACCGACTACGGGCGCTCCATATTGGGGACGATGCTGCCCTCGGTTACCGCATGCACGGCCAGGCGCATGATGTTGTCGTAGCCGGTCTTGCTTAGGATCTCCGAGATGCGACGCTTGATGGTGCCCTCACTCATAAACAGCTCGGCCGCGATCTCGCGGCGGCTTTTGCCCTCGCAGGCAAGGCGCAAAATCGACAGCTCGACATCGTCGAGCGCCGCCGTACCCGAAAAAATGCTCTCGGGCGGCTTGGGAAACGTGCAATAGCCCGCCAGCGTGGAGCGCATCACGGCGAACAGCTCGTCGATACCGACGTTCTTGTACACAAAGCTGTCGACGCCCGCCTCGCGGGCCTGATCGACAAAGGTGATCTCGGGCATGCCGGTCATGATAATGACGCGGCACTCGGGCAGCTGCTCCTTGATGCGCGCCGCCGCCACGATGCCGTTGGAATCATGCTCGGTGCATACGTCCATCAGTATCATGTCCGGACGCTCCCTGAGCGCGACATCGAGGGCTTCGGAAGCGTCGGCGATCGCGGCGACGACGGTCATATCGGGCTGGTCGCCAACGGAGCGCGCCAGGCTCTCGCGCAGGATGGCCTGGTCTTCGACTATAAGGACGCGAATCATGAGCTTCTCCTCCGAACAGCAGCGTTGGGCGTAAGCGGGATGGACACCGCAAGCGTAAAGGGCGGGGCGGCGTGGACCTCTAGGCTGCCACCCAGATCTTGCGCGACATGCCTCATACCTGGGATACCCGTTCCCTCGCGATACGATACGGGGGCCGGGGACCCGTCGTTAGAAATCGTCATGCGCGCGACGGCGCCAGCATCCGCCCCCTCCTGCCACAGACGCACGTGGACCCGATGCGCCTGCGCATGCTTGGTGGCATTGGTCGAGGCCTCACGGATAATCTGCAAAAATGCGGTGGCGACACGCGCGTCCTCAGGCAGCGCACCCTCAACATCGATCTGCACACTCACCAAACCAAAAGCATGGACGATATCACCCAGCTGTTCTGCAGGCTCGCTGGCACCGCCACCGCGCAGATCGGCAGCAATTGAGCGCAGCAACGGATCAATCTGCTCGATCGACTCATCGTCCAGACGCCCCTCCTCCAAACAGCGATGAAGAATGGACAGGCGCTGCCCGATCACGTCGTGCACGCGAGCGCGCATACGTAGGTAGGCCGCATTGTCAGCAACTTTTTTGACTTCTTCGATCTGGGCTTGGAGCTCTTGGCCCGCAAGCTCAAGCAGGTGGTTGGCTTGCGCCAAGCGGTCATGAGCATGCGCGTACTCTGTCACATCAAGACCGATAATGCGCTCGAACGAACGGCCCGAAACCATAACGCGATCGCGCACAAATAGGCGAATCTCAGCGGGAGAGACCTCGACCACCGCACGCGCCTCACCAAAGCGGTCCAGATTAATCCGCACACGGTTCCTGCTGCTTTCGGGCATTTGCATGCTCAGTTTGCGCAGGTCGTTCCATGTGCTGCTCATGTCGCCTAGGTCGGTGGGCATATGAAGTTCCACCAGGTTTTTGCGCATGCAGCGGTTCATGAGCAACGGACGGCCCCTCGGGTCTAGATACAGGATGCCCACGGGAATCACGTTGATGGTCTCGATCGTCGAGAACATGGTGATATCCTCCTGGCGGTTACGGACGTCCATCAAGAGCGCCGCGATGGAACGGAACAGGAAAAACGCTCCCTCTGCGATAAGGACAACGGTCCACGCCGAGCCCATGGCAAAAACCACCGGTGGTGTAACGGCGACAACAAGCAGCAACTCGGCCAACATGACGGGGCGACGGTAGTGCACCATAAGTACCACACCATAGGCAAAGATCGCGGCATTGAGCCACAACGCTCCGCCCATTGCCCTGGCGCAAACGTCAAGCGGGGCCACCAGATACGAGCCAGACGACGCGAATAAGATGAGCGCCGAAATCATCAGGTGAAGCACAAGGCTCGCCTCGTAGGCGCAAATCACCTTACGGTTATAGGACGAGCGGCGCGATGCGATGAGCGGGACGTGGATCGTCTGCAGACACGCAGCCAGGGCAAAGACAACATCGAGCGCAACGATTTGGGGAAGGATGAGCGGGATCTGCATCGTCACTCACCCGCCCTTGGCATCAAGACGATCATGCGCAGCTGGCCGGGCTCGCCCTCAAGGCGGTATGCCACGTTGCGCCCTTGCAGAGCGCTTTCGAGCTCTTGCGCAGCGGGCGTCTGCGAAAGATCTTCATCATCGTTGGAAAAAAGTGTGGCGCGCAGCTCGACACTGCATCGGTCATGGTCGCCCAAGTGATACATAAGCGCCGGATGGTCGGTGGTGTAGGCAAAAAACGCAAAGTCATACACGCAGTCGTACAGGGCGCTTACCGTACTGGCGTGCATCGGGCGCCGTATGGCGATAATCGAGGCGCAATCGAAATCGATGGTGCGCAGGTCGCTTGCGAGCTCGTTGGCAATGAGCTGAATGCGGTCGCGATCAAAACCGCTCTCCCCGTGCTGTGCCAACGTGAGCGACCCCTTGCGCTTGCAATAGGCGACGAGCATCTTGGCGCGCTGCAGCATGCGGTAACGCTCGTGCGAAGATGCCTCATTGGTCAACGGCGGCAGCGAGCTCAGCAGGTCGTACATCCCTTCGAGCGCGCGGGCAAGCGCCTGGTCTACGTCTTGGACCAGCAAGGTCTCGGCCTCTTGATCTGCCAAATGCGTCTTAAGGTCGTAGTCGGCGGCGAGTAGCTCGTTTTGACGCTGCAGCTCCATGCGACGATGTGCCAGTTCACGGTTAAGCTCATTGAGCTCCGACACGTCTTGGGCAAGCAGGGCCGATCCGCCCAGCAGTGGAAAGGCACGGTACATCACATCGGGATCGGACGCCACGGCAAAGGCATGGGCGCGGCCGTGCTCCTGGGTCCGCAACTCCTCGCGCACGCCTACCGGCATTGGCTTTGACACCGGCGTGGCATAGACTTCCTGCAGGTCGCGCGTTAGAACTTTGAGGTCGAGCGGCAAGGTGTCGAAGATGCCGGCGATGTCGTGATACGACGGAATGACACCGCAATCGAGACAGATTTCCATCGCCACCACGCACAGGACGCAATAGATGAGCGAAAAGTTGAGCCACCATGCCCAGGGCACGCGCAACGCATACGAGATGGCAAAGAATGCGCCACCCAGTAGTACGAGCGCCGCCGTGCCCGAGAAACGCTGGATGCGAAAGGACGAGGACCGACCGACCAGGATAAAAAAGGCCACGAAGTCAAAGGCCGTCCACACGAGGACGGCGAAATAACCCCAGCCGTACGTGTAATCGTTGCTCCAGGTGTCGCTTGTGCGGTCAAAGCGGAAGACCTGCTGGTGAAAATCGTTGGTGAGCACAAATCCGATAAGCAGGATGGCCACAATCCACAGCGCAGCGCAGTAGCGACGACCCAGGCGGTGTTGTTCCAGGCCCGCAAGGCGCAGACCACACAACTGGTAGAGCAGCGGAATGAGCGTCATGGGCACGTAGTACAGGTACCACAGCACGGTGGCATAGAACGGCGTGAACGACTTGTACTTGAGAATGACTTCGATCATCCACAGGGCGCAGATGGTGGCGACGGCAACAAGGCGGCGACGCAACACATAGTCCAAACAGCGCAGATAGACCGATACGCCCCAGATCGAAAATACAATTGCGGCGACAAGCAGCGGGAGAGAGCTCGAATGGGCGAGCGCATCCACGACCTCTTCGGACACCTTGCTATAGGCGGGCACGGCGTTAGAAAGTTTGGGGTCGAAGGCGAACAGCGCCGGCAAGACCGCCAAAAGCATGAGGAACAGCGCGGTGATGGCGCCGGCGATAGCAAAGACGCGATGACGGTACACCTGATGTGTTATGCCAACAAGGAATCGCGGCATGGCGAAGAGCCTGCCACCCCTGGGATCCGCAACCGGCGCGGTCCGGGCGGCCGCGTGGCCGATATGTCGCTCGCGGGTACCCATAGTCCCTTTAGTGTACCGACAGATGGGCCGAAAAAGCGGGCCGCATGTCCCAAAATCCGCAGACGGCAAGGCGCCCGGCGAGCACATACTCGCCGGGCGCCTTGGTTAGGAGACTATGAGGATGAGCACGCGAAATTCACAGCGGTCAGGCCCGCCCCCCCCTAAGGGCCTGAGGTGCTCAAGATTGGGAGCGACAAGCCCGACGAAGCGTACTTAGGTACGCGAGGAGGGTTGGAGCCCCAAGGTTGAGCGCCTCAGTGCCCTTAGGAAAGGTCCTCACCATTAGAAGCAATAACCTTCTTGTACCAGTCGAAGCTCTTCTTCTTGGAGCGCTTGAGGGTGCCGTTGCCGGCGTCGTCGCGATCCACATAGATAAAGCCGTAGCGCTTGGACATCTCGCCCGTGCCGGCCGAGACCAGGTCGATCGGGCCCCAGGTGGTGTAGCCCAGCAGGTCAACGCCGTCCTCGGTCACCGCGTCGCGCATCGCGGCGATGTGCTGATGCAGGAAGTCGATACGGTAGTCGTCGTTGATGGAGCCATCCTCCTCGACAACATCCTTGGCGCCCAGACCGTTCTCGACCACAAACAGCGGCTTCTGATAACGGTCGTACAGGTCGTTAAGGGTAATGCGGAAGCCCAGCGGATCGATGGCCCAGCCCCACTGGCTCTCCTGCAGGTAGGGATTCTTGGCGCCGGCGAAGGCGTTGCCCTGGGTGCGCTCGACATCGGGGTTATCGGCACCGGCAGAGCAGCGGGTGCTGTAGTAGCTAAAGCTGATGAAGTCGACGGTGTTGGCGGCCAGGATCTCGCGGTCCTCGTCTGTCATGCCCACATCGATGCCCAAGCGCTCGAGCTTCTTGACGGCATAGGCCGGGTAGTAGCCGCGGCTCTGAACGTCGACGAAGAAGTAGTTGTCCTGGTTGTCGAGCTGTGCCTGGCGCACATCGCCCGGACGGCAGCTGTAGGGGTAGTAGCTACCTGCGGCAAGCATGCAGCCGATCTTGATCTCGGGGTCGATCTCGTGGGCAATCTTGGTTGCCCACGCGCTGGCGACGAGCTCGTTGTGGGCGGCCAGGTACTCGACAGCCTCCTTGTTCTCGCCCTCCTCAAAGACCAGACCGGCACCCATAAACGGCAGGTGCAAGATCATATTGATCTCGTTGAAGGTAAGCCAATACTTCACCAGACCCTTGTAGCGGGTAAAGATCGTGGTCGCGAGGTTCTTGTAGAAGTCGATGAGCTTGCGGTTGCGCCAGCCGCCGTACTCCTTGATGAGGTGAATCGGGCAGTCGAAGTGCGTGATGGTCACAAGCGGCTCGATGCCGTGCGCCTGGCACTCGCGGAATACGTCCTCGTAGAAGGCCAGACCGGCCTCGTTGGGCTCGGCCTCGTCACCGTTGGGGAAGATGCGGGTCCACGCCAGGCTCATGCGGAAGGTCTTAAAGCCCATCTCGGCAAAGAGAGCGATGTCCTCTTTGTAGTGGTGGTAGAAATCGATGCCGGTCTGCGCGGGATAGTAATAGCCGTCCTCGAAGTCGAGCATCTTACGCTGGCCGGAGACCACCGCATAGCGCTCGGGGCCGTGCGGAGCTACGTCCACGTTGGCAAGGCCGCGGCCGTCCACGTCGTAGGCGCCCTCGCACTGGTTGGCAGCCGTTGCGCCGCCCCACAGGAAGTCATTACGGAAAGCCATGCATCAATCCTTTCGCACGCTGCTTGTCCTGATTTCAGGATCCCCGCAAACGGGGTGCCACTCAACGACAACAGCGCGGGTCGACACTTCTTTTCGCGTGCAGGCGCCCGGCAGCCACCCCACCTGACACTTTTTGATACCCACCTGTCCAATCCACCACAAAGGGGACAGGCACCTTTGTGGTGGATTGGGACCGGCTTGTCTCGATCTGTAACAGTTAGGCAGCCAAAACCGGGCCTGGTGTTACAGATCGAGATTTTCGGGCGGGCCCCTGTAGTTTGTCTCGATCTGTAACAGGTAGAGACGATCTAGCCCGCTAGATGTTACAGATCGAGACAGAAGATTCTAGTCGCAGGTGATGTCGAGGTTCTTGCCGGTGAGGCCTACGTAGCCGCCCTCGGCAGCTTTGGGGCTGTCAGCATGGCAGAGAACCCACTTGTCGGCCTTCCAGTAGCAGTAGCTGTCACCGGCGGTAGGCATATCGGCCGCAGCCTCGGGACGCGGACCGTTGGTACCTGCCGGCAGCGCCACCATCACCTGGAAGCCGCCGTCGTCGACCATGCACGGCGTGTAGTGAAGCGTGGTGTTGAAGACTTCGACGACCGTACCCGCCGGTACGCGGAACGCCTTGACGTACGCGGTGTCGAGCTTGCCGTCCTCGATCTCCCAGCGATGCGCCGCAAGCAGGATAAAGTCGCGTGCGCCCAGGTTAAACTCGCTGGCGCGGTGATACTCCAGGCAGTTGAGACGCGTGTTGTGCCCGTTGCACCAGCCGAGCTGGAAGGGACGGCCACCAAACATGAGAAAGCCCAGTTTGTCGGCATCCTTGACGCCCTCGAGCTCCGGCGCACTTGCTACGTACTTGCTGCCCTCGGGAATGGGCGTGGCAGAAAGCGCCTCGAGCACAGGCGACGTGAGCTCGGACGGAACGTTATCCCAAACGTTGCCATAGGACTTGAACTCGGAATCCTCGACAGAATAGATATGCATGTTCACTCCTGTTCGTTTATGTGACGGTATGAACATTCTAGAACAAACATGAGCGATTTTGAACGCTCGTCCCGACTACTCAACAAAAAGGCGCCCCCGCATAAGCGAAGGCGCCCAATGCGCACGTTTTAGGGGATAAAGCCCTTACGCCTGCTGATAATGCAGGTGCTTCTCGTCGATATCGGCCAGATCGCGGTCGAGGTAGCGGCGCGCGAGCCAGTTAGCCATGGGAAGGTTCTGGTCCAGGTAGTTGCCGCACTCCTCGGGAGCGGCACCGGGGACATCGCCCTCGAAGTCGGCGACAAACTCAAACAGCTCGCGCACGAGCGGCAAGATCTCCTCGCTCGTCAGCTCGCCAAAAACGACGAGGTAAAAGCCCGTGCGGCAGCCCATGGGGCCAAAGTAGACAATGCGGCTCGACCACTCGGCATGGTTGCGAAGGAACGTCGCGCCCAGGTGCTCGATGGTGTGGCACTCGGCCGTGTTCATGACCGGCTCCTTGTTGGGCGTGGTCAGGCGCAGGTCAAACGTGGTGACGGCAGCACCGGTCGCCGGATCGCGGTCGATGCGGCTCACATAAACGCCGGGCTCAAGCAGTAGATGATCAACGGAAAAGCTCGCGATGCGCTCCATGGCAGATCCTCTCGATAGTCAAATTGGGACGGGGCTCTTTTAGCTGGTTCGAATAGTCGCACCAATCATACCAGTCAAAAAAAGCCCCATCCAAAAAGACAACTTAGCCAAGGACACGGGCCATGCGCGTCTTGAACTCGGACAGGAAGCGCGGAGCGTCAACAGTCAGCGCCACGAGTGCGCTCTTGTCGGGGTCGGCCACACGGCGCTCATCGCAGATGGTGCGGCCGCGATACTCGCCGAGCAGGTCGACGCGCAGGTTACAGCCGAGCGCGCCCACGAGCGTGGGGTCAATCGCCACGGCGACGGCAAGCGGATCGTGCAGCGCGCAGCCACCAAGGTAGGGGGCGTTCATCTCGTACGAGCCAATATAGTGCTCCACCATGCTCGCAAACGCGCAACCGGCCATGGTGCCCGAGCCCGTCCAGCCAGCAATGTCGCGACGCGTGAGCACCACGCGATGCGTCACATCCAAACCCACCATAGTGAGCTTGCGGCCCGAACGCAGCACGGCGTCGGCCGCCTCGGGATCACTTGCCATGTTGGCCTCGGCGCCCGCGCTCACGTTGCCGGGCACGGTCAGGGCGCCGCCCATAACCACCACGCGGCCGATAGACATCACCGCTGCCGCATCGCGCTCCAGGGCAAGCGCCAGGTTGGAGAGCGGGCCGGTCGCTACGTAGACCAGATCGGGACCATAGGTGCGCGCGGCATCGATCAGATAATCGACCGCAGCGTTACCGTCGGCAGACGTCGCCCCCACCGGCTCGTAGGGCGACGCCGGCACGCTCGCGCCGCCGATGCCGTTCTTGCCGTGAATGAGCGCGGTGGACGCCGGCGGCGTATAGGGCTCAGTCGCCTGCAGAGGACGGTCGGCACCCAGGTACACCGGCACCTCGGGACGACCCAACAGGTCGAGCACCGCCAAGCAGTTATGCGCCGACTGGTCGACGCGCACGTTGCCAAAGCACGTGGTAATGCCGACGAGCTCCACCTCGGGGCTCGCGATGGCATAGGCAAGCGCCATCGCATCGTCCACACCCATATCCAGATCAAGGATCAGCTTCTTAATTGCCATTGTTCTACTCCGCTTCTCCGTCTTGTACTAAATCGTCTAAATCAAACACGCGCTCAACTTCGGCACGCGTGGGAATCGACTGCTGTGCGCCCAGGCGCGACACCGTCACCGCCGCGGCGCGTGCGCCCACCGCCATGCACTCAAAGAGCGGCAGGCCCTCCAGACGAGCTGCAGCAAGCGCACCGATAAACGTATCGCCCGCGGCCGTCGTATCGACCACCGCGCTCGACAGCGCCGGCATGCGCAGCGGCTCGCCGTCATCGCCAAGCGTAACCGACCCGGCGCCGCCCAACGTGATGACCGCAGCTCCAGCACCCTTGGCGAGCAGGGCGTTGAGCGCCGCGACGCAGCTCGCATCATCCGCGGACAAGATGCCCGTCAGCACCTGGCACTCAGTCTCGTTGGGGCAGACCAGGTCGACTGCAGACCAGACCTCCGCAGGCAACTCACAGGCAGGCGCTGGATTAAAGACCGTATAGAACCCCAGCTCGTGAGCGCAAACAAGCGCCTCGGCAGTCGCCGCAAGGTCACATTCGCCCTGGGCGATAAAGACGCTTCCGGCAGCCGGGGCAATCTCGCTGGCGTCGCCGTCGAGCTCATCGGCCACCAGACGTCTCAGCGCGCGGGCAACGTCCTCGCCCGCAAGCGCATGATTGGCGCCCGGCGACAGCACAATGCGGTTGTCGCCCTCACAGCGAATGATGGTCGCCGTTCCCGTCTCCACATCATCACGACGCGCCACAAAGTCACAGTCCACGCCAGCATCTTGGAGCCCCGCCACGAGCGACGTGCCAAACGCATCGCGCCCGACCGCGCCGATCATGCACGTGCGCGCGCCCATGTGCGCAGCTGCCACGGCCTGGTTGGCGCCCTTGCCGCCGGCATTGCCGATAAATCCGCTGCCGCCGACGGTCTCGCCCGCACGCGGCATGCGCTCGCACGCCACCGAAAGGTCCATGTTCATGCTGCCGAACACCGCAACGATGCCGCAATCTGCCATGGAAACCTCCTCGTCCGCGAGCTCTGCACCCGCTGTTGGCCGTCAATCGTGCGCTCTCGCGCCTCTATAACTTTAGTTCACTTTGATGTGAACGCGCGCTTGAGCTTGCACCGGCAGCAAGCATTCACAGGAGCAGGCGGCTACAATGAAGGCGTGCTGATTATTCTCGTCATTGGATGAAGTTTTATGGAACAATTCCCGCGATCGAGCTCACGCAGCTCACGCCACGCGAGCGATCAACGAGCGCCGCACGAACGTTCGCGCGCTAACCGACAAGCCACCGAGCCGCGCCGCGCCGCAGACTCTCATCGCGTGCCCGCCAACAAGGGTGACCGCACCAACAGCGCCGCAAAAGAACAGGCGCCCACGCGCCCCAAATCTCGCTATATCCCCGCCCTCGACGGCCTGCGCACGCTTGCCGTCGTCGCAGTGGTGCTCTATCACCTCAACCTCACGTGGGCTCAGGGCGGCCTGCTCGGCGTCACGATCTTCTTTGTGCTTTCGGGCTATCTGATCACGCGCTTGCTGCTCAACGAAGTCGCTAAGACCGGCCGCATCGACCTCAAGAGCTTCTGGATTCGCCGCATCCGTCGCCTGGTCCCCGCCGTGGTAACGGTAGTGTTCGTGACCTGCGCGCTGTGCACCATCTTTAACCACGTGATGCTCACCAAGATGCGTCCCGACATCCTACCGTCGCTGTTGTTCTTCAACAACTGGTGGCAGATTGCCCAAAACGTCTCGTACTTCAATGCTCTGGGCGACCCCTCGCCGCTCACGCACTTTTGGTCGCTTGCCATCGAGGAACAGTTCTACCTGATTTGGCCGCCACTGCTGTTTGCCATGGTATCCATGCATGTGAGCAAGCCCAACACGCGCCGCGTGGTTCTGGGCCTTGCCGCGGCATCCGCCCTCGCCATGATGGTGCTTTACAACCCTGCCGCCGACCCCAGCCGCGTGTACTACGGCACCGACACCCGCGTGTTCTCGCTGCTGCTGGGTGCCTGGATGGCCTTTATCCCCGATCGCGACCTGGCGCCGGTGCGTCTCGCTCATCGTTTGGGACTCAATCGCCTGGCTGGCGCCGCCAAGCATGGCAAGAACGCCGAGGGCAAGCCTGGCAAGAAGGTCGACGAATCAGCCGAGACCGCCCCGGCACAGCCGAGCGCCCTCGTACGCTTTTGGTCCTCGCCCGCATCCATCGATGTGTTGGGTGTCGTGGGCCTGGCTGGCCTTGCCGCCATGGTCGCGCTCACCAACGGCTACACCGCGTTTCAGTATCGCGGCGGCACGCTGTTATGCTCCATCTTCACGCTCATGGTCATCGCGGCCTGCGTGCAGCCCCAGGGAATGGTTGCCCGCGCGCTGTCCGCCGAGCCGCTCGTGTGGGTTGGCAAGCGCTCGTACAGTATCTATCTGTGGCACTATCCACTGCTGTTGCTCATGAACCCGGTCGCCAACATCAACGATACGCCCTGGTGGCAGTACATCTTGCAGGTGCTGCTGGTGATCGCCGTAGCCGAGTGCTCCTATCGCTTTATCGAAACGCCGTTTAGGAAGGGCGCCCTCGGCCGCACCGTCGCCGAATTCCGCGATGGCACCACCACGCCCGCAAGCTGGGTGCGCGCGCATATTCCCGTGTGCGCCGTTTGCGGCGTCGTGTTTGTCGTGGCGCTGGGTGGCCTGGTCTTTGTGCCCGACACATCCGCGCTGAGCGGCGAGGGCGCCGAAATCCTAAACAAGGAAGCCAAAAATGCAAAACCCCAGGACCAGCAGGCGGCCGATGACACCGACAAGGACAACGACGGCTTCCCCGACGGATCATACGACCTGCTGATGATCGGCGACTCCGTGTCGCTGCGCGCCGTCGATTCCTTTGACGGCGTGTTCCCCCACAGTCACATCGATGCCGAAAAGGGCCGCCAGTTTGATGCGGGCCGCGCGACATTTGAGGGCTATATCCAGCAGAACCTTGCCGGCAAGATCGTGGTCTTTGCCCTGGGTACCAACGGTTTGGTAACGGACGCCCAGGTCGACGCAATCATGGCCGACGCCGGCGAGCAGCGTATTGTCGTGTTTGTAAACACGCGTAGCCCGCAGCCGTGGGTCGGGTCCACGAACCAGGCCATCGCCAACGCCGCCACGCGCTACAAGAATGTACGCGTTATCGACTGGTACGGATATAGTGCCAACCGCAATGATCTGTTCGATGGCGATGGCACGCACCTCTCGAACGCGGGTGTGACCGAGTACCTTAAGCTCATCCACGATGCCGTCAAGAAGGACCTGCCCGTGCATCCCGAGGATCACGTTAACGATCCGCAGCCGGCGGCTGTCAAATCCGCCACCGATGCGCTCGTCAACGCCCTCGCCTACAAGCCACACAAGCTGGGCACCGACAAGTAACGCGCAGCCAAATCTGCTTCTACCCGCAGCAAACAACCCAAAATCGCTCTTTTCGAGCCGACTCCGAGAGGCCGTGGGCAAAAAACAGGCCGCAGCCCATCGCTGCGACCTGTTCGGAAGCAAAAGTGGGCGTTAAGCGCTGTAGCCCATCGCCTGCAGAACAAACATGACGACCGTCAACACCGTAATCACACCGATAGTCGCCCAAGTGAGCACATTCCACACGCGGCCGTTGCGGTTGGCACCCATAATGTGACGGTCAGCGGCAATAACCACCTGGAACACCAGAACCACGGGCAGTAGCACGCCATTGATGACCTGCGAGGTCATCATAATCTGGAACAGATCGACGCCGGGCATAAGCACCAGCACGGCAGAGATACCGATGATGGCCGTAATGATGCCGCGATAGACCGGGGCCTCGTCCCAGCTGCGGTCGGCACCGCGCTCCCAGCCAAATGCCTCGCAGATAGCGCTCGATGTAACGCCCGGCAGCACGCAGGCAGCCAAGAAGCTCGCCGCGACCAGGCCCGAGGCAAACAGTACCGTGGACCACTGACCCGCAATAGGCTCCAACGCGCGGGCGGCATCGGCAGCATCGCTAATCTGAATACCCGCCGGGAACAACACCGTACCGGTCGTGATGATAATAAAGCCGGCAATGACATCGGCGGCAAGCGAGCCGCTCACGGTATCGATGCGCTGCAGCACGATATCGTCCTCGCCCGCGTTCTTATCGACCACGTTGTTCTGCGCCAAGAAAATCATCCACGGCGCGATGGTGGTACCGATCGTTGCGACCACGAGCGACACGTAGCTGGGGTCATTTTGAATGTTAGGCACGACCAGGTCGACCGCGACCTCACCCCAGTTGGGGCCAGCCATAAACGCGGCGACAATATAGGTCACGAACACGCAGCTCACCAGCAGCAGAATCTTCTCGATGCGCTGGAAGCTGCCCGACATGGTAAGCATCCACACCAGCAGCGCCACCAGCGGCACCGAAATGCTCGCCGGCACGCCAAAGAGGGCAAGGCCGCTGGCGATGCCCGCAAACTCCGAAATGGTCACAGCCGTGTTGGCGATCAACAGCGCCGCCATAGCAAGTACACTCTTGCGCACGCCAAAGCGCTCGCGAATGAGCGATGCCAGGCCCTTGCCCGTGACGCAGCCGCAGCGCGCCGCGGTCTCCTGCGTCACGATGAGCAGCACGGTCATGACGGGAAGCATCCAGAGCATCTTATAGCCATAGCTGGCGCCCGCGCTGGAATACGTGGCGATGCCGCCAGCGTCATTGCCCGAAAGCGCCGCCAGAAGACCGGGGCCCATGGCGCCAAAGATGGCCGCGATGGTCAGCTTTTGCTTGGTGCTCGGCTTTTGCTTCGTATTTTGCACGCGACCACCTACCCCATGACCGACATGGTGAGCAGCACCGCGGCGATGCAGTACGCCACACACGAGATCATGACGGCGATGACGTTCATGGCGGTACCCGACGTATTGAGGTCGTGCTCATCGCGCCAGAACAGCACCATCAGGTAAATCACGGCGCTCATGTTGCCCACCAGGCAGATGATGGCCGCGATGTTAAAGCAGCCGGTAAAGAGCTGCTCCTCAAACATAGGGGCATCGAGGAACGCGGCAGTGCGCACCAGCTGCGCGCACAGGTAAGTAACAAGCGAAAGGATCAGGCCCATACCCGTGCTCTGGAAGAAGAATCCCAGGTACGGTTTGGGCTCGTCGTCGTGACCGTCGTACTCGAGGAAGTAGTTCTTGACGAACGACACCATGCGCGAGGCCGCCAGCAGCACGAGCGGCATGGCGCACATGGGGAACACCACCAGATGCGCGGAGCCCAGCGCCGTCCCCAGCACCGTCGCCATAATGCACGAGGCGATGCCCCACACGACGACCCAGTACTGACGATGCACGAACCAGCTGAGCACATTCGTCGAGTCGTCGGACGCGCTATCGCCCGAGCCGACACCGGCGATCTGCAGGTCCTCCTGATGCTCCTCGGCAATAACGTCCATGGCGTCGTCGAAGGTCACGATGCCCAGGATATGACGGTTCTCGTCGCAGACAGGGATGGCAACCAGGTCGTACTTGGTCATCTCGTCCGTCACGTCTTCCTGGTCCTCGTCGGGTGACACGTAGACCAGATCGCGATAGGCGAGCTGGCCCAGCGTGGCGTCGCGGTCGGCCACGATCAGCGTGCGCAGCGAAAGCACGCCCGTCAGCATGCCGCTCGGATCCTCGGTATAGACGTAATAGACACTCTCGAAGTCCTCATCGAGTTTGCGGATCGCCTCGATGGCGTCACCGACCGTCGCCGTGGCGGGCAGGGAGACAAACTCCGAGGTCATGATGCGACCGGCAGTGTTGTCCTCATAGCCCAGCAGGTTACGAATCGCCTTCTCCTCCTGAACGCCCATCAGGCGAAGAAGCTTCTCGGCCTTCTCGTAATCGAGCTCGTCGATCAGGTCAGCGGCGTCGTCCGGGTCCATCATGGCCAGCATCGACGATGCGTCCGTATCGGACAGGCCCTCGAGCATCTCGGTCATAAGCTCGTCGTCGTCGAACTCCGAGATGGCCTCGGCGGCCTGGGCGGTGTCGAGCTGCGCGAACACCTGCGCACGCAGGCGCGGGTCGAGCTGCTCGATAATGTCGGCGATGTCAGCAGGGTGCAGCTCGCCAAGCGTCTTGTGCGACACCGAAAGCTGGATGTTTTTAGTCGAACGGTCGAGCAGGTCCATGTAGGACCAGGCGATGATGTCCTCGCCGAGCGGTTTGCCCAGGTGCTTCATAAAGCTCTCGACGACATGCTCGAGGGCGGGGCTGATCGCGCGCAGCAGACCACGGGCGCCAACTTCGGCACCCAGCAGACGCAGCTGATTTTCGCCCGACATGGAAAACTTGATGTCGTTGACGCGCACGACCTTCATGCCCTGCGTGTCGACAATCTGCTTGTTGAGCACGTCGCGCGCGAGCAAAAGTTCGGTCGGCTGCAGGTACGAAAAACGGATTTCGGTGGCCGGCGACTTAAGGTGTACGCCCGTCTCGTCGATACGGTCGACCCATTTGCGCCAGCTGATCATAAACGGCGTCTTGCCGGGTCCGCGGAACGCGAGCGACGTTACGTGCGGAAAAACTTCGCCGGTAGCAATGCCAAAATCGTTCACAACGCCGAGCTTTTCGCCATCGACGTCCAAGACCGGCAATTTGAGCATCTCACTCAGATAATTCACTGGTGCTCCCCATCATTATCCCTTCGAACTGCGGCCATGCCGGCACGCCGTCCGTGGACTTTTAGATATGTATACGCATGCGCGGGCGGCACGCCGCTCGGCGCTCACACCCCGTACATGCGCAAGAAGCACCTGCATGGGGTCATCGACTGTATGGTCGAGGTTTGGATTTCACCTGCAACCTTTCTCTTGACCCTTGTTATCCGCAGTAACTATAGCATCAGCATCGCGCCGTGGCGCCAAATTTATGCTCCAAACATCACAGGCATACCAAACGCTGACGCAACCGTGACATAGTCATTGGGGACGTTCTTACATGACTAGTCTGTGGTGTCGTCATCTTCGGCGAGCTGGGGGAACACGGCGTTTTTGGGCATGGCGGCCTTCGTCAGCGAGGTGAGCTTTTTGCTCAGCGATGTATCCGTCTTGACCAGATCGCTCAATGTCACGATTTTGTAGCCGTCGGCAATAAGCCCGTCGATAATCTGCGGCAGCGCCTCGAGCGTCTGCTCGGCGCATTCATCGTTATCGGTCAGCAACACAATGTTGCCCGGCGTCACCGAATCGAGCACCGTCGAGACCTGCTCGTCGGCACCGTTGAGCAGCCAGTCGCCCGAATCGATATTCCACGAGACCACGGCAGACACCAGGTCCATCGCATCAATCCAGTTTTGCTCGTCAAAGGCTGCGTAGGGAGCACGCAAAAGCATCGTCGACGTTCCGGTCGCGGACTTGATCGCCTCGGTGCCCTTCGAAACCTGTTCGCGCACCGCATCGCGATCCTTGCCCTTGAGCGATTCGTCGCTGTAACTGTTGGAGCCGACCTCGCAGCCGGCATCGACAATCGCCTTGGCCGTGGCGGGCGAGGCCTCGGCCGCATCGCCCGACAGGAAGAACGTCGCGGTGACGCCCTTTTCCTTGAGCACCTGCAAGATCTGCTTGGTCGCTCCGCTCGGGCCCTCATCAAACGTCAGCGCCACGTACTTTTCGTTGCCCTTGGGCGCCACGCTCGCGCACTCGACCACGCAATCGGTGGCGGGCACGACCTCGCCGCGGTCCTGCGTCTTACCCGACTGCTCGCCGACCCACACCTCGGAGCGACCTTGGATGCCCCACGTCTTGACGTACTCGATAGCACCCGTGCCCTCGACCTTGAGCTTGGGCTCGATAACCGTCGCCTGGACCTCATGCTTCTCATACGTGTCGCGGCCGTCTTTGACCGTCACCTTCTCGCCGCCCGTAAGCTCGCGGCTTTTCCACTTGCCCTGTTTTATGCGCTTGCCGTCCACTTTTACCGACAGCTTTTCGCCGCCATGGCGAGTAAGCACGCTGTCGTCAACGGCCAGCAAGTCCCCGGCGTCGTAGGTATCGGTCAGCTCCTGGTCGTCGATGAGATTTTGCAGCGTAGATCCGACGCGCACCGCAGTCTCCTGGCCGTTGAGGACGACATCCACGCTGCGGTTGACGTAGCCCACGACGGCAGCGATAAACAGCACGAGTGCGCAGCCCACGGCGATGAGCGCATAGGGCAGGCGAGACGGACGACGGGGCGTGCGGCTGTTTCCGATGCGAGCGCTGCGGTCGCTAAAGCCGCGGCTATGGTTGAGATACATCGCGCCGGGCTTACGGTGACGCTTGCGCTGACCGCTGGGCAGCTGCCCCAGGTCGCGGCGCGCCGTCGGACGCGCACCCGAGCGCCCGTTTAAGTTAGATCCGTTTTGGCGCATGTGCCCTCCCCCATAAACGCAGCAAGCCGGAGCAACAGGTCTCCGGCTTGCCTCCCATCAATTGGTACGTCGCTATTTGCTAGCTTTTGACGAGCTCCCGCTCGCCTTTTGATATTCGTCCTTAAAGGCCTTGAACATACCGCGCGTCTTGCCGAGCTGCTTGCCCAGCGCGCGACTGCCCTTGTCCACGGCAACCGAACCCTTGTCATCGAGCACCTTAGCGCCCTTCTTGACCTTATCGCCCACCACGACGCTTGCCTCGGCAGCCTTTGCGGCGGCGCCGCCCGAATACCCGAGCGACTTGACCTCGTCCGAAACGATCATCGCGCCGTCCGCATAGCCGCGCAGCATCGTCGGCGGCATCTGCGTGTCGCCCACCAGCACACTCGAGGCAGTGCCGGCGGTCACGTAGAACGTCTGCACGATGCCCGAACGCGGCTTGAACTCCACATCCGAGCAATAGCCAACGACATCGCCCGACTCCGTGCGCACGTCCATGCCAACCCAGATAATGCAATCGTCCAGGTTGATGTCGAGGCGCTTGGCCGCAGCGGCATCGTAGGTGCCCTTGACGTCGTCAACCGCGATGGCGCCCTCGTAGACGCCAATGGCATCGAGCGCCACAAATCGGTCGGGGCGCTCGATCATGCCCGCGATATCGGACTGGCGCACCATAAAGCCCACCACGCGCGTACCGCCCGGGGTAAAGACCGGAAAGTGAATCTTGCCGAGCTTTTTAGGGCTGCGCGGCGCGCCGTCCTTTTTGGTGCGCTTATCCTCGGTAGGCTTGCGATAGATCTTGGCGCCGACAAAATCCCCGGCGCGCATTATGCCTCGGTCGAAGGCTCCGCGGCCTCAGCGTCGGCCTCGACGGCGTTCTCGACCACGACATCGGCGGCGGGCGTCACGTTACCGCCCGAGATGGCGTCGTTGAGTTGCTCGCGCAGCTGGTCCATGCGCTCGCGGGCAAGGTCGACCTTGGCGCGCAGGTCATCGGTCTTGGCGTCGACCATCGGGCCAAAATCGTTGACCGCGGCGCGGGCCTCCTCGGCACCGTGCTCGTAGGTGTCGCGCATGTTATCCCAGGCGTCGTTGGCGATATCGGCAGCCATGGCGCGGGTCTCGGCGCCCGAGCGCGGAGCCAGGGCGACGCCGATGATGGCGCCGGCGGCAGCACCGAAGAGCGCACCCGAGATAAAGTTGAAAGTCTTACCCATGTTCATTCCTCTCCTGCGGGCACCTCGGCGCCCACCGTTTGAATGCTGTCCATTATACCCGCAGCACAGCGCTTGCCGTCTTACTCATCTGCGTACGGTAAAGGCGCAGGTACATGATGGTAATAAGCGGGTGAGCCTACTCCTGTGGCATGGCAGGCATGGCCACTGTAGCGCCCGGGTCCTCGCCGGCGCCGTCAACGAGCGGCAGCGCTCCCTCGTGCGCGGGGGCAACCGGAGCCGTCGCCGCGCCACCGTAGACGGCAGCGGGGGCCTCGTGGCTTTCGGCGGTCGCGCCCTCGGTATCGATTACCTCCTGTGGCTCGTCGTCAAAGCTCGGGACGCCCTGGGGCTCCGCGGGCTCGGCCTCGACGGTCTCCTCGGCAGGGGCATCGTCGACAGGATCGACGGCAGCCTCGGCAGGGGCATCGTCGACAGGATCGACGGCAGCCTCGGCAGGCGCCTCGCCCTCGGTCGCGTCCCCGGCCTCGCCCTCGGCGTTCGCGGCGGCGACGGCCTCGTGCGGGTCCTTGCCCTCGGCCTCGGCACGCATGCCCAGTACCAGGTTGCGCAGGCCCGCGACCGTACCGTCCACGTCGGGAGCGGGCTGATCGGCATGCAGATAGGCCCAATCCATCATAAAGGTCGCCGAAGACAGCGCGCCGATGGCCAGCGCGTCGTCGGGACACGAAAGCTCGACCTCAAAGACACGCTCATCGTGCTCACTCACGCGAGTGCGGCCGCACGAAATGCTGCCAGCGAGACCGGTCTCGTTCATGAGCTCGACCGTCACGTGCTCCAGCAGATGGCAAAGCTCGGTCTGGCCCATGCAGTCCTGGAATTCGCGACCGGAATCGCCCAGGCACAGGTGCTTGGCAATCGCGGGCACCAGGTAATACACGCGCGCCGTGGCCTCGATGTCCTCCGAGGTCATGAGCGGCATGCCGGGGTTCACCAGCACGTGCGCGCAGATCTTGTCCTCGCTGACGGTGACCTTAAGGATGTTGAACAGGCCTGCCATAACTCTCCCCTACTCTTCCTTACCCTACTCGTCGCCGTCGTGCGGGTCCGCAGAGCCCGCACCAGACGCCGTCGGCTCGTCTGCCGAGGGCTCGGAATCCTTCTTATCGGTTTCGGCCGGAGCGATCACGCGAATGAGCGAGATGCGCTGGCCACGCATCGACTGCACCTTAAACTTGTACCCCGCAACCTCAAACACCTCTCCGATGTCGGGCACCGAGTCGCAAAGCTCCAAAATCCAGCCGGCGATGGTCTCATAATCATCGCTTTCCTCGAGCGGCCAACCAAGCTCAATCGCGTCATCGCACGAAAAACGCCCATCGACGAGCCACTCGCGGCGCGAAAGGCGCGTGAGGTACTTGTTGTCGGGGTCGAACTCGTCCTCGATCTCACCCACGATCTCCTCGACGATGTCCTCGATGGTGATGATGCCGGCCGTGCCACCGTACTCGTCCACGACCACTACGATCTGGTCGTGCGAGGTCTGCATCTCGGACAGCAGCGGCAGGATGTCCTTGGTGTCGGGCACAAAGGTGGCGTCGCGCAAAAAGTCGGCGATGGGCTGGTCGCCCTTGCCGTCGAGCGAAGGCTGGATCAGGTCCTTGATGTGCGCGATGCCGGCGACGTTGTCGGGATCCTCGTGATAGACGGGGATGCGGCTAAAGCCGGTCTGGCGCATGGCGGACAGCACGTCGGCGACCGTTTCGTCGTCCTCGCACATGGTGGTGTCCACGCGCGGCACCATGACCTCGCGGGCAACGGTGTCTCCCAGGTCGAAGATCTCGTGGATCATGCGCTTTTCCTCGTCGAGCAGATCGTCCTGCTCCGAGACCATGTATTTGATCTCTTCCTCCGAGACGTTTTGGCGGTCGTCGGCGCTCTTGATGCGCAGGATGCGGGCCAGGCCGTCGGAGCAGGCACCGGTCAGCCACACGAGCGGGCGGGCGATCTTTTGGAACACGGAGAGCGGTCCCACGACCTGCTTGGATACGCCTTCGGCATTAGCCAGGCCGATGCGCTTGGGCACAAGCTCGCCAACCACGATGGACACGAAGGCGACGGCGACGGTGATGATGACCGGCGCCAGGCCGCGCGCGATGGCGGAAAGCGGCGCGATGCCAAAGCTCATGAGCCACGTGGCAAGCGGGTCGGACAGGCTCGTCGAGGCGACGGCGGACGAGGCGAAGCCCACGAGCGTGATGGCGACCTGGATGGTGGCGAGCAGCTGGTCGGAGTCGGCGGCCAGCTTAATGGCGCGCTCGGCGCGCTTGTCGCCTTCCTCGGCATCGTGCTCCAACACGGCGCGCTTAGCCGTGGTGAGCGCCATCTCGGACATGGAGAAGTAGCCGTTGATGAGGGTCAAAACGAGGGTGGTGATAAGGGAGATGGTTATGTCCATCGGGAGTTTCTCGAACCTCCAAGATTCGGGACGTTAGGGTAAAACGTTGATGGCGGATAGGGCAATTGCGCTGGCGACCGAGCGGGGGCACGGGCGCTGGCGTGGTCGCTAGATTACGAAGAGGATCACCGCCATGAACTGGAAGATGCTGCCGGCGAGCACCCACAGGTGAAACACGCTGTGCAGATAGCGCACGTTTTTGGCGATATAGAACGGCACGCCCGCGGTGTAGCACACGCCGCCGACGGCGAGCAGGGCAAGCGCCACGGGGTTGAGCAGTGCCACAAGTTCGGGCAGCTTAAAGACAACGAGCCAGCCCATCAGCAGGTAGACCAGGCCACTTACCCAGTGCGGTTGACGCTCGCGCATAAAGCACTCGAGGGCGATGCCGATAATGGCGATGGCCCATACGGCAAAGAACAGCATAGGACCGCCGTCGTTTGCGAGCGTGATGAGACAAAACGGCGTATAGCTGCCGGCTATGAGCAGGTAGATGCAGCTGTGGTCGATAATGCGAAACACGCGCTTGGCGCGAGCGGGCTGAATCGCATGGTAGAGCGTGGAGGCAAGGTATTCGAGGATAATGCTGACACCATAGACAATCGCCGCGGCCATGTGGGCCGGGCCTCCGCCGCGCAGGGCAGCAAATACGATCAGGAGTACCAGGCCCGCGATACCCAGCAGGCAGCCGACACCATGGGTGACGGAGTTCATGATCTCCTCGCCCACCGTGTAGTGTGGAACGGCCGCGGTCTTGGGTCGCGGCTTAGAACTGTCGCTCGAATCGGACATGCCGGTTACATCCTCCAACGTAAAGAGTTCTCAACACTATATCAAAGCGTCTAGGTACGTGCGAAATTTGCACCATACGTGACCCTTTGTTTACCCATTCTTTGCCTGTTGACGCATCAACGGCGAACGTCCATAATGCGCTTGCATTAAATGTTGACGTATTAACATCTTATAGGAGAATACCGCATGGCTCAAAACGCACGTTCCCATCGAAAGCTCAAGATGGCCGGCATCGTTGCACTGGTGGTTGTCGTTGTGCTGCTCGGATTTGCCGGCAACTTTCTGTTTGACTTCGCGCTGAATCCCCAAGCGCCGTACACCATGAAGATGATGCAGGATAGCAAGAACGACAAAGAAGGCGAGCAGCCGGATGCCGAGGACACCGAGGCGCGGGCATGGTTTAAAGAAAACCGCAAGAGCAGCAGCCTCACCGCAGATGACGGAACCGAGCTCGCCGCTTGGTTTTTTGCCGCCTCGGAGAACACCCACGATTACGCCGTCTGCCTGCATGGATATACCAACGAGCCCATCGGCATGGCCCGATACGTCAAGCGATTCCACGACCGCGGCATGAACGTGCTCGCGCCTGCCGCCCGCGCCCACGAGCGCTCCGGCGGCGACTATATCGGCATGGGCTGGCCCGAGCGGCTCGATATCGTTGCATGGATTGGGCGGATCGTTGCGGCCGACCCCGAGGCGCGCATCCTGGTCTTTGGCGAGTCGATGGGTGCAGCAACTGCCATGAACGTCGCGGGGGAATCTCTACCCGCAAACGTAAAATGCATTATCGAGGACTGTGGTTATACGAGTGTTTGGGACGAGTTTTCCCTGCAACTCAAGGACGTGTTCGGCCTGCCCAGCTTTCCCTTGCTCGATGTAGCAAACTTGGTGTGCAACGTGCGCGCGGGCTACGACTTTCATAAGGCGAGCAGTGTGGAGCAACTCAAACACGCGACGGTTCCCATGCTGTTTATCCACGGCGACCAGGACACCTTTGTGCCGTACAGCATGCTCGACCAAAACTACGACGCGTGCGCCAGCAAGGTCAAGCAAAAGCTCACCATCCATGGCGCCACCCACGCCAAGAGTGCGCAAGTTGACCCCGAGCTCTACTGGAACACAGTCAACAACTTCCTCGACGAGTATTTTTAGGCGAATAGCAACGTCTGAGGCTTTATCTGACCCCCTATTTTCGGAAGTATGCGGCAAAATCTGGAACTGCCGACCAGACCACAGTTTTACCAACAATTTATCAGGGGTTTTGTTGCCAAAAAATGTCGTGTGTTCGGCGGTCTCGAAATTTGCCGCATACTTCCGGAAAGCCGCCCGCGAGCGCTGTGCTCACGGGCGGCTTTTGCTCAACTAACGCTACAAAGGCGCTTGTTTTGTCCAATAGATAGGCGCTATTTGACCTCGATGAGCTCGTACTTGCTCGTGCCCAGGCCGATCTTCTCGGCGTGCGCGATGCAGGTGCGCCAGTCGGTGTCGGGATGCGTGATGCAGAAGGGGTCCTTGGCCTGATCGCCCTCCAGATGCTCGTGGTTGTGCTCCATCTTGGCCGCGCTATCGGTGAGCTCGGTGTTGGGCAGCAGCTCGGATGCCATGACGGCGTCGGCGCAGGCCTGGTCGATGGCGACCGGGTCGAAGCTCGCGAACATGCCGATATCGTTGACGATGGGCGTGTCGTTTTCGGGATGGCAGTCGCAGTTGGGGCTAATGTCCATGGCGAGCGAAATGTGGAAGCTCGGGCGGCCGTCGACGACGGCCTTGGTGTACTCGGCGATCTTACAGTTGAGCACGTCGGCCGCGGCGTCATAGCCGGGCTTGATGGCGTCCTGGTTGCACACGCCGATGCAGCGGCCGCAACCCACGCAGCGATCGTGGTCGATGGCGGCCACGTGGACCGTGCGGGTGTTACCGTTGGCAAGCTCGCGCTCGCGGGTGTCGTCAAACGAGATAGCGTTGTGCGCACAGACCTTTTCGCAGGCACGGCAGCCAACACAGTGCTCGGTCGCGACGTTCGGCTTGCCGGCGGCATGCTGCTCCATCTTGCCGGCACGGCTGCCGCCTCCCATGCCCAGGTTCTTCATGGCGCCGCCAAAGCCGGCCTGCTCATGGCCCTTAAAGTGGGTGAGGCTGATCACGATATCGGCGTCCATGAGAGCCTGACCGATCTTGGCCTCGCGCACGTACTCGCCGCCCTCGACCGGGACGAGTGCCTCGTCGGTGCCCTTGAGGCCGTCGGCGATGATGATCTGGCAGCCCGTGGCATACGGGGTAAAACCGTTCTGGTAGGCGGTATCGATGTGCTCGAGCGCGTTTTTGCGGCTACCCACATAGAGCGTATTGCAGTCGGTGAGGAAGGGCTTGCCTCCCAGCTCCTTCACGACATCCGCGACGGCGCGAGCGTAGTTGGGGCGCAAAAAGCTCAGATTGCCCAGCTCGCCAAAGTGAATCTTGATGGCGACGAACTTGTTCTCAAAGTCGATCTGCTCGATACCGGCGTGACGGATGAGGCGCTTGAGCTTGTCGAGCTGGCTCTCGCGAGCATGCGTGCGCAGGTTGGTAAAGTACACCTTTGCCGGTGCTGCGGGTGCGGTTGCGGTCATAGATCTATCCCCTCGGTCTATATGGCGTTACAGACATAAGAGGATGGTACCCGTTGAAGCAGGGTTAATGTCAAGCACGGCGCCCAGTCATTGGGTAGTCATTGGGGACAGACTTAAATGACTGAAACCACTCATTGGGGACAGACTTAAATGAGTGCCGCCAGGGACAGTCCTTGCCGGCCCGGCCAGCGAGCCGGCGAATCGGCAAAGACCGTCCCCGATGACTAGTCGTTTAAGAACGTCCCCGATGACTACTCTTGGACTTTGAGGGCCTCGGCCAGGCTCACGCGCGTGATAGAACGCGTGTGTAGCAGCGCCACGACCAGGTAGGTCGCAAAGCCAATGCCGACGCATGCAACCATGGACCAAGCGGGCACGTAGATCTCGATATTGCCGTTGTAGGCGAGCAGCATCGAGCGGAAGATGGCCGTGAGCGAGCCGATAATGACCGGCAGACTCAGCACGAGCGACGCCACCACGCACAGCGTGATCGAGCGGATGTACAGATGCGAGATCTCGCTATCGCGATAGCCAAAGACTTTCATGTAGCTGATCGAACGGGCGCTGTGGTCGATCACAGCCTTGGTCAACAGGTACATAAACAGCAGGAAGATAAACACCGCGAGCCCGACCATCATGCCGATCATTTTGCTCATCATGCCGATGAACTGGTCGCCCACGGCGCGCATGTCGTCGGGCGTGGTGTCGCCGGCAAAGTAACGAGCATCGAGGTCGAGCTTCTCATCGCTCGCATAGCCGTTGAAGTACGCGGCGTCGTTGCCGAACAGCTCGTTAAAGTCGTCGATACTCATATAGATATTCATGTCCGACTTGGAGCCCCAGGTACAGTCCTTGCCCGCGTACTCAAGGGAATAATGCTCGCCCTCGTACTTGTCATCGAGCGTGACCTTCTGGCCCTCGCTCCAGCCAAACTTATCGAGCAAACCGCCGCCAAAGACGACGCGCCCATCGCCGACGTTGAGGTCTTTCCAATAGTGCGAATCGGATGAGATGCCATAGACGGAAATCGTCTCCTCGCCATTTCCATCGCCGCGGTCGTATTGCAGCTGGTAAACGGCGTATTTCTCGGCCTGTGCGATTGCGCCCGCGCCGTTGTCGGTCATATTAACCGGGTGGATATCGTCGTTGTCAGTGTCAATCTTGGAGGCTTTGTCGATCAGGTCGATAGCCTCATCACGGTTGCAGCCGAGGGCATCGGCAAGATCATCGAGGCGCGCATAAAGCGCATCCTTCTTGTCCTGGACCTTGGCAAGCGCATCCTGCGCCGCAGTCAGGCTCTCGGCAGACGGAGATGCGGTCGCGGCATCGGCTGCCGTCTGCGCCGCATCGGCCGCGTCGTCAAGCTCGTCATCGGCATCCTGGGCAGCGGTTAGCAGCGCGCCGTCAACCGACTGCAAGCGCTCGAGTGCCGACCACTGCTCGCGCTCCTCGGCGGTGCCCTCGAGCTCCAGCGGCGCCTTGAGCGTGTACTGGTGCTCGGCGACCAGGCTCGTCTTCAGGTTGTCCGCGTAGTGCGTCATCGTGGGCAGAATCGCCAGGCCAAAAAGCATCAGCAGCGACGCAAATGCAATGCCCACGAAGAGCGTGGCGAAGTTGCCCAGGTTGCGCAGGAAGATACGCAGGCGGAAGCGGGAAACAAAGCCCATGCGCTCCGGCAGCTGCAGGCCGCGCTTGGTACCCGATTTGCCGCTCGCCTCGTGACGAAGGAATTGCAACGGCGTCTTGCCCATTTTGCGAAGCAGGCCCACCAGCGTGATGAGGATGAGCGCGGCGGCGGGAACCACGGCGCACTTCACAAAGATCTCCCAGCTCCAGTACACCTGGAAGGGCGGCAGGCTGTACGAACCGTAATAGAGGCTGCGCATGGGCTCGGTAAAGAACACAACGCCGAGCGCAGTGCCCAAAAGCGCTGCGAGCACGCCCACGATGGCGGGAAGCGCAAGGTAGTGCAGCACGATCTCGCGACGGCGATAGCCGCTGGCGAGCAGTGTGCCAATGATGGCGCTCTCCTCCTCGATGGTGGCGTCGGTAAGGACCACAAAGACGAACGCCATGATCACGATGATGATGTCGAGCAGCGTCATCCACATCATAGAGTCGCCGTCCACGTCGTCGCGCGCGTAGCCAATACCCTGGTTGGAATCGGCGTCGATCAGATCGTCCACGCGCGCATCGGCATCGGTCAGCGCCTCGACCATATCCTGCTCCGCATCGATGCGGTCCGCAGTGGAGAGGTCGCGATCGGTAAAGGTAAAGGAGTAGGTGTAGGCGGGCGCGCCGCCGACGTCCTCGAGCGCGGCAAAGCCAGCGTCGGTGACCTCGGCCACGCCATAGGTGATGGTGTTCACCGTAAAGTCGGAGTTGTTGAGGAACAGCGCCTGGCTATCGGGCTGAGTCATGATGCCGCAGATGGTGTAGGTGCGACCCTCGAGCTCGACCTTATCGCCCACGGCGAGATCGTTGTTGGTGGCGAAGACACGGTCGATTGCCACCTCATCGTCCGTCTTGGGCTGCTTGCCCTCACAGTAGGACGCAATGTCCACCTTAGCGCGGTGCGCATAGGTGCGCAGCGTGCGCTTGGTGCCGTCGTCGCCGGACGCCTTTTTAATGATGGCATCGACAGAGAAATTCTTGTAGAGCGTGACGCCGCCGACGTCGCCGGCAGCATCCTCGGCAGCCTTAAGCTGCTCGTCGGTGGCCTCGAAGGAGGTGGTCACGCGGCCGTCCTCAATCGTGTACGCATTGCGCATGTCGTCGATAAGGCAACCGATGGAGTGGGCCGCGAGCAAAAAGCCCGAGGTGAGAGCGATGCTTCCGCACATAAGCAAAAAGATGCCCAGGTACTTGCCGATATTGCGGCGCAGCTCGCGCGGGAGACGTTTTGCGAGAGGTGTCATGGCGCCGCCTACCAATCGAGCTCGGCGGCCGCGACGGGCACATCGTTGAGCTCGTCCTCGACGATGTGCCCGTCGCGCAGGCGTAACACGCGATTGGCCATGCGCGCGATGGCGGCGTTGTGGGTGACAATGATGATGGTGCAGCCGTAGGTGCGGTTGACATCCTCCATGAGCTGCAAGATTTCCTTGGACGTCTTGTAGTCGAGCGCGCCCGTGGGCTCGTCGCACAGCAGCAGGCCCGGGTTTTTGACGAGCGCGCGGCCGATGGCACAGCGCTGCTGTTGGCCGCCCGAGACCTGGCGCGGGAACTTGTTGCGGTGCTCGTAGAGGCCCAGTGAACGCAGCAGGTCGTCGACATTGAGCGGCTTTTTGGACAGGTGTGCCGTGACCTCGATGTTTTCCTTGATGGTGAGATCGGGCACCAGGTTGTAAAACTGGAAGACAAAGCCCAGCTCACGGCGTCGGTATTCGCCCAGGTCTCCGGCGTTGAGCGTGGTGAGGTCGCAGCCGTCCACCAGAATAGAGCCGGCGTCGGCATCCTCCAGGCCGCCGATCAGGTTAAGAAACGTCGATTTGCCCGAACCCGAAGGCCCCAGCATGACGCAGATCTCGCCACGATTGATGGACGTGTCGATGCCATCGAGTACCGTCAGGCGCGCATCACCGTCGCCGTAGTGCTTTTTGAGATCCTTAACCTGGACGTAGGCTTTCTGCGTTGCCATGGTATCCCCCACTGTTAGCCTCATACTACTTTATGAGCGTAATAGTAAACCTTGGCGAACTATTTTGGAGCGAGGCTTGGGATTTATTTCAGACTGGTCATTGGGGACGTTCTTAAATGACCAGGTGGCTAAGCACGGGATTTGGTGCGCGAGAGGGCTAGGCCTACGGCGGCGATGGCCGCGGCAAAGAGCACCGTGACGCCCAGGTCGCAGGCGATGTCACCCAGCACGGCGGACGTCAAATCCGAGGCAAGCGCCTTGCCGATCGCGTCGTTCACCCAATATGTCGGCACAAAGTGCGCCACGGTCTGCACGGCTGGGCCCATCAGCGACAGCGGCATCCAGGCGCCGCCCAAAAACGTCATGAGCATGCCAAGCAGGTTGCCCACACCGTTGAGCAGCTCCTCGCGCGCGCCCAGACTCGAAAGGGCAAAGCCAACGGCCAGTGGCGTGCATGCCAGGGCAAACGTCGCCGCCAGTGCCAGGCACACACGCCCCACGCCGACCTCGGCGACCGCGCCGGCAAAGCCCACGACGCCCATCATGCTCGACACAAACCAGATGCAGACGGTGAGTACGGCGGCGGCGGCAAACACGGCAAGCGAACGCTGTCGCTCGGGGATGGGGCCGGCATCCATACGACGCACGCGCTCGGGCTCGTTCATGCCCGAGAACACCAGCCCCACCGACACGATGACCGACGAGATAATCGCGTACGCACCAAAGTTGAAGTACGACTCGAGCGTGGCGGCGGCCGTCGAGTCGACCTTGACCCGCTCGATCTCGACCTCGGCACGCTCGGCAGCGGCATGTTCGGCAGCCTTGGCAACGTCACCGTTGGAGGCAGTGGGCTCAAGCGCCGCCGCAGCGCCCGCGAGTGAGATCCAGCGCGAGGCCTCGGCAGACGAAAGCGCCGCCGCCATGGTGCCAGCGCCGTAGGTCACATCGAGCTTGGGCAGGGACTCCCCCGCGCGGGCGGCTACAACGAGGTCGTCCTCAAACCCCTCCGGGATAAAGAACACGCAGTCGGCACTGCCCTTGGCGCTGTTGCTCTTGGAGAGCGCGTCCGCAAGGTCGTAGGTGTCGTCGTCGACGCCCGTGACCAGCTCAAAGCGCGAACCCAGATGCTTGGTAAGCGCACGCGAAAGATCGCTGTCGTCGCGATCGACCACGATCACGTTGGCATCGTAGGGCTTGTACTCGGTGAGCTGCGACGAGTTCCAGCTCACCGATGCCGCGATAAACACACCCATGAGCGAGATGAACACCGTATAGATAAGCAGATAGAGCGGGTGTGCGAGCGCCATGCGAAGCGCAGTCTTAAAGGTGCTCATAGCGGCTCCTTCCAAAGATCAGCGTGGCGGCGGCGACAAACACCAGGGCCATCAGGACGAGTGCGCCCGCGCGAACGGCAAAGGGGCCCAGGTCCTCAAAGAAATACAGGCGGTTGAACATGTCGCAGATGAGCTTGACGGGGTTGAGCCAGCACTCGGCCGGGCAGGCGCGGGCGACGTCGTCGGCAAGCGCCATCGCCGGCTCGCCGTAGAGGCCGGCGAACAGGGCGCACGTGGTGGCAAAGCCCGTGAGGATGCCCGACTTGGACGCCTTGCCGCCCTTAACGGGAAGCGTGCCCACAAAGAGTCCCAAGCCCGTGGCGGCAAGCGCGGAAGCGGCGCCGCCCACCAAACACAGCCCCTCGCGCCCGCCAAAATCGATGCCCACGACTAGGCGCACGTAGCCGATCGCGATCACCATCGAAGCAAAGGAGACCAGCCACGAGCCCACAAAGATGCCGGCCAGCGACGCCGTCTTGGAAAGGCCACCCACGCAGCGACGCGCGCCAAGGCCGGACAGATTGGGCTGCAGATCGACGACGCTCAAGGCGGCAAACTCGGCAGACATCATCGCCACCAGACCAAAGAGCGCATAGTAGTAGATGACCGTGCCATCGGGCGTGGTACGCGTCAGGCTCACGCGACGGGTGCCGCCCTCGAGCGACAGGGCGCGCGCAACCGCCTCCGGGTCGGCGAGCGCCGCTGGGTTGTCCTGGGCAATTTGGGACATGAGCTCGGCATTTTGTGTATACGAGCTTGCCACCGTCTCCAGGATGCTGCGATCGGTGAGCACCGACGACGCACGCGAGCCGTCATAACTCGATAGCAGCGTGAGTTTGGGCGTGCCCGCGTCGTCGACCGTATAGATGCCCGCGACCTCGCCGGCCTTAAGCGCACGGCTCGCGTCGGCTGCGTCGTCGCACTCGTGGATCTCGAGCAGTTGGTCGTCGCCTTCCTTGGCAAGCGAAGCCGCCACGTTCTTAAAGGTCGAGGCGTCCCAGGCCTCGTCCGCCACGATGGCAACCGGCACCGGATCGACCGTGCCGTCGGAGCTCAGGTTCGCAAACATAAACATAAACATCGTGGAAAGCGCGATGGGAAAGAGAGCGCCCCAAACCCACGTGCTCGGCCGGCGCAGCAGTGTCTTGACCGTGGTGATGATGGTGTTGAACATGACCGCCCCCTAGTCGCGCAGCTCGCGGCCGGTGATCTCGAGGAACACGTCGTTGAGGGTCGGCGGCTCGCTCCACACGCGGCCGAGTGCCACGTCGGCGGCGCGCAGTGTGTCGAGGATGTCGACCAGATTGTGCGGGCTCGCCTCACAGGTGCAGACGAGCTCGCCGCCGGACAGCTCGACTGCAAGCACGTGCTCGAGGGCGCGCAGCCGCTCGACCGTGGCGGGCTCGACGGCGCCGACCTCGACGGTCACGCGCTCGCCCATCTGAATCATGCGCTTGAGCTCGTCGTTGGTGCCCTGCGCCAGCACGCGGCCGCCGTCCATGATCATGATGCGGCTGCAGATTTGCTCGACTTCCTCCATGTAATGGCTGGTATACACCACCGTGGCGCCCTCGTCGCGCAGGCGGCAGATGCCCTCCAGGATGGCGTTGCGGCTCTGCGGGTCGACCGCCACTGTGGGCTCATCAAAGAAGATGAGCTCGGGCTTGTGCGCGATACCACAGGCGATGTTGAGGCGTCGCGCTAGGCCGCCCGAGAGCTTACCGGGGCGGAACTTGGTAAAGTCACCCAGCCCGACAAAGTCAATCGCCTCGTCCACGAGCGCGCGGCGGCGCTTGCGGTCGTTAACGTAGAGACTGCAGAAATAGTCGATGTTCTCGCGCACCGTAAGCTCGTCGAATACCGCCACCTGCTGCGGCACCACGCCGATGCGGCGCTTGAGGTCGTAGCGGGCGGGCGTCATGGGCTCGCCGAACAGCTCGATGGCGCCTTTGTCGTAGGCGAGCAGCTGCAGAATGCAGTTGATGGACGTGGTCTTGCCCGAGCCGTTGGGGCCCAGCAGGCCAAAGATCTCGCCGCGGGCGATGCTCAGGTTAAAGTGGTCAAGCGCGATAAAGTCGTCATAGCGCTTGACGAGGTTTTCGACGTGGACGATGTCTGTCATGAGGCGGCCCTCCTGTTGATTGCGGCCCGGTACGATTGCATCATCGCAGGAGCCGCCGGCGCGCACCAGTGAGCTTTGTCACGAGTGCGAGGCTTGGCCGCGTGGCCCGCCGGCGCCCCGCTTTGCCGCGCGGGAGGAATGTCACGGTTGCGCAGGCGGCCCCTCCACCACGCGCGGCTTCGCGTACAATACCCGTATGAACAGGCTTTTCGACAAATCGATCGTGCTGGCGTGCTGTATTGCGGCCGCTATGGGTCTTGCTGTGGACGCTCGCCTGGTCGCGGCGTTTTGCCTTGGCGTTATTGCCACCTCGCTGGCCGAGCTCGCGCAGAAGGAACGCACGCGCCGCACAAGCGAGGCCGCGAGCTGCGCTTACATCATCGCGGCCGTCTTCGTGCCGCCGTTTGTGCCGTTTGCACCTCTCGCCCTCTATGACATCGCACGACGCGTGCACCGTGAACACGTTTGGGTCGCGTTGGGCATTGGCGTCGCCTTTGTCTTCGCACTCGTCGCGGACCTACGCGCCGACGCGCTCACCGCCCGAACGCTTCTACTGACCGCCATCCTTTCAGTTGCCGCCACCTTGTTATCGCTACGTACCGCCCAGTTGGAGCGCGAGCAGCAGCGCATGCGCCGCATCCGCGACGAGCTGCAGGAACGAGCTCTCGCGCTCGAAGCGCGCAACCGCGACCTTGCCGATCGTCAGGACTACGAAGTCGAGCTCGCGACACTCGCCGAACGCGCCCGTATCGCGCGCGAGATCCACGATAACGTCGGCCACCAGCTCACGCGCGCCTCGCTGCAGACCGAGGCCCTGCGCGTCGTGCACGCCGACGAGCCCAGGGTTGCCGCCGATTTCGCCGACGTCAAACGCACGGTTGACGAGGCGCTCCAGCTTGTGCGCACCAGCGTCCACGCGCTCAACGACAACGCCGTCGACCTTTCCGTGCAGCTCGAACGCATTGTCGAAGGCGCGCACTCGGACGGCGGCCCGCAGATTGAGCTTGAAGTTATGGCCGAACATGCGCCCGCAAACGTCGCCAACTGCTTTGCGGCAGTCCTGCGCGAGGCGCTCTCCAACACCATGCGCCACGCTTGCGCCCGTACTGTCACCGTACGGTGCATGGAGCATCCGTCGTTTTACCAGCTCATCGTTACCGACGATGGCACGGGCGGGGTCCAAGCAAGCAGCCGCGGCGCCGCGGAGGGCATGGGGCTTGCCTCCATGCGCGAGCGCATCGAGGCGCTTGGCGGCACCTTCACCGCCGGTCCGCGTGCCGGCGCCGGCGGCTGGCGCGTGTTTGCCACCGTTCCCAAACAGCAAGGAGATGAGGACTGATGAGGCTCATCGTTGTCGACGACGACCGCTTGGTGGTCGATTCGCTCAAGATTATCCTGGGCGCCCAGCCGCAGATCGAAGTGGTGGGCACCGGTGCCAACGGCAACGATGCGGTTTCGCTCTATGCCGAACACGCGCCCGATATCGCACTGCTCGACATTCAGATGCCGGGGCGTGACGGACTTTCGGCGGCACGCGAGATCCTTGAGCACGACCCCGCGGCACGCGTCGTGTTTTTGACGACATTCTCGGATGACGAGTACATTGTGTCGGCGCTCAAGCTGGGCGCCCGCGGCTACCTAATTAAAACCGATGTCGCCGCCATTCCACCGGCGTTGGAGCAGGTCATGGACGGTAGGCGCGTGCTCGAGGGCAAGGCGATCGAGGACATCGATTTTGACGGAACGGGCGTTGAGGCGGGCACACTCCGCCGGCCCGCGGCCTTTGTCAGCCTGACCGACCGCGAGTTCGAAGTCGCCGAGCTCATCGCCCGTGGCCTCGACAACAAGGAGATTGCCGCCACGGCATACATGGGCGAAGGCACCGTGCGCAACCACATCAGCTCAATCCTTGCCAAAATGGGCCTGCGCAACCGCACGCAGATTGCCATCGCCTACCTGCGAGGGTAATTACCCAACGGCCGACCACCCCGGCATAGCAAAATGGCTGCTACCGTTTTAATGCCATTTCAAAACTATGCCGGTTTACTACGATGAATCGCCCACCTTCGACCACGGTAAATTGCGCGCTTGCAAAACCGCAGGTAGAACGCTTGCAATATTTAGAAAAATGCAGTCATGGTCGGGAATGTCGAATTCATCGTAGTAAACCGACATAGTTTTGTTCGGGCGGCCCTGCACGAGTGCCTCCGCAAGCCTCGCGGGACCAAAATGATCCGTTTCCCTCTGTCCACGGGAGATCAGGGGCTGGTACTGATATGGTGGCATTTCAAAACTATGCCGGATTACGGGGCTAAAGCCGGAGCCCTCATCCATACCTTCATTTTTTGAAAAACAGCAAGCTATCTACCTGCGGTTTTATTTTCGTGGTTTTCGGTATGGTCGGGGGTTCGCTATCCAGCCCCGTAATCCGGCATAGTTTTGTTCGCGGCGGCCCAACCGCGCGTTTAAGCGCGGGGCCGGTGGGGCAATTTTGCCCCACCGGCCCCTATTCCAACTCTATTCCAACGCTACTCCGGCTTGGTTTCTACCGTGGGAGTCTTGTCCGCCGCAACTGGAGTGCGGGCGGTGTCCATAGTCAGGCAGTGTTTGGGACAGCTTTCGATGCACTCACCGCACACCACGCAGGCATACGGGTCAATCGACCAGGTACCACCCTTGCGATCGACCGTGAGCGCGCCCGCCGGGCAGCGACGTGCGCACATACCACAGCAAATGCACACATCCATGTCGTTGACGATATGCCCGCGCAAGCGCTCGGGCGCCGCCAGCTTCTCCTGCGGATAGCACACCGTTACCGGCTGCTTGACCATAGAGCCCAAGGCCGTCTTGGCAAATGTCAGTAAACTCATGCCGCGCCTACCTTTCCGTGCAGCTAATGCAGGGGTCGATGGTCAGGATAATCATGGGCACGTTGGCAAGGAGCACGCCCTGCAGCGCATGCGTCAGACCCGCCAGGTTCTGCGACGTCGGCGTGCGCACGCGAAAACGGTCCAGATTCTTGGTGCCGTTGCCGCGCACATAGTAGTACGCCTCGCCGCGCGGCTGCTCAATCACAACCTCGCCGCGCGCGCCGTCGGCCGGCGTAAGCTTGGTGCGCCCGCCGATACCGTCGTGCGGAATCTTGCCCACAAGCTCCTTGATAATGTCCATGGCCTGCATGACCTCGGCACAACGCACCTGGCAGCGGGCATAGCAGTCGCCGTCTGTGGCAACGATGGGCTCAAACGCGGCCAGATCCGCATAGGCGCCGTCGCCGAACATACGCACGTCGTAGTCCACGCCCGAGGCGCGACCGAACGGACCGACCATCGAAAGCTCCAGCGCGTCCTTCTTGCTGATCACGCCCACGCCATGCAGGCGCTCGCCGCAGCTATTGTCGTCCAAAAACGTATGCACCAGGGCCTCGTAGTCGGGACGCATGGCATCGAGCGTCTGGACAATACCCGCCAGCTCGGAGTCCTCAATGTCGTGCTTGAGGCCGCCGATCTCGTTGATCGACAGAATCACGCGACCACCGCACGTGCTCTCGAAAATCTTGAGAATCTGCTCGCGCAGGGTCCACGACCGATAGAACAGCGCCTCGAAGCCAAAGGCATCGGCGAGCAGGCCCAGCCACAGCAGATGCGAGTGGATGCGCGAAAGCTCGTGCAAAATGGTGCGGATATACTGCGCGCGGCCGGGCACCTCGATGTCGAGCATGCGCTCGCAGGCGCTGGCATAGCCGTAGCTGTGGCCCACGGCGCAGATGCCGCAGATGCGCTCGGCGATGTAGCCAAACTGATGCATGTCGCGCTTTTCGGTTAGCTTCTCGAGCCCGCGGTGCACAAAGCCGATCTGCGGAATTGCCTCGATGACGCGGTCGTCCTCGATCACCAGGTCCAGATGAAGCGGCTCGGGCAGCACCGGGTGTTGCGGGCCAAACGGAATAACGGAGCGATGTGCCATGGACCTTACGCCTCCTTTTTCTGCTTGTCGCGGGCGGCCTTGGCAGCAAGCGCCGCGCGGACCTTGGCCGCTTTCTCGGGATCCATAGCGGCGAGCTTTGCCTCCATCTCGGCAGCCTTGAGCGCGGCCTTGGCAGCGGCATCGTCATGCTGAGCATCGGAGCCGGTAGCCGCAGCGGGCTGGGCGGCAACAGCGTTCGCAGCATCACCGGCACCCGCGGCGCCCTCCCCCGCAGCAGCAGCGGCAGCGGCCTTCTCGGCCGCAGCCTTGCGCGCCTTGGCCTCTGCGGCGGCACGGACCTTCATGGCTTTCTCGCGCGCGGCCTTCACCTCGGGTGTGATAACGCTCATGGGCTCGGCAGTCGAGACCTGGTAGAAAAAGCCCTTAAAGTCGATCTGCATATCGGTAATGGCAAGCCCAAACAGGTCGTGCGCCTCGTTCTCAAACGGGAATACCGCCGGATAATACGAGCTGATGGACGGAATCTCCTGGTACTGGTCGATGCCCTCGACCACCAGGTTCTCGATCGCATAGCTGCCATCCTGAGCGATCTGCTCCTGTGCAGCACGAACGTTGATAAACGTATAGACCAGGCGATACGTGCCGTCGTCGACGTTGCGCTCGGCATGCATTTGCACAAAGCGCGCGCCGACGCCCTTGAGCGCCTGGACATGCGACAGGAGCTCGTCGATCCCGACGGTGGTATAGATAGCCTTTTGCATTACTCGGCCTCCTTTGCAGCGGCGGGCGTCTCAGCAGATGCGTCGCCAGCGACGGGCGCGGCGGGCTTCCCGGCAGGCGCGTCACCGGCACCGTCAGCCCCGGCCCCCGCAGCCACAAATCCGTCCTCGCCCAGCTCAACGCCGCCATCCCAGGTAGCAGCACCGCCCACGGTAAGCGGGTCACCGCCAGCACGCATCACGGCCTCCTTCTGGTCCAGGATGCCGCACGCCTCCACGATGGCATCGATCACCGTCTCGGGGCGAATGGCGCACCCGGGCGCGTACACGTCCACGGGAATCGCGCGGTCCACGCCGCCGATCACGTTATAGGCATCGCGGAACACGCCGCCCGAACACGCGCAGATACCGCAGGCCACTACACACTTGGGCTCGAGCATCTGGTTGTAGACCTGGCGCACGACGGGCAGGTTCTGGGCATTGACCGACCCCGTCACCAAAAAGATGTCCGCATGCTTGGGGTTGCCGGTGTTGACCACGCCAAAGCGCTCCGCATCGAACAGCGGCGTGAGCGAGGCCAGCACCTCGATATCGCATCCGTTGCAGCTCGAGCCGTCGTAATGAATAACCCACGGCGAGCGCGACATTTTATGATCCATGAATGCCGCCTCCTAAATAAACACGTCGACGAGGATGGGCATAAGGTTGAGCAGGCCAAACACCAGCGCCACGCCCCATCCGAGCTTAAAGCAGCTGCGCCAGGTACTGCGTGCGAAGGTGTTGTCGATAAGCACCTCGACAAAGTACGTCGCGGCCATCACGACCAGGGCTACCACCCAGCTCACCGGGTTGCCCCAAACAAAGAACATGCCCACCCACATCAAAAACAGCACGGTCTCGCACCAGTGCATAAGGGTCATCTTGGCCAGCGTGCCGCCGCTCATCTCGGTGGCGACGCCCTGAACGATCTCCTGATGCGCGTGATGCGAGTACGAAAGATCGAACGGCGACTTGCGCAGCTTGATGGTAAGTACCGCGAGCAGCGCGAGGAAAATGGGCGCGCTGTACACGATGATGGGGGCCGACTGCCCCGTCACGGCGATGGAATCGAAGCTGTCGGTGGCAAGGTACAGACCCACGCTCATCAGCAGAACGGCGGGCTCGTAACTCATAACCTGCAGCAGCTCGCGGTCGGCGCCAACCTGGGCAAACGGGCTTTGCGTCGAGGCGGACGCCAGCACCACAAAGATCGCGGCGAGCGTCACCATAAAAGCGCACAGCAGCGTGTTGGAGCCAGACACAAAGATGCCGCCGCCCACCACGGTAAAGATGAGCGCGCACGCCATGTAGGTATCGTCCATGGTGTTTACGCTGGCAGGGGCCTTGCGCAGCAGCTTGGCAACGTCGTAGAAGGGCTGCAGCAAGCGCGGGCCCACGCGGCCCTGCATGCGAGCCGAAAGCTTACGGTCAACGCCGTCGATCAGGCCGCCCACAAGCGGCGCCAGCAGGGCAAACGCCACGGTGCCAATAAATATGCCCACGACGCCCGAGCCTTCGAAATACTTACCGCGCAGCACCGAGGGCGCGCTCATGGCAAGTCTCTCGGGCCCAATCCACGCGCAACACAGCAGCGCAAAGAAGATAATGCTGCAACACACGACGCTACCCGCGGGGCCAATACGCTTCTCGCCAAGGGCGTCCTCCGAGTACCAATTGCGCTTTTCGGCCTTCACCTCATGTCCCATCGAGCCGCGGAAATGGCGATATTTGTCGGTTCCCACGCCCGAAAGGTACACGTTGACGTGCGGTTTGTTGCTCACGCGGAACGACGTCAGCAGCACCACGGCGATAAACGCCACGATAACCACCATCAGATACATGGCGTCCTTGCCGATAACGTACGGCACGCGGCCAAACACCATGGCCAAGTAAGGCGACACCAGGCCGCTCGAGATGAGCGGGAACGCCACGCAGCACAGAATCAGCAGCGCGGCGATGGTGTTGAGCGCCATCCATTCGGTCTTATGGACATTGACCTCAACGTTTTGGGCCGTGGGGTCGACGCCCGAAAGCTTGGCAAGCCACTTGCCCCAGAAGTAAAACGTCGCGGCCGAGCCAAAGGCCAACACCATGATCATGAGCACGTTGCCGGTCTGCGCGAACGCCACCAGGGCGCCCCACTTGGACACGAGCATGCCAAACGGCGCCACAAACATGCCCATGATGCCCAGCATCATCAGGCGCGTCAGGTGCGGCATGCGGCTGAACATACCGTCCATGTCCTCGATATTGCGGCTGCCGATATGATGCTCGGCCGTGCCCACGCACAGGAACAGAAGCGACTTTGCCACCGTGTGGAACAGGATCAGGAAGATGGCCGCCCATACGGCCTCGGGCGCGCCGACACCCAAGCAGGCACTGATGAGGCCCAAGTTGGAAATGGTGGAGTACGCGAGCACGCGCTTGGCGTTGCTCTGCGAGATGGCCATGAGGGCGGCGAGCAAAAACGTGATGGCACCCACGCTCGTGACCATAAAGCCGGTCACGGGATAGATGGCATAGAGCGGGCTCAGCTTGACCATCAGGAACACGCCGGCTTTGACCATGGTGGACGAGTGCAGCAGGGCGCTCGTGGGCGTGGGGGCAACCATGGCGCCAAGCAGCCAAGTGTGGAACGGCATCTGTGCGGCCTTGGTGAGTGCGGCGAGCGACAGCAGAATGACCGGCATCACCAGCAGCGCGGATTGCGCGGTTCCGGCGCCGGAAAGCTCAATCATGCCTGAGATGGTCAGCGGCATGCCGTTAACGTGCAGGTACATGAGTCCGACCAAAAACGCGATGCCGCCCAGCATGTTGAGGATGATCTGGGTAAAGGCGTTCTTGATGGCCTCGGGCGTGCGCGTGTAGCCAATCATGAGGAACGAGCACACGGTGGTGATTTCCCAGCCGCAGAACAACCACTCAAGGTTGTCGCTCGTCACGATGACGAACATGGCCGAGAGGAACAGGAACATAAGCGCCAGGAACTGCGGCCGTCGGTCGGGCGCGGTCTGCCCGCGCAGCGCGGCCTCGTGCTCGTCGTGGGCCTGGAAGTCCTTCATGTAGCCCAGGGCATACACGCAGATCAGGCTGCCGACAATGCCGACGGCGAGGACCATGATCACGCTCATATAGTCCAGGTAGAGCGGCGTTGCGGTGACGGCTTCGGCCGCGGGCAGCGTCATGGCTGCAAAGGCGAGCGAGCCCACCAGCTGGACTATGCCGAGCACCGTGGTGAGCGCGTTCCTATATTTATACGCGTTGTATAGGATGACGGCGCACAGGATGACATCGATGGCGGAGCTGATGATCGAGAGCACATGCGAGGTGCCGGAGGCAACCTCAAAGCTCTGCGGGCCCGCGCCAAAAAACATGACGGCGACTACAACTGTCACCGCCATAATGATGCCGGAACCTATGAGCCCCACCGCATCGCGGGCGCGGTCACCGCGCGCGAGCAGCATGCCCAGCGCCGGTACCAGCGGAAACAGGGTAAGGAAATACAGTAGCGTCATACCATCACTCCCCCATGCAAAAACGCTGCAATCGTTTAACGTTATAGCTCAATTGAGGAGTAACGGCGGCGGGTTTTCGGTCAACTGGGGAGTTTTGTACGTGCGGGGTAAGGAGTCTGTCCGCATTGGAGCAGAGGGGCGGCAAGAAAAATGCGCCCCTGTGGGCGCACCATCCCGTTCGCTATTCCGCCTTTTTAACGCGCGGCTTATCGACCAGCGCGGACTCACCGCTCTCGCGATACTGGCGGCACCAAGCCTTGACTGAAGACTCGCTGGGAATCTTGTGCTTGATCATAGCCTCGCGAACCGTCAGGCCGTTTTCCAAACGGTCCTTAACCACGGCGAGCTTTACGTCGTACGAATAGGTGTGATGGCGAGCGCCCGCATTGAGCACGGCGTCGGCACCGCCCACGGCATATGCGCGGGCCCACTGACGAGCCGTGGCCTGGGGAATGCCAAGCTTTGCGGCGAGGGCGCGGTGACCGACCCCCTCTTGGAGGATCTCGACGGCGCGCTGCCTAACCTCGGGCGCATGCGTGCGAGTCCTAGTTGCTTCCGACATACCTGCCACTTCTTAGCCTTAACCGTTAATCTGCTTTCTTACGTGCTTGTTAGATAGTAGCATTTTGCTGTTCCCGCGTAACAGTTAATTGAAAATCGTAACAGCGGCATCTGGGTATTTGCCATTCATTTGCAACAGTTCTTTAGGCTTTATTTACGCAGCTAGTTGGCTCGCGGCTCATTGACGGTGTTTTACCAACCAGATGGGTATCTTTTTGTTTGGCTGGTATGGTTTGTGCAATTATTAACCCCTCGTCAGTCCGCACCTAACATGTCAGCTTTCCACTTAACTTTCCAGCTTTCCACCTTGGGTGGTAAGTTAAGCGGAAAGTTGGAAAGAAGTTGGGAGACCGAAGCATGGGCGACGGACAGCCCTACTTTGCAAGTCGATACCGTTGCCGCGGGCTACGCGGAGGTTCCATCGCCTCAATCTTGCCCGCACCAATCAAGCCCTTTATATGGTTGGAAACGGCGCTCCTGCTCAAACCCGAAGCGTCCGTGAGCTCCTTAGTCGAGGCCGAAGAATGTGTTGCCAGGTAATCCAAGATTGCCTCGTCCACATGCCCCACAGACGTCACCTGTTCCGCCCGCATTATCTTTCGCTTATCGAACGTCAGCGAAAAAGAAACCGTCGAGTTCTTTGGTTCGGGCGGCAGCATGTTTGCCCGCTCGAGCTGCTCACCTATTTCCTGATAACCAGTGCCGCGATTTTCGACCACGTAGCCACCGCCTGGGTACGGCGTGGTCTCGAGAATATTTGAAAGGAACTGGTTTCTGGATGACGAAACCCCAGAAACTCCCAGCGAATCGATCGTTACATCGCCGTACAGCCCGCCGGGATTGAGAATCTCGACGCGGTCGATATACAGGTTGACCTGAACTTGTGAGCCACGCGCGGCGGAAGAGTAGTCGCGGTGCATGAGTGCGTTCGCCACCGCCTCGCGCAGCGCCACGGGCGGATAATCGGGCACATCTTTCCGGAACGCGCCCTCGATAACCGCGGCGTTTCGGGTGTTTCTCGCAACGGCGGCAAGCACGTCCTCAATCATGAAAGGGATTGGACCCAAAATGGTCTGAGAATCCACAAAACGCTTGTTATCGCTTACTCGCTGCGTTTTTGTAGTCCCGGGGTACGCCGTAAAGGTCACATTGAGACGTGGGAAGAACTTTTGCGGAAACCGTCCCATCGCGACAATTGCGGCAAGCGTCGGCACGATTGCGTCGTCCACCCTTTTGGTCACATGCAGGTCAAGGAGAATCTCGTCATCGCTTCTGGTGCCCAAAAGCCTAGGGTGCAGCTCGCGCTGACGTTTTATAAACCCTTGCAAAAGATCGGCGTCAAGGTCATCGAGCGTGGCACCTTCGACCGGCTCGTCGTCGTATGTAGGCTGAACATGCTCCTCCATAAAGCGATCGATTTCGTAGGGAGTCATGCGCCGGTCGCCGTCGCCCGTACGGATAAAGGACGAATCGTACATTCCGCGTGCCGCAATATAGCAGGGTTTATCGCGTGGATGCATTTCTTTGATGCGCGCGCAAAGCACCAGCTTACCCTCGAAGGGGAGCACTTGGATATCCGGCCTCACAACGGGCGTCAGCTTTTCACATGCAGAAGAGAGGGCGTCTTGCATCTTGCGGGCATCAAAACCCTCGACGGGCATAAACCCGTTCTTTTCGGAAATGCCGAGGATGATAAAGCCGCCCTGCGCGTTGGAAAATGCCGAAAGCGTCTCGACGATGCTTTTGGGGAGCGCGCCCTTGGCTTCTTTTACTTCGTACTGCTGGGTGTCGTTTCCTATTGCCCGCAGATGATGGATAACCTGCGCCAACCACTCCTCATTCATGCCGAACCTCCCAACTTTCCAACTTTCCACCTAACTTACCAGCTTTCCACTTAACTTTCCAGCTTTCCACCTTGAGTGGTAAGTTAAGTGGAAAGCTGGAAAGTTGGTGGAGAGCTGGGGCAGCAGTAGGCCAAGCGAACAAGAAAAAGGGCGGCAACCGGGTGGTTGCCGCCCCTCGCGTAGCTAGTTGGTTTTCGTCTCGTGCCGAATGCCCTCGGTGTTGATGCGCGCTAGCGTGTACGTCACGTAGTCGGAGTGCGAATAGTCATCAAGGTTGCTAACGTTGACCGGTGTGTCGTCGACAACGTTGCCGGTCATAATATTGGTCGTAAGCACCAAGCGGTAGTTTGCGTAAGTTTGGTTCTCACCCTCAACATTCGTATTCACTTTAACGCGGAAGGCATGCTTAAAGGCAAGGCTGTTGCCGTCGCGCGTGAGGAACGCGCCGTTGGTCTTGGTGTCGGTGAACACATAGCTGTTGCCGTCGGCGGATGCCGCACCCGTGCCTAGGTAATCGCTGCCGAGCACCGTAATGTAGTTCGAGATATCGCCGACCGGAGCATAGCCGCCATTATCTTGCCGCTGCTCCAGGCTCAGCGTGTAGGTCACCGTGCTTGCGGCGTCGATCTTAGCCTCGGCGCCCGTGAGCTTGCTCAGGTCGTAGGTACCCACCAGAGCGATCTCGCCGTCAGCGGACTTGAGGTCATCGATGTTGATGCCCAACTGGGATTTCTTAGACGCCTCGAGCGCGATGGTCGATGAGCCCACATCCATACGGTAGTAGCCGGCGCCGCCATCGTTGTATGCCGAGTTGCTACTGGTGCTGAGCGTGTCGGCATGCGTGGAAAGGTACGCGCGGTAGTTGGGTTTGGTGTAGCGGTCGGTGCCGCTGTTCTGCGAGGCCACGATACCCGCCTGGCAGGCAGGCTCCGTCATGGTGAGCGCGGCCCTCATGGTAACGGTGAAGGCGTTGACATGGTTCTTGGCGATCTCGCGCAGGCCCGACATGTCGATGGGATTACCCTCAGCATCGGCAAGCACCAGTGACATGTCGCCACCGTTCGCAGTCCAACTAAGGCCCGACACCACTGGGGTCTCCTTCGTGCCGGCCAGATTCCAACCCGACCCGCCCCAGGTGTAGTAGTTATCACCCACCTTAACGTAGAACTCATACGTGCCCTGCGTGCCCGTGGGGTATCCTACCGAGCCCGCGATGACGCCATCGTGATAGGTGACAAGCGACGAATCGAGCTGATAATACAGCGCGTCAGAGCTCGTGTATTGCTGGCTCGAGTCAAACGTCACGGTGTCGCTCACGTTCATGGAAAGCGAATAGGTGGCTTCCTTGAGCTCCATCCGGCTGATGCTGTCCCTGTTGTCGACGAGGTTACGCTTGTTGTCAACGAGGCTGTGCGTGTAGTTTGATGCCACGCTATAGGTCGAGGGCGTATTCTGGTGCCCATCCTCGGCAGCCTTGCCGTCGGCTGCTTTCTTGCCTCGCAGCAGGTAGTTGATGTGCTCGTTGAGGCTCGTGTCCACCGTGGTGGCGGTGTAGCCGTTGACGCCCACGGACCCCGCCGGCGTGCGCACCACCAAGTAGAAGTTTTCGCTCTTGGGCTCTTCCTTATCAACGGAGAGGGTATAGAACGTGCCCGTCGCGTCGGAAGAAGTGCGCGCGCGGTAGTACGCGCCATCGACCTTGGCGCCAGCCATCTTCGCGAGTTCGGCCTGGCTCTTGTCCTTGACCTCGTCATCGGCGAGCTTGACCCAAGCGCCGTCCTTGTCCTCCTTGGCCTCATCGGCCTTCACGCCCACGATTTCGCTCAGCCACGGTTCGGTGTAGTAAGCCTTGTTGCCAGCGTCCACAAACTCGGTGAGCTTGACTGACGTCGCGCCGCCCGTGCCCACCGTGTAGTGATATTCGCGGCTGTTGTTGGCCGTGTCCACGAGTGTGAGCTGTGTACCCTCGGGCAGCGTGGCACCGAAGGTAATGCTCTTGTTGAGCGGACCCATAGAGCCGCCGGCTTCGAGCAGCGTGTTCCAGCCGTAATCGACCGGCTTGCCCCGAGCGCTGCCATAGGTCCAGGTAAGGTAGCCGGTCATGGTGTCGCCGCTGCTCACAAGTACGTGCTTGTCGTATTTTGTCGCATAGTCGGCAGCCTTGAAGTTCGCACCTTCGGAGTAGGTGGCGGTAAAGTCGATCTCGAGCATGCGCTTGACGATGATGGGTACCTGTACACGGTAGCTCTGGCCGGCCTCGCTAAAGGTGACCGTAAGCAGCGTGAAGCGCCCCTGCTCATTGTCCCAGTCGGTGCTCGCGCGGAATGCCATAGAGCTCGTGCCATTGTTGAGCACCTTGAGCGTGGGCGCTTGCGAGGCGGCTACGTCCTTGACGAAGGTGCCGTTATCGGCGAGCGAGAAGACCTCGGCGGTGGCGGTCACATGCGCGGTGCTGCCGTTGAGGCGGCGGGCATCGGAGAAGCCGCCATTGGTCACGATGTTCAGGTAGCTCTCCACCGTCGTGGTATCGTTGCCCGGAATCACGAGCACGGGGAAGTCAGTTTTGGCCTTCTTGTCCGAAGTAATGTTGTTAGCGTTATAGGTGCTACGCGAGCTGTCCGCGCTATAGGTGCTCGTGTTTTGGTATGCGCCGGCATCATTGATGCCGGCGATGTTGGTGTAGGTGTAGCGGCCGGGAACGCGGGCACCCGCTTGGCTTTGGATGGTCGTCGCGGTGTCAATGGCGGCGCCGTCGCCAAACAGGTAGCGGTCGGTGGTGTCGCCGTCGGAGGCGCGCACCGCCAGCGTGCTCACGGGCCTCGTGGTCACGTACGGACTCGTTGCCGTGGTAGCAGTATCGCCTGCGCCGTAAAGCGTTTTGTTCTCGTTGGGCGCGGCAGCCGTGCCGTTGTAGTCGCCGAAGGCAATATAAGTTTTCTCGTTAGCAGCAGCCGTATTCGTATTGGTCGTGTAAACCATCGGCGGCAGGTCGCTCGTGGTCTTGCCACTACCGGGCTTTACTTCCACGCCCGCTGCGGAAAGGCTGTACTTACCATCCCCCGTGTCAACCTCGCCCAAGAGTACGCCCTGGGTTTTGCCCGCATTGTAGCTATTGCTGTCCATGAGCACGTTTAACAGATGGAACTGGCCGCGCCCGTCGCCCATAATGCCGCCGTTGGACCTTTCGCTAAACGTGGTGTTGGATACCTTTGTGTTGGTAACGTCGATGACGACGGATCCGCTGTTACTCGCGTTATTCGCGCCCAGCAGACCGCCGCTCCAGTTACCCTTAATCGTAGCGTTCTCGATCGCGATGTTGTTGCAGGCTATATTCACATTGCTGAAGAAGTAGCCGATAAGCCCGCCCGAGCATTTGCCGGTGCCGGCGATGCTGACATTCTTGACACTGCAGTCGTCGAACCAGTACTTGTTGGGGCTACCGCTACTCGTAACCTCACCAATCAGGCCGCCCGCATTGTAGATGCTATTGTTCGTTCCGGCCTTATCGCCGATGACGGCGTTCTCGGTGCCGTTTCCGCCATCAATGCGCACGTTGCTCATAGAAATAACGCCGCCACGGGCGCGTCCGACCACGCCGCCGGCGCCCATATGGTCATCGGAGTTCGACCCGGTGGCTAGCACGTTTACCCCAGAGATGACTGCCGTGCACGACGACTGGGCCGCTGTGGTGGTGCCGATGTTGGTGTTGACCGAGATATCGCTTCTTTCGACATAGCCGAGCACGCCGCCCACGTAGGGCACTGTCCCTGTGGCAGTTATGGTCGAGTTTTTGCCAACGGTCCTTTCGCTCACCCCTGTGCCTGCAGTTGTCCACACACCGCACGCCGAGGCGACCGTACCCACATAGCCACCGACATTCTTCTCGCCCGTGACGTTAAGGCCAGTGTATGAGCAGTCATAGAGATACGCGGGGCCCCACCCGTCCCCGAACTCGACCATATAGGTTCTGTCTTCGCTCGTAGTTCGTCTGGCGCGGCCCGAGCTGCCAAGAAGCCCTCCTACGCTCTTTGCGCCCGACACGGTGCAGTTCTTCATCTGCACGTTGCGGTAGATGCCGCACGTGCCGTCGTCGTAGTTGGCCGTTGCACCCGCCAAAAGGCCGGCACCGGTAAGGTCGTTCGGCGCCTCTCCTGGTTTGGCTTCGCCGTTGGTGTCGATATAGGTGAGCGCTACGTTGCAGTTGCTAAAGGTGAGGTCTTTGACCTGCGCGCCGTCGTTCGCGGTGACGCTCTGCCCCACATTGGTGGAGGTGAACATCACGGTGCTGAATAGACCACCCACGCCCGAGACCTTATAGTCGTCGTCGGCGTATTCGACGACGCCGTAGGCGGTGCCTTCGGTACCCACCGTGATGGTGGCGCCGTTACCGTCGATCGTGGCTACGTGCGGCGTAATACGGTCGCGGTCGGTGCCCGGCTGGTTCGAATTGCAGGCATTGGAATAGTAGCGGCCGTTTAGGCCCACGTACCCCGTGCCGTAGTCGGTCATATCGTAGGTGTCGCCCTGCTTGAACTCCAAGCTCATGCCGATCGATTTCGACGCGCACACATAGCCCGTTTGGTAGTCGGCAGCGTAGGACGCCACCAGGTAGGGCGAATTTACATCGTCATCATGGTCGAGCGGGCCGTGCCACCCCTGCTTGCCGGGGGCCTTCTGGTCGTCGTTTTTGGCGATTTCGAAATCGCCGGCAGCACTCTCAGGCTTGCCCACATTTGCGTAGTTAGCATTCCGTACCTTGCCATATTCCTTGTTGCCAAACAGGTAGCCGCATATCGCCGGGTCTTGCGAATCGCTGCCCCAGTAAGCCTTGGAACCGCGGAACACGCCATTATTGGAGTAGTTGGTATGTGCCGCGCCAGCACCCGCACCCGAGCTGATGATGGCCGAGAGCACCAAAAGGCCCTGGGCGTTTTTCACCATGGTCACAGGAGCCTCGGCGTTAGTGCCGAGGTACTTGTTGTCGGTGCCCGTGGTGGTGACACAGGGGGTTCCTTTTTTTGTGAGCTCGTTAATCTGGTAGTTAGCGTTACCGTTTTCAACCTTACAGCCCTCGCTAAAGGCATAGCCATCAATCACGCGACCGACGTAGGGATTGTTGTAGAGATCAAAGTTGCCCTTTCCCAGACCACGAGATTTGTCACCAGTTCCAGCACGCCAGGAAGATTTTCCGCTTTTGTCCATATTGCGGAAAATCACGCCGCCACCCGCAATGGCACCGACGTAGCCACCAATGGGAACAAGATGCGGCTTGTCGCCACCGCCCGTGACGGTAAATCCCGTTGTAGGGTTTTCGGCCGTCGTCCCATTAACGACCACGCCATCGATAATGTTATCGCCACCAAGGATGCAGCCGACAACGCCACCGAAAAACGCCGTCGGAACGCCGTCGGCATCCTTGGCAGAATAAGTAATAGTCGCCGACGCGTTCACATAGCGAATATTCAGATCGCGCACCACGCTGCCGTAACTATAGGGAATAAGGCCGCGAAGCGAACCCTCGTTATTCTCTATCTTGATGGTTGCGTTTTTATTATCACTGCCAAAGTTGCCAACGATGACGCCCCTAAACGGGTTGGCCCTATTTCCAAAACCGCCAAACGATGCGCCGTCGAGAGTAATCGTATTGCCCTCAGTAGGCTCGATGCTGTAATACGCGCTCTGCATATAGCGGTGCATGGTTTCGTCGCTCAGCGTCTGCGGGGAATTGGTCGACGCGTCTCCGGTCTTCTTCTCCCATTTATTATCGGTACCGTTCGCCTGCTTGTAGACGTACGTAACCTCATTGTCGGTCGAGTGATCGCTGCTGCGGCGAGTGCAGAGCCTACCCTGGTCGGCGACAATGGTGACCTCCCAGCCGTCAAGCGCCGTCATGTTATTAATGTAGTTGGCAATGGCATTCATCTCCGCCGCGTTTGTGACGGAATAAGGATCGCCGTAGGTACCACATCCCATTACCAGCTTTGGAATGCGCTGGTTGACTTTAATTTCGTGATACTGGACGCCATCCTCGGCGGCTTTTCCCTTGTAAACATAAGGAAGGTAGTCACCGAACCAAGGCCTGACGTCACCGTCCTTCTTACCATCAACCGTCACATAGCCGCTCACGGCACCATACGTCGCTTCGTCGTAATACCAAAGCTGCTTGCCCGGGTACTCCGTACTCCCATCAATCTCGGATCCGTAGGTCACCTTGCCCGCATCGCCATCGGCCTTAGTAAAGGTGTAGTCCGCAGAGCCCGTGCTCGTGCTTCCGTAGCCAAAACTCTCCAGCAGGCTCGCATGGGTGAAGATCGTATTGTTCTCTTGGCTGGGCAAGCTGATTTGCTCAAACTTCGCCGTCACCTGATCGGCCTCACTGCCTACACCAAGCTTTCCGAACAGCGACGTAGCCGCCTTGGTGCCACTCGTGTACCCAGTAGTCTTGATATTCTTCGCGTTCAGGCTCACGTACTTCTGCATCTCGTTGATGAGCAGAGGCATATAGGCGTTAGCGTCCGTGGCGCTGTTGGCGCCGTCGACAATCAGATTGTTGAGTGTAAGATCATCAATTGAGATCTTTCTAATCTTGGTGCCATTGCCGTCGCTGGACCCATACACGTAGCGGCACACGAGCGCGCCCGATGAGCTTCCGCCCGCGCCAATAGCGTCAGTAGAGCTCTTTCCGTCATTGATAACGGGCCCAACGGTACCACCCAAAGTGACGTTGCTTACTGTGAGATCGCCGTCTGCCACCGTTTGAAAAAGACCGCAGTGCATGTTCTCGTGCTGGGTGGCATCGGAGTTTAGCTTGTTGCCATTCTGCTCGGCCTTGATCTTGGAGTAGTAGAAGGTGATGGCCGCATTATTAACCGTCACCTCTCCGATCGGTTGAGTGGGATAGTAGCTGTAGCCGGCCAAATCGATTGTGCCCGTTATGGTTATGGAATCATCGAGCCCTGTCGTACCATCGGGAACGATTGTCGAACGAATACCGGCGGGAGCATAGCAGAAAGCAGACCATAAGAGCAGCTTGTCCGCTGTATCGATTTGACTGCCACTAAAGCCGCCTTCACAATTCTTAGAGGCTATGTCGAGGTTGTAGAAGTAGCGGGTATTGCCGTTCGTATTCTGGCTTCGACCGAAAGACGAGCGATTATGGTAGCTGTTGTCTTTTGTGGAATCGCCGTCCATGTCCAGCTTGTTTTTCTGTGTGTGTAGCGAAACGACCGTGTTCCAGTCGGCGTCCATGAGCTTGCTGCCGTTGTTTGGTTTTACACCGCTGCCAACCCATTCATCGAAGGACGTTACGCCCGACGCAACGATGGCCCCCTCGCCGGTGGGCACCCTATAGGCGGTATCCCAATAAGCCCTGTCCTCCAAGTACAGGCCTAGGTAGCTCTCGACGCCATATGTCGTCTTATCATCCACCTTGCAGCCGCGGCAAACTAGAACGCCGAGCGTCTGAGCGGCGCCTGCATTAATCTTTGTGCCCGAGAGATCGATGGCGTAGTTGTTGATAATCCAGTGACCGCTGGCTGCGTATACAAGGCCGCCAAGCTCCTTGGAATCATCCACAGTCGCGATTATAGAAGCGTTGGTCGTTTTCAAAGCATAGGAGTTTTCACTCTTGTTAATGTTGTCATCTCCGATAGTTACGACCGCGTTGCCCCAGCTATAACCCAAGAGACCGCCCACGCCATTGAGCTTATCGCCGTTCTTTCCGACTCCCATCTTGAACGAGTTGAACGAAAGGCCCGTAATGTTAACGTCCTTTTTGGCCGAGTTGGCTATTGCCCCATCAGCCCCATAGGTGCTCTGTGCGATGCAGCCGATAAGACCGCCGACCTGGGCAATCTTGCCGCTGGTGCAATTGCCGGTCTCGATTTTTCCGCTGACCTCAAGGCCCGTAACGTTGAATGTCGAGACATAATTGCCCACATAGCCGATGGCGCCGCCAATACGGCTGTTGCCATTAAGCGTTTTAGTTGCAGTGATGCTCGCTTGAGCCTTGCTACTGTCCCTAAACGTAACCGTAGAAGCTGCCGACACGCTGCCTGCAATACCACCAATGTTCACATCGTTGGTGAACGTATCATCGCATGCGATATTCGTTTCGCACGTTGCGCCAGACAGCGTCAGACCACCCGCAATGGTGCCCGCAAGCGATCCAGCCTCGATTGCCGAGCCGTTATCGAACCTCATGGAGCCAGCGATGGTGACGTTGGAGACAGTCTCGCTGTTGGCGGCTGCGCCGTTGATTGCTGCGAACAAGCCCAGGCGGCCGTGACGGTAGATTTTTCCGTTGCCGGCACTGATGTCGTCGGCGCCCAGAGGGGCGTTCCCGCGCATGCCGTAAGGCTCACCGACAGCAAGCTTGATCGTGCCGCCGCCGTTCAACGTACCCGAGAAAACTTGCGAGTCGTTTGCGCGGTCCTGAGTGAAGCCCGTCAGGCCTGTACCCTTGAGGTCAATTGTGCCGTTCACCGTAATGGTCGAGGACTTTAAACCATTCAGATTGTTTTCGGTAACGCCTTCGACCATTGAGTAGTAGCCGTTGGTTTGCCAGGTAATCGCAAGCTTGGCGAAATCCTCAAGCGAGGCTAGAGCATAGACGCCGTTAGTCAGTTCCAACGGTGCCGGTAGAGTCAGCTCGTGTGTCGTCGGGTTCAGCGTAATAAAACTATCACCCAGGCGAATAACCTGGCCGTAGCTGTAGATGTCATCGATCTTGACCGGCTTAGAGGGACGCTTGTATTGCCATTCCGTGGTACCGCCTACGGTGGCACCTCTGTCGCTTCCGCTACCGGCAGCAAAAATCAGTGAATTGAAGTTCTCATAAATCAGCTGCGCGGTGTGATCATTTTCCACGAAGGCGGCATCCGACAGGTCGGTGATACCGCTGAACTTGACGATGCCGAGCCACGACGACCCAACGACTCCGGCAAAGCCGCCGTTTGTGCCGCCGATGGTAGCGCCGCTGGCGGTTTTGACCGTTAGGCCGCGCACTTCCAGCACGTTTTTGGTGTCCACGACGCCCACGGCGCCGCCGTATTTGCCGTTGTTGCTGGCGTAGCCCGAGGTTGCACACGTCACCGCTGCGCCACTGATGACCACGGCGGACACATTGTCGCTCCCGCCGCCTTCACCAAGGTAGCCTACCAGGCCGCCCGCATACGCGAGCTTGCCGTTAGAGCCCACGCCAAACGACACCTCAGCGCCACCCTTCACCGTGAACGCGTGCAGTGCGTCGCCGTATTTCTGGCCCCACAGCTTGCCCACCAAGCCGCCGTAGTTCCCGCGCACGCCGTTGTTGTTGCTGTTGTCCGCGCCGTTTTGCAGCGTGCTTTTATACAATCCGCCGTTTACGGTCACATCGCCGTTCGAGATGTCGAGCACGCCGAACAGGCCACCGACAGAGGGGGCGGCGGTCGTGTTGGCCACACTGAGCGCCACGCCCTCGCCAAAATCGAAGGTGCCATTCTCGATAGTGAAATCGCTGGCAAACGAGGCGTCACCGATAAGGCCGCCGGCATACGTACCGGCTGATGACGACCCAACCGAGTGCGCTGGCTTGATACTGATATCCTTGCCCGAGGCATCTTTTCCGCTGTTGTCCGTATCTACGGCAAGCGTAAGCCTGGTCGCCTTACCGATAAGGCCGCCCGCCGCATTATTACCCGCGACGCTCAGTGCCGAAACATCGACATTCGAAGCAAGGGTGACGGCAGCCCCCTCGCCTGCCTCGCCAATAAGGCCGCCGGCATTGGCACCAGCGCCCGTAGCATCGATGGTGGGGGTGCCGTTGAAGCTCTTCGGCAGGCCATTCAGCCCCGCGATCGTAAGAGATGCGCCTGCAGTAAGGGTGTTCGCGAGTAGGCCCAGATTGCCCGTGGACGATTGCATGCCAATCGCCAGGGGGCTATTCGCGCTTGTCGAATACGTGGCGTCAAGCGTGAGCTCGCCCGTAACCTCACCCACGAGCGGCGAAGTGAGCTTGACGACGCTCGTATCGCCGCTCTCGGGCTTGTCTACGGTAATGGCAGCGCTGAGCGTCTTGCCCGCGCCCGTGACCTTTGCGGCCACGATGGGCTGAGCATCGGTGCCCTTCCAGGTGAGCTTTACGGTGCCGTTGTTATCGTTGAGCTCGATGTTGTTGAAGAGCGTCTTGTTGGCGGTAAGGAACCTGCCGCCCAGGTCGAGCGTACCCTTGAAGGGGTGGGCATCGCTGCCGAACCCCTGGAACGCGAGATTGCCCAGGTCGCCCACGGCCTGCGCGCTGCACACGTCGAAGTCGACGCCGCTCAAGCCGGTCTTGGAGATGCTCGCGTTCTGGTAGATGGCGGGGTCGGTGTTGGAGATGGCGATAAGGTCGGCGTTGGATCCGAAGGTGATGGCCGTGACCTCGCCAGCGTCGTTCACGGTGACCTTGCCGTCGACCAGCGCGCCATCAAGCTCACCAGCGGTCTTGATGGCGGGGTCGGTGCTAGCCTGCGCAGCCGCATCTGTGTCCGCGTCATCCGCCTGATCTTCGTCGGCGGCGCCCTCATCGGCAGCCGCATCGTCTTGGGACGCGTCGCCCTCCGTTGGGGTATCGCTGTTAGTGGTTCCATCGGTCGTGGAGTCCTGTGATTCGCCAGCGTTGGTAGAACCGTCGCCGCCCTCGGTAGCGCCAGCGTCGGCGCCCGGAGTCGTTGCGACATCATCAGATGTAGCCTGGTCAGCATCTTGCAGCGCGGTGGCCACAGCATCCTGTACGGAGCGCGCCGTGTTGCCCGCGGCGCGCGCGGCGGAGACGGATGCCTCCATGACGGCGTCGAGCTCTTGCGCGAACACCTCCGTGGAGGGCGCAAGCGCCTGGAAAATCATGATCGCAGTCAGGCATGCGGTTGTTATGCGCTTTGCCGTTCTCATCTGGTCCTACCTCGTTCTATCTCATGCCCCGTGCGGGGTCTCAAAATCACAGATTGCGGTTGGCCTACGCAGCCCTGCACGTAACACCGATGTCATCCAAGCTGCCGGGCGCGGTATCCGTCGAACGGTAAAAGGTAATAATCTCCGACCCGGGATCCATGGTGAACGTAACCGACCTTCCATCAAAGGTCGCGTCGGAATGATTCGTCGCCAAAAATGGGTCAAGCTCAACCTTGTCGCCCCATGTAAGCTTGATTTTTGTTGGCGCGCCCGTAACGGTCGCGCGATAGTTGTAAGCGTCGAAAGCGTTGATATCCGAGTTCTTGTCGACCCACTCGCCCGAAACGCCCGAAGCCGTCACCTCTGCACGCTCGGAAGGCGCAATCTTGGCGGCGAGCCACTTAAGGTTGGTGCCGGGGCTATTGGAGCCGACCCGGGCTTTAACGGTGAAGGATGCTTTGTTGAGGTCCGCCTTGGAAAACGTAACCTTATAGGTATACATGGTTGCCTTGTTGGCAGGGAATGAAAGGTTGACCGTGCCGCCCGCCGTCAGCGTGGGCGAACCGCTTATGCTCCAAGCTTTCGTCGTACCCGTCGCCGTCACGCTCAGCGTCGCGTTAACGTCCTTGTCGTTGACCTTGTTCTTGTCGCCCAGCAGATGGTTGTAAATGCGAAAGGTAAAAGAGCATTTTTCCCCACTCGTGTCGGCGATGACGCTTCGGACGGCAATACCCTCGTCATTCAGCGTCTCATTCGTGTAGCCCGTAAGCATGTCCGAGGCAAACAGCGCCTGCGACGTGCCCGAAACAGCAACCGACTTAAGAAAGTCGCCCGCCAAAAAGGCCGTGTAGGTAAGGTAGGTACCCGTCGCAATCGCGACAGCGCACAGCAGCACCGCAACTGCCCATAGGCGCTTACGCACTTTGGAAGCAGGGGCCGCCGACCCTGCGCAGCAAGGCTCTGCCTTAGAATCATCAACCTGTGCAAAGTGCTTGCCAACAGGCCTCGCGATTTCATTTTGCTCGTTCTTGTCTTTCCGCATCTGGCACCCCTCCCTTCCTACTTATTAGTTGTCGCTCGTGACGCGAGCGATTAGATAGACCATGTCGGTTTCTTTAACGTTGGAGACTGTCTTTCCGTTTACGGTCACAACGCCTGGATTCCACGTGCACTCGATGATGAAGTTCGTGGCGGCGTTGGCTGTGTTGCCATTCCAGCCATCGAGCCCACTCCCTGCGAACTTTTGATACCGATACAGCGGACGGGCGTTTTTCTGGACTTTCGCGTACGAGCCGTACGTCGGGTCGTTTGCCTCAAGCTCTTTAGCCAACGCAATTGTCCCGTCCGCGGAGTTGATAAAATGGAACTCAATCGGGGCGCCCTTCTTGCTCCACGAATACGGCTGATTGAGCCCGTCGAGGCCGACCACAGTGCCGCTCGTATTACTCGGATCGTTGACCGTTACTCGGTAGACGTTGATCGTCAGCCCCGTGATATTCGTTGTGTTGGCAACCTGCAGCTCAAACGCTTGACCGCCGGCAGCGGGATCGCCATTGTCGCTCTGCACACAAAACGCGCGACGAACGGTCACGGTACCGTTGGAGTTTTTCACATCACCGCGCGACTCGTCATACGAAATCTCGATGGGCTCGATGCTCGTCTGGTTGGGACCCATGATCTTGAGCTGCGCTGGCGTTTGGATCTTGCCCACCGTGGACAGACTTTTACTGCCCACAAACCACGAGAGCGACAAGCCGATGATTAGAACGATTGCCGCCAGCAGTATCAGGACCGCAAGGGCTTGTGCGCGGTGGTTTTCTATCCAATTGCGGGCATCGCCGAGGCGCGTTTGCATGGTGCTCATGAGCTCACGCCCTCCTGAGCGCTAATTCTAAGTTGGATGTATTCGGCCTTATTGCCGATCTGCTCGTCGGCATTGTTGTACAGCGCCGAGCAGATGGCGGTGTCGCTGAAGGACATGTCAGCCGAAACCGCAGGAGCGTTGGCGGCTTCCACACTACTTACCGTGCCGTAAAAGTAGTTCGCTTTATGCGCGTTCATATCCGCCTGCAGAGCGCCGTAGTCAGACTTTGCGTCGCCCGCCGCCGCAAACAGATTCTTGTAGTAATTCGTGTTGCCGGTAAGGACAAAGTTCTGGAAGTACTCCGGCCATACCCAGTACAGGGTGACGGGGACGGACTTCTTTGTGGGGTTGGTCGTTTTGCCGTCTTCGCAAAATTTGCTCTTTGGAATCGTGATTTGGTTGTTTATTACACGATCCGAGTAATACCCGTTGTCGCATTTCGTAAAGAACAGTAAATGGCCCTTAACCAAGCCAAGGAGCGTTTGCGCATCAGACGTCAGCGTTTTTCCGTCCTCAACAACGACATTGCCCGTGACTTTAAGCACGCGTGACAAGTTGATCGTGACCCCGTTCAGGTCATCCACCAGCGGCTTCACCGTAAACGTAATCTTGCCTCGGGCACCCGGATACAGAGAGCCGGCGGACTCGTTGTTGAGGTTGGAGCCGAGCGTCACCGTCATGGCGTCCGTCGTATCGAGCCTCGTGATGTTTTGCTTTTCGGCGTCCGTGCGCTCGTAATATCCCGTGTGGGCGTCGGGCTCGCCTTCGCCGGTGGCGGTAAGGCTATACCGCCCCGCCTTCGCCCCGATCGTGCTCCCCGTGGCGCTCACTCGGTTATTCGCAGCAAACCAGGCCAGGCATGCAAAGATGGCAACGATGGCAGCCAGCACAAACAGACCGCTCACCAGGAAATCCTTCCAGAAATCCTTGAGGGTCCGCACGTGCTCGTCGGCAGCTTGGCGGTACTCGGCCGCCGTCATGTGCTGCTGGAGCTCGCTATGTCGGTCCATGCCACTCATCGCTTACGTTTGCCCTGCTTGCGGGCTTGCCATCCTTTTCCGCTCGGTCGCGTTTATCCGTTGTTCGCAGGTAGAGAATTCAGGCAGAATACAACACCGTACGATAAGGTAAAAGAATAGCATTGACCTGCGGTTCGCTCCACAACGCAAGCCTTAATGATGTCTTAAAAGTCAAACCCTTGGTGCAAGCGGTCAGGTTACTTCGCGCCAACATGGTGCAAACAAACCTGACCCCCTTGCACCAATCCGCAGCACCGGGCAGCGGACACACGGCGTGCCGCCCCTTAACACCCCAACGCGCGCACGGGTATCACGTAGATACCGTCCTCGACCTCGCGGGCGTACTCACCCACCCCCACAATCACGGCCATAAACTCCGGTTCGCGTGTGCGTGAACGAGGATTTCCACAGACCTTCTTGCGAACGCGCCTGAGGCTCTCAACGCCGGCGCTCACTTTATCTTCACTTACCTTAATCTCAAAGGCGACCCACCGTCCGTCGGCTAGCTGCACGATAGCATCGCACTCAAGGCCCGAATCGTCGCGATAATAGCGCACGGGCGTGCTATCCAGCAGGTCGAGCGAACGTGCGTAGACCGAAAGGTCGCGTATGACCAAATTCTCAAACACCAGACCAAATGTCTGCCAGTCGGCAAGCAGCGCCTGCGAGGACATACCTAGCAAGGCGCAAGCAAGGCTCGGATCTGCCAGATAGCGCTTGGGCTTGACGGTAAAGCGCCGTTTGTCGCGCGCGGCGGGAACCCAACCGGGGACCTCCTCGAGAATGAACATGCCTTTGAGGGCATCCAGGTACCTGCGCACCTTGGTCTCATCGGCAAACGCTGCGGGTTCCTCCTCGGCACCGAACATATCCATAAGAATCGTTTTATACGTGGTTGCCTGTCCCAGATTGCGCGCGATCGATGCGGAGACTCGACGAGCAATATCGGGGTCGAGACCGACCGCCGGGAAGCTGCTCGAAAACGTGGTGTTGAGATATTCGCGGGCGATGAGCTGGGCGTCAGCCGAAACCATATCGATCGCCTCGGGCCAGCCGCCGCGGCAAGCGGCTTCGACAAGCCCCGGCGTATCGCCATTGCACCGGCAGGGCTCAAAACGATGCTCAAACAAGCCCGCCAGGCTCACCTTGCCGTTGGACTCACCTGTCTCGGCAAGCGTCATGGGGTGCATGCGGACGCGGCCGATGCGGCCGGCTCCACTATGCGCGGGCGCCTCCGCCTTTGAGCCAAACGCAGGCGTGGCGGAACCCGTGAGGATATAGGCGCCGCGCGTACCCCGGGTGCGGTCAACCTCGTGTCTAACGTAGTCCCAAATCTGGGGAACGCGCTGCCACTCATCGATAATATGCGGACGGTCTCCCAGCAACATCATCGCCGGGTCGGCACGCGCGAGGTCGAGATTCTCGTCGACATACGAGGCGGACGCCCCGTGCTCGAGCGCGGCCCACGTCTTGCCACACCACTTGGTGCCCGCAATCTCGACCGCGCCAAAGACACGAAGGTAGCGCTCGATTTGCGCATCCACGATACGTGGGATGTATCCGTCCCGATGTAGCCTCTCGCCTGCCATGAGCCACCCCCGCAGATTTCCAGTTCCTGATTTCTGATTCTTCTATTCCACTGTAGCAAATTCGGATTTTCGGGTGGTTGAGATTCGGATTTTCGTGTTCATATAATTCGGATTTTCTGGTGCATGAGATTCGGATTTTCTGAACCCGCTGGTCAGGGGCATCTCTTATTGGCAAAAAGACGGGGAGCACCGATACGGCACTCCCCGTCCACTCAATACGCGATGGCTTTCTCGGCTACAGCTCGTTGGCCGCGTGATACGCCGTGCGAATGGCGCTCGCGATGTCGGCGGTGCGCTCGCCCGAGCAGTCGCCCACGCAGGTCACGGGCACCGTCACGCCGTCCAGGTCAAACGCGTTGGCCTTGGAGCCCACGGCCATCACCACGTAATCGCAGGCGATCTTCACCGGCTCCTCGGCGCCGTCCTCGGTGGTGCGAACGGCCTCCACGCCCTCGTCGGTAATGGCGGTCAGGCGGGTCTTAACATGCTGCTCCACGTTATGCTCGGCAAAGTCGCTCATAATCAGCGGCAGAATGGTCTCGGACTCGCCCGCGGCGATCTTATCGAGCATCTCCACGATCGCCACCTCGCAGCCGTGCTGCAGCAGGTACTCGGCAGTCTCGGTGCCCACCAGGCCGCCGCCAATGACGGCGACGCGGCCACTGAGCTCCACCTTGCCGGCCAGCACGTCCCAGCTCGAGACAACCTTCTCCGAATCGGCACCCGGAACGGGGATGACCACGTCGTGCGCGCCCACGGCCACAATCGCGGCGTCGGCGGCGTTGAGGTCCTCAGCGGTAGCGGCATGGTTGAGCTCAACCTTCACGCCCAGGCCGGGCAGAATCTTCTCGTAGTACTCGACCGAGCGCATGATCTCGTCCTTGCGCGGAGGCGCGGCCGCCAGCACAATCTGGCCGCCCAGATGATCGCTCGCCTCGTAGACGGTCACGTCGTAGCCGCGCTTGGCCGCCACGCGCGCGGCCTCCAGACCGGCGATGCCACCGCCCACCACGGCGATCTTCTTGTCGCCCTCGCCAGGCTTAATGGCGATGGTCGCCTCGTCGCCGTTCTCGGCGTTGAGCACGCACGAGATGTACTTGCGGTTTTGAATCGCGTCGACACAGCCCTTATTGCAGTTGAGGCACTCGCGAATGGGCTCGCCCGTGGCGGCCTTCAGCGCAATGTCGGGGTCGCACATGAGCGAGCGGCCATAGGCGATGATGTCGGCCGCGCCGTCTTCCAGAATCTTCTCGCCGGCCTCGACCGAGACAACACGACCGACGGTTGCCACCGGCACGGAGACCAGGGCCTTGACGCGCTCGGCCACGGGCAGCGTCCAGTTGTAGGGCATGGCGCCCATGGGCGGAATGGTGTCGCCCATGTTGCCGGTGTGGTTGGCCTGCGCGACCTGGATCATGTCGATGCCCGCACCCTCGAGCATCTTGGCAAATTCGCAGGCCTCGTCGGGCTGCAGGCCGCCCTTGCCGCGCGGCGTGCCGTCGGGGTTCTCCATGATCACGGGGAGCTTGTACTCCACCATCAGCTCCGGCGCGGCCTCCTTAATGGCAGCGACGACCTCCAGCGCATAGCGAACGCGGTTCTCGAACGAGCCACCGTACTCGTCGGTGCGCTTGTTGAGGATGGCCGAGCACAGCGAACCCACCAGGCGGTCGCCGTGGACCTCGATGGCGTCGATTCCGGCCTGCTGCGCGCGGGCGGCCGAGGCGGCGATGGCCTCCTTGATCTGGGTGAGCTGCTCTACGCTCGCCTCGTTCACAAAGTGCTGCATGTCGTGGTGCAGCTTGGCGTATGCCTGCTTGCGGATCTCGTTGGACTCGGCCATCTTGGCGGCAAAGGTCTCCTCGTCGCCGGCGGCCTTGGCTTCCTGCGCGGCCTTGGCGGCGGCCATGGATCCCATGACCATGCGGCCGACGCCGGGCACGTCGTACTCGGGGTGGAACAGCTGCAGCGCGACCTTGGCACCGTGCTTGTGGACGGCGTCGGCCAGCGCCTTAAACGTGGGGATCTGGGCGTCAGTCGCCAGCTTGGGCGTGGGGCTCGCGGTCATAACGGGGGCGACGTCGCCGATGACGATGTAGCTCACGCCGCCACGGGCCAGGCGCTCGTAAAAAGCCAGGCTGCGCTCGCCAATGGAGCCGTCGCGCTCCTCGTAGCCGGTGGTCAGCGGCGGGAACATAATGCGGTTCTTGAGCTCAAGGGGACCAACCGTAATGGGCTGGAGCAGTTTGGATGCAGGTGCGGTCATGGACATTCCTCTCTTGTAGGCGCGGCGGCGATGGTGCCGCGTAGTTGTCTAGAGGATATGGCATGGGAATACAACAGCGCAACGAAAATCGGCGAATATCAGGTGGCGGCAGGTGGATGGGGCGGGACGGCCCGTCGGTTTGTCTCAATCTGTAACAGTTACTCGGCAAAAACCGGGTCTTACTGTTACAGATCAAGACAAACGGGAGCGGTCCGTCGGAAAATCTCGATCTGTAACACTTACAGACCAAAAACGACCCTAGATGTTACAAATCGAGACGAACAAATTCGGTCCGACCAAACATCTCAATCTGTAACATCTAGGCCCACTTTTGGCCCCTACCCGTTACAGATCGGGACAACGGGAACCGTCCCAACAAAATGTCTCGATCTGTAACATCCATCGGCCAAAAACGACCCCAGGTGTTACAGATCAAGACAAACCAAACCCGCCTGCTAGAAAATCTCAATCTGTAACAACAACTCGGCAAAATCCGTCCCTCGTGTTACAGATTTAGACAAACAAGGATCGTCCTGCCGAAACATCTCGATCTGTAACACCTAGCCGCCCAAATCGGGTCCAGATGTTACAGATCGAGATTTTGTTTGAGAGGCTGAGAATTGAACCGAAAATACGATTCCGGGATAACAAAAAAGCTCGCCGGCTAGGCCGACGAGCTGCAAGTTCTTGGTCGCGGGGGCAGGATTTGAACCTACGACCTCCGGGTTATGAGCCCGGCGAGCTACCAGACTGCTCCACCCCGCAATGTCTGGGCGCCTCATGTGCGCAAGAAAGAATATTACGCGGGAGTTCGGTAAACGGCAAGGAAAATCTCGTAGAGCATAATTCCTTCATATCTTGAACACCCCCGGCGCGAAGAGTCCAGGGCCCACAACGTTCCTAGGCCATCTCGTCAAACGACACCTCGTCGTCGGCCAAAACGGCAGCGTTGCAGCCTTCGGGCCCATCGGCTACGCAGTCCTCAAACACGCGATACCTCTCGGCGCGCTCGCGGGCAGCAGCAGCCGCCAGCTCAAACGCGCGGTCGAGCGACACGCCGCACATGAGCTGATACTCAAGCTCTACAGTGAAGTCGCCGCCCACGTCATTCGCCACATCGCCGGCGCGCATGCGCAGCTCGTCGTTCCACGGCAGCAAGACCTTTCGATCGTCATCCTCGTCCGCAAAGGATGCGCCCGCCGCAGCAAGACGCTCAGCCGTCACGTCTTTCGCCGTGGCGCAAATAAAATCTGTCACCGAAGGCTTCTCGCTGTTGATCATCGCCACCACCGTCTTATCGCCGTCCACGCGGGTCGCGGGAAACTCGTTCAGATATTTAGCTGCAGCGACATTCATCAACGGCAAATCGTCCACATCGATATTCCGATTCGTGAGCAGGCCAATGAGCTCGCGGTCATACGCCTTCGGCGCACCGTAAGAGCCGGGCGCCCACTCGGCAAACTGCCCAAGCATGCCACCTGTGGCTACAAGCACGCTTTCGGCGCTCGTGCGATAGCCAAACTCCCAGTGATAGGAATCGTGCAGCGGGAACGGCCGGCTCGACAGCGGCCCGCAATGCATATGCGTCAGGGCAAACGGATCACCCAAGAAGTCCACGGCAATCGCACCGGAATCACCGGCATTGCCATACCAAACGCGCACGCCATCCCATACTACCAGGCATAGCGTGCAGGCAAACGAAGTGATATCGGCAGCGGGCTGATCGACGGCCACGTCTGCGACCGCACGAAGCGCACGCTCAAACACGCCCTTAAGGGCAGAGGCATCACCCGGCACGAGCTCGCCCCGACGATACGCTTCGGTCGCCGCATCGACGGCAGCTTCGCTGGCAAGGTGGGCACCTTCGTCGCTCAAAATCATGGATGGCATACCGCCCGCGACGGCGGCGACGATCGCCTGGCGAGGCGCCGCGTCGATCACCGAGCCTCCGCCGTCCGGACCACCATCCCCCGCCGCGCCGAACGCGCGGGGCGGCTCGACCACCTGCACGCAGCAATGCTCCCGATTTCCGCACCCCTGCAACTCATGCCTGGCACCTGCTACGCTCGCCTCGTAGTGAATCAACATCTCTGCTCCTTATCGTCCACACCGGCTGGGCGCGGCGGGCTCTGGTCCGTCCGGCACCGCGTCCAGGGCTGCTTCCGCGGGCTTGGACCGCCCGCTTTGTCGCCGACAGTCTGGCAGCAAAACGGGCGTTTCGGTCGCACGCGGTTCAGCTGAACACGGGGCCGAAACGCCCACGCAAACGAATCGCGGTACAGCAGCGCCGACGGCGCGTATACAATGGTGCGCGTCCTTTTATGCCAACACTGGGAGTAGACATGCTGCTCGCTATCGATATGGGAAACACGCAGACGGCCATGGGCCTGTTTGACGGAGACGAGCTGGTGCAGTCGTGGCGCATGCCCACCGACCGCTCCTATACCGCCGACGAGATCCATGTGCGCCTGATGGGTTTCTTTAAGATGTACGGCCTTTCGCTCGACGCGGTCGACGCGATCGCCTTTGCGGGCGTGGTGCCGCAGCTCTCGCGCGAATGGCACGCCGTGGCCGACCGCATTGCCGCGGACGCCATCGTCATTGGGCCGCAGACGGCCGCGGTGACCAAGCTGCGCGCGGCGCGTCCCCAAGCCGTAGGCGCCGATCGCGTCGCCAACGCCGTTGCGGCCGAAACTTTCTACGGCGCGCCGGCAATCGTGGTGGACTTTGGCACCGCGACCAATATCGACGTCATCGACGAGGACGGTTATTACATTGGTGGAGCGATTGCGCCGGGCATCCGCATCTCCATGGACGCGCTCGCCGCCCGAGCCGCCAAGCTCGCCAGCGTTCCGCTCGAGGCGCCCGAGCACGCCATCGGCCGCGATACCGAGGAGTGCATCAAGGTCGGCGCCGTAACGGGCGCCGCCGCCATGGCCGAGGGCCTGGTCGCGCGCATGAAGCGCGAGCTGGGCCGCGAGGATGCCACCGTTATCGCCACGGGCGGTCTCGCCGGCATCGTTGCCGATTCGACCGATGCCTTCGACGTGGTCGACGGGCAGCTCACCATCAAGGGCATCTGCGAAATCTACCGCCGCATGCAGGAGCTGGGGTAAGACAGGGGCATAAGTCGAGCACGTCCAATGCCCCAGCCCCCGCAAACGTTCGCCAAGCCTATTCCTCAAAACTGAAAAATTTTCAGTTTTGAGGAATAGGATCGACGCGGCTATTCTCTCGGGTCACGCAAAAGCCCTCCCCGGTGCAGGCCGAAGAGGGCTTCGTTGTCATCGTTATCTTTGAGCGCTGGCGCCCCGCGCTACAGCCCGCGAATGCGTACGGCCTCGGGCGGAAACTCCTGCTCGCCGGCATCGGTCTTGATGGTCGCACGACCCCAGATGTCCAGGCCCGCAAATACACCAACCGCAAGCGGCAAGCCGTTGGGCGACACCGCCGCAACTTGGCGACCCAGCAGCGGCACCATGTCGAAGTACTCGCCCAACACGGGGGCCAGCGGACCGGCAGCGCCCTGCGGCGTGTTGGCAACAGCCGCCCAGGCGTCCACACGGGTCAGCACGGCGGCAGCCAACTCCTCGACCAGCGCTTCGTCGGCCGCATCCACACCGAGCTCGCTCAGCGCCGAACGTTCAATATCCACCGTCACGGCACCGAACATGCCCGCAGCACCGGCGCCGCCGTTGACGGCGACGCGCCCGAACGACGTCTCGAACGCGGGCGCGCCGCACACGATATTGCTCGGCCACTCAATGCCCACCTTGCCGGCAAGGTCCAGGCCCGGCGTCGACGCTGTGCCCACGAGCGCGTCCATCATGCCCATCGCCGCCACAAACGGCAGGCCGTGGAAGGCATGCATGTTCACGTCCGGGCGCACGACCAGCGAAAACGTCAACGACGTCTCGCCCGCGCTCCAAGCGCACCAGCCCGCGGACGCACCCTCGCGGCCCGCGTCGCGCGCGGCGTCAAACTCGGTGCCAACGGCCACAGCATTCATCTCAATCATCTACATACGCCCCAATTCGCCCACGATATGGCCTACGCGGTCCTCGGGCTCCTTGACCTCGACGCCGTTGTAGCGGAAGAACCGCGCCGGGTCGTGCATCAGATCCTCGAGCGGCACCAGTACAAAGTCGCGCTCGCCAATGAGCGGATGCGGCAGGCGCAGCTTTTTGCCGCCATGGATCTCGCCGTCCATCCACAGCAGGTCCAGGTCGATGGTGCGCGGACCGTTGACCTTGGCCTTCTTGGAGCGGTCGCGCCCCAGCTCAGCCTCGATCTTCATAAGCTCGTCGAGCAGCACCAGCGGCGCCAGCTCGGTCTTGATCTCGATGACGGCGTTGGCAAACGCATCTTGGCGCGTCTCGTAGGCCGGCTCGCTCTCGTAGATGCGCGAGCAGTTGGACACGCAGGTGAGCGGAATCTCGGCGATCATGTCGCGTGCGGCGCGGATGTTGTCGCAACGATGCCCCAGGTTGGAGCCCACGGCCACAAACGCACGGCGCGGTTGCGGCTTGGCGACAGCCCAGTAACCGTTCAGGAACTGCGCAAAGCCGGTAACGTCGTGCACGCGCACGATGTTGGCACCGGCCTGGATAGCGCCCAGGCACACGCCAAACGTGGCGGCGTCGCGCGCGGCCGCCTCGGTCACGCCCGAGACGGCGCCCACAAAACGCTTGCGCGACACGGCGCACATGAGCGGATAGCCCAGCGACGCCATCTTGGCGGTCTCACGCTGGATGACGATATCCTCGTTGGCCGTCTTGCCAAAGCCAGGGCCGGGATCGATGCAGATGCGGTCACGCGACACGCCGGCATGGATGAGCGTGCGGGCCTGGTCGGACAGAAAGCCCATGACGCGGCGCATGATGGGCGCCGAATCGGGCAGGGTAAAGCGGCGGAGCTGAGAGGTGGGCACGTAGGCCTCCTCGCGGCGGGCGCTGCGGCGCATCATGGCGGCCAGGTGGTCATTGGGCTCCGACGCGGGCTCAGGGGTCGTGGCGGCCTCGGCGACAGGGGCGACCTGCTCGGCGGCCGATGCCTCCTGCTTCTGCTCGTCCGTGGGCTCGGGCGCGGGTTCCGGATCGCCGAACGGCAGCGAGGGCTGCACCACGCCTCCCGGCAGCTTAGCCTCCGTCTTGGGCTCGCCTAGCAGCTTGCCGCGGCGGCGGCGCGCTGGCTTCTCGGCCTCGCGCGCAGCCTCGGCGGCCGCTTCGCGTGCCTTCTCGGCAACAAACGCCGCAGCCGAGGTATCGAGCTGCACCGTCGCGTGCGTGCGGGCGGGTGCGGCGACCTCACCGGCGTGCATTACGATGACGCCGCAGGTGCTCGTCTTAACAAACTCAACCATCTTGGGGTCGGTGAAGCCCGTCACGTCGTTGACGATCGAGGCGCCGCAGCGCACGGCCGCCTTGGCAACCGCCACGTGGCGCGTGTCGATCGAGACGATGGCGCCCTCTTTGGCCAGCGCGCGCACCACGGGCAGCACGCGGCGAGCCTCCTCGTCGGGGTTGACCGGGGTAAATCCGGGGCGCGTGGACTCGCCGCCCACGTCGATGATGTCGGCGCCAGCGTCGAGCATCGCCAGGCCGTACTCGATAGCGGCATCCGGGTCGAAGTGCTCCCCGCCGTCGCTAAACGAATCGGGCGTCACGTTGAGGACGCCCATGATGCGCGGGCGGTCAAAGCTGAGCTCGTACTTTCCGCACCGCCATGTCTTACTATCGTTCGCCATGAACATCCTCCTAAAATGCCCGCGCCGCCGCGCTCGGGCGCAGGCGGCGGGGTCGCTTTGCAATCAGTCTTTCTATTGTATCCGCGCACACGGGCTAGAACGCAAACGCGGCCGCGATGTCGCAAGAAATCAGCAGGTCGGCATTTGCATCCTGATCGGTGGGAGCAAGATTGCAAATGGCCAGCGTATCGCCGGTAAAGTAGCGCGTAAGGCCCGCCGCCGGATACACCACGAGCGAGGTCCCGCCCACGATGAGGGCATCGGCCTCGGCGATGGCGGCAACGGCGCCGGTCAGCACACGCTCATCGAGCGGCTCCTCGTAGAGCACCACATCGGGCTTGATGCGCCCGCCGCACGCAGGACACACGGGCACACCCGCGGCGTCCTCGTGCTCGCGCGAGCAAATCCACTCGGCGCTATAGACCGCGCCGCACGACTGGCAAATGTTTCGATGGACCGATCCGTGCAGCTCAAACACACGCTGCGAGCCGGCCATCTGATGCAGACCGTCGATATTTTGCGTCACCACGGCATTTAGCTTTCCGGCGCGCTCCAGCTCGGCCAGCTTGGTGTGGCAGCGGTTGGGCTTGGCGCCAAGCGCGATCATCTTGGTGCGGTAGAAGTCGAAGAACTCGGCCGGATGCGCCTCATAAAAGCTATGCGAGAGCATGGTCTCGGGCGGATAGGCAAACTGCTGGTGATACAGGCCGTCCACGCTGCGGAAATCGGGGATGCCACTCGCCGTGGAAACGCCCGCGCCGCCAAAGAAGACCACGCGCTTGTGGGTGCCGAACAGCTCCGCCAGCGCGGCGGAGGCCTGCTTGGGATCCGTTATTGCCTGCGTCATATGAGTCCTCCGTCCTTGTTGGTCGGATGGCGGCGGGCGCTTGCCCGGCGCGCAGCCTTTGGGTCGACACGCGCGGAGCCCACCACCGCCCCTGTTGCGCTAATCTTAAGCCTGCCAACCCCGTCGAAAGGACACCATGCCTCAGACTTACACTTTCGCCTCGTGGAACGTCAACGGCCTGCGCGCCGTGCTCAAAAAGGACCCGAGCTTTATCCAAATCGCGCAAGAACTCGATGTCGATATCTTGGCGCTGCAGGAGACCAAGCTGCAGGAGGGCCAGGTCGATATTGACCTGGCCGGCTATCACCAAACCTGGAGCTATGCCGAGCGTAAAGGCTATTCGGGCACTGCGGTCTTTAGCCGCCAGGAACCGCTGCGCGTGTTGCGCGCCGACGCGCTGCTGCCTTACGCCGGCGAGGGCGAGACGGCCGAGCTCGTCGCCCAAGCCGCAACCGAGGGCCGCGTCTGTGCGCTCGAGTTCGACAAGTTTTGGTTCGTGGATGTCTACACGCCCAACGCCCAAAATGAGCTCGCGCGCATCGATGTGCGTATGGCCTGGGACGATGCCTACCGCGGCTTTTTGAACGCGCTCGAGCGCGAGACCGGCAAACCCGTCGTAACCTGCGGCGACTTTAACGTGGCGCACGAGGAGATCGACCTTAAGAACCCCAAGTCCAACCGCGGCAACGCCGGCTTTTCGGACGAGGAGCGCGGCAAGTTTACCGAGCTGCTCAACGCCGGGTTTACCGATACCTGGCGCGCGGCAAACCCCGACGTCGAGGGCGTCTACAGCTGGTGGAGCTACCGCTTTAATGCTCGCAAGAGCAACGCCGGCTGGCGCATCGATTATTTCCTGGTAAGTGATTCAATCGCCGCCGACGTTCGCGACACCGGTATCCGTGGCGACATCTTTGGCAGCGACCACTGTCCCGTCACCCTCACCCTAGAGTTCTAGCCCCAACTGACCCCCTGGGGACGGAGGAAAAGGGATCATCTGACCTCGTCCCCCTATAAGTTGCGGTGGAATAGTTCCTGTTTGGGCAGCAAATAGCCAAAAACGAGAACTATTCCACCGCAAGTTCGTAAGGGAACGCAACCAGCCCTACAGTCCGTACTTCACGACGACGCGGTTGATCCGTCGACACCAGGCCCTGTACAAGGCGGCTAAGAACACGCAGGTCGCGAGGCCGTGTGTGATATCGAACGGCACTGCCGTGGCAAGACGCGCCACGGCGCCCGCCCACGTGAGCGGCTGCACAAAACCGATGATGTCGTAGGCGTTGATTACCACACCGTAGAGCAGGCCCGATGCAAAGCCGTACGCCATCAGCGCCGGCATGCGCACGGTTCCATCCGCACGGTCGAACGCGCCCGCATGCGCCAGCGCGCCGCCAACATAGCCAACCAGGCCCCAGGCATACATCTGCCATGGCGTCCACATGCCCTGTCCAAAAAAGAAGTTGCTGGTCAGCGCCGCCAGCGCACCAACCATAAAGCCGTTACGACGACCGAGCGTCGCCCCGGCGATAATGGCGATGGCGCTCACGGGTTTAAAGTCGGGAATGGGGCCAAACAAGATGCGCCCCGCCGCGGCCAACGCCGCCAACACCAGCGTTGGCATAATCTGTCGCAGGCCCGGGCGCGACGCCTCGTAGCCCGCAAAGAACAGCGCGAGCACCAGCGCCACCACGACAAGCATGGCAAGCGCCGCCTGCTCAACGCCCGCCAGCAACGCCGCGGCCATTACCGCCGGCACCGCCAGCAGCAGTGGGATCTCCAGTTTTGCTAGTAGGCGCGAGACGCGATAATCCGTCATCCCATCACGCCCTGTAGAACACGTTGTCGGCAAAAAAGTCGGTCGGCGGCTCCATGCAGGCAATCTCACCGTCGAACATCATGGGAATGTCATCGGCAACCTGCTCGGCAAAATCCAGATCGTGCGTGGCCATGATGACGGTGCCGCCAGCCTCTGCATGGTCACGCAGGGCGCGAGCGATGATGCGGCGACTGGCCAGGTCCAAACCCTTGGTGGGCTCATCGAGCAATAGCAGCTCGGGGCCAATCAGAAGCAGCTTTGCCAATGCAAGCAGTTGACGCTGTCCGCCCGAAAGATCGTACGGGTGGCGCCCATCCAGGCCCGACAGCCCCAGGCTCGCCGCGCGCTCCCGCGCCACAGCCTCGTCATATCCGCAGGTCGAAGCCCATTCCATCAGCTCGCCGCGCACCGTCTCGGCAACCAGCAACGCCTTGGGATTCTGAGGCAGCAGCGCTGCCGAGGCCGCCCCGCGCTCCATATGCCCACGCTGCAACTTGACCGTCTTGGCCAGCACCGAAAGCATTGTCGACTTCCCGCAGCCGTTACCACCCACAACCGCATGCACCGCGCCAGTCGAGAACGCCGCATCGAGCCCGCGCAGCACCCAGCCGGACGCCCGATCGTAGCGAAACCAGCTCCCTGCCAGGGTGGTGGCCGACCCGGCGTGCATTTTTGGGAGTATTCGGCATCCACCGGCACGCGATGACGCCCCCGAGTCGTCTTGCGGCAGTATTTGCGCCTCAAATTCTCCCGATTTGTCCGATTTCAGCCCTTTTTCTGCACCCGGAGCGCCCGTGCGCGGGTCCAAAGAGCCCAGCTGGCCGCTGGCGCTGCTGAAAACTCCGTTTTTTGCACGCCGCGAGGCGCCGCGCCCTGGCGCCTCGCCAGAAAACAGCTCTTCACGGTGCCCCAGGGAGGCAATGTCAGCCACCTCGCATACGCGCCCGCCCTCAATCCGATACGCACACGTCGCGTATTCGAGCATCGGGCGCGGCTGGTGCGTCGCCACAACAACCGTGCAGCCCAACTCACGATTCACGCGAAACAGCGCATGCAGAAAACTCTTCTCGGCAACGGGATCCAGTTGGGACGTAGGCTCGTCGAGCAGTAGTACGCGCGGGCGCAACGCCAGCACGGCCGCCAGCGACAGCAGCTGCTTGCGTCCGCCCGAAAGCGTATCGGTATCGCGGTGGAGCCAATCCTCCAACCCAAAGAAATAGCTGGTCTCGGCCACGCGACGGCGCATCTCGTCGCGCGACATACCTAAGTTTTCCAGGCCAAACGCCATCTCGTGCCACACGGTTTCGCACACGATCTGGTTCTCGGGGTCCTGAAACACATAGCCCACGCGCTCCGCAGACGCCCGAACATCCATGTCGGCAACGTTCTCGCCCAGCACGCGCAGCTCACCAGCGCATTCGCCCGTCGGCGAAATCTCGGGTTTGAGCAGCGAGAGCAGCGTTGACTTACCCGACCCAGTACCACCTACCAGCAGCGCAAACGCACCTTGGGGAACAGACCAGTCGAGCCCGTCGAGCACCGGCGCCTCGGCCCCGGGGTAGGCAAAGCGCAGGTCCCGCACTTCAATCGCCGGCGCATCCGAGCCGCACGCCGCGCCCGCCATCATGCTTCCGTCCAACCGAGTCATCAGCCAAACCTCTTCTCGTCAATCGCGCGCAGCACGCAGGGCAGCGCCATCCAGGCCGCGTATACAACATAGCCTGGCCACGGCGCCGGCACCGATAGTTGCGGGTAAAACGAATACTGCGCCGTCGCGGCCCACGCCACTGCCGCCGTGGCCACACCAAACAGCGCAAGCCCAACCAGCGCGGCAACATCGCCGCGCCCCAGCCGATACCGCGCGTACGTCGTGCGGCGCGTCGCGGCACCCCACCCACGGGAGCGCATGGCGTCCGCGCGCTCCAGCGAATCCTCCATGCCCCAGCCCATCAACACGCTCGATGCCCGTAGGCGCGAACGCACGGGGTCGGCCGACGCATGCCCCGGCACATCAATCGCATCCTGCACCGCCAGTACCGTACGACCGCGGCGCAAAAACTGCGGGATAAGCCGCATGCACATCGAGATCATGAGCGCGATCACCGGCGCAGCGTTGCCCAAAAGCGCAAGCACCTTGTCGTATTCGAGCATCGACGCCGCGGCCTCAAACCACAGCACGCTCGCCACAAACAGCCCACCCATACACAGGCCGTACATCATGCTCTCCAAATACACCGCGCGCATGCCAATACGGAACAGCTCCGTCGAGCCCGAGGCGCTAAACAGAGGATTGAGCACCGCGATGATCAAAATCACCGGCAGCTGCCAGCGAAGCGCCCCCAACGTACGCGCGGCGCCGCGCGTCGCAAACCCGTACGCCAACCCGCCCGCAAGCGACAGCGCAATCAGCACCGGCTGCATCGAGAACATGGTGAGTCCCAGCGTCAACACAATATAGAGCGCCGGCACCGCCGGATGCGACATCGAAAATGCCGCGACGGGTTCGTTGCCCGATTCCTCTCGCATGATATCCACGGGCACCTCCCATCCCCTCGCGCAAAACGCCAACGCCGCAGCGCCGCCGCCATGCACAACCAGCGCAAACACCACGCCGGCGGCAGCGACACCGGCCGTCACGCGTCAATCGTTACGCGCTCATCATATGCCTGCGGTATCATATTGTGCCGTGTATCGTTTCCAAACACACGTCTCTATAACGTAACAGGAGATCACATGGACGCAACCGCAATTATCCTCGCCGCCGGCGAGGGCACCCGCATGAAGTCGAACCACTGCAAGGTTTCGCACAAGATCCTGGGCAAGCCCATGGTCCAGTGGATCGTCGACGCCACCATCAAGGCCGGCTGCAGCCGCGTCGTGGTCGTCATCGGCAGCCACGCCGACGAGATGCGCGCCCTTATCAACGGCGCCTACGCCAACAGCGCCACCAAGGTCGAGTGCGTCGAGCAGACCGAGCGCCTGGGCACCGGCCACGCCGTCAAGGTCGCGCTCGAGGCCTGCGGCATCACGCAAGGCCCCGTCGTCGTGCTCAACGGCGACCTGCCGCTCATTACCGCCGACACCGTCGCCAAGTTCGCGCAGACCGTCGCCACCGGCGAGCTCGCCTGCACCGTCATGACCATGACCCCGCTCGACCCCTTCGGCTACGGCCGCATCAAGCTGGGTGCCGATGGCCAAATTGAGCGCATCATCGAGCAGAAGGACTGCACACCCGAGCAGGCCGCCACGCTGCTGGAGTGCAACGCCGGCTGCTACGCCTTCGACGGCGCGCAGCTCGCCGCCCACATTGACGAGATCGGCAACGACAACGCGCAGTCCGAGTGCTATCTGCCCGACATGCTCGAGATCCTCAAGGGCCACGGCCAGGCAGTCTCCATCTTCCACTGCGACGACTACCGCGACGGCCTGGGCGTCAACAGCCGCATCCAGCTCGCGCAGCTCACCGCCATCGCGCGCGACCGCATCAACGAGCACTGGATGGCCGAGGGCGTTACCTTCATCGATCCCACGCAGGCCTGGATCGGCCCCGATGCCGTTATCGGCCGCGATACCGTCGTGTGGCCGCAGACGCACCTGATCGGCCACGTCACCGTGGGCGAGGAGTGCCAGCTCGGCCCCAACAGCCGCCTCACCGACACCACCGTCGGCAGTGGCTGCACCATCGATGAGACCATCGCCATCGAAGCTGTCATCGAGAACGGCGTCGACTGCGGCCCGCGCGCCTACCTGCGCCCGGGTACCCACATGCTCGACGGTTCCAAGGCCGGCACGCACGTGGAGATCAAGAAGTCCACGATCGGTGAGGGCTCCAAGGTTCCACACCTGTCCTACATCGGCGACACCACCATGGGCTCCGGCGTCAACGTGGGCGCGGGCTCCATCACCTGCAACTACGACGGCGTGCACAAGCACAAGACCGTCATCGGCAAGGATGCCTTCATCGGTTCCGACACCATGATGGTCGCGCCCGCCCAGATCGGCGACGGCGCGCTCGTGGCTGCCGGCTCCGTCATCACCGAGCCGGTCCCGGCAGACGCGCTCGGACTGGGCCGCGCCCGTCAGGTAAATATTGAGGGCTGGGCCGCCGATTACCGCCGCCGCCTGCACGAGGACGACGAGGTATAACGTTTTACCAAGCATCTAAGGAGCTGTTCCCATGGGGACGGCTCCTTTTTCTATGCTGACCTGCGCGACCGGATGAGTGGTCGGTTCGTGTCCGTTGACGGTAAAGACGTTATCAAGACCCGAATAACCCCGCCGCACGGTTACAATGCAAAAAGGCATCTATATGGCATTCGATGTATAAAGGAGAAGGGTAATGCCGATTAATGATCCCGAGAAGTCGGAGAATATGTGCAAGTCCATCCGCGTGTATTCCGGTTCCTCCAACCGTCCCCTCGCTCAGAAGATCGCTGAGTACCTTGGGGTCGAGCTTTCGGGCCTTACGCTAAAGCAGTTCGCCAATGGTGAGATTTACGCCCGCTACGACGAGACCGTCCGCGGCGCCGACGTCTTCCTGATTCAGTCCGTGGCCGGCGGCAACGTCAACGACATGCTCATGGAGCTGCTCATCGCCACCGACGCTGCCAAGCGCGCATCCGCCCGCTCCATCACCGCCGTTATCACCCACTACGGCTATGCCCGCCAGGACCGCAAGGCCGGCCCGCGCGAGCCCATCACCGCCCGCCTCGTCGCCAACCTGCTCGAGCGCGCCGGCGTCGACCGCATCATCACCCTCGACCTGCACCAGGGTCAGATCCAGGGCTTCTTCGATATCCCGGTTAACCACCTGTCCGCACTGCCGCTGTTTGGCCAGTACTACAACGACATGCACTTCGACACCGACAACCTGGTTGTCGTCTCCCCCGACGTGGGTCGTGCCAAGGCCGCCAAGAAGCTGTCCGACATGCTCGGCTGCGACCTGGCCATCGCCCACAAGGGCCGTCCGCGCCACAACGCCGCCGAGGTCATGGGCATCATCGGTGACATCAAGGGCAAGACCTGCATCATCAACGACGACATGATCGACACCGCTGGCACCCTGTGCGCCAACGTCAAGGAGCTCAAGGCCATGGGCGCCGGCGACATCTACGTGTGCGCCACCCACGGCATCTTCTCCGGTCCGGCCATCGAGCGCCTGAACGACGCCCCGATCGTCGAGTGCCTCGTCACCGATGCCATCCCCGTCGAGGTCGGCGGCAAGATCAAGACCATCTCGGTCGCCGAGGAGTTCGCTCAGGCTATCTCCGCCGTTTACCACGAGGAGCCCGTCTCCACGCTCGTCGGCGGCGACTTCGCGCTGTAGTCGCATCGTCCTTGCAGCCCGGCGCATCGCCGCCGAAACAGAAGAAACCCCCACGCTCCCCCTTGCTTCGCAAAGGTCGCGCGGGGGTTTCTTCTGTTTCGGCGGCTCGCTCTGCCGCGGCCGTGCTTTTGTCTGGTGGGATTTCGCTGAAACGAAGTCTCGCCTTCGGCGGGCGTGGTAGCCTTTGTCGTTGATTGAACTATTTGTGTAACGAAGGGACAAATATGGCAGCTGCACAGCCGCTTAAGATTCGCATGGTTGCTGGACTTGGCAACCCTGGCGATGAGTATGCCGAGACCCGCCACAACGCTGGCTTCAAAGCAATCGACGAGTTGGCCCGTCAGGCCGGTGTCACGTACTGGAAAAACCAGGCCGGCGCCGAGGTCGCGCTCATCAACATCAACGACCCCGAGGAAGAGGGCGGCAAGCGTCAGATTGTGCTGGTCAAGCCACAGTCGTACATGAATACCTCGGGCGGTCCCATCTCCAAGCTTTGCCGCGAGTACAAAATCAAGGCCGAGGAGCTGCTTGTAATCCACGATGAGCTCGATATTCCCGCCGGCGACGTACGCGTTAAGGTGGGCGGCGGCCATGCTGGCCACAACGGGCTGCGTTCCATCATCGACAAGATGGGCAGTCGCGACTTCAGCCGCATCCGCACCGGTATCGGCAACCCTCCCGGCAAGATGGCTGTCGCAGACTACGTGCTCAAGCAGCTGCGCGCCCGCGAGGCCGAGGACTTCCAGGACACCTGCGCCCGCGCCGCCGACGCCGCCGGCCTGGCGATCGTGCACGGCGTAATCTACGCCCGCGATCACGTCAACGGCGCCGCTTCCGCCAACGGCAAGCACTAAAGCCTACCATTTAGGGACAGGCTTATTTTGGCAGGTTTTATCTGCGGAAACACCTCAGTTGCGGCATCGCAATCAACCGCGCGCCGACTTACACACATAGCGCCCCAAAGGGGGCCGGCCTCATCACAACCCGAGGCCGGCCCCCTTTGCCGTTTTACCCGATAAAACTGACCAAAATAAACCTGCCCCTATTTGGTAGGCCAAAGTGGATAGACCCTGCTCCCAACCGCCGAAGATACACGTAAGCGACATGTCCATGAGGGTATAATTTGCACCGTATGTCTGCACAACGCCTGTGCGCGTACGGTTTTATTCGGGCTACCGTCCATTTCCGTGGAGGCACGGTTCGGTCGCCCTAACAAGAGAGGGGTTCTATGTATAAGATCCTGGAGAAGACGCAGTTCTCGGAGAAGGTGTTCAAGTTCCGCATCGAGGCACCTGCAATCGCCAAACATGCGCACGCTGGACAGTTCCTCATGGTCCGCGCCAACGAGACGGGCGAGCGCGTCCCGTTTACCCTGGCCGGCTGGAACGGTGACGAGGGCTGGGTCGAGTTCATCTTCATGGTGATCGGCAAGACCACCGAGATGCTTTCCACCTACGAGGCCGGCGAGTCTCTGCGCGACGTCGTGGGCCCGCTGGGCGTTCCCACCGAGATGGCTGAGGGCCCCTGCGCCGTCATTGGCGGCGGCGTCGGCCTGGCAATTGCCTTCCCGGTCGCCAAGCACCTGGTCGAGACCGGTCACGAGGTGCACGCCATCATGGGCGCCCGCACCAAGGACCTCCTGCTCATGGAGGACCAGTTCCGCGAACTCCTCGACGAGGACCACATCCACATCACCACTGACGACGGTTCCTACGGCGAGCAGGGCGTTGTCACCGCTCCGCTGGAGCGCCTGCTGCAGGACAAGACCGTGAGCCAGGTCTTCTGCGTCGGCCCCGTTCCGATGATGAAGTTCTCGACCCTCACCGCCCAGAAGTACGACACCCCCATCACCGCGTCGCTCAACCCCATCATGGTTGACGGCACCGGCATGTGCGGCTGCTGCCGCGTCGAGGTGGGCGGCGTGACCAAGTTCGCTTGCGTCGACGGCCCCGACTTCGATGCCACCCTGGTCGACTGGGATGACCTTCGTGCCCGCCAGGCCGCTTACCGTTCCGAAGAGGGCGCGTCCCTCAAGGCCTATGAGGAAAAGAGCTGCGCATGCCACTAGTTAACGGTCGTTTCGTTGCCGATATGAAGTCACCCCGCACCCCCGATAACGAGGAGCCGGCTGCCGAGCGCGCCTGCGACTTCCGCCCCGTCGACAAGGGCTTCACCGAGGAGATGGCGCTGGCCGAGGCCGAGCGCTGCCTCAACTGCAAGAAGCCGTTCTGTGTCGAGGGCTGCCCCGTCAACATCAACATCCCCCGCTTTATCGAGCAGATCCGCGCGAAGGACTTCGGCGGCGCCCTCGATACCATCCGCGAGGACTCCATGCTTCCCGCTATCTGCGGCCGCGTCTGCCCGCAGGAGAACCAGTGCGAGGGCAAGTGCATCCGTGGTAAGAAGTCCGAGCCCGTGGCCATCGGCCAGCTCGAGCGCTTCCTGGGTGACCGCCCCGAGCTCGCCTCCACGCCCAAGATGGCCCCCAAGAACGGCAAGAAGGTAGCCGTCGTCGGCTCTGGCCCGTCCGGCATCACCTGCGCCGGCGAGCTCGCCCGCAACGGCTTTGACGTCACCGTCTTTGAGGCCTTCTTTACCGGCGGCGGCGTGCTGGTCTACGGCATCCCCGAGTTCCGTCTGCCCAAGGCAGTCGTCAAGCGCGAGATTGACGGCCTGGAGGACATGGGCGTCAAGTTTGAGTACAACTCCGTCGTGGGCAACATGGCCACGGCCGAGGAGCTGTTCGAGCAGGGCTTCGACGCCATCTACGTGGCGACCGGCGCAGGCCTGCCCAAGTTCCTCAACGTCCCCGGCGAGAACCTGCCCAACGTCTTCTTCGCAAACGAGTACCTCACCCGCGTGAACCTGATGAAGGCCAACAAGTTCCCCGAGTACGACACCCCCACCAAGCACGGCAAGAACGTCGTCGTCTTTGGTGGCGGCAACGTGGCTATGGACGCCGTCCGTACCGCCAAGCGTCTGGGCGCCGAGCACGCCATTATCGCCTACCGTCGTACCGAGGACGAGATGCCCTGCCGTCGCGCTGAGCTGCACCATGCCAAGGCCGAGGGCGTCGAGGTTCTGCCGCTCGTCTCCCCGCTCGAGTTTGTCGCTGGCGAGGACGGCTCCGTGTGTGCCGTCAAGGTCCAGAAGATGGAGCTCGGCGAGCCCGACGAGTCCGGCCGCCGTCGTCCGGTGCCCATCGAGGGCGCCATCGAGGAGATCCCCTGCGACATCGCGATCTCGGCCATCGGTACCAACGCCAACCCCTTCGCAAAGAAGATCGGCGGCAAGATGGAGCTCAACAAGTGGGGCTACATCGTCGCTGACGAGGAGACCGGCCAGACCACCGATCCCCGCATCTGGGCCGGCGGCGACATCGTCACCGGTGCCGCTACGGTCATTCTGGCGATGGGCGCCGGCAAGAAGGCCGCCGCTTCCATCACCAAGAGCCTGCTGGGCGAGTAATCATCCGCAGCGCTAGCCATCAAACGGCAAAGTCCCCGTCGAGCACACGCCCGGCGGGGACTTTTTCTATGCCGACCGTCCCACCACCACGATGGGGACAGGCACCTTTGTGGTGGTTTGGGGCCTGGTCGGTCGTTTTGTCTCAATCTGTAACAAATAGACCCTGTTGAGCCTCGTAGTTGCTACAGATCAAGATATTGTGCGAACATCCGCCTGTTCATCTCAATCTGTAACAGTTAGAGGCCAAATTCCTCGCTAGATGTTACAGATCGAGACGTTAGGTTGGCGGCCGAACAGTTCGTCTCAATCTGTAACACCTGGAGCCGTTTCGGGCAGTTTGGTGTTACAGATTGAGATTTTGCTGAGGCCGAGAACGAGAGCCGCTACCCACCCCTAACGCTTGCGGCGCTTGGTCGCAGCGATGCCGGCCGCGGCAACGGTTGCGCCGGCGATGCTCAGAGCAGCGACCGTCATCGCGGCGGAGTCACCCGTGCTGGCGAGCTCCATGCCACCGGACTTCTTGCCGTTCTTGCCCTTACCCTTGGACTTGTTCGTCGTCACCGTGGTCGTCGTCGAAGTCGAACCGCCCGCAGGGACCCCGGCGCCACCAGAGCCATCCGTACCGCCACCCCGCTCGCCGCCGTCAGGCGTCGGCTCGGGCTCTGGCTTCAGACTGGGATCGGGCGTCGGCTCAGGCACCGCCTCATCGGTCACCGTAATCGTAATGTTCAGACGCTCGGAATACTCGCTGTATGACATGCCAGGGCGCTGTGCCGCAATGCGCACATACATGTTGCTATCGAGCGCAATAGGCTCGGTGTACTTTACGCGGCCTTCGTCACGGCAGGGGCAGGTGTCGTTGGTGGTGTACCAAATCGTCGTGCCATCCTCGGCCGAAAGCTCCAGCTTCGTGCCCTTGGGCACCGTAATGTAGTTCTCCTTGGGCGACCATGCACCAAACGTCGTCGCACCAATCGTCGCCACCGGTCGCGCCGGTCGCACTGCCTCGGCAGACACGCGAACGTCGACCTGCTTGGACAGCGCCGTGTCATCCACCGTCGCCGTCAACGTCGTCAAACCGGGCAGAGCACCATGCAGCACAAACGTCGCCGCACCGTCCTCGCCCGTCACGGCCTGGGTGGCATCGACAGAGCAGATAGCCGAGGACTCCAGCCCAACACTAACCTTGGCGCCCGCAAACGGCTTGCCCGCCTTATCGGTCACGTGTGCCACCAGCTCAAAGTCACCGCCATCAAGCATGGTCACGGCCTGCTCCACGTTGAGCTTGAGCTTGTCGGCACGAACGCCCACGACAAGCTCGCCACTTGCCCAGCGCGCCATGGCCGTGCCGGCGTAGTTGCGAGCACCGTCGAGCTCAAACGCCACCGTTGAGCCCGCCTCACACGCATCGGCATAGCGAATACGCAGCACGCGCGACAGCGGCTTGCCATTGGAATCGTCCTGCTTGTCGAGCCACGCATACGTCACGTCGCCCAAGCCCTGCACACACAATGCGGCCAGGGTATCGTCACTCGCATCCATATACTGCGCAAACTCAACCTCGACGCAATCGGTATAGGCATGGGCCGAAACCACCTCGGGCGCCGCCGTCGACACCAAGCCAATGTTCACCTCAGTCTGAATCGGCGGCACGCGCAGCCAAGCCGAACGCGCCTCCTCATACCCGTCCTTGGTCACGCGCACCTGATACCAGCCGGTCGGCGTATTCCAGTTGTACGCACCGTCCGCACCCGTTGCAAGCGGATTGTCCTGCTCATACTCCTCGGCATCCCAACGCACTGCATTGGTACCGGCCGCATCGTCGGCGCTCCACAGCTCAACCGTCGCGCCTTCAACCGTATTGGACAGTAGGCCCTCGTACTCCACGCCCGCAGGGTCGGGTGCAGCCTTGGCGGCCACATTGCGATAACGCGCCTCAAAAATCGACTGCATCTTCTCGTCCGAGATCAAGCCGTCCTTGTTGGCCTTGTAGACCTCGGCATCGGTCAGCTCGCCCCAGTTGACCGTAATACGATTCTGGCACGCGCGCTCCACCTGCTCGCAGGCAACATCGTAGGCGCATTCGGCATTGGTCAGCTTAATCGCGCGCTCCGAACCTACGCTGGTCGAAGCCGCGTCATAGGCAGCGCCCACCACGGTACCCGCCGAACCGGCCGTCAGCACGCCGGCGATTGTCATAATGGAGCCCACCGCCACATCGGTGCTGTCGTGGCAGAGCTGGCGATACAGCAGATTCTCAAACGCACGCGCCTTCTCCATGGCATCGCGCAGCGCGTAAATGCACTTCCAGTCGTCCTCGGTCTTCTCGGGCTTGGCAAGCAAGCGCGTATGCTGAAGCTCATAGCCCTCGCGCTCGCCCTTCACCTTCTGCATACGGACGTTCACGTTCTCCCAGTTCTTGCTGGCATCGTTCACGCCGTAAATGCCGGTAAAGATGCCGATGCCCTGGGTCGCCGCGGGAAACGCCTGGCCGGCCGCCTTCCACGCATCGGTCTTAAAGACCTGTCCGAACATCTCGCACTCGATCTTATAGCTCTTGAGCGAACGAATCGTGCGGATGAGCTTCATATGGGCGCTCACGTCGCCGTTGCGCTTCCAGGCCATGAGCCATCCGCGCACCTTGGAGTTGTTGAGGCTATGGACCACATTCCAGTTGTCGTACAGGTCGTCCAGAATGTCGCACTGCATGGCGATCGAGTTAAACAGAAGCGCCTGGTTCTTGTTGTTATTGGAGTTCTCGATAAATTCCGACTCGATATAGGCCGTCTGCTCGCCATCGGGCGCGGCGACCTTAAAGCCCTTGACGGTATCATCGTCAGCCGCCTTGTAGCTCAGTGAGCTGCCGAGCGCCTGGCCCAAATCGTTAAACCCGCTCGTCGACTGGCCGTTGTACTCGCTGGCCTTAATGCCCGCACACTTGTTGAGTGCCGCAGCGGTTGCGTCATTCCAGCTTCCGTATTGGTTGAGCTGGCCGATACCCATCGACTGGCCCACCAGGTCCTCGGCCTGCTGGGCAATAAACTCCGCTCGCGATGCATGGTCGACGAGCTCCTTGATGGCGGCCGCATCCGCAGCATTCGCGCCCTGGGCCGCCGCGAGTTCCTGATACCAATCCTCGCTGGTGCCGTAAGCATCCTCAAAGATCATCTTGTCCACATTGACGCCATAGCTGTCGCCCTGCTGGGTTAGCAGCGCCGCCGACCCGCCGACCGCGGCCTTGAGCTCAGCCGCAAACTGCGCGACCTCGTCGTTGCCAGCACCATCACCCTCGCCGTCGCTGGCGGCAGGGGCGCGACGAGCCTTACGGGCAGCTCCACCTTGGGCTTCGTCCTCTTTACCGTCCTTGTCCTCCTCGGCAAACGCATCGGCGACCATCTGGTCAATCGCGTCGTTAAAGGCCTCGTCGACATCATTAAACGAGTTATCCATCATATATTCGTGCCACTGCTGCACGGCATTCGAGAACTCCTGCTGGCGCTCCTCGGCCGCGGCGGAATGCTTTTTGGCCGAAGCGTTGGCGTCAAAACTCAGCATGGTCATAAGCTGAGCATTGGAGATGCGGTAGGTCTGCGGCATAAAGATCTGCTCAAAGTTACCGCAGTTCACATAGGTCGAGTCATTCGCCTTGTTAAACTCGTCGAGCAGCTTAAGGTAACCCTCGTCCACATACTCCGCCACATAGCGCACACGGGTGCCCTCGCGCGACTTTTGAGTCAGAGGAATCGTCACCGTCTTGCCATCCACGCAGTCCACGTACAGGTCGAGCGTGTTGGCGGCCTCTTCGTTTCCCACCTCGAGCGTGATGTCAAAAGTCCAGTAGGCGTTCTTCTTTTGTGGCAGATGATGAAAGGTCCACAGGCTCTTGCCGGTGTCCTTGCCGTCCTTGACCAGGTTTTGCGTACCGCCACGATACGTCACATCAAAGTTCCAGACCGAAGCGCTCGGAACATAGCGCACATAATTGCGAGCCGTTACCTCGGCAGCAGCGGCAGCAACATCGGTCGAGCCCACGCGCGCTTCGAGCGTCACACGCTCGGCGGCAAGCGTATCCTGCGGCAGGTCGTATTCAATCTTGGCACGGCCGAGTTTATTGGTCTTGCCGGTGTACTTTGCAGCCGACGAGCCCGTCCCCACGGCGAGCTGCACGCTCTTGCCCGGCGCCGCATAAACGTAGGCCACATTGCCCAGCAGGCTGTGAACGTCGGTGTTGTCGACCTCGATGCGCGATCCGCTAACCTCGAGTGTGGTGCTTCCCAGCGGCAATGTCACCTCGCCCAGCGTAATGAGCGGCGAGATGGCATAGGTGCCCGCGGCCTTAGGCTTAAAGCGCACAAACACATCGGCGCCCGCACTCTTTTTCATATCGAGAACGAGGTTGTCGCCCTCCCAAGTTGTGCCAGCCCACATGGCATCGGAGCTGGCGCCGGCTTCGCGAGCGCCTGCGGACACATCCTCGACGGCATCCTTGGCCAGCGGAATCTCAATCTTGGCAGCCTGGCTGTCTTTGAGCTCGTAATGAATGCGCAGCTCGGTCTCCACGCCAACGACCGCGGACGAATCAGCGATAACCGAGCCCGCCGTCAGCCCGCGCTCGGCACGATACGTCTCCACGTCAAACGTGGGAACGTCGAGCGTCACGTCGAGCTGTTTGCCGTCCTCGATCTTCACCTGCTTTTGCGCGATATGCTTACCCACGGTCAGCCCTAGGCGGCTAAACGTGGAATAGCTCGTTGCTTGGATGTCGTAGCTCGTCTTGTTAAAGGCGACGATGGTGTACGAACCGGCCTTAAGGCGCGGCGTCTCGGCCTTCATGATAGGCGTGGTGCCATCGTCTTCGTAACCCATCAAATAGGTGACACCGTCGGCAACTAGCTTGCCGTCGGACGTACGGAACACCAGCACGCGGTTAGCGCCCTGGTAGTCGCCCTTGGTCGCGACCGTCGCCGTGCCCCAGGGCTTCAAGTCGATATCGACCTTGCCGGCCGAGGGCTACACCGTCGCCGTCGCCCCACCCAGCTTGAGGCTGTCTTTGGGCTCGAGCGTTATCTCCAGATCCTGGTCCGCGTCGGCAATGGCCTGCGACACCACGAGCGCTGTGCCCTGGATACGGAAGTCGTTTTCCTTGTCACCCTTGGCAGGCTTAAGCGTCTTGCCGCCGCTCTTCACCGTCAGATCGATGCTATCGAGACTATCGAGCTCAATGCGTTCGGTCTTATCCTGGCCCACAATCGGTTCAAGATAGCCCACGTTGAGCTCAATCGCGCGCGAGGCCGGAATCTTGGTAAAGTCCTCCGCCTTAATCTCTCCGATATTCCATGTGCCCGTCATCTGGTCGCCCGGGCGAGCGAGCACCATGTCATAGTAACCGCTGAGCGAAATGCGCAGCGTTGCTGCCGTCTTGGAGAGAGCGTCCGCTGTAAAGCTGCCGTCATCGCCAACCGCCAGCGGCGTGGACTGCCCCGCCTGCACGAGTGTAGCCGTCGCGCTCTGGGGAAGTTTGCCCGTCACCTGGGCCGCCTCGCCCATCCACTCAAACGTGTAGGCAGGCTTCGAGGAATCGACGGAGTCCTTGCGATCGACCACGGCATCGGCAAGCTTTTTGACCATCGAGGGGTTGCCAGCCGAATCGGTCGCATAGGCATAGATGGTCTGGCCTTCACTAAAGGGAATCGCATACGTTACGCCATCGATTGTCACGCGCTCATTATAGTCGCCCGGATAGCCCGCCTCACCAAACTGAAGATCGGGGTTCATCACGCGCAGGGCAACGGCATTATGGTTCGTCTCGTTTCCGTATCTCGTGTTCTCAAAAGCTCCCCACTCTATCATTTCCACGCTTTTGGGTAGCACAATCTCTTTGCCGGCAATCGCAGGATCAAGAGAGGCGAACGCGAGCGCCCCGATATATTTAACGCCGTCGCCGATCGTCACCGACGACACATGCGAGCACCCGTCAAAGGCATTGCGCTCAATCCGCTCCACCGTGCCCGGCACGTTGATCTGCGTAAAGGTGAGTACCGTTGTGTCCGAGACATAGAACTGCGGTACGCCGCAATTGGCGAAGGCGCGATAGTCGATAGTTTTGACCGAAGGCGGCAGCGTTGCCACCACCTTGTCGTCAAGTTGTTCACATTCCTTAAAGGCCTGCTCGGGAATCGTGGTAAAGGCCGCGTTGTTGGGCCAGGTTACCGTTTGGAGCGTCTTGCTTTTGTAGAATGCATAGCTCTTGAGCTCCTCGACCGAATCGGGCAGTGCGATCTCTTTGATGCTGCTGCCGCCCAAGCCTCCAACCGAGCGGACATGCGAATTAGGGGCGAAGGTGATCGATGTGAGCGCAGCGCTTCCCATACCCGTAAGGCTTACGACATTTTTGTCGTCGATGGTCGAGGGCACCTCCAACGTGGTAATGCCCGCGTCGCCATACTCGATAGAAATTTCGTTGGTGAGGCTATCAATCGAGAAGTAGTACTGCGCGGGGGTCTGCTCGCCGGCCACGTAGCCATCGTCGTATTCGTCCTTTACGCCCGTGGCGCCCTTCGAGGTTGCCCAGAGTTCAAGTTCCTCGTTCCAGGTTGCCTCGGCACCGGAAGCCTCCTCTTGCTTCTGCTGCTCGGCGAGTTCCTTGCCCTCGACAAGATCGGTGGCGAGCGTACCCACGGGCGTGCTCTCGGTCTGCCCAGCGCCCGTCAGGCCTGCCGCCGATGCAATCTCGGAGTCCGGGGGCGTAGGGGTGTCACCGGTATCGAGCACTGTGGGGTCGGCAGCGCCGGCATCGGGCGCGGCGTCGGCGGCATCGGGCGCGGGGTCGGCGGCGTCGGCATCGGCTGCTTGGTCGTTATCCGTCTGCACAAAAGTGCCGTCGGTGGTGAGGGTCTCGGCAAACGCGCCCGCGGGCAACGAACCCGTCACCATGGTGAGGGTCACCGCGGCAACGGTCAGGCGGCGGCAAAGCGCTCGAACAGTAGTCCACCTCATGGTCGTTCCTTTCCTGCAAACCAAAAGTCATCCAGCGTAATCGTTGTCCAAAAACAAAGCGAACGGTAGGTTCATATATACGAACCTACCGTTCTATCTGCGCAAACCGCCACAAAGGGAATAGGTACCTTTGTGGCGGTTCTGAACTTGGCCAGCCAGTTTGTCTCAATCTGTAACAGTTAGAGGTCAAATTCCCCGCCTGGTGTTACAGATCGAGACGTTAGGTTGTCGGCCGAACAGTTCATCTCAATCTGTAACATCTAGAGCCGTTTTTGGCAGTTTGGTGTTACAGATTGAGATTTTACTGAGGCCGAGAATGAGAGCCGTCACCCAGCTCTAACGCTTGCGGCGCTTGGTCGCGGCGAGGCCGGCGGCGGCTACGGTTGCGCCGGCGATGCCTAGGACGGCGACCGTCATCGCGGTGGTATCCCCCGTGATAGCCAGGACAGCATCGCCCTTCTTGGCCTGCGTGGTTTTCTCAACCGTCTTGCTCACCGTGGTGGTCGTAGCCGGCTTGGCCGAGGGTTTGGTCTCGGGCTTCACCCCAGGCTGCGGCGTCGGCTTGGGATCCGGCGTAGGCTGCGGATCGGGAGTCGGCGTGGCTTCAGGCGTAAAGGTCAGATCGGTGTTGAGCCACAGGGTGTAGATCCAACCGCTGTCCTCATCGGATACGCTGTCCGCGACCTGGTAGCCGCACTCCTGGCCGTTGATCACCAGCTTGGTGTTGGGCGTAAAGTAGAAGCCGCGCGCGGACTTGAGGTAGATACCGTAACGATAGGTCACGCCGGGCTTAAAGGCGTCGATGTGGTTCGTAATGTTCTGATCCCAGAACTCCTGAGAGTTCACTTCGCTGCCATCGCTGCCCGTCCAGAACTCACACCGAGGAAGAGAGTTGGAGCCCGTCGGAACATTCGCCGTAAAGACCGGCTTATCGCCCGCCTTGAAGGTGGTCGTGGCGCCGTTGATCTCGATAACGTCGATGGCCCGCCATTCGTCTATCGGCTGCTCGCACAGCATATTGTCAGCGTTTGGCGCGAAGACGCCGTTGACGGTCTTGATGTGGTGCGCCCAATGACCGTTGACGTACATCATGCAGTCATCGGCCACGGTATTGTCGCCCTTGAGCCTCAGCTCAACGGAGTACATGTAGAACTTGCCCTCTTCGAAGTGTTCGATCCTCCTCGCGCCCGTCGGATACTTGGCAGGGTCGGAATACCAGAAGGCAACGGGCGCGAGCTCCGCAGGGTCGCTGCCATCCATTTCCTCCCAGCACTCGTAGGCGATCTCGTACTTGTCGGCATCGGCGGCGGGGATCGTCGCGGTCGCGCGCGGCGCCTCGCCGGGCGCGTAGTCGGTCTTCACGTCGTTGACGTTCAGGTTATGGAGGGCTTCGTTTTCCGATGCAACAAGCGTAATTTCGCTATTGATGACGTAGCGGAGGTAATAGTCGTCCCTGGTTTCGTTGACGGTAATCGAGCTGCCCGCGTAGCTGTTGTCACCTTCATAGTCGGTGCTGGTATACGTCAGTGCCGCGCCAATATAAAGATCCTCATTGCGCGTGAGTCGATACGAGCCGCCTGCCGCGCCACCCGTAAAGGTCAGCGTCAGCCTCATGTGATCGCCAACAGGCTCAAAGTGAGCCGTCACATCGGACATAGATGTGTCCTGGACTTCAGCCAGGGTGCCCGAAGCAGCATCGGCCCGGTAGTACTTGGTTTCGACAAGTTCGCAGAGCGGCTCATCCGGCATGCCGCCCTCAACATCGGGAAAATCATAGGTATACGGCTGGCCCTTTTCGAGCGTGATGTTGTCCGAAAGCTTGCAGTCCGTATCGTGGCGGACCACGGTCGTGTTGACCTTAACACCGCTCCCGCCTGTCACATCGGTCACGCCACAGGGCATGATAGCGTCGTTTGCCGATGAGCTGTCGGCGCCGCCAAGAGAGCCGTCTTGGTCAGCAGCGCCCGCATCGTTTACCGTTGCCGCCGGTGCGTCCTGCTGATCTTGCTGAGCTTCTGCCGTGGACGGTGCCGCCGGAGCCGCGTCAGTCATCGGCGCAGCCGGAGCCACCGGTACCGGCGCCGGAGCCGCCGTATCCTCCGCAACCGTCGGCGTCACCGGAGCCGCGGCAACCTCATCCGTCCCAGCGGCGGGATCGGCGCATTCCGTCGCCAGCGCCACGCTCGGCAGCAGCAACTGCCCGACCATAAGCGCACACGCGCCGGCGCAAGCTATTTTGGCACCCACACAACGCCAGGTACCGTGAACCAGCGAGCAGGTGGACTCACGCTGAGCTTGCTTGTCAAAGTGGCTTACGTTCATAACGGCCTCCTTGGTCGTAGGGACATGCCACCACAAAGGTGCCTGCCCCCTTTGTGGTGGTCCTGTACCACCAAGATGTGCCAAATGACTCCATATGCCTAGGTTCGTAGATGTGAACCTAGGCCTCTACCTGCGGTTTAATTCAATATGATTTCGCCATCGCCACACTCGTCCCGGGAACGCTACAATCGAGGACACGATTATTCGTCCACCCAAAGGACCGTCCTTGAACCTGAGCAGGTCTAAAATCAACGCGCTTCTGGCACTCGCGCTCTTCACCTTCGCCTTCCTTGCCGCCGAGTTTCGCTTCGACGTCAACGTCGGGCTGCTCGCCGGTGCCGAACGCGTTGTGATCGCACAGGGCTTTATCCTTGGCGCCAGCGTCATCGGCTTTATCGGATATGCACCACTGCTCGGTCTCGCCCAACGCAAAGGCCAGCCCCAGGCAGTTGTCAGCGCCGCCGTTCCCATCGCCATCCTGGGATTGACCCAGATCCAGTCCCCCACGGGTTCGCTTGCCCTCGAAATTCTGGGCTGCGTGGCATTCCTTGGACTCGGCCTGCTGGGTGCCGCCGCTCACCACGCCTTCGCGACGGCATTCCAAGACGATCCCAAGCTCGCCACCGGCGCGGGAGCGGCCTATACCGCGGGCATCCTGATGCAGTTCGTCATCAACCTGCTCAATTGCGGCGGCATCGCAGAGCTCATCGTCCTTGGCGCAGCGACTATCGCCATATCCGCCCTCAGCGTCGTTCCCCAAAAAGCTGCCGAGAGCTCCAGCCCCGCCATCAATCCCTTTGCTGAGTCCTCTCATGCCCTCGCCAAGCAGGCATGCTGGAGCATCGCGCTCGTCATGATTCTTGCCTGTCTGTTCTCCACCCTCGACAACGTGGTCACACTCTCCAACGCCCACGGCACCATTGCCGTGCAGACTTGGCCGCGCCTCTTTTTGGCGGCAAGCGGCCTTGCCGCCGGTCTTATCTTTGACCTTGCCGAGCGCCGCTACATGGGACTTGTCATGCTCGGCATCGCCGTGCTCTCGACCATTTCCATCCTGGCCGTGGAGGCCGGCGCCGATCCCAACCTAGGCCTTGTCGTCTTTTACCTGAGCTCGGGCTTTTTCGTCACGTTCTTTACCGCCACCTTTACACAGCTGGCACCGCACATGCATGCGCCCGCCCTTTGGGCTGGCATGGGCCGCGCCGCCAACAATGTATGCGCTTTCACCACATCGGGCATCTCGCTTGCTCTCGTGACCTCGGATAACGTTGCCCTCATTATGATCGGTGCGCTCGTTTTGCTCGTCGCCGCCTGCGCGGCGTTTGTAGCCGCGGGCCTGTTCCGCCTGCCCCAAACCGAGCAGGAGCGCGAGCGCGAGCAGCTGGCAGAAGAAGCACTCGCCGCCCCCACCATCGAGGAGCAACGCCAGGCCTTCATCGCCAACCACGCTCTCACCCCGCGCGAAGTCGACGTGCTCATAGCCGTGACCCAGGATGAACGCCCGCTCAAGCAGGTTGCCGAGGAACTCGGTATCTCGATGCGCATGGTACAGCGCCACCTGAGCTCCATCTACCAAAAGACCGACACGCAGACGCGCGCCGGTCTCACCAAGGCCTTCCCCTCGGCCTAAAACAAAAACCACCGCAAAGGTGCCTGTCCCCTTTGTGGTGGTTATTGATCGGCTAGCCTTCGAGCTGCGCTACCTTGTAGCGGTAGGCAGCGGCGATGACATCTTTGCAGCCCTCGCGGCCCAGCTTGGCGCGGTTGACGACGATGTCCTTGCCACTCGTCATCTTCCACTTTCCGGCGCTGTAGCGCTTATAGAACGCCTCGCGCGCCTTCTGCTGCTGCTTGACCAGCTTGGCGCCCTTCTTTTTGTTAAGGCCGCGCTTCTTGCGCACGATCTCGACGCGGTCCTCAAAGGGTGCGGTCACCAACACGGCAATGTGGTTGGGATTGTTACGCAGCAGGTAATCGGACAGACGGCCTTCGATAATGCAGCTCTCGGTCTCGCCCAGATCCAAAATCACCTGGCTCATCTTTTGGAACAACTTGTCCGAGTACGAACGTGCATCGTAGCGGTCGGGCAGAAACGCCATATTCTCCACGGCCAGGCGCTCGTCGTAGGCAGCCATCTTGTCGAGCGACTCGCCCGCGCGCAGCGACGCACGCACCAGCAGCTCGTTGTCGTACAGCGGAATCCCCAACTCGTTGGCGAGGATGCGTCCGATCTCGTGGCCCTCGGCACCAAAGTCGCGCGCGATGGTAATGACCACAGGACTCTTCTTGTTCTCCAGATCGCTCATCGCGATTCCTTTCTCTATGTGACAAAGGGGCTGTCCCTTTGCCACATTCTACGCTGCCACCATTCGCCTCTGATATGCGCGAACCAGCAACGAGATACCAAAGTTGAGCACAAAGTACATCGCAAACACCAGGCCGTAGAGCATAAGCACCTGCGACAGATCGATCGCGTGGGCCATCACGACGTTTGCCGTGTACATGAGCTCGGCCACGTTAATGCCCGAAAGATACGAGCTGTCCTTGATGACGGTCGTGCACTGGCTAAACAGCGCCGGAATGATCGTCTTAAATGTCTGCGGCAGAATGATGTAGCGCATGGTGGCAAAGAAGCCGAAGCCCTGGCTCTGCGCCGCCTCAAACTGGCCGCGCGGAATCGAGTTGAGGCCGCCGCGCACAATCTCAGCCATAACAGCGCTGGTAAACAGCGTGAAGGCGATGGTCGAAATCACAATGTCCAAACCCTGCACCGTAAAGTAGATAAACAGGATCCACAGCAGGTTCGGCGTGCAGCGGAACAGCTCGATATAGGCGCTCACCAAAATACGGAACGGGCGGGGCGCATAGCTTTTAACGAGCGCCAGCACCGTGCCAAAGATGAGCGAGAAAAAGATCGACAGCGCCGAGATCTCGATCGTCTTAACAAAGCCGCCCCAAATGTAGAGCAGGTTGGTCGCGTTGAAGATTTCCATGCGCTAGGCCTCCTCTACGTTGTCGAGCCCCAGCTCGGCCAGGCCCACGCCGCGCGGACGCTCCTTGGAGCGGCGCTCGAGCCACTGCACCAGCATGGCGAGCGGAAAGCAGATGATGAAGTACATAAGGCAGCAGACGATGTATCCCTGCAGGTAACCGTACAGACTCACAAAGTTGTCGGAACGGTACATAAGGTCGCCGCCGGCCACGAGCGCCAGCACCGACGTGTTCTTGACCAGGTTGAGCGCCTGGTTACACAGCGGCGGCAGAATGATCTTGAACGTCTGGGGCAGCACGATGTACCAGTACGCCTGCGCACGGGTAAAGCCCTGGCTCTGGGCCGCCTCCATCTGACCGCGCGGAACGGCCTCGATACCGGTGCGGATGACCTCCGAAATGTAGGCCACGTGATACAGGCCCACACCCAAGAAGCCCAGCACGAACGGCGCGATACGCACCGGCTGGTCGGCACCGGTTATGGCCTGCAAAAACTGCGGACCGGCCATGTACATAAAGAGCACCTGCACGGGCAACGGGGTGTTCTGGTAAAACTCAACGTACACGCGGCTTATGGCGCGCAGCACGCGCGAGCGAGTGGTAGAGAACACGCCCAGCAGCGTGCCCAGCACCAGCGACAGCAGCAGACCGGCAACGACCACCTGCAGCGTCACGCCAAAGCCCTCCCAGAAGGGCCCCATGTTTTGAAATGTCGTCGACCAACGGTCGGCGTCAAATAATCCTTCGAGCATTTGATTCCTTCCTTGGACGATCCGCCTATACAAGACCCCAGGTCTTGACCTCCTGGTCGAGCCAGCCGTCGGCCAGGCGATCGCATATCACCTGATCGACCACGGCCGAAAGGTCGCAGCCCTTCTTGGTCGCCACGCCGTAGCCCTGCTCGCCAAACTTGACCTCGGGCTGCAGCAGCTCAACGGTCTCGTTCATGTAACCGGCCAGCGTGGAGCGGTCCATGGCAAAGACGTCGATATTGCCGGCGTCGAGCGAACTCTTGATGATGGGGTAGCCGCTAAAGGCCCTAAACTCGGGCTTGCAGCTAAAGCCGTTGTCCTTGATCATCTGCTCGATCAGGCCCTGCGTAGTAGCACCCTGGCTCACGCCGATGACCTTGCCGTCCAGGTCCTCAATCGAGGTAAAGCCCGAACGCTTCTTGACCATGAGTCCCACGTAGTCGGTGCGGTACGGCGTCGAGAAATCCCAGCTCTTCTTGCGCTCGTCGGTGATGGTGTAGGTCGCCGCGACCACATCGAGCTGGCCGTTATCGATCAGCGGGCCGCGCGTCTTGGGCGTTACGTCGGTAAACTCGACAAGCTCCTGGGAACGGGCCTCCTTGTAGCTCACGCCAAAGACGGCAGCGGCGATCTGGTAGCACAAATCGACTTCCATGCCCTCAAAGCGGCCCTTGGCGGTGTCGTAATAGCCATAGCCGGGAACGTCCTTCTTAACGCCGGCATTCAGATGGCCACGCGACTTGATGGCCGCAAGCTTGGACCCCTTGTCAGAGCCCTCGCCGCTGGTGGAGTGGCCGCAACCGGCAAGCGCGGTCCCCGTCAGCGCAAGCATGCCGGCGCCAGCCAGCTGCAAAAAGCGACGGCGCGACACGGCCGCCCTCGTCATATCCGTCATGTCCATCACCGCGCCTAGTGCAAAATCTTGGACAGGAACTCGCGGCAGCGCGGGTTCTCGGGGTTATCGAAGAAGTGCTCGGGCGTGCCCTCCTCCAGAATGCGGCCGTCCTCCATAAAGATGACGCGGTCGGCCACCTGGCGCGCAAAGCCCATCTCGTGCGTCACGCAGATCATGGTGATGTCCTCCTGCGCGAGCTCAATCATAACGTCCAGAACCTCCTGGACCATCTCGGGGTCGAGCGCCGAGGTCGGCTCGTCAAACAGGATGATGGGCTGCTTGGTGCACAGGGCACGGGCGATGGCGATGCGCTGCTGCTGACCGCCCGAGAGATTCTGCGGATACTCGCCGGCCTTATGCGCCATGCCGACGCGCTTGAGCGCGGCGATGGCGATCTCGGTCGCCTCCTCCTTGCTCTTCTTTTGCAGCTTGATGGGCGCGAGCGTCAGGTTGCCCAGCACCGTCATGTTGGGATACAGGTTGAACTGCTGAAACACCATGGAGCTGTACTTGCGAGCCATCTCCAGGTGATTCTTTTTGGTGAGCGGCGTACCGTCGATGACGACCTCGCCCGATGTGGGCTCCTCCAGATAATCGACGCAACGGATGAGCGTCGACTTACCCGAACCGGAAGGCCCGATCATTACGAGCTTCTCGCCGCGCTTGACGGTGAGATTGATATCTTTGAGCACATGCAGGTCGCCAAAGTACTTGTTGAGATGCTTGATCTCGATCATGTCTGCCATGAATGTCCCTTCCCTGCGTTTACACGAGTTGAACTATTGTACGGAAAGAACCACGTTTCCGCAGCCCACACTACATTCCCGTAAAGAACCCGCAACCTTCCACCCACTCATTGGGGACAGACTTAAATGAGTACCCGCTCATTGAGCACTCATTTAAGTCTGTCCCCAATGAGCGCCAAAATAATACAACCGCCCTTGTTGAGCATAAGCCAGCGAAAACCCGTACACGCGAGCAAGGTGACGTGAAATGAAAGGGCGCTGACCTTCTGGTCGCGCCCTTGAAATTGAACGTCTGATTGCCGCGTGTACGGGTTTGCAGCGTCGAGCCGTTACGCGGTTTGGTAAAACCGCGTAACAAATTACGCGAGTTTGGCGCCGACGATCTTTGCCGCGGCAGGCTTATCGAAGTTGCCGCCGGTGGCCTTGCCGAGTGCCCCCATGACCTGGCCCATCTGCTTCTTGGACGTGGCGCCCAGCTCGGCGATGACCTGCTCGATCAGGGCCTCGAGCTCCTCGCCCGAAACCTGCGCGGGCAGCAGACTCTCCAGAATCTTGACCTGCTCGGTCAGGTTGTCAGTACGGTCCTGGTCGGTACCGGCCTTAATGGACATCTCCAGCGTCTCGCTCGTCTGCTTAATCAGACGCTTGATCATGTTGTTGACGTCTTCCTCGGTCACGTCGCGGCGCTCGTTAACCTCGATATTCTTCACCTCGGCCTTGACCTGGCGAATGATGGACAGGCGAACCTTATCCTTGGCCTTCATGGCGGCGATCATTTCCTGCTGCAGCTCTTCGTTGGTCATCTGCAAATCCTCCTTAATAGTGTGGGCGGCACTCGCATGAGCACCGCCCCATGATTACTCAGTCGTCGACGAATCGTCGGTCGAACTCTTGGTGACGCCCTTCAGGCTGACGTTGTACGGTACGTCCTTGGGCATGGGGTTGACGGTGATGTCGGCGTCCTTCTTGTACTGTTCCAGCCACTCGCTGTATGCAGTGCTGGCCGCCTGCGTCTTCACCACGTTGGAAATATACTTCTTGATGTCCTTGGGTACCTGCTTGATGTCATCGACCTGGCTATCGACATGGAAGTAGTCGGTGCACTTGATGACGTGGTAACCGTACGTCGACTCGATCACGTCGCTCACATCGCCCTTGTTGAGTCCCTCGAGCGCCGCCTGGTAGCTGTCGACGAAGGTGGTGAGCTTGTCCCAGCCAACATCGCCCTTCTTCTCCTTGGAGCCGGTGTCATCGGAATACTGCTTCACGGCGTCCTCAAAGCTCAGCTCGCCGGAGTTGATTTTGTCCAGGCACTCCTGCGCCTTGGCCTTGGCGGCGGCCTTGTCCTCGTCAGATGCGTCGGAATCAACCTTGATCAGGATGTTCGACGAGCGGCGGGCATCGTTGTAGTTAGACAGGTTCTCGTTGATGTAATCGACGATCTCACTGTCCTTGGGCTTACTGGTGGGCGCCACGGCGTCCTTAAGCTTTTGCTGTGCCAGGTTCTCCTTGAGCGAGTCCTTGTAGGTGTCCTCGGTATAGCCGTAGGTCTTAAGGGTCTTCTTAAAGGCCTTGGCACCGCCCGCGCTCTTGCACGCGTCCTTCCATGCCTTCTCGACCTCCTCGTCCGACACCGTCACGCCGTTTTCCTTCTGCGCCTGCTGGAGCAGAATCTGCTGCGTGTAGGAATCGATGAGCTGTTTGCGGTACTTCTTGGGCGTCAGGTCGTTGTCGACCAGATACTGCGCCCAGTCCTTGTCCTTGGTGTAACCGTAGGACGTGCGCATGCTCATGATCTGCTTGGTTACGGTGTCCTCGGTGAGGTTGGTGCCGTTGATGGTGGCGGCGACACCGCCGGTAATCTTGTAGCTCGAGGTATCCTCTGCCTGCGACATGAGACCGGAGCATGCCATGGCCGAGACGGAAAGCAGCATTGCCAGCACGCCGATAACCACCAGGACGATCTTGACGGTCTTAGACACGTACGTCTTGCGCTGCTTCTTACGAGAGCTGGAGGCAGCGCGGGACCGTTGCTCGGGCGACGGCGCGGCCTCGGGGTTCTTTTTCTTGTTTGCCATGTTTGGCCTTTCGCATCACGAATCGAACAAACGCCATTGTGTCACAACGCAGCCCCCGCGGCACACCTGGTGCATGGGGGACAGGTTAATCTGCACCATTTTGGTGCAAAGGGGACAGGTCTGGCAGTTGGCAGTTAGGGACGTTCCTTTTCTGCCGGCGGTTAGGGACGGTCCCCAGTGCCGGCCTTAAAAGTGTCGACGGATGGCGTCGACCATGCCCTGCGGCATGGTTTGGCCGAGTACATCGGCTGCAGCGTCGGCATCCATAAAGATATTCATGAGCGCCTGAAGTGCCTCGACCTGACCGCCCGGCTCGGCAATGCCCAGGTTGATGACGATCTGCGCCGGCACCGGGGCGCCCATGCCCGCCATCGCGTTGAACGTCACAGGTGCGGCGGGCTTTACCACCGCGATATAGGGCTTGGCCACAAATCCCGGATCGGTATGCGGAATGGCGATGTTTGCCGCCGGCATAGCGAGACCCGTGGGATAGGCGTCCTCGCGCGTGCGGACGGCGTTGAGCCAACCCTCGGCAATGTAGCCGCGCGGGGCAAGCTCACCCTCGAGCCGCGCAAACACCTCGCCCGGCGACACGCACTCCCAATCAAAAAACACCAGCTCAGGCGTAAACAATGCTTCGTTATCCGCCATGGGCCCACCTCTCTCACCTTGTCACCTGCGACGTTCTTTAACGACTAGTCACTGAAGAACGTCGCAGGTGACTACCTAAAACAAAGGATGGCCACTTGCGCCTTGGCGCCAATGACCACCCTGACTACTCGGCTAAATTGTACTGTGCGCTACTAGCCACGAGACGCATCAATTGCGACCTTGCCGCTCTCCAGCACGTGAACGCGACCGTCGGCGAGCATCTGCACGACCTCGGGATACAGCACATGCTCAATCGCGTGGATGTGCTCCTCGAGCGTGTCGACATCCCAACCTTCCTCGACAGCCAGCGCGCGCTGGGCGATGATGGGGCCGTTGTCGTAGATCTCGTTGGCAAAATGTACGGTCACACCGGTCACCTTGACGCCGCGCGCAAAGGCATCGTCGATCGCATGCGCGCCGGTAAAGCTCGGCAGCAGTGCCGGATGTAAGTTGACCACGCGGTTGGGAAACGCCGCCAGCAGCGGCGTATGCACCATGCGCATGTAACCGGCCATGACCACATATTCGCAGCCGCGCTCGAGCAGCTCGTGCGCGATGATCTCGTCGGCGGCAATGGGGTCGGCATAGACATCCTTGGACAGCGTAAGCGTCTGGATACCCGCACGCTCGGCACGCTGCAGACCCTTGGCCGAAGGACGGCTCGACACCACAAGCTCAATTGAGGCATTGAGCTTATCCGCGGCGATCAGGTCGATCAGCGCCTGCAGATTGGTGCCGGAGCCGCTGATAAGCACGCCGATCTTGAGCGGCTCAGCCGTATCGGTACCGGTCGGACGGGTATAGGGCACAAAGTCCAGGCCCTCGGCGGCAGCCATCTGCTCGTTAGCGCTCATCGGAGTACACGACCTTACCGGAACCCTCGACGCACTCGCCCACGCGGAACGGCTTCTCGCCCAGCGCAACCAGAGCCTCGGTCACCGCGGCCTCGTCCTCGGGGGCGACGATCAGGCACAGGCCAACGCCCATGTTGAAGGTCTTGCATGCCTCGTTGGGCGCGAGCTCGGCCTGGCGCGACACGTAGGTGATGACGGGCGGAACGTCCCAACCCATCTCGGCGCCGTTGCGGGTGACCACGGCGTCGACGTCGTCGGCAAGCGCGCGGTTGAGGTTCTCGGTGATGCCGCCGCCGGTGATGTGGGCAATGGCGTGCACCGGAGCGCCGCCGCGAAGCAGCTCAAGAACCGGCTTGACGTAGATGCGCGTGGGGGCCAGCAGGGCGTCGGCCAGCGATGCGCCGCCGAGCTCTTCGAGCGGGCGGCTCAGCTCCTCGGCCTTAGCGGCGGCCTCGGGCGTGCCCGGCTTGATGCCGTCAACGCCGATGACCTTGCGCACGAGCGAGTAGCCGTTGGAGTGCACGCCGGTGGAAGGCAGGCCCAGAATCACGTCGCCGGGGCGGACGTTCGCGGGGTCGAGCATCTTGGGGCGGTCGACGACACCCACGGTAAAGCCGGCGAGGTCGTAGTCGGCAGGCGCCATGACACCGGGGTGCTCGGCCATCTCGCCACCCACGAGCGCGCAGCCCGCGAGCTTGCAGCCATCGGCCACGCCCTTGATGATCTTTGCCATGTGCTCGGCCTCAATGTGGCCGATGGCAACGTAGTCCAGGAAGAACAGCGGCTCGGCGCCCGAAGCCAAAATGTCGTTGACGCACATGGCGACCAGGTCCTGGCCCACCGTCTCGTGACGGTCCATGATCTGGGCGAGCACGAGCTTGGTGCCCACGCCGTCGGTACCGCTGATCAGGATCGGGTCTTCCATATCCTTAAGTGCGGCGGCCGAGAACAGGCCACCAAAGCCACCGATACCGCCGATGACCTCGGGGCGGTTGGTGTCCTTAGCCATTTGCTTAATAGCATCGACGGCGCGGCCACCCTCGGCGGTATCGACGCCGGCATCCTCATACGTCACATGCTTGCTGTCGCTCATCTGAGCCTTCCTCTCACACTACCGTCCGCCGCCCGGGCGCCAAACGGTGCTCATAGTTGCGTTCATTTCGGCGCGCATCCTGACAACGCGCGCCGCCCAATCAACAAAACAGCAGGTAAAACCTACCAAAATAAACCTGTCCCTAAATGGCAGGTTTTAGGCCTCGCCGTGCTTCTCTTCCCAGCTGCGGTCATCGTATTTCTCGACCACGGCGTCGTCGTCAAAGTGCAGCGGCTTATCCAGGTTACGGGGCTTAAAGCCCTCCATAAACTTGTCGCGGCCAAAGCTCTCGGGAATCGCCACGGGATAACGGCCGGTAAAGCACGCATCGCAGTAGCCGCCCTTGGGCATGACCTTCAGCAGGCCCTCAACCGAAAGGAAGGCCAGCGAATCGGCGCCGATATACTCGCAGATCTCCTCGACCGTCTTGTTGGCGCTGATGAGCTGCGACTGCACGTCGGTATCGATACCGTAGAAGCACGGCCAGATGACCTCGGGCGAGTTGATGCGGATGTGAATCTCCTTGGCGCCGGCATTGCGCAGCATCTTGACGAGCTGCACCATGGTGGTGCCGCGTACGATGGAGTCGTCGATCACGACAAGGCGCTTGCCCTCGATGTTGTCGCGCAGCGGGTTGAGCTTCATGCGCACGCCCATGGCGCGCAGCTCCTGCGTGGGCTCGATAAACGTACGGCCCACATAGCGATTCTTGATGAGGCCCTCGCCAAAGGGAATGCCGCTCTCGTGCGAATAGCCCTCCGCGGGCGGCAGGCCGGAGTCGGGCACGCCGATGACCAGGTCGGCCTCGACGGGCTCCTCGTGTGCCAACTGACGACCCATGTCGTAGCGGCAGGCGTAGACGCTCTTGCCGTTCATGATGGAGTCGGGGCGGGCAAAGTAGACCTGCTCAAAGATGCAGTTAGCGGACTCTTCGGCTGCGGGCACACCCTGCTCGGACACCAGACCCTCGGCGCTGATGCGCAAAATCTCGCCGGGGCGGACATCACGGACATACTCGGCGCCCACGATATCGAGCGCGCACGTCTCGGAAGCAACGACCCAGCCGCCGGCGCGCGTGACATGGACGGCGGAGTCGACCGTCGCGGCGCCGTCCTGCGACGGCAGCTGCGAAACGGATGCGGCATCGGCCTGGTCCAGGCCCTCGTCCACGAGCTTGCCCAGCACGAGCGGGCGAATGCCGTGCGGATCGCGGAATGCGTAGAGCGCCTGCTCGTTGATGAGCGTCATGGCGTAGCCGCCGCGCACGAGCTCCATGGTCTTGCGAATGCCCTCGCGCAGATGGCCTGTACGCTGAGTAAAGTAGCCGATAAGCTTAGTCGCGACCTCGGAATCCGAGTTGGAGAGGAACGGCACGCCCAGCTCGATCAGCTGGCGGCGCAGCTCGTCGGTGTTGACGAGGGTGCCGTTGTGCGCGAGCGCGATAATGACGCTATTGATGGTAGAGAGGTGCGGCTGAGAGGCTTCCCAGCTCTTGGCGCCGGCGGTGCCGTAGCGCACATGGCCCACGGCCAGCTGACCGGAGAGCGTCGACAAGTCGGCATTGGAGAACACGCGGTCGAGCAGGCCCAGGTCCTTGCGGACCATAACTGTGCCGCCGTCACCCACGGCGATTCCCGCCGATTCCTGGCCGCGATGCTGCAACGCGCGCAGACCAAAGTACGTCAGCCGAGCCACATCGCGATCGGGTGCCCACACACCAAAGATGCCGCATTCCTCATGCAGCTGGTCGGAGTCCGGATCATACGTCGACATGGTCGTCACCTGTCCCGTGGCACGCTCGGCCGCGCGGATGGTTTCTTGAGACATGGCATCCCCTCAGAGCCTCGTTATTTGGCGTTACCCGCCCTATTATACGCACGGTAAGACAAGCACTCCCGCGCATGAGCAGCGCTTTTTAAAAGCCCACCGAGCTAATAATCCGTTTTGCGGCCAAACATTTTATTGGGGAACCCGCCCGCGCGCTCAACGATCCCGTATGCTTCCGTCACGACGCGTCCCGGCGACCGTTAGGGCTTACATTGCTGCAATTGGGACGTTCGTCCTGTCTTTTAGCAGGTCGGCGGCGTATCCTTGTAGCCTAGGACAAAACGAGAAAGGTTCTGTATGGATCGAAACGAACTCGACCCCAGCGTCCCCAGCGCCACGGAGGTCAAGAAGATCCCCCTCATCATTAAGGTGTACGCCGTCCTGTGCATCCTGTCCGGCGAGGGTACGCTCCCGTCGGTCGCCGCCTTTATGTGGCAGGTCATCACCGCACTCATCAACGGCAACGCCGCCGCCAAGCTCGGCGACAACACGCTCGTCGCGGTTGGACTCATCGTCGCCGGCATCATGCTCTCGGCGGCGAGCGCGGTCATCTTGATCGTCTTTGGCCTGGACCTTATCAAGAACCAGCGCCGCAACGCCGCGCGCCTGTCCTATATCCTTATCGCATTTACCGTCGTCGAGCTTTTGGTCGACGTGATGCTCCAGGGTATCGGGCCGTTCTTGCTGCGCCCCGCCATCCAGCTCGGCATCCTCGTTGCGCTTTCGGCCACCGTTGACCCCACGCTTCGTCAGGAGCGCGAGCTGCAGCGCCGCCTGCAGGAAATGCTCGATCGCGACGCCGCCGCCGAGGGCATGCTCGGCCGCGATGAGACCGGCGAAGGCTACATCAAGCTCAACTACTTCAACCTGTTCTGGGTATTCTTCGTCTGCAGCGTGTTAGGTCTCATTCTCGAGGAAGTCTGGCATATGGTCGTCGTCGATCCCGGCGTCTATCAGGACCGTGCCGGTATGCTATTTGGCCCCTTTAGCCCCATCTACGGATTTGGCGCGGTGCTCATGACCATGGCGCTCAACCGCTTCTATAAAAAGAATCCTCTGATCATTTTCCTGGTAAGTGCCCTGATCGGCGGCGCTTTCGAGGTGTTTGTAGGCTGGTTTATGCAGACCTCATTTGGCGTGGTGTCGTGGAGCTATTCACACATTAGGCTATTCGGCATGCCCGATCCCATCGCGGTATTGACCGGGGGACGCACATGCACGCCGTTTGCCTGCATGTGGGGCCTGGGTGGCCTCATCTGGATCAAGGTCTTGCTGCCGCGCCTGCTTAAGCTCATCAATATGATTCCATGGAAACGCCGCTACTCTGCTACCGTCATCCTGACCGCCGTCATGTTGATCGACGGCGTCATGACGTTGCAATCGCTCGACTATTGGTATCAGCGCGTCAACGGAACCGTTCGAAATATTCCCGTCGCACAGTTCTATGACAAGCATTTCGATAACGAATATATGGAGAACCGTTTTCAGAGTATGACCATGAGCCCCAAGGACGCCACACGCGTGTAGCAAACGCCAGAGCAAAATAGCTCCAACACATCAAAGCCCGCTGGCAGATCTACATGAACTGCCGGCGGGCTTTCGCTATAGACAGACTCGGATTGCCGACGAGGCCTTACGCCTCGCGCTCGACCTCGCTCACGCACTCGTTCTTGATGGTGCCGACGAGCGACTGCAGCGCATCGACCACATGCGGGCGAATGTCTCCGCCAATGAGCACGAGCATGATGTCGTCGCCCACGGTAAGCTCGCCGCTCGCCAGCCACACGCGCACATAGCCGATACCCGGCATCGTACGCGTCGCCTCGATAGCGGCCTGCACCTTTTCGGCATCGAAGCCAAACACCATGCCGCCCACCTTGTGGCCTGGCGCCACGCCATCGGTCTCGACTCCGCGCACTTCGGCCTTGGGCGTCGCGCGCACCACGCCGTTGTGTGTCAGGTACATCCCACAATCAGCCGCCGAAACATCGGCCTTGGCTTCGCGCAGCCAAGCATCAACCGAAGGCATCGATTTGCCGTTCTCAAGCATCATTTCTCCTTTCACCGTCATTGAGTAGCCCATAATCTATTCCTCGACCGGCGTGAGCACCATGACGGCACGTGTGTTGCTCAGCGATAACGAACGACAGGTCACAAGCGTTACGACCTTGGTTGCCGAAGCGGCACGATCGATGGCATCGCTCGCCACGGCAGAGGCACCGTCGAGCATCTCGGACAGGTAGTTCTTGAGCCCGTCGTCGCCCTCAAAATTGGTCGTGCGCGCCTTGGCATACGTGTCCTCGACAACTTTGGTCGCCAGTGGTCGCAGTTTATACGTAGCATCCCGTGTGATGTAATACACGAACTCGATGCTATCGAACGTTGCCTGATCAGTGGTGTCCGAAATCACGTTGAACATCGACCCGTCATTCATGTGGTGGCCGTAGATCGTGGTCTGCTGATCCACCATGCCCGGCGCGGTGTCATTGCTATCCAGGAAAATGGCCCCGGATGCATTGGCCGTACCGTCGAACAGCGTGTTGAGGTATTTGGAGTTGTTGTTGGTCTGCACCACGGGATAGTTGATGTTGGTTCCCGGCGCGTAAATCCAACCCACAACCTCGGGATTTGTCTGGGCAAGTGCATCGAAGTCGATAATCGGCACGCCGCTGGCGTCCTTATCGCTTACATATTGCTTCTCGATTTTCTGGTACGAATCGCTTGCCTGTTTATAGCCAATCTGAGCATTGATAAAGATAGCGGCGGCGGCGACAATCAGGCCGATGCCGATGATGATGAGCAGAATGGGAATAATGGAGCGGCGCTTTTTGCGCGGCGGCTCGGTGTAATCCGACGGCGCGGCATGCGATGAAGACCGGGGCGGCTTCTTAGCGTTGCTATAAGATGAAGGTCGATATGCGGCTGGCGCGTCCTGTCGACGATGCGTCGCCGGCATCACGGGGCGCGGCGCGCGCGGCTGCTGAGGAGAGGATGTCCGACCCTGCTGTGCCGCATGGGCAGCACCCGGCTTCGACGGATCGGGAATCTGAGAAGCCTTGAATCGTTTTCCCTGATAGTCGGACATGGCTCTCCTTATACTGCGGTGAAACGGCGGAACGCCTAGGCGTCGGCCATCTCCTGCTTCATCTTCTCGATAACCTTGCGGTACTCGGGGTCGCATGCGCCCAAGATCTGCGTGGCATAGATGGCGGCGTTCTTGGCGCCGTTGATGGCAACGCAGGCCACGGGTACGCCCGAAGGCATCTGCACCATCGACAGCAGCGAATCCATACCGCCCAGGTCACTCGTCTTCATAGGCACACCGATAACCGGTAGCGGCGTAAAGGCAGCCACGACACCACCCAAGTGAGCGGCCTTGCCGGCGGCGGCAATGATCACCTTAATGCCACGGTCGGCAGCAGTCGAAGCCCACTCGTGGACCTTCGCCGGCGTGCGGTGTGCGCTCGCAATGACAAGCTCATAGGGCACACCGAGCGCCTCGAGCTCGGCGGTGCAGCCTTCCATAACGCCCAGATCGGACTTGGAGCCCATGATGATCCCGACAACCGGCTTTTGATCTGCCATAAACAAAGACCTCCTGTTGAGAGCGGTGACGCGGCGGATCCGCGACCCTTAACTACTGAGAGTAGTATAGCTGCTCCCGTCCCTGCGGTCTTTGTGGCGCTTCGCGGGCGGGCCAGGCTTTATCTTCGCTCCGGTTGCTTCGCAAAGTCGTTCAGATAAAGCCTGGCCCGCCCGCAAAGCACCCCTCGACCTACCGGGGATTGCCATGACGTACGTTAGCTGAAATAAAAAAGCGTGCCCACCGTCCTTGGGTGGGACGGCGGGCACGTTTGCTTAGTTGTCGCTGGGACTACTCAGCCTTATTGCGACGGTGGAAGAAGGCACCGATCGCAGCGATGATGGCTCCAAGGCCACCGACAGTCGCGACAGTTGCCGCCGTTTGATCGCCAGTAACGGGGATCGCCGAACCGTTCTTCTTGCCGCCCTGGGCCTTGTCGCCTGCGGGCTTGCCCGCCTGGCTGCCGCCGTTCGAGCCATTGCCGGAACCCTGGTTGCCCGAACCGCCCTGGTTGCCGGAGTCGGCATCCTTAAGGCCCTCGATGGCCAGCTTGAGCTGGTCATAAGCCGCCTGGAGCTGGGTGTCGGAAGCATTCTCATCACCCAAGACATCCTCGGCGTAGGTAATGGCATCCGTCAGTGCCTTGACGGACTCGGCCGTCTTTCCCTTGGTGTCAGTCTCCTTCGCCTGCTTGACCAGGGCCTTGAGCTGTTTCTTGGTCGGGTTCTCAACTGGGGTCACCGGGGTCTTCTCGAGCGCGTCACGGGCATCCTCGAGCGCCTTGAGTGCCTGGTCGACCTCGTCCTGCGTGGCGTTCTCGTCGCTCAGGATGGCGCGGGCGCTCGCCAAGGCGTTCTGGAACGCGGTCCAGGAAGCCTCGGTGTAGTCACTGGCCTTAAGGTCGCCGGCTGCAACCTCGGCATCAACCTTTTCAATCGCGGCAGTGAGGTCGTCCTTCGCCACCGGATCGGGAACGGCCGCACCGTAGAACTTGAGTTCCGCCATGCTGCAGTAGGCGTCAACGCTGCCACCGCCGGCGTGGAGCACCTTGACGGTCACGTAGCGACCGCGCGCGGCACCAAAGCTCATCTGCTTCCAGTCGCCACGGTCGGTGAGCACGCGGCCGTCGTTGTCGAAGGTAAACGTACCCATCGACGCGGCGGTGCCCATCTCATAACCGTCGGCGGTGTCGGAGACCAGCACCTCGGCCTCAAAGATATCGCCGTTCGTGCCGCCGTCCTGGCGCGGCAGGAACGTGACGTCGGTGAGATCGTAGTCGCGGCCCAGGTCGACGGTCAGGTGCTGGGGCATACCGGTCTTATAAGCATAGTCGCTGTGCCAGAGCGTCTGCTCATCGCCGTCAAGAGCGTTGACGGCGTTGCTGCCCTCATAGTCGGCCTCGCTCGAGAAGCCGGTCACCTTGACGTTCTCGCGGTTCTCGGGCGTGTTGATGAGCTTCTTCTCATCAACGGGGCGCATCTTGAGGCCGTCGATTGCCTTTTCGATCTTGGTCGTAGCGTCTGCGACATCCTTCTTGCTATAGCTGCCCTGGCCGCCGTCGAGAAGCTTCTGAGCCGCCTCGACCGCAGCGGTGAGAGCTGCATAAGAATCCTTGGTGTAGACGGACTCGCTGTAGCCCGCGGCCTTGGAAAGCGCCGCCATGAGCGCAGAGGTGTCGACACCAGCCTTGACCTCGACCTCATAGGATGCGGTCTTGGAGGGGTCGAGCACTGACGCCACCGTGATCGTTGCCTTGCCGGCCTTGTTGGCACGCAAGTAGTAGTTCACGCTATCGCCGGCCTGAACAGCGGAGACGCTCACCACAGAGGAGTCGGAGCTCTCGACCGTCACATAGGGGTAGCCGGCGCTCTCGGGCGTGGCCTTAGCGTCGACGAGCGTAACGTCGCCCTCAAAGAACTCGGTCTGGTTCTTGCCCAGCTCGATACCCTCGATGGCCTCGACACCCTGCGTGTAGTTGAAGTTGATCTCGCGCAGTGTGAGCATCTGGTCACCCGATGCCTCAAGCGGCGTGATCTCGACCTTAGTCGCCTTCTTGCCCTTGTTCTCGGCAGAGAGGCCAAAGGCGTAGCGAGCCTGGAAGGAATCGTACTCCCCACCCGCGAACTCCTGGGTCGAGCCATCCTCGAACGTCACGACGGCCTTGATCTTCTGCACGGTGCCGTTACCGCCGTCGCGGTTGACGACCTCAACGGCATCGAGCTTCGATGGTGTCTTAAAGGCAAATGTCATCGTGGTGGGAAGCTTCACGTAACTCGGAAGCTTGCCCTCGCTGTCCCAGTTGCCGCTCCAGTTCCACAGGAACTCAAAGCCGTTGTCGCCCTCATCGTTATCGAACAGCGCGTTATAGCTCTTCTGCTGAATAAGCTTCTCGACGTTGGAACCGTCGTCGGTCGTGAGCTCGTCGTTGGTCATCGTGATGTTGAAGGCATCCTGACCGTACTCGGCAACCGTGGGCTGCGGAACGTCCGGCATCGTCACGGTACCGTCACTCGTAAACTCGAGCGCATCGCACGCCGGACCGATGAGCCAAGACGTCGAGGGCAGTTCAACCTTGCCGGCCGTCTTGGCCTTGAGTTTGAAGCTCGCCACCGCGCCAGTGCCGTTGTAGAGCTTGCCGTCGCCGCGGTTGGCAAAGGCGAGGTTGATGGTCTGTGTGCCGTCCGCGAACTGGACCTTCTCGCGCGACAGGTTCTCCATGCCGGCGGTCGAACCATCCTGCGAGATGCTCTCGGACACAAACTCAAACTGGTCACTCTTAAAGTTGACGAGCGCGCCCAGGGCGTTGACGTTCTTGGCGTCGGCCGCATAGACATCGACGGTGATCTCATCGCCGGCATCGACCTCGGTCTTGCTCGGAATCACCGCGAGCTTGCCGGCGACCTTGCCTTTCTGCTTGGTGCCGCCATCAAGCCCCGCCATGGTAAACGAGTAGTCGTAGACATCATAGACCCCGTTGCCGTTGAGATCGGCAAAGTGGTCGCGAATCTGCGAGTCGAACGTCGAGGTATCGGGCTCGCGGTTCTCGAGACCCAGATAATTCTTCATGTTGGAAAAGTCGCCATCGGAGATCGTTGCCTTGTTGAGGTTGGAACCCACAGCAAAGCCGTCCGTACCATCGGCCTTGTAGATGGCGATCTCGGACGCGGAGAAGAAGTTACCAACCGAAGCGAGCGGCGTCATACGCACGTAGCGTGCGGCCACGGCGCCGTCGAACGTCACCGTTTTGCAGGCGGCGGAGCGCTCCCAATCGACCTCCTGGCTCGTCCAATGGACACCGTCGAGACTCGTCTCGATGCGCATCTTGGTCACAGTGCCGTTGCCGGCGTCGGTACGCGGATAGTACTCGAGCTTGTCGAGCTTGTAGGCGCGGCCGTAGTCAACGGTGAGCGCCTTGCCCAGGTCGTTGCCGCCGGAGTGGAAGCCGCCGTCGCTCGTCTGGAACTCATGGTCGAAGGCGAGATCGGCCTTATGGCTGCCGTAGATCGAGCCCTCCCAGGTGATCTTCTCGGCCTCGGGCACGTTCCGCCATGGGTCGAGGGCGGAGTTCGCCGCGAGCACATCGCTCCAACGGGAGTAGCCCTCGGCGTTGCGCGAACGGATCTGGTAGGTGTGCTTGCTATTGTAGGCAAGATCGGTATGCGTGAATTCCGCTGCATCGCCCACGGCGAACACGGTGCCATCGACCTTAAGGTCGTAGGAGGTAGCACCATCGACCTTTCCCCAGGTGAGCTTAATGCTCGTGGGAGTCGTGGCGTCCTCGGGGGCAGCAAGGTTCGCTGGTGCGGAGAGGTTCTCGTTGAGGCGGTCGGCCGCGAGCGTGGCGTCGGCGTTCACGAAACCGCCCAGCTCGAGCGTCTGCTCCGCTGCAGCGACATCGGTCTTCGCAAACTTGACGTAGACCTTGGGGTTCGTGGTGATCTTAGTGTCGTTGAAGCTCTCGCCCTTCTCGGCCTCGGTGCTGTCCGCATCGCTGCCGTAGTGGTTGAGGTTGGGGCTTTCGTTGTAGAAGTAGACCGCTTGGCCAGCCTCGGGGGTCGCGGCGTCGAAAGCCTCCTGTGAGTCGACCTCGGTCACGTTGAGCGCAGTGCCGCCATTCTTGGCGATGACGCTCGCAGGCTTGGCGGACACGTTGGCCACAAAGGTCGTGGTACGGTTGGAATCGTAACCACTATAGCTGCCCTGGGACGCCGCAGCGGTAAAGGTTGCGGTGCCGCCCGTGGCCTTGGAGCTAAAGACGGTACTCACATGGTCACCGTAAGAGATATTGTCGATCGTGCCGTAGGCATTGTCCTCAGTCGTTTTGTTCTCGATGGAGGAGCCGTCGTCCTCGTACTGCGTGAAGCTGCCCTCACCCTCGGTGGCGAAGAACTCGACGATACGCTGGCTGCGGTCAGTGCCCTTGGTGTTGGTCTCGGTCACAGCCTCGGGGTTGTTGTTCTCGGCATACATCGGCACGATGGAATTGGCCTTTACAAAGAGCGGCAGCTTCCAGAGCGGAGCATCGTAGTTGTTGAGGACCTGGCCGCCGCGGTACTGCTTACCCGAGAAGTAGTCGATCCAGATGGTGGGATTATCATCGGTGCCGTAGTTGGGAAGGTAGATGCCGTTGCGAACGTCATTGCCCTTGTCATCTGCCTGGGTATCCTGATACACCGGCGCAACCAGGAAATTCTCACCGAACATATACTGGTACTGCGTCGAAGTGCTCGCGGCGTACTCGGAGTTGTCGGAGAGCAGCATGGCGCGGATCATGGGCAGGCCGGTATCGCCGTTACCCGTATCGATGTTGGCCGCCGAAGCCGCACTCGTGTAGATATAGGGCATGAGCTGCGCTTTGAGCTTGAGGTAGAAGCGCGAGATGCCCGTGTAGGGATCGCCGTGCGTCATGGGCGACTTGCGGTAGGTGCCCCAACCGTCCATGTCGAGCATAGAGGGCGTGAACGTCTTCCACTGGTAGTCGCGTGCCGAGATGATGGGGTCGCCGCCAAAGATGCCGTCCATGTCGGAGCCGATGTTGGGGTTGCCCGAAAGACTCTGACCGATATACGTGGGGATATGGAAGCGGATGTACTCCCAGTTGCCGCCGTACTGGTCGCCGGTCCAGATGCCGCCAAAGCGCTGCGTGCCGGCCCAACCATCGAGCGTAATGATGTTGGGGCGCTTGTTGGCGCCGGTCGTCACCGTGTCATAAGCCGTCTTGATGCCGTTAAGACCAAAAGAGTAGCCAGAGCCAACCCAGGCGACGTCGGTCTTGAGGGTAGTGATGCCTCCCGTCTTGACCTCGGCGTCGAAGTCGCGAAGCAGGTGCCACGGAGTCTCGGAGTTGCTATCGGGCTCAAGGTTGGACTGGGTCCACAGGCCCGTGCTCACGCCCTTGGAGTTAGCGTACTCGGTGAACTTCTTAAGGTTGTCGACGTTGGCGCGCACGGCGTTGAGGCGCTCGGCAGAACTCGTTCCGTCGGAGTTGACGCCGCCGGTCTTGTAGTAACCGTTCTGGCCATAGCCGGCACCGTAGCCGTCGTTCGGCAGGAACCAGCCGAGCGGCATGTCGTTGTCCTCGTAGTCATCGATAACCTGCCGGGCAGAGAACTGGCGGTCGAAATCGGTCGCCTTCATGTTCTCGGTATCGACCGTAGGACCTTCACCGTTGAGCGTCTCGGACGTAAGCGTGCCGTCGAGCTTGTAGCCCGTCGCCATGCCAGACTCGTACTTAACGTCGCCCTTCTCGCTCGAGGACTTGCTGCCCTTGGTCTCCCACTTCTTCTGACCCGAAGTCGTTGACCAGCCATCACGGTTATAGGCATTCAGATGACCCAGGTAGAAACCGTATTCGGGCAGCAGCACCGGATTACCGGTTACCTTGTAGTAGTCCTGCAGCATCTCGGTTGCCACGTTCGAGGCGCCATCGTTGGTCGCCACGAAGTAGTAGGCATCGAACTCATTCTCGCTGTGCGAAGTCGTGACCGTCGATGCATCCGTAGAACCGAAGTCGTAGGAACCTTCTGCGAACGTGTTTCGGAGCACGCCGTAGCCGTCACTCGTCCAATAGAACGGGTTGGGCGAAGCAACGCCGCCATCGGTCCAGTTGTTGGTGTTGGAGATGGCGATGGTCTGGTTGGTGTGCAGGAAGCGGCCGTTCTGAGTACCGCCGCCAAAGAAGTTCTCGGACTTCGCCTTGGCGAGCGTCTGGACGGTGCCCTTCTTATCAAGGTCGAGGGACGCGGACTCGGAGACCACGACACGGTCGCCCGACTTGATGCTCATCTTGCCAGTCGCCTTGTCCAGAATCACGGTCGCCTTTCCACCGGTGATCTCGATAGTGTCACCCTTGTCGACAACCGTCGCGCTCGGCTTGCTGTAGGTATCCGAGGTGTCGGGCTGGGCCTGAATCTTAGCCGTGTGGGACTTGCTACGCGGCGTGGCATACTCAGAGAACTCGCCTTTGGGGTCGACATTGTAACGGAAAATGCCGTCCTCTAGAAATGTGATACGGCCCTTGATGCCGTCGGCGAAATCGATGTCGACGACGTTCGAGGCGGACTGAGACACGGTCGCCGAGTCGACGCCCTTAAGCGGCGTGGCAATCGCCTGCTGGGGACTAGCGAACACGAGAGTCGCCGCTGTTGCGACGAGGACCGCGCTTCCCTTCACCCACCGTTTCGTAAAAATGGAATTCCTACGCACCTGGACTCCTTTCCTCCGACATGCGGAAGTGTCGCGGACGCGCGCCCCGCAGCATGGGCGAACGCATCAACGGGGGGGTGTTCGGTACATTCCGTACAATTGGCCCACCCGTTACCAAGGGGTCAACTGGTAGTAACCAGATAGCCACCTATAAGGATGAATCAGCATACATGAGCAGTTGCGCAAATTAAGTTTGGAATTCTCCCAGCGGTATAAAAATGAACGTAGATGGCGAAGTGGGTCTAACCAACCATACCAATTGGTTCTCCAGCCAGATACCACTTAAGCATAGTTTTACTTGTTTAACTGGTATTACATAACCAATACCTTTCCTCGGAAAACGGGCTTCGCGAATTATCCTGAGGGAAAGTCGTATCCGCCACCCCGCGACCCACCGGGAATTACCATGACGTACTTTGGCTGTTTTTGGTTGGAATGGAAGGTTGACGGAGGGTGGTGGTGGACAGTTAGTTCAGATACGTATTATTTGGCCGTGCCAATTGGCATTAATGGATTGGTTTGGAGCCACTTTGGACCCAATAATGGGCTATTCTCGCCCTTGAGCGAGCGCCTCTGTCGGCCCAGAAGGCCAAAAACGGCTCATTTGACCCCAAATCGACCTTCGTCAGCCTTTAAAAAAATACGTATCTGAACTAACTGTCCAGGGACATGTCTCCCCCATAGCAAAAAGTCTCTTGGCGAATGAAAATTCGCCAAGAGACCCCATACAAAACGTGGGCTCTGTCGTTCGAATGAACGACAGAGCCCACGCTCACTTTTTATTCAGCCCTAGTCATCGCGCAAAGCCCCTTCGGCAGCACACGGTGCAGCCGAGTCACCGCAGACCGGGGCGGGAGGCGGACCTTTCTCTCGGAAAACTTCGCGAAGCCCAGTTTCCGAGAGAAAGCGTCCGATCCCGCCCCGGGCGACGGGATGAGTCTTACACCGTGTACTGCGGCAGGTCCTGCAGGGCGATGACGTCCATGCCCATGTCGTTGGCGCTGCCGTGACCCTGCTGGTCCTCGCGCGCGGCCTCGATGGCACTCACGTACGTGTTGGCCGCAGACATCGCCGTCACGCAGGTCACGCCGCGACGCACCGCCTCGGTACGCAGCAGGTAGCCATCGCCACGCGAGCCCGGACCGTACGGCGTGTTGATGATTACCGCAATCTTGCCATCGGCGATCAGGTCACCGATGTTGGGACGCTCGCCGTCGTGCGGGCCGCTAATCTTCTCCACGACCTCGCAGGTCACGTTGCCGCCGCGCAGCACGCGCGCCGTGCCCTCGGTAGAGCAGATATCAAAGCCCAGGTAGCGCAGGATACGCGCGACCGAAAGGATGTGGCGCTTGTCACGGTCGCACACGCTGATGAACACCTTGCCGGCGCTCGGGTCGGGCAGCTTGTAATCGATTGCCAGCTGCGTCTTGGCGTATGCCTCGGGATAGCTCTTGGCGATACCCATGACCTCGCCCGTCGACTTCATCTCGGGCCCCAGGATAACGTCGGCTCCCGGGAAACGGCCCCAAGGCATAACGGCTTCCTTCATGCAGAACCAGTCCAGCTGACGCTCGTCGCTCGGCAGGCCCAAGCTCGCGATGGAATCGCCCGCCATGATACGTGCGGCACACTTGGCGAGCGGCACGCCGGTGGCCTTGGAGATAAACGGCACGGTGCGGCTGGCACGCGGGTTGGCCTCGATCACGTAAACGGTCTCGCCCTTGATGGCGTACTGCACGTTGACCAGGCCGCGTACGCCCAGCGCCATCGCGATGCGGCGCGTGGTCTCGCGAAGCTTTGCCTGCAGGCTCTCGCTAAAGCTGAACGGCGGGATGCAGGTCGCAGAGTCGCCGGAGTGAATACCGGCCTCCTCGATATGCTCCAGAATGCCGCCGATGTAGACCTCTTCGCCATCGCACAGGGCGTCGACATCGGACTCGATCGCGCCCTCCAAGAAGCGGTCCAGATACACCGGGTAGTCGGGGCTAATGCGCGCAGCCTCGGCCATGTAATCGCGCAGATGCTCGGCATCGTAGGCGATCATCATGCCGCGGCCGCCCAGCACGTAGCTTGGACGCACCAGCAGCGGGTAGCCGATGTGCGCGGCTACGGCCTCGGCCTCCTCAAACGAGGTTGCCTGGCCCGCCGGCGGATACATAATGCCCAGCTTGTCGAGCAGAGCGGCGAAGCGCTCGCGGTCCTCGGCAAAGTCGATGGCATCGGGCTTGGTGCCCATGATGTTCACGCCGCTCTCCTCGAGCATGCGCGCCAGCTTAAGCGGGGTCTGGCCGCCGAGCGTCACCACGACGCCGTCGGGGCGCTCAACATCGATAACGTCCATGACGTCCTCGTAGGTGAGCGGCTCAAAGTACAGGCGGTCGGACGTGTCATAGTCGGTCGAGACGGTCTCGGGATTGCAGTTGACCATGATGGTCTCAAAGCCGCGGGCCGCCAGCGCGTAGCTCGCGTGCACGCAGCAGTAATCGAACTCGATACCCTGGCCAATGCGGTTGGGGCCGGCGCCCAGGATCATCGCCTTGGGCTTGTCCGCCGGCGTGGTCTCGTCGGGAGCCGCGCACTTCTTGGCGTCCGGGCTCGTGCGGTAGATGTTCTCGTACGTCTTGTAGTGGTACTCCGTGGCGCTCGAGAACTCCGCAGCGCAGGTATCGACCGTCTTCATACTGGGAACCACGCCCAGACCCTTGCGATAGGCGCGCACAAAGCGCTCGTCCGAGCCGGTCAGCGCGGCGATCTCGGCGTCGCTCGTACCGTACTGCTTGAGCAGGCGCATCGCGTCGGCGTCGATATCCTCCACACGCAGGCCGCGGATGCTCTCCTGGACCTGCACCATGTCGTTGATACGGTTGAGGTACCACGGATCGATACCGCAGATGGCATGGATGCGGGCGATGTCCCAGCCACGGCGCAGAGCCTCGACCACAAAGAAGATGCGATGCTCGGTCGGAGTTGCCACGGCCTGAGCGAGCTCGTCGTCGCTCAGCTTATCGGCACCCTCTTTGCCACCGGCGCAAATGCCCTGGTGGCCGTCCTCCAGCGAGCGCATAGCTTTGCCAAAGGCCTCCTCAAAGGTGCGGCCGATTGCCATGATCTCGCCCACGGCCTTCATGCGCGTGGTGAGCGTGGGGTCGGTGCCCTTGAACTTCTCGAAGGCAAAGCGCGGCACCTTGACCACACAGTAATCGATCGTGGGCTCAAAGCAAGCGGGCGTTGCCTTGGTGATATCGTTGACGATCTCGTCGAGCGTATAGCCCACGGCCAGGCGCGCGGCGGCCTTAGCGATGGGGAAACCCGTGGCCTTGGAGGCCAGTGCGGACGAGCGGCTCACGCGCGGGTTCATCTCGATGACGATCAGGCGGCCGGTGCTGGGGTTCACGGCAAACTGCACGTTGGAGCCACCGGTCTCGACGCCGATCTTCTCCAGAATGGCGAGCGAGGCCACGCGCATGCGCTGATACTCAAGGTCGGAGAGCGTCTGCGCCGGCGCCACGGTGATGGAGTCGCCGGTATGCACGCCCATGGGGTCGAGGTTCTCGATGGAGCACACGATGATGCCGTTGCCGGCGTGGTCACGCATGACCTCCATCTCGTACTCTTTCCAACCCTCGATGGACTCCTCGACCAGCACCTCGTGGGCGGGCGAGAGTTCCAGGCCCTGGCTCACGATGGAGACGAGCTCCTCGTGGGTGTGAGCGATGCCGCCGCCGGCGCCGCCGAGGGTAAAGCTCGGGCGCAGTACGCAGGGATAGCCCACGCGCTCGGCGATGGCCTCGGCGTCGGCCACGCTGTAGGCATAGCCCGAGCGCGCGACCTCCAGGCCAATCTCGGCCATGGCCTCGTTAAAGAGTTTGCGGTCCTCGCCGCGCTCGATAGCGGCCAGGTCGCAGCCGATCATCTCGACGCCATACTTGTCGAGCGTACCGTCCTTTGCCAGCTCAACGGCGGCGTTCAGGCCGGTCTGGCCGCCCAGCGTGGGCAGCAGCGCGTCTGGGCGCTCTTTCTTGATTACGCGCTCGATAAACTCGGCGGTGATGGGCTCGACATAGGTGCGATCGGCAAGACCCGGGTCGGTCATGATGGTCGCCGGGTTGGAGTTGACCAGGATGACCTCAAAGCCATCCTCCTTAAGCACCTTGCAGGCCTGGGCGCCGGAGTAGTCGAACTCGCAGGCCTGGCCAATAACGATGGGGCCCGAACCAATAACGAGGATACGCTTGATGTCAGTACGTTTCGGCATGTTAGTTCTCCTCGGTCTCGGTCGCGGCGGTCTCGGCGAAATTCCAGCCAGCCAGGCGGTCCTTCGCGGTGTCGATGTCCAGGTAGTTCTCCTCGCCGTCCATGAGTCGCGTAAAGGCGGTAAAGAGATAGTGGGCATCGGTGGGGCCAGGCGAGGCCTCGGGGTGATACTGGACCGAGAAGCACGGGGCGTCGAGCAGCTGGATGCCCTCGGCGGTGCCGTCGTTGAGGTTCACATGTGTTAGGCGAATGCGGCCAAAGCGCTCGTTCATCACGACCGGCGCGATGCCGCGGCGCACCCAGACGCGCAGATCTCCATCGGCCGCATGCTCGGTCTCGCCGCCGGAAAGCTCGGGGACAAGCTTGCCCAAGCTGGGGAACAGCAGGCCAAAGCCATGGTTTTGTGCGGTAATCTCCACGCGACGGCTTACCAGGTTCATGACCGGCTGGTTGCCACCGCGGTGACCGAACTTAAGCTTTTCCATCTGGGCGCCGCAGGCCAGGCTGATCATCTGGTGACCAAGGCAAATACCAAAGACCGGCACCTTGCCGATCAGCTGCTGCACCTGCTCGTAGGTCTCCACCACGGCATCGGGGTCGCCGGGGCCGTTGGACAAAAAGACGCCATCGGGATTCATGTCGAGCACCTGCTGGGCAGGCGTATCCCACGGCACGACAGTAAGGTCGCAGCCGGCGCGGACGAGGCCCTCCAGAATGCCGCGCTTGACGCCGCAGTCGTAGGCGACCACTTTGTGACGGGCAGGAGCGGCAACCGCAAGTGCAAAGTCATGCGTGGCAGGCAGGTCGGCGGCCACAAACTCGTGAGGCGCGGGGCAACTTACGGTCTTCACCAGGTTCTCGCCTACCAGCGTGGGCGCTGCGGCCAGACGCTCGGCAAGCTCGTCGACGTCGAAGATCTCGGTCGAGATAATGCCCATCTTGGAACCATTGTCGCGCAGATGGCGCACCAGAGCGCGGGTGTCGACACCCTCGATAGCGACGATGCCGTGAGCGCGCAGGTACTCCGGCACGCTGACGGCCGAGCGCCAGTTAGAAGGCGTGGCGCACATGTCGCGAACGATCATGCCGCGCATAGCCGGAGCGCTCGCAGGGCGCACGTCGTCGCCGGGGAAGGCCGACTGGACGTCGGTCTCGTCGATACCGTAGTTGCCGATCTGCGGATAGGTCATGGTTACGATTTGGCCGGCATAACTCGGGTCGGTCATGACCTCAAAGTAGCCCTCGAGCGAGGTGTTGAAGCAGACTTCGCCGGTCGCGGTGCCCGCGGCGCCGCATGCACGTCCATAAAAAATGGTCCCATCCTCAAGATACAGGATGCAGGGACCGCAGGTGCCCTTGCTGGTTTTGGCCAGCATGCGCTGGCAAAGCTCGCTGGGCGCGAAGGTGCGGGCGGCAGCGCCCGCGGTATGGTTGTTCGCCATAATTCTCCTTTCCGGTCTCACAGGACCGGCTTAAAGGTGTGTAGTTAGGCCTCGCGGTATTGTAACCGCAAGTATGCCTCATGGCGTTAATTTCATTGAAATGTTTACGAAATGATAATTATGACTTTCTATGCATAGTGATTTTTGAATCCCCGTCCCAGAAAAATCATCCCGCGTGGTCACTTGGCTCACGCGGGATGATGGCGTCTTATTTTTTCTTGTCCTGCTCCAGCAGTTCGGACGGTGAGCGATCGGACTTGCCGCCGCGGAAAATCTCGCGGCCATGCAGACGATGCTCCAGGTCACGTTCGGCCTTTTCCTCGTCAATCTTGGTCTGGCTCACCACCGGGTCCTCAATCAACGACGACACCGAGTTCGCCTGCTTCTGAATGCGCTCGGCGATGGTGTCATCCATACTCACGATGCGCATCTTCCAGTCGATATTCGTGGCGTTGGATGAGCTCTTGGTCCATACGAACGTCAGGATGGCGCTCTGGTGGCCGTGGGCGGGAAACATGCCAAAGAAGGAATCGTGCTGAATGTTGCTATCCTCGTCGATATAGGCGTGCACGTTGTACACCACGCGGTCAATCTTATCGTTGAGCAGCGCGTTGGTCGCAAGTGCCGCGGCCTGGATCTGCCCGTTGGACAGCAGCTCGAGCTCGTTGGCAGACGATGTGTCCAACACCGTCACCTCGACCGTGCCCGTACGCTCATCGGCTTCATCGACGGTAAAGTCGAGCGGGAACTGCGTAAAGCCGTTGCCCCATTCAAGGCCGCCCTTCAGCGCCGTCGAAACGGTATCGACCGAAACGCTCTCGGACAGGTTGGCGGTATTCAGACGACGCATCACACCGTAGCCGATCTGCATGCCCACGATCAGCACCAAAATACCGATGACCACGGCCATCGCGGTCTTCGTAATGGTATGGCTCACCTGCGAGCCCGAAGGATCGTCCTCGGACAGCGGGTCGATATGTTTTGCCTGGCTCGCGCGGTCCTCGCTGCGCAGCTGCGCTAGCGCCGCTTTGTCACCGCGCTTGGCCGCCGCCTCCTTCTCGCGCATGCGCTCGGTGCGCTTTTTGGCAAGCGTGGGATCCAAGACACCGGATGCATCGATTTCGGAGAATAACTCCGTCACTTCTTCCGGAGTCAAAGGGTTCTTGTCAGCCATAAACTTCCTGTCATATCAATCAGTCGAGCTCATGCGCACGCGCACCTTCGAACTGCATTCGATAGTAACGGGCATAGGTGCCGCCACGGGCGAGAAGCTCCTCGTGCGTGCCACGCTCCACAACGCGACCATGCTCAACGGTCGCAATCTCATCGGCATGCTTAATGGTCGAAAGACGGTGGGCGATGATAATCGTGGTGCGGCCGCGCGCCAGTTCTTCGAGTGACTCCTGCACCGCTTCCTCGCTCTCGTTATCCAAAGCACTCGTCGCCTCGTCCAAGATCAAGATTTTGGGATTCTTGAGAAACACGCGCGCGATGGCAACGCGCTGCTTCTGTCCGCCCGAAAGACGGCTGCCACGCTCGCCCACCACGGTGTCGTAGCTCTGTGGAAGCGACTCGATAAAGGCATCGATGTTGGCGCGACGGGCGGCCTCGGCGATCTCTTCCGCTGTAGCGCCCGGCTTGCCGTAGGCGATGTTCTCGCCAATCGTACCGTCAAACAGATAGACATCCTGCTGCACCAGGCCGATGGCGCGGCGCAGGCTCTGCTGCGTCACATCGCGCACGTCCTGGCCGTCGATGCTAATGGATCCGGTAGCCACGTCATAAAAGCGCGGCAGCAGCGAACAGGTCGTGGACTTGCCGCCGCCCGAGGGGCCAACCAAAGCGATGGTCTGCCCGGGCTTGATGGACAGGTCCATATGGTCGATAACGGGACGCTCGTCGGCATCGCCCTCGCCCAGCTCAACATCCTCGTAGTTAAAGCACACGTCGTGATACTCCACGGCGCCGGCAGTCACCTGCAGATCCGTGGCGCCCGGCTTGTCCTGGATATCCGGCGCGGTCGAGAGCACCTCGTCCATACGCTTAAAGCCGGCGATAGCCTTCTGATACGTTTCGGCCGAATTGACGAGTGTCTCGAGCGGCGTGCAGAACAGCGAAATATAGAGTGCAAAGGTCGCCATATCGACCGCCTGCAGCTGTCCCTGGGCGACCAGCCAGCCGCCCAGCAGCACCACGATCACATAGAGCACACCCGAGAGCAGGCCATACGTCGCGGTATAGACGCCCATGGCGTGATACATGTTCTCCTTGGACGAAAGATAGCGATTGTTTGAGGCGCGGAACTTGAAGCGTTCGGTCTCCTCATTGGCAAAGCTCTTGACCACACGCATGCCCGCCAGCGAATCCTGCAGCTGCGCATTGATGCCGCTGATTTTTTTGCGGTTGTCGCTAAAGACCTCGCGCATGCGCATGTTCTGCCAAAACATGATGACTGCAAACGCTGCCGTCACCACAGCCATGGCGAGCGCCAGCACCGGGGCGATGGTAAAGAGGATCACAAACGAGCCGACGATCTCGATGCCGCAGATGATAATCCACTCGGGTACGTGATGCGCCGCCTCGCAGATATCGAACAGGTCGTTGACCACGCGGCTCATCATGTCGCCCGAGCTGTTGCGGTCGAAGTACGCAAAGCTAAAGCGCTCATACTGGTCGAACAGGTCCTCGCGCATTTTGGACTCCATACGCGCGCCCATCACGTGACCCCAATAGCTCACAAAATAGCGGCAGGCGCAGCGAACGGCATACATCAGCACCAGCCCCACCGCGATCATACCGAGCGCCTGCATAATGGCAGCCTGACCCTGAGTAAACAGCCCACCGGTCAAATTGCGCAGGATAATGGGGAACGCCAGGTCAATGGCGGCAAGCACCAGAGCACAAACAGTATCAGCAACAAAAAGCCCCATCTGGGGCTCGTAATACGAAAGAAACCTCTTCAGCATAATCACCTTACGCGGTTTTACCAAACCGCGTTTCGTCTCGACGCTGCAAGTGCTCCATTTGGACAATCTGGCCTTCAATCGTCGGTCGCGTATATCCATACGCTTCCCTCCTCTTTTAGGCCACCTTGTCTCAAATGGAGCACTTTCGCTAACTTACACAAACCTGCGGGATCATTCCCGCTCGTTAAAGCTCGGCCCCGCCTAGTCGGTGCGCGATGCTATCGCAGGCCAAGGCGCCTACGACGGTCTTGGCGTCTTCGATTTTGCCGTCGAGTACGGCGTCGATCAGCTCGTGCAGCGGCACCAGGTCCACGTTGACAAACTCGTCATCATCGGGGTTGGGCGCGTCGAACTCGAGCTTGGTGGCCAGGTAGATATGAATAATCTCATCGCAAAAACCGCAGGACGTGACAATCGACGTCAAAAAGCGAATACGACCAGCCCTAAAGCCCGTCTCCTCATGCAGTTCGCGCTTGGCGCAATCGAGCGGGTCCTCGCCTGGATCGAGCTTGCCGGCGGGAATCTCGACCGTCACGCGGTCGATGGCGGTGCGGTACTGACGCACCAGTACGATCTTGCCGCTCTCGGTCAGTGCCACAACGGCCGCCGCACCCGGATGGCGAACGATATCGCGGGCGCTGTGGCGACCGTTGGGCAGCTCAACCTCAAGACGGTGGACGTCGAGGATCTTGCCCTTCCAGGCGCACTCCTCCGAAAGAATCTTCTCGTGCAGCTCGGCATCGTGCGGGTCGTCGTCGCCCAGCACCAGTGCCGGCTCGTCAGCGACCTCGCCACCAGGCTCGCCCTCGGCGTGCCCATACATGCGGCTGTCCTCTTCGACGACCTGCGCGTCCACGAGCTCTTCGTTCTTCTCGTCCATCCGTCTCATTCCTCTCGGATTTTAGGCATCCCAGGCGTCGCGACCGCGCAGCGCGCGCAGGCCGATGTCGTGACGCAGGGTCTTGCCCTCAAAATCAATCTTCTCGCAGGCCTCGTAGGCAAGGTTGCGAGCGTTCTCGAACGTGTCGCCCAGAGCGGTCACGGCAAGCACGCGGCCACCATTGGTCACGAGCTGGCCGTCCACCACGGCAGTGCCCGCGTGGTACACGGTCACGTTCTCCATGGCCTCGGCATCGGCGATACCGGTGATGACCTTGCCCTTCTCGTAGCTGCCGGGATAGCCCGCGCTCGTCAGGACAACGGCCACGGCCCACTCGTCGCGCCAGTCGAGTTCAATCTGGTCGAGCTCGCAGTTGGCACAAGCCAACATGACCTCGACCAGGTCGTTCTTAAGGCGCGGCAGCACGACCTGAGTCTCGGGATCACCAAAGCGGGCGTTGAACTCCAGTACCTTGGGGCCGGCGGGGGTGAGCATAAAGCCGCCATACAGGCAGCCGCGGTAGTCGATACCCTCGGCAGCGAGCTCGGCCACGGTCTGCTCCATGACCTTCACCATCGTGGCGTGCTCCTCATCGGTCACGATGGGCACTGGGCTGTAGACGCCCATACCGCCGGTGTTGGGGCCCTTGTCGCCCTCGAGCGCGCGCTTGTGGTCCTGCGAGGTAGCCATGGGGCGCACGGTCTTGCCATCGGTAAAGGCCAGCAGCGAGCACTCGGGACCAACGAGCATCTCCTCGATAACCACGGTGCTGCCGGCATCGCCAAAGGTGCCGCCAAAGCACTCGCGCACGGCCTCCTCGGCCTGCTCAAGTTCGGTCGCCACGATAACGCCCTTGCCCGCGGCAAGGCCGTCGGCCTTGACGACCAGCGGGGCGCCCTGCTCGCGCACGTAGGCGAGAGCCGAAGCCTCGTCGGTAAACGAACCATAGGCTGCCGTCGGAATGCCCGCACGCTCCATGAGCTGCTTGGAGAACAGCTTGGAGCCCTCCATCTGGGCACCCTCGGCACCCGGGCCAAAGCAGGGAATACCCGCCGCGCGCACGGCGTCGGCCACGCCCGCCACGAGCGGAGCCTCGGGGCCAATTACCACGAGTCCGCATCCGTGGCTCTGCGCAAACGCCGCCACGGCCGCAGGATCGCAGTCGTCGAGAACAACGTTCTCGCCGCAGCTCGCGGTGCCGCCGTTGCCCGGCGCGATGTAGAGCTTGCCGGCGCGCGGTGATGCTGCGAGCTTAGCTGCCAAAGCATGCTCACGGCCGCCGCTGCCCAACAACAGGATGTCGATGGTTTGAGTGTCCGCCTTCAAGGGTGCCTCCTCTATGGATGAACGGCCCGCTCCGCGCGAGCCCTTTGCAAGCAAATATACCCCTCGGCCGCCCGTCCGGGCTGCAAAGGGGTATATCGCAATAACCAAATAGTCCCGATTACTTCCAGAATCGGTTGATGATCTGCTCGCGACCGGCGCCAACGCCAATGAACGTCACGCGGGTGTGTGCCAGATCCTCGATAAACGCCACGTAGTCCTGAGCCTCCTGCGGCAGCTCGTCAAAGCTGCGGCAACCGGTGATATCGCACTTCCAGCCAGGGAGCTCCTCGTAGATGGGCTTGGCGTGCTCAAAGCGCACCTGGTGCTCGGGCACGCTCGTGTAACGCTCGCCATCGACGTCGTAGGCCACGCACACCTTGATGGTGTCGAAGGCCGAAAGCACGTCGAGCTTGGTCAGGGCGATGTCGGTGAGGCCGTTGACGCGCGAGGCATAGTTGGCGATAGGGCCGTCAAACCAGCCGCAACGACGACGGCGACCGGTGGTCACGCCGTACTCATAGCCCTCCTCGGTCAGCGTGTGGCCAGCCTCGGACTCATAGGAAAGCTCGGTGGGCATGGGGCCCGAACCGACGCGGGTGATATAAGCCTTCATGACGCCCAGCACGCGATCGACGTTCTTCATGCCGACGCCGGAGCCGGTGATGGCGCCGCCGGCGGTGCAGTTGGAAGACGTCACGTACGGATAGGTGCCGTGGTCGATGTCGAGCAGCGTCGCCTGGGCGCCCTCAAACAGCAGGTCCTTGCCCTCATCGATCATGTTGTTGAGCAGCAGGCTCGTCTCGGTGATGTAGGGACGCAGGCGCTCGGCCATCGGCAGGTACTCGTCGCAAATCTGGTCCACGGTGTAGGTGGGCAGGTTGTAGATGAGCTCGAGCTCGGGGTTCACGCGGGCGAGAGCGGTCTCCAGCTTGTCGCGGAACAGTGCCTCGTCCAGCATGTCCTGCATGCGCAGGCCAATGCGCGCCATCTTGTCCTGATAGCACGGACCGATGCCGCGCTTGGTGGTGCCGATGTTCTTCTTGCCGAGCTTCTGCTCAAAGGCGCCATCCAGATCGATGTGGTACGGCATGATGACATGCGCGTTGCCGCTAATCTTGAGGTTCTTGGTGGTGATGCCGTCGGCCTCGAACATGTCAATCTCCTCAAGGACAACCTTGGGGTTGACGACGCAGCCGTTACCGATCACCGACACGTGGTCGGAATACATGATGCCGGAGGGCACCTGGTGCAGGCCGTACTTCTTGCCGTTGACGACGATGGTGTGACCGGCGTTGTTGCCGCCCGAGTAGCGCACGACGGCATCGAAGTCGCCGGCGACCAAGTCGCAAATCTTACCCTTGCCCTCATCGCCCCACTGGGCACCGACCAAAACGGTTGACGGCATGTTTACTCCTTACATTCATGGACTGTCTACGCGCCACGCCGGCACGCAGAAGCACACAACATTCCCAGTATACCCGTGCAACGGGCGCCGGTCCTACTCCTCGGCATGTGCCCCATCAAGCTCATAGAACTTGGTGGATGCCGGCAGGAACATCAGGTCGACGTCGCCGATCGGGCCCGAACGGTTCTTGGCCACGACGATACGCGTAACGCCCTCGTCGGGTCGATCGTCGCGCGAGGCTTCGGCCTCGTCGGCGGAGCGGTCCAAGAACATAACGATATCGGCGTCCTGCTCGATGGAGCCCGATTCACGAAGGTCGGAAAGCTGCGGGCGCTTGCCGGTACGGGATTCGACCTGACGCGACAGCTGCGACAGCGCGATGAGCGGGATCTTGAGCTCCTTGGCCATGATCTTAAGACCACGCGACATCTCCGAAACCTCGACGGTACGGCTCTCGGAGCGGCGTCCCGGCGGAGGACTCACCAGCTGCAGGTAGTCCAGGATGATGATTGCCTTCTCCTTGTTATGGAGCATACGGCGGCTCTTGGCGCGAATCTCGGTCACTGTGGTACCGGGCGTATCGTCAATCAGAATATCGAGCTTGGACAAGGTCTGCGTAGCCTCGTTGATATTGGCCCACTGCTCGGGGCTAATACGGCCCATGCGGAAGTCACTGATCGAAATCATTGCGTAGGCACAAATCAGACGCTGGGCAATTTCCTTGCCCGACATCTCCAGCGAGAAGAAGCCGACGGTATAGCCCGCAGCGGCGGCGTTGAGCGCCAGGTTCAGAGCGAACGACGTCTTACCTACAGCAGGACGGGCGCCGATAATGATGAGCTGACCCTCGCGGAAGCCCATGAGCATGCGGTCGAGCGACGGGAAGCCCGTGGGCACGCCCGCCGCCTGACCACCGGCCTGGCACACTTCCTCGGCCTCGTTATAGGCCTCGACCATAAACTCGGTCAGCGTCTTGTAGCTCGACTTGACCTCGCGTGCCGTGACCTTGAGCAGCTTGCTCTCGGCCAGCTCGACAACCTCTTTGGTGTCGGTGGGGGCGTTATATGCCAGCGCGTTGATCTCGTTGGTGGCGCCGATCAGCTCACGCAGCATCGAATCGCGACGAACGATGGCGGCATGGTGCTGCCAGTTAACGAGCGACAGAGTCTGTCCCATCAGCTCCAAAATGTACGCCTCGCCGCCCACGGCATCGAGCTTGTTGATGCTTCGCAGGTAATCGATCAGCGAGATAGAGTCAATGGGGATACGACTGTTATACATATCGACCATCGCGGTATAGATGGTCTTATGAATGGGCCGGTAGAAGTCATCGGGCTGCAGCTCGACTTGGGCCTCTTCGACCACCTCGGGCGATAGCAGCATAGCGGCCAGTACGTTGGCCTCTGCATCTTGGTTTTGGGGGAGACCCAACTTAGAGCCACGGTCCTCGACCGTCAGCCCCGTCTCCCTATCGTCATATGCCATGAGCGTCCTCATTCATATCGCTTGCGAGCATCCATAGTATCAGCCGCGGCTATAAATCGAGCCGCGGCTTGGCAATCATCACCGAACCAAACGGATGAACGGTCCCATACACGGGACCGCATCTCAATGACTGCCACGACACTCACCCAGCGCAAAAAATAAAAGGGCGCCCTGGTCTCCCAGAGCGCCCTTCTTAGAACAAGATTGTTGCGTTGCAGCAAATGCTACTCGGCAGCAGCCTCGGTCTCGACCTCGGCGGTCTCGGCCTCGGCGACCTCAGCGGTCTCCTCAACCTCAGCCTCGGCAGCGAGCTCCTCGGCGGTAACGCCAACGAGAACGACAACCTCGGCCTTGATCTCGCGGTACAGCGAGATAGCAACGGTGTGGGCACCGGCAACCTTGATGGGCTTGCCGAGCTCGACGCGCTTGCGGTCGATGTCCATACCGAGCTGATCCTTGATGGCGTCAGCGATCATAGCGGCGGTAACGGAGCCAAAGAGGATGCCCTCGTCGCCAACCTTGACGTCAACGGTGACCTGCTTGCCCTCGAAGGCAGCCTTGGTCTCGTTGGCGGTAGCCAGACGGACGGCCTCGCGCTTGGCGATGTTGTTGCGACGCTCGTCAAGCTGCTTGAGGTTGCCCTTGGTGGCGGCAACAGCGAGCTTCTTGGGGAACAGGAAGTTCTCAGCGTAACCCTGAGCGACCTCTACGACGTCACCCTCGCCGCCCTTGCCCTTGATCTCATCGAGAAGAATAACCTTCATGATGCGTCTCCCTTCTTAGCCGCGGTCGCGGTTGCCACGAGAGGAAACCACGGGGACGGTGTACGGCAGGAGAGCCATCTCGCGGGCGCGCTTGATGGCGTTGGCGATGTCATGCTGATGCTGCGTGCAAGCGCCAGTGACGCGACGGGGCTTGATCTTGCCACGGTCGGTCATGTACTTACGGAGAAGCTGAGTGTCCTTATAGTCGATGAACTCAGTGTTCTCCTTGCAGAACTGGCAGTACTTACGACGCGGCTGACGTGCAGAATAATCATTAGCCATGTCAAAATACCTTTCGTTTGGCAACTTCGGCGAGCCGAAGCCGCCTCTCACTCAAAAATAGGTGAACAACCCTTAGAACGGGATGTCCTCATCGTAGACGTCGACCGCGGGCGGCGTAGCCACCGGTGCGGCAGGACGCGCTGCGGGCGCGGGAGCTGCGGGGGCGTAACCGCCCTGATCGTAGCCACCCTGGCCACCACGGGAGCTCATAAACTCGATCTCATCGACGATGACCTCAAGCTTGCTCCTGCGCTGGCCGTCGCGCTCCCAAGAGCTGTAGCGCAGCTTGCCCTCGATCGCGACCTTGTTTCCCTTTGCCAGGAAACGGCTCACGGCCTCGGCGCGGGTGCCGAACATAGTGCAGTCGACAAAGTTGGGATAGTCCTCCCACTCGCCAGTCTGCGCATTGCGGCGACGATCGTTCACGGCGACGCCAAAGGAAAGAACCTGGGTTCCGCCGGCGGTGGCGCGCAGCTCGGGATCGCGGGTGAGGTTACCGGTGATGTTCACTCGATTGATGCTCATAACTCACTACTTCCTCTTGGGGCACAAGCCCAGTCCAAAACGACAGTCTTACTCCTGGTCGTCGCGACGGACGATCATGTGACGGACCACAGCGTCGGTGATGCGCAGGACGCGATCAAGCTCGGCGATCTGGGTAGGATCTGCGTGGAAGTTGATGAGGGTGTAGTCACCATCGGTGAGGTCGTTGATCTCGTAGGCGAGCTTGCGCTTGCCCCACTCGTCAACGGAGTCGACCTTGCCAGCGCCCTCAGCGATCGTGGTATCGATACGCTTCATAACAGCGAGACGAGTCTCGGGGTCGAGCGACGGGTCAACAAAGAACAGCAGTTCATAAGCCTTCATATTGTCACCTCCTCTGGGCAAATGTGGCTTCAGGTCGTGAAGGTGCGCCTGAAGCAGGAAAAGACTTGGTAATAATATCTTTCAACCTCCCAGGCTGCAAGAATATGCAGCTACAACCTCATGACCTCCACATATACCCATGCTTACACGGCTCTTCATGCGTATTCCAACCAAATGCTGACCAAGAGCTTGACGGATTCGATAGCAAGATACGCTGCGGCGAGGACAACCTGAGTCAAACCGCAGGTCGCCGATTGCAGGGTTGTGGTCACGAAATGCATACCACCGGTTCGATCGATTGCCTCAAAATTTTTAAATTCGCTGCCGCGTCATTCATGAATACCTATTTTGAACAGATCATCGAGCGGGATCTGGCTGGTCAGGATGCTTTTTTAGTACTCATCTGGCACATGCCGGATACGGGTGCGGAGCGAGCGCTTTAAAAAATGCCAAGTTTTCTGTTTGCACTTTTCGATTCCTCGTGTATACTGACTTTCGCATTTAACGGAGAGTTGTCCGAGTGGCCGAAGGAGCACGATTGGAAATCGTGTAGGCGTCAAAAGCGTCTCCAGGGTTCAAATCCCTGACTCTCCGCCAGTTAATTCCAAAGCAGGCCTTAGTGCCTGCTTTGTTTTTACCCCACGCGGAGGGGTGGCAGAGTGGTTGAATGCGGCGGTCTCGAAAACCGTTTGGCCTGTATAAGGTCACGAGGGTTCGAATCCCTCCTCCTCCGCCATTTAGATTGAGGAAGCTCCCAGTATTGGGGGCTTTTTGTTTTGAGTCCCTAACAAGCAAATACGGCGGAGGAGGAGGGATTCGAACCCGCCAGGGCGCGGAGCGTAAAGAAAACGCGCCAACGGCGCGTTTTTAGCGCAGCGCGATCGGCGTAAGCCGATCGAATAAATTTTGAGCAAAGCTCAAAATTTGGACATCCCTCCTATTCAGCCACGCCCCCATCGCGTTCAGCATCAACCCAGATCCCCAAACGTGTACATCACCCTCCAAAAATGTCGAAAAATGTCGTTTTTGGAGTGTGATGTACACGTTTGCATATGACGCGCACCGAGCATGAGTCGATTTGCTCGTATCCGGTATATTTCCCCACCTCAACGGACATAAGGATTGCATATCGGCATAAAGCGAGAGGTCCCTAATGGATACTCCTGTTCTCATTTCGCATAAAACGGCGTGGCTCGTCCATCATGCACCGCGGAACCTGGTTCAAGCGATCGCGCAACACGACTACCAGATAGGCGCAAGAGGCCTCTCTACCCAGCAACGCATCGCGCGCATTCGGCAGGCACTTACCGACTGCGGTATTCCGTCCACCATGCTCAAGACTATCGACATCTCCGTAGTATTTGCTTTCGAGCGAATTCGCACCAACGGTGTCGCTTGCCACGTTCTTGGCCAAAATCTACCCTACGACCATATTGACGAACTGACCCCCGGCATTTTTATCACCGACGAAGCCCTTACCTTCGTATTCGCTGCCGAGTGGATGGACAGAATCGAATACCTCGAATACGGCTACGAAGTTTGCGGTGATTATCGCATGGGGTTCAACCCCGATGACCCTTATACCGAGCAGCCAGCCACCACTTCCAAGGACGAAATTGTCGAACTGCTCGATCGGCACCCCGGCAAACCCGGTGCCACACGCGCCAGACTCGCGCTTAGGCATATCTACGACCACTCAGCCTCACCCATGGAGACCGCATCCGCTATCGCCCTTTCACTCCCGACAAGCGAAGGCGGCGTTGGCATCCGAGGTGTCGAACTCAACAAGCCACTCGAAATCCCTAAACGACTTTGGCATTGCACCAAAGCTCGAACGCTCAAAATCGATACCCTCATTACCTATAAGCGCAGAGAGCTCGGCATCGAATATAAGGGCGGCTTTCACGACGAGGTCGAACGCAAGGGAGCAGATGCGGAGCGGGAGGCCGTGCTCGCCCAAATGGGCTATCGCATCATCACGCTCACCTCAACGCAATTTGCCAGCCAACTCGCTTTTCACCGTGCCATGAACAATATCCGCGAAGCGCTCGGCATGCCTCGTTGCATAGATGCCGAGTATCAGCGAAAGCAAAACGAACTGCGCAAGGTACTTATCCGCAACCGGAAGAGCGATCAAGCCGAAGAGTCGCCTTCTGAGTAACGACGGACCCGCTCGCCTCGCGCCTCCCCAACCATGTACATCACCCTCCAAAAACGACATTTTTCGACATCTCTGGAGGCTGATGTACATGCTTGGGCCCTATGACCGTACCCAGTCCCGACCGTTTGCCGAGCAATAGGGTCGCGATCGTCGCCGAACATGTACTATGTACGGGCATTGTCCAAACCCGCAACTCAAAGGACCCCATCTTGCCCGTCGTCGCCGCCACAACCGTTACCTCACATGCCTCGGATGCCATGGTCGCTATCCCATTTTGGCTCGAGATGTTCGCCGTTGTCGCTGCATCGATCTCGGGTGTGCTGGTTGCGCGCGAACACAAGCTCGACCTGGTGGGCGCGGTCGCACTCGCGGTAGTCTGCGGTCTGGGCGGCGGTCTTTTGCGCGACATGACACTCCAGGTCGGCAACGTCTACATCCTCAACCAGCCAATGGCGCTGCCGCTCTCCATCGCCACGGCGGCCATCATTTACATCTTCCCGGCAATCGTCGATAAGCCCGACAAACTCATCCCCCTGCTCGACATCATCTCGGTCGGCATCTATGCGGCAACCGGCGCAGACAAGGCACTGGTCTACGGATTTGCACCCGTCGTTTGCATCATGATGGGCTTTTTCACCGCGGTGGGCGGCGGCATGCTGCGCGACGGCTTTATGGGCGTGGTTCCGGGCATTTTCCAACGCACCAACTTTTATGCCATCGCGGCCATCGCCGGATCGGCAAGCTATGTAAGCCTCGTCATGAGTGGCTTGGTCAGCAATGTCGCCGCGCTGGTCGTATGCGTTATCGTGACCATGGGTCTGCGCTGGCTCTCGCTGCGCTTTGACATCAAAAGCCCCACCGAAGAAGACATCGCGCACTTTTTACATCGCAAAAAGTAGATAGCACGGCACGACCTTTCGAAATGCAACCGAGAGGTTCTTTTAGAGCGCTCGCACGTTGGGTACCCTGTTAGATATATGCCGAGTATCTAACGAAGGATTCACTATGCCTTGCAACCTAGAACCGTCGACCAAGCGCCACAAAGCGCAGGCCCGCATCGCCCTCCTATTCGTACTGATTGCGCTTGCGCTGACCGCGCTTCCCACTACGTCGTTCGCCGGCACAGACACCGCGGGCAACGTACTCGCAACCGAAGCTGACTCAAATCCGTCTAGCGCCGAGGGCGACCTGTACTGGGCTGGCCAAAGCCTTAACCTGGACGATGCCTCCATCGGCCGCGATATTATCGCGGCAGGCGACAGCCTATCGATTCGCGACTGCACCGTAGGCGGAGCCGTTCGTCTGGCGGCACGCACCATCGATATCTCCAAAACCGCAATCGATGGCAGCGTGACGGTAGCCGGTCAGCACGTCGTGCTCAACACCGGTAGCACCGCCAGCTGTTTTTACGCGATGGGCGAGACGGTTGCCCTGCGTGGCTCCGCCAAGTCGGCAGCGCTCGCGGGCAGTACGGTAACCATCGACGGCACCGTCGATGGCGATATCGAGGTCTGGGCCGATAAGCTCGTCTTGGGCAAAAATGCCCGCATCACCGGCACGGTGAACGCCCACATCTCCGAGGATCCCGAGCGGGCCGAGGGCGCTCAGGTCGGAGCCCTCAAGATCGACCGCACCGAGAACGAGGACACCTCAACGATTAACGACACCATCGGCGGCATCGTCGCCGCGGCGCTTTCTACCTGCTTTGTCGCAATCCTCCTCGAGCTCGTCCTTCCGCGCGCGACCGCCAGCGCCGCCGGCATGCTTCGTCAACGACCTACCCCTCTGTGGGTGAGCGGTCTTTTGGGCACGGTGGCCGCCGTTCCCGCCGTCCTGCTGCTCACCATCTCGATTGCAGGTCTGTCGCTCGCCGGAGCTCTCATGTGCGCCGTGATCGGCATCGCTCTGGTCTCGGCGGCATTTACGGGCACCGCGATCGCACGCATGGTCGGACACAACCAGAACCGCTACGCCATGGCCGCCGTGGGCGGTATCGCCGCGGGCGTACTCACGGCACTTCCCCTTATGGGCAGCTTTGTCAGCGGCGTAGCCTTCGTCTTTACGCTCGGCTACGTCATCCAGATCATCTGGCGCAACGCCCGCCTCAAGCCGCAACAAGCCTCCAACACGCCAGGACTCCCCACCGCCTAGCCGTCAGCCCCACAAAGGGGACAGGCACCTTTGTGGGGGTGCAGACCAACTCAATCCCTGTACACAAAAAAGGGCACCGACCGCGATGGTCGGCGCCCTTTCTTGTTAGTCGCTATAAAGCTCGGCGCTTATTTGTTGACCTGACCGGCGCGGACGGCGGCCTTCTTGCGGTCGGTGGCATTGAGCAGACGCTTGCGCAGGCGGATGTTCTTGGGAGTGATCTCCACCAGCTCGTCGTCGGCGATGTACTCCAGCGCCTCCTCCAGCGAGAAGGTGCGGGGCGGCACCAGCTGGACGGAGATATCGGAGGTCGAGGAACGCTGGTTGCCCAGGTTCTTGGTACGGGCGATGTTGACGACCATGTCGCCGGCCTTGCTGCGCTCGCCCACGATCATGCCCTCGTAGCATTCGGTACCCGGCTCAACAAACAGCTGGCCGCGCTCCTGCAGCGTGCCCAGAGCGTAGGCAACGGCCTTCTCGGTGGTCATGGAGATCATGGCGCCGTTCTGGCGGTTGCCGATCTCGCCGGCATAGGGGCCGTACTCCAGGAAGGTGTGGTAGAACACGCCCTCGCCGTGAGTGACGTTCATGATGCGGTTCTTAAGACCCATGATGCCGCGGGTCGGGATCTTAAACTCAAGGTGCGTCACGATGCCCGAGGTATCCATGCTCGTCATGATGCCGCCGGAGGTGCCGAAGACCTCAACGACCTTGCCCGAGTACTCGTCCGGGCACTCGACGACGGCCTGCTCGACGGGCTCCATCTTGTTGCCGTTCTCATCCTTCTTAAACAGAACGCGGGGACGACCGACCTGGAACTCAAAGCCCTCGCGGCGCATGGACTCCATCAGAACGGACAGGTGCAGGATGCCGCGGCCCGAGACCTCGACGCCGCTCTTGTCCTCGAGCTCCTCGATCTTCATGGTCACGTTGTTCTCGGCCTCGTTGAACAGGCGCTCCTTGAGCTGACGGGCGCCCACGATGTCGCCGTCACGACCGACGAGCGGGGAGGTCGAGGCCTCAAAGACGATGGACAGGGTCGGCGGGTCGATCTCGATGGGCTCGAGCTCGACGGGGTTCTCGGGATCGGTGTAGACATCGCCGATGTCGGTGCGGTCGATGCCCACGACAGCGGCGATGTCACCGGCGCCGACTTCCTGGCACTCGGTGCGGCCCAGGTAGTCGAAGGTAAAGAGCTGCTTGACGGTAGCGGTGGCGCTGGAGCCGTCGTTCTTGACGACCAGGATCTGATCGCCCTGGTGGATGGTACCGGAGTACACGCGACCGATGCCGATACGGCCGACGAAGTTGGAGTGGTCGATGGTCACGCACTGCATGGCCAGCGGGGCGTTCTCGTCAACCTCGGGCGTGGGCATGTCATCGATGATCATATCGAGCAGCGGATACATATCCATGTTGCCGTCGTTGGGATCAAGGCGGGCAAAGCCATTCATGGCGCTGGCGTAGATCACGTGCTCCATGGCGAACTCAAGCTGGTCGTCGGTGGCACCCAGGTCGGCCATCAGGTCCAGGCAGTCGTTGTAGGCCTTCTCGGGGTTGGCGCCCGGACGGTCGATCTTGTTGATGACGATCATGATCTTGAGGCCGGTGTCGATGGCGTGACGCAGCACGAAGCGGGTCTGGGGCATGGGGCCCTCAAAGGCATCGACCAGCAGCAGGGCGCCGTCGGCCATACGCAGCACGCGCTCGACCTCGCCGCCAAAGTCAGCGTGGCCCGGGGTGTCGATGACGTTGATCTTAACGTCCTTGTACTCGATAGAGATGTTCTTGGCGAGAATCGTAATGCCGCGCTCGCGCTCCTGGTCGTTAGAATCCAGGACGCGGTCCTCGACCTGCTGGTTGGCACGGAAGGCGTCCGTGGCACGCAGGAGCTTGTCGACCATCGTCGTCTTGCCGTGGTCGACGTGGGCGATGATGGCGATGTTCCTCAGATTGTCTACGCGCATGTAGTTCCCCTATCTTCTATCTATATACAACCGGCACGCGTATGCGACCCGCCCAGTAACACAACGCTCGGCGGGAATTTTGAGCCTTTTACCGAAAACTCGTTTATTTTAGCGATTTTAGATAAGAGGGGTTTCCTCGCCTGCAGGTTCAGGGTCGCTCCACATAAAACCATCGCCGGCGCCCACACCCTCGTACAGTACATATGCCGAAAAGCCGCTCTCGAGCGTCGTCTCAAAGAAACTCACAAGCAGGGCGTCATGGTAGCCGCCATCAATTTCGACACAACCGGTGTAGCCGATGGCGTAACGGGCGATGCGACCCAGGCCCTCGTCCTTAAGGCCCATCTTGTGCTCGGAGATAAAGTTGGTGGCAGCCTCGAGGCATGCCTCCTCGCCGTCCTCGTCGAGTGCCGCCAGATAGCGGTTGGACGCGGCGTCTTCGATCGCAACGACAACGCCGGGGTTCTCACCAGCGGCCAGGTCGTCTAAAAATGCCCCGATGAGGTCGCACACCATGGCGTCGAGCTCGGCGGAGACGTTTCCGGCGTCCTGCATATCCTGTGCCATTTTTAGACCTTCCCATCGAGTCCGGCGTCGTTACATCTCTTGTGCCTCGGCAGCGATCTTGGCGGCGGCGTCGCGGGCGCGCATCATATCGGCCGCGCGCTTATCGAGTACCTTGATCTGGTTGGTCAGCATCACGGCATCGACCACGCCCCAGATGACCAAGCCCGTCGAAATCGAAAACCCAAGCGCACCAACTGTACCACGAAGCCGCGATGAGATTGCCACGACAAGTGCGGAGACGGCAACCATCTTGATAAAGGAGGCACGGCGCTCGCGAAGCGTGCGGGCCTGCGTCACATAGGCGATGCGTGCGGCCTCGGATGCCTCCGAGCGCATCTGGGCCTCGCGGGCAATGGCGGCGGCTTCGGCTGAAACGCCGCGACCCATCAGTGCACACTCCGTCTCATGGCTACTCGTCATTTAAAAATCATCGGGCGAGAGCGTATGGACGAACTCGTCGAACTTCTCAAATTCCTGCTCGTCATCGACTTCCTCGGCAACCGGAGAGACGGTCCCCAGGCGGTTCATGATGTCGTCCTCAACAAACATGGGAGCATTGCTGCGCACGGCGAGGGCGATGGCATCGCTCGGACGCGCATCGATCCTATGCTCGTTGCTGTCGGCCAAAACAACGACCGTCGCATAGAACACGGGAGGCTCGGCACGGACAATCTCGATGCGCTCGAGTTTTGCATCCAGGGCATCAAGCGTGTCGAGCAGCAGGTCATGGGCGATCGGGCGCTCGGCACGACCGCTGTCGATACCGCGGCTAATAGCCGCAGCCTCAAACGAACCAGTTTGGATAGAAAGGGAGCGCAGCGGCGCAGGGGAGTCCGATTTGCTGCAGCGCTCGCGAAGTACGATAAGCGATGGCACGGGACCGGCGGCCATGACGATGGTCTCTATGTCGACACGAACCATGGAACACCTCCGGTACGTAGCGGTTAACACGCGGCGCCTTCGCCGCATTGAATAGCTATACTACCCAATCTTTCGTACAGCACACAAAACCAAAATGAGTTTTATCACACACAAGAAAAAAGCCCCGAGGCCATGCCTCGGGGCTCTTCACAGTTTTGATGGTGGACCTGACAAGATTCGAACTTGTGACCTCCCGGTTATCAGCCGGACGCTCTAACCAACTGAGCTACAGGTCCATCGCGCATGGGATATATTAGACGAGTCGTTACGCGCGCGTCAACAACTTTTTTGAAAATCTTTGGAGGGTGTTCGCCCCGGCTGCACGGCGGCATGTGAAGTCGATCGCGAGTTCCGCACGAGCCAGAGAGCACTTAATGTGCTCTCTGCGCGAGTCAGGACTGTCCGAGCAGGCGACTTCACATGCCGCCGTGCGGCCGGGGCGAACGCGAGTCCCGAGGTTTTCAAAAAAGCGGTCGGCGCGCAGTGCGCCGACCGCCGATATATGGGGTCTGATATTTTCTACCAGTAAGGGCATCTTACTCGTCTAGGAGATCCTCTGGTATGTCGTTGCCGTCGCCTAGGTCGACTGGAGTATTTTCGGCATCGACCGTTGCCTCGGCCTCGGCGCCTTCGGGCTTTTCCTTAGCTGCCGTCATGCGGGCGACAGCGCACACACGGTCGTTGTCGTCGACGGTCATCATCTTGACGCCCTGGGTGGCTCGGCCGGTCTGGCTGATCTCGTCGGTCTTGACGCGAATGACCGTCGCGCCTTCCGTCACGATGAACAGCTCGTGCTGCGGACCCACCGTCTTCATGGCCGCGAGGTTGCCCTTGCGCTCGGTCATTTGGATGGTGTAGACGCCCTGGCCGCCGCGGTTCTGCTCTGGGTAATCCGCAACCGGCGTGCGCTTGCCGTAGCCACGCTCGGTGATGACAAACAGGTCACCGTTGCCGTTGGTAACCTCCATACCCAAAACGCTCACGCCGTCCTTCATGCTAATGCCGCGAACGCCGCTGGTATCGCGTCCCGTGGCGCGAACCTGGTCCTCGGGGAACATAATCGCCTTGCCCGCAGTAGTGGCCAGGATAATCTTGTCGCCCTCGCGCACACGGCGCACGGCGAGCAGCGCGTCGTCGTCCCTCAGGTTAATGGCGATCAGGCCATCACGGCGGCTGCGGTCGTAGGAGCTCATCACGGTCTTCTTGACCATGCCGCTCTTGGTGGCAAACATCAGATACTCGTCGGCGGGGAACTCGCGGCAGCTGATGACGCTCGCAATCTTCTCGCCTTCCTCAAAGGGCAGCAGGTTGACGATCGCCGTGCCGCGCGCCTGGCGCGTACCCACCGGCAGCTCGTGCACCTTCAGGCGGTAGACCTTGCCCTTGCTCGAGAAGAACAGCACATACTCGTGCGTGGATGCGATAAACATCTCGTCGATGACGTCGTCCTCTTTAAGGTTGACGCCCGACACGCCCTTGCCGCCGCGCTTCTGGGCGCGGTAGGCAGCCACCGGGATGCGCTTCACGTAGCCGGTGTGGGTGATGGTCACGACCATGTCCTCGTCGGCGATGAGGTCCTCGACATCCAGATCCTTTTCGACATGGCTGATCTCGGTGCGGCGTTTGTCGCCGAACTTTTTCGAAATCTCGCGCATCTCCTCCTTGATGACGCCCAGGATCTTCTCCTCATGCGCCAGCAGGTCCTCGTAGTAGGCGATGGCGCGGCGCAGACCGTCCAGTTCTTCCTGGATCTTGTCGCGCTCCAGGCCAGTCAGGCGGCGCAGCTTCATCTCGAGGATGGCCGTGGTCTGCTCGGGCGTAAAGCCAAAGCGCTCGATCAGGCGGCCGCTTGCCTCGGAGTCGGTCTGCGAGGAACGGATAATGCTGATGACCTCGTCGATATGGTCGAGAGCCATCAAGTAGCCCTCGAGGATATGGGCACGTGCCTGGGCCTTCTTAAGGTCAAAGCGAGTGCGGCGGGTGACGACGTCGACCTGGTGGTCGATGTAGTGCTGCAGCATCTCGCGCAAGCTCAGGCATTTGGGAACGCCGTTGACGAGTGCCAGGTTGTTGGCGCCAAAGGTCGTCTGCAGCGAGGTGTACTTATACAGGTTGTTGAGCACGACCTGCGGAATGACGCCCTTCTTGAGCTCGATGACCAGACGGATGCCCTTTTGGTTGGACTCGTCGCGCATGTCCGAGATGCCCTCGATGCGCTTGTCGTTTACGAGCTGGGCGATCTTCTCCTGCAAGGTGCCCTTGTTGACCATGTAGGGAATCTCGGTAAAGACCAGGCGGCTGCGACCGGTCTTGGTGGATTCCACGTGGGCCTTGGCACGCACGGTAATGGAGCCGCGACCGGTCTCGTAGCTCTGCCTAATGCCGGCGCTGCCCATGATGATGGCGCCGGTGGGGAAGTCCGGACCGGGCATGATCTGCATAAGCTCGTCGACGGTGGCGTCGGGATTGTCGATCAGGTAGCAGGTGGCCTCGATCGCCTCGGTGAGGTTATGCGGGGCGATATTGGTGGCCATGCCGACGGCGATGCCCTGGCTGCCGTTGACCAGCAGGTTGGGGAAGCGCGCGGGCAGCGCCACGGGCTCGGCGAGCGACTCGTCGTAGTTGGGCTGCCAGTCGACGGTATCCTTTTGCAGGTCGCGCAGCAGCTCCATGGCGGGCTTTGCCAGGCGGCTCTCGGTATAACGCATAGCCGCCGCGCCGTCGCCGTCAATGTTGCCGAAGTTACCGTGGCCGTCGATGAGCGGCGTGCGCATGGAGAACCACTGCGCCAGACGAACCATGGCCTCATAGACCGCGAAGTCGCCGTGCGGATGGTACTTGCCGATAACTTCGCCGACCGTCCAGGCCGACTTCTTATGCGGGCGGTTGGGGTAGATGCCGCTCTCGTTCATGGCGTACAGGATGCGGCGGTGCACCGGCTTTAGGCCGTCGCGCACGTCCGGCAGGGCGCGCGCTGTGATGACCGACATCGAGTACTCGATGAACGACTGCTTCATCTCGCGGCCGAACTCCGAAATCTGGAGCTGGCCGCCGTTGATATCCTCGCCGGCCGAGGCGCCGCGATCGACCGCACCGAAGCTCTCCTCGAGCTCGGCGTCGTCATCCTCGTCCTCTTCATCCTCGGCGTCGGGGTTATAGGAATCCGGATCGCCGTCCTCGCCCTGCTCAGCGCGGGCGAGCAGGCGCTTCAGATCATCGGGCATGCCGGCGTCGCCGGCCTCGTCCACACCCTCGTTGTTGTTGATATCGTCTGCCACGTTACCTCCTCTTAAGCGTCAAGGAACCGAGCATCATGCGCATGCTTTTCAATGTACTCGCGGCGATAGCCGACCTCGGAACCCATGAGCTCGCGCACGGCGCGGTCCGCCACCACGGCGTCCTCGATCGACACGCGCTGCAGGATACGAGTCTTGGGGTCCATCGTCGTCGAGGCAAGCTGCTTGGGGTCCATCTCGCCCAGGCCCTTGTAGCGCTGAACGGTATAGCCCTTGCGCTTCTTGGTGATCTTGCCGTCCTTGGCCTTGCCGTCCTCGTCGTTGTCGTCGGGGTTCAGGCCCAGGCTCTGAATGGTGTCGCGCAGAATCTCGTCTTCGGGCTGGCGGCCGTTGGGATACACGTAATGGATCTTGTTGCGTACCTTAATGCCAAAGATGGGCGGGCAGGCAACATAGACATAGCCGGCATCGATCAGCGGGCGCATGTACTTGTAGAAGAACGTCAGCAGCAGGATGCGGATATGCGCACCGTCAACGTCTGCATCGGTCATGATGATGATTTTGTGGTAGCGCGCCTTGCTGATATCGAAGTCGCCACCGTCGCCGGCGCTCGTCGTGACGCCGCAGCCGATCGCGGTGATGAGCGACTGGATGGTGTCGCTCGAGAACGCGCGGTGGTCACCCACGCGCTCGACGTTCAAAATCTTGCCGCGCAGGGGCAGAATCGCCTGGATGTCTCGGCGACGGCCGTCCTTGGCCGAACCGCCTGCCGAGTCGCCCTCTACGATAAAGAGCTCGGTCAGCTCGGCATCGCGCACCGAGCAGTCGGCGAGCTTGCCGGGCAGCGACGCCGTCTCGAGCAGACTTTTGCGACGGGTCGCCTCGCGCGCCTTGCGGGCGGCGTTGCGGGCCTTGCAGGCCTGCTGGGCCTTCTTGACGATCTCGCGGGCGGGCTTGGGGTGCTCCTCCAGATAATCGGTCAGTCCATCGGTCACGATCTTGAGCGTGAGCGCGCGCATGTAGGAACTGCCGAGCTTCGCCTTGGTCTGGCCCTCAAACTGTGGATCGGGCAGTTTGACCGATATAACGGCCGAAAGACCCTCGCGCACGTCGTCACCGCTCAGGTTGGCGTCCTTCTCCTTGAGCAGGTTCTGCTTGCGGGCGTAATCGTTAATCACGCGGGTGAGGGCGGTGCGGAAGCCCTCGAGATGCATGCCGCCCTCGGGGGTGTAGATGTCGTTGGCAAACGACATGACGTTCTCGCCATAGCCGGCATTCCACTGCAGGGACACCTCGACCTCGCCCATCTTGGTCACGGGCGCATCCGGATCCGATTTACCCTCGATATAGATGGGCTCCTTAAAGGCCTCGGGGACGTCTTTGCCGTCGTTGAGGAACTTAACGAAGTCGATGATGCCGCCCTCGTAGCAGAACTCCTCCACGTGGGGAGTCGCCTCGCGCTCGTCGGTCAGCACAATCTTGAGATTCTTATTGAGGAACGCCGTCTCCTGCAGACGGTTGTGCAGCGTATCGAAATCGTAGACACAGGTCTCGAAGATCTCGTCGTCGGGCCAGAAGTTGACGGTGGTACCCGTCGAATCCGAGGTGCCCACGACCTTCATCTTCTTGACGGTCTTGCCGCGCGAGAACTCCATCTCGTAGACGTTGCCATCACGGCGCACCTGCACGACCACGCGCTTGGACAGCGCGTTGACGACGGAGATGCCCACGCCGTGCAGTCCGCCCGAGACCTTGTAGGCCGAGTTATCGAACTTACCGCCGGCGTGCAGGATCGTCATGACGACCTCGAGCGTCGGGATCTTTTTGATAGGATGCTCGTCGACGGGGATGCCGCGCCCGTTGTCGACGACCGTGATGGAGTTGTCGGCGTGGACCGTCACCTGAATCTCGGTGCAGAAACCGGCCATGGCCTCGTCAACGGAGTTGTCAACGATCTCCCACACCAGGTGATGCAGGCCGCTGGCGCTCGTCGAGCCGATGTACATGCCCGGGCGCTTACGAACGGCCTCGAGACCTTCGAGAATCTTAATCTCGCCGCCATCGTAATCGTTTTCGTTTGCCACACGTCCTCCTTCAGCTAAGAAAATGTGTACAGCCTTACTAGTTTATCGTAAAAAAATACCCTCGGGAACGAGGGTATTTGGCTCTACAAGGCCACCAGATGCGATTTAAGGCTCTTTTTTGCTTTGCACGCCCTTGGCCCACTCGGCACTAGCTCTCATGGCATTCTCGAGGGCCTCGCGCAGTTTTTGATCTTCGATGGGCGCCACTTGGCGCTCAATCTCGCCGCGTTCGGCCTCGCTGAGATCGGCGTGCGGAGCCGGCGGGCGCTCGGTCACGGCTGGGCGCAGGCGCTCCTTGGCAGCCGGCGGCGTGTGACCGGGCGCGGTCGTTTTGAACACCAGGCCGTCCACATGCGCCCCGGCCCGCTCCATGCGTGCCCGGATGATCTCGCGCAAAAGTGTCATCTCCTGCGTCCATGAGGGCGAATCGAGGTACACCAGCAGTTCGTTGGACTCGGGCAGGTAGCGCAGCCCCGTCACATGGCGTCCCTCGCGCGTGCCCGAGCACACTGCATTCCAGGCGTGATAGACCGCACGAGACTCCTCCGCAGCCTCCATTTGCGCGCGGCGCTCAGGTGTCGCGGCCGCCAGGATGCGCTGCCGCTCGGCATCCAAAAAGCCGCCAAAGGCAACCATTCCGTTCTCGCGCTCGTAATTAGCACGTCTCACCCATGCTCACCACCTTGGCTCGATCAAGCAGGTCATCGGTAAAATACCCCAGATTGGTGGTGGTTATGACTGTCTGGATATCATCACCGATCAGCTGCAGAAAAGCGCCTCGGCGCCCGGCGTCGAGCTCGCTCATCACGTCGTCCAAGAGCAGCAGCGGCGCGGTGCCCAGGATATCGCGCGCCACGGCCACTTCTGCCACCTTCCAGGCAAGCACCAGCGTTCGCTGCTGGCCCTGGCTGGCAAATGAACGGGCCGATCGGCCCGCGACGGAAAACTCAATCTCGTCGCGATGCGGACCCACAAGCGTCACGCCGCGGCGGATCTCCTCGTCGGCGCGCTCATCGAGCGCCGAGAGCATGTGCTCATACGCCCACCCCCTGAGCTCGTCGCGATCCTCGGTGCGAGGCAGGTCGCCAAGCGTGGACACATAGGACACGCCGGCGGGCTCGCCAGATGCCACGCGGCCATAGGCGTCGCGCACATGGCCCGACAGTCGGTCGAGCAGAGCCAGACGATGCACGAGCAGGGCCGAACCGGCGCGGGCGATAGATTCGTTCCAGGCGCCGAGCATCTCGCGGCAGCACCAGGTCTCCTTGAGCAGGGCATTGCGCTGGGTCACGCAGCGCCCGTAGGCACTAGCCAGATCGGCATAGCGCGCACTCAGCTGAACGCCAAAGTCATCAAGTGCGGTGCGGCGCACGCTGGCACCCCGCTTGACCATATCCAGGTGGTCCGGGCAAAACAGAACGCTCGGCAGCACCCCGCGCACGCCGGACGCAGCGCAGCGCTTGCCGTTGCGACTAAACGAACGCTTGCCATCTTCCACGCTCAGTCCCATGTCCAGCACGCGCCCATCGCCTTCGAGCCTCAGCTCGACCTTGCATGAGCCCACGCCGTCGTGCACGAGCTCGGCTGCGGTCGGATGCCTAAACGAGGCGCCACTCGTCAAAAGCTGCAGCGCCTCTATGAGGTTGGTCTTTCCCGCCGCGTTGGGGCCTGCGAGCACTGTCACACCATCGCTCAGGGCAAGGCGGTAACTGTCGAAGCTGCGATAGCGCGCAACGGAAAGATCGCGTGCGAACATGGTCATGGGCAGTGCTAGATGCGTACCGGCATGACCAGGTACAGGTAATTGATCTTGTCGTAGGACTTGAAGATGCCAGCCTGCGAATAGCTCTTGAGCTCCAGCGTGATCTCCTTCTCCTTGGACAGGGCATTGAGGCAGCCAAAGATGTAGTGGTAGTTGAAGGCGATGGTGCCCGACTCGCCCTCGGCCTCGACATCGATCGTCTCCTGCGCCAGGTCCTGGTCGTTGGAAATGGAGGACAGGCCCATCTGGCCGTTCTCGACGTCAATCTCAAACTTGACGGCGGGGTTGGCGCTCGCGATAACGGCCACACGTTTAAGGGCGGCGTTAAAGGCGGCTACGTCGATCTTGACGCTCGTCACGCACGAATCGGGGATGAGCTGCTTGTAATTGGGATATACGCCCTCGATGCGGCGCGACACGTAGGTGGTGTTGCCGGCCTCAAAGACAACCTGAGTGTCGGTTGCGCCGATCATGATGGTCGCCTGGCTGGCCATGATGCTCAGCGCGTCGTTGAAGGCGTCAGCAGGCACGTTGAGCTCAAAGGAACCTTCGAGGGTCGAGGTCTCGACCTGCGTATCGCACACGGCCAGACGGAAGGAGTCGGTCGCCACCAGGCGCACGGTGTTGTTCTCGACCTTCATGTGCACGCCACCCAGGATGGGGCGGGCCTTGTCAGTCGAGGTGACGCGCCATACGCGGCTCACCATTTCGGACAGGATATCGGTCGGCAGCTCGACGGCGCTCTCGATGGCGTATGCCGGGAACTCGGGGAAGTCGTTGGCATCGAGCGTATTGAGGCGGAAAGAGCTCTTCTCGCAGCCAATCAAAACCTGACGCTCGGACAGCTCAAAGGTGACCGGGGCATCGGGAAGGGTCTTGGTGATGTTGGAGAGCATCTTGCAGGGAATCACCATCTCGCCCTCCTCTTCGACATGAGCCGCAATGCGGTGACGAATCGAGATGGTGTAGTTGGAGGTCTGGAATTCCAAGATGCCGTCTTGTGCCTTAACGAGCACGCCCGACAGAATGGGAAGGGTGGATGCCGAAGCGACGCCTTTCATAACGACGCCGATGGCTTGCGTAAGCGAGCTCTGGCTGACGGTGAACTTCATCTTTTAATACCTTTCTATAGATATAAATATCTTAATAATAGTAATAGTACTGACGAAACTGTTGATTACTCCTAAAAGTGCAGGTCAGCCCTAAAAAGAGAATCGACAGGAACCTGTGTGCAACCGGGTGTGTTTTCCACGTTCAAAACCTGCGCAAAACTTTTCATCACCGCGGCTCGAGTTTTTGACACCTTATAACCGCCGTTTCGACAAGTTTTCAACAGGTGTGTCCATTTACCTACGAGCGCAGTGTAATTTTATCGCGCAGTGACTTGAGGTCTTCGGTAACAGTCCGGTCTTCCTGAATCATCTTCTGAACCTTTTTATAACTCGTGCTGACGGTCGAGTGGTTGCGGTTGCCAAACTCGGCGCCCACGGCCGTCGTCGTCATCTCGCACATCTCGATCGCCAGGTAGATAGCGATATGGCGCGCCTTGGCGATATTGGCGTTGCGGCGAGGCCCGATGAGTTCCTCGTGCGTCACGCCGTATTGCTCTTCGATGACGGACTGGACCGTCTGCACATTGATCTTCTTGGCCGATGTGTCGAAGTACTGGTTGGCGATGGCGTCGATGTCGTCAAAGGTGAGCTCCCCGCCCTCGCGCTCGCGATCGCCCGCTTCGCCGGCACAACGCTCGCAAAAGCTCTCGAGCTCGCGGATGTTGGTGCCCGAGACCTCGGCCATGTGTTTAAAGTGCGCGTCGGTCAGATGTCCGCCGTCGCCCCCGTAGGCCGCCAGCAGCGAGTCGTTGCCTGCCTCGGGTGCGGCGGCGATCGTGTTCTCGTAATAACGCTGCAAAATCTTGTACTTCATCTCGTAGCTGGGCTCCGCCACCAGGCACAGCAGACCGGCATTAAAGCGACTGGTCAGGCGCTCGTCCATATTAAGGTCCTTGGGGGCGCGGTCGGCGGCGATCACGACCTTCTTGTTGTTACGGATAAATTCGTCCATCAACTGGAAGAAGTAATCCACGCTCGCGCGCTTGCCGATGATGTTCTGGATGTCATCGATGATAAGCACGTCGACGCCGTGGTACGCCTGCATAATGGGGGCGTTGCTCTTCTTTTGGCGGTCGAATTCCGTCATCAAGTCGTCCAGATATGCCTGCGAGTTGGCGTACTTCACCTTGATCTCGGGCGATTTCTCTGCCAGTTCATTTTTGATGGCGAGCAGCAGGTGCGTCTTGCCCAGGCCCGATTTGCCGTAGATGAACAGCGACGTGCAGGTACCGGGCGTGTCTGCAAGCATGGCGAATTTGAGCGCCGATCGGTAGGCAAGGCTGTTCTCCGGTCCGAAGACGAAGTTTTCAAACGTGAATTTCGAATTCGCTGCGAGGGGTGCCCCGTCCGCGTTTTTCTCGACTGCCGCGGTGGCCGCCGCCGAAGGTGCTGCCGGCACTGCGGACGAACTCGCGCTTTTCGCCGGCGGCCTGCCATTCATTTGGGTCATCATGCGGCGGAAATCGTCGGCGGACAACGTGTTTTTGATTGCAATGCCCGATTCCTCGCCGGGTGTCGCCTCGTGTGCCACGGGCATATGCGTGGCGGTCGGGATGGGTGAGGGGGCTGGCTCTACCGCCGGTGCGACCGAAGCGGCCGGCTGCGGTGCCATGGTTTCACGGGAATCATCGTCGCGTCGAGGCTCGGGCGCCGGCGTTGCCGCCGCGGCGGCGGTCGCTACCGGGTGAGTGACCGGGGTCGTATTTGCCGAGACGCTTTGCGGTGCCACGATATTGAGCGCGATCGGCGCAAAGGCGATATCTTCAAGATAGGCCTCGATGGTCGGCTGATGCTTTTTGAGCTGAGCGATGGCAAAGCGTGAGGGGGCCTCAATCGTCAAGGTGTCCTCGGTCAGGCTCACGGCGCGCGATTGCCCCAGCATGTTGATGAGGCGTGCATCTTGGCCGTCGCGCTGACAAAAGGCGATGGCATCCCCCAGGATGATGCTTGCTTCCTCGTCCACTGTTTCTCCCGTTCCTTAACTTTGGGCTCGCACGCGAGCGCTGCCTATTTCGGTCAGATGATATTTCTGGCCATGTTTGATTACCAAGCCGGCCTGCGCCAAGTCGTTGAGCGTTCGCGACCACGTGGGCGCTGAGTTGCCAAACGCTCGTGCCAGGTCGGTTGCGCCACACTCCTGGTTTTGAGCCAGATAGCCCAGTGCCGCTTCGCCGCGCTCGCTCACAAATACGTTTTGCTGCGGCTGTGCATATTGATTCGCCGCATTAGGATATATCATTTGAGCTGCTGGTTGTTGAGAACTCTGCATGGACAGCGGCTGCTGTTGAAAACTTTGCGGCCACTGTTGGTAAGGCTGCGGAGGCATCTGCTGGGCCCATGGGTTGTACTGCGCCTGGGGCATCTGTTGGTACTGCTGTTGGTATCCCTGCGGATACTGCTGAGGATATGGCTGGGCATACCCCTGCTGCAGCATGTATTGGGCGGGGTATCCCTGGGGATACGGTTGGTAACCCATCTGCGGGGCGCTCGGCGCACCCGTCGGCTGCTGCGGCATGGCGGCGGGTTCCTGACCTGTCATCGCCGTCGTATCCGGCATCATTTGTGCCGCTGGCTCCGGCGCTGTCTGGAACTCCTGCATATGCTGCATGCTTGGCTGTTGCATCGGCATGGCTGGTTGTTGTGTCTGCTGTGCCGCCATGGGCTGTTGCGAATATGTTCCCGGCAGGGGGTATGCCTGCTGTTCCGCCTCGGGTCGCACAGCTGCCCCGCGCCCGCCAGCACGCTCGATTTCCTGAACGCGCTTGGGGTTCAGGCTTACCGTCACGACGGTGCCGTTGCCCATGTTGTCCTCGATGGAGACGGCGCCGCCGGCGTTTTCCAAGTATTCCTGTACCATCGGAAACCCGGCGCCGGTACCGCGGATATACCGTTTCATCTTGCTGTTTGCGCTGGTTACGCCAAAATCGAAGGCACGCTCTTTGTCGTCGATGCCCGGACCCTGATCGGCAAAGCGGATGGTATCGCCACCGTCGAGAATCGAGATGATGGGCTCTGCAAAATGCGCGTGGATAAAGTTTTCGACAATCTCGCGGATAACCATCAGCGAGATGCGTCCTCCCTGCTCTTTCATGCACTGGTAGACGGTGTTGGTTGTCTCTTCCAAGTAGGTACGGACGTCTTGCGGTTCGATGACGATGACACGCGGTGTCGACAGCATGTCATCGTAGACCGCGATGCGCGCCGCATACATGGCCTTTGGTGCTTGTGCGGTGTCCTGCTCACCCTCGTTGCGTTTTTCGCGCACGCCGGTGATGTGCTCGTTGTCGGGTGCCGGATCACCGGAATCGACCATGGTGTAGAAGTCGTCAGACATGCCGCTCGCAATCTTTCAAAAGGTTTTGAACAAATAGTAGCTCACCGCGCAATGTTTCTCATCTTTTGACAAGTTTTCAAAACCTGTTGAAAACTTTGGAAAACGGACGAAAAGTTCTCAACATTTCCAACATGACCTGTTGAAAACTCGATGAAATTTCGTGAAAAGTTGTCTGCTGCCTCAAATGCCGATTCTGCTTATGGGGGAACCGTGTACTCTTTGCAACCTTTTACCTTTGATTTCTTGACATTTGAACATTGATTTCCCTACAATCTTCAAGCTCACGTGTCTATATCTGCGTCCGCGCCCCCGCGGACACTCGAAATGCAGCAGGAGGAACTTAAGATGAAGCGTACGTATCAGCCTAATAAGCGTAAGCGTGCCAAGACCCATGGCTTCCGTGCCCGTATGGCCACTAAGGGTGGTCGTGCCGTGCTCGCCCGTCGTCGCGCCAAGGGCCGCAAGCGTCTCACTGTCTAGCAGCGATACACACATCTCGCATGAAGACTATTAAGTCTCGGCAAGATTTCGAGCATGTGTTCAGTCAGGGGCGTCGTTTCAATCACCCTCTGATTCGAATGACCATATGTGAATCGGTTGGCGAAGGCGACTCCGGAAGGGTCGCCTTCGTTGGTGCTAAACGACTCGGTTGTGCTGTCGTGCGCAACCGATCTAAGCGTGTGATGCGCGAGGCCGCCCGCAGCTGTGGATTTCCCGTTGCGGGTTATGACATCATCTTGTTCGCGACTCCCAAGACGAGGGTTTCCTCGCCGCAGGAGATGGACAAGGCGTTGCGTTCGCTTATGAAACGCGCCGGCGTTGCCGGGGAGGAGCGATGAGCAATCACGTTTTGCGACGTGTTGCCATCGCTCCTATTCGCATATATCAACAGGTTATTTCGCCCTTATTGCCTGACGCCTGCATTTATTACCCAACGTGCTCGCAATACGCCGTCCAGGCGATTGAGAAGTACGGTGTTTTGAGAGGCTGCTGGCTTGCCGCGAGGCGCATCGCACGTTGCAATCCCCTGCACGTCGGCGGTTATGACCCTGTGCCCTAGCGGGCACTCGCTATCGGAGGAAAACTTACATGTGGGATTGGATCGTTAACATCCTTTTCGAGCTGCTTAAGCTCATCCAGACCTTTGCGGTCGACTGGGGCCTGTCCATCATCATCCTGGTGGTCATCATCCGTCTGCTGCTGACGCCGCTTATGCTCAAGTCGACCAAGTCGACGGCCCGCATGCAGGTGCTGCAGCCCAAGATGCTCGAGATTCAGGAGCGCTATGCCGACGATCCCCAGCGTCAGGCCGAGGAGATGCAGAAGTTCTACAGCGAGAACAAGTTCAACCCCATGGCCGGTTGTCTGCCGCTGTTGATCCAGATGCCTGTCCTGTTCGCGCTGTTTACGCTGCTGCGTAACCTGCCGAACTACTTTAACGACGGCACGTTCTCGTTCTTCAACATCCTGCCCGACCTGACCACCACTCCGAGCGCTTCCTTTGCCGATGGCTTTATGGTCGCGCTGCCTGCGCTGATCTGCCTGATCCTGTTCGCCGTCCTGACCCTGATCCCGCAGCTCTACATGTCGCGCAATCAGACCGGTCAGCAGGCTCAGAGCATGCGTATGATGGCTGTCGTCATGACCGTCATGATGCTTTGGATGGGCTGGAGCCTGCCCGTCGGCGTTCTGCTGTACTACGATGTGTCTTCTGCCTGGCAGGTTATCCAGCAGATCTTCGTGACGCAGAAGGTTATCGACAAGGCCAAGGCCGATGAGGAGGAGCGCCTCAAGAACGCTCCGCTGCAGGTCGAGGTTACCCGTCGCGAGAAGAAGCCGCGTCCGCACAAGAAGAAGTAGTCGGGATATCAATCTTATTTAGGTACCTAACTTTTGGAGTACGTTATGTCTGAAGAGATCATCGAGGATATGCTTGAGGAGGTTGCCCCGCAGATTGCGGGCGATTATCCCGAGATTGCACAGCGCTACAAGGCCGGTGAAGAGCTGACCGATGAGGAGCTCGACACCATTGCCGATGTTGCGATTTCCATTCTGCGTTCCATCCTTTCGCACTTCGATGCCGCCAACTCTCCTATTGATGAGTACGAGGGCGACGAGGGCGAACTGATTTTGGATGTTACCGCTCCTGATCTTGCTGTTCTCATTGGCCGTCATGGTCGTACCCTTGATGCTCTTCAGGTCATGTTCTCTTTGCTGGTGAGCCGCAGGCTCGGCTTTAGGTATCCGGTTGTGGTTGACGTTGAGGGCTACAAGAGCCGTCGTCAGGACAAGGTTGCCTCTATGGCTCAGTCTGCCGCAGAGCGTGCCATCCGCACCCATAAGAGTGTTTCGCTTCCGCCCATGAATGCCTATGAGCGCCGACTGGTTCATATTGCACTTCGTGGCAATGATGCTGTCGATACCCATTCTGAGGGTTCTGACCCTGATCGCCATGTGGTGATTGTTGCTCGATAATCTACTCGAGCTTATGCTAAGGGGGCGTGGTTTCCACGTCCCCTTTTTTTGTCAAAAGTTCTCGATACACTGATTTTTGTCAGAAAGGAGCTTCTGTTGTTTGTACTTACAGATCAGCAGGCTGACGAGATGCTCAGCCGTCTAACTTCCTATTGCAAAGAGTATTCCTTGAGCATAACTGATGCCGAGCTGAGGAAATGTATCCAGCATTTGGATTTGGTTCTGGAAACAAATAAGACAACCAATCTCACTCGTATTCTTAAAGTTGAAGATGCTGCGGTACTTCATATCCTCGACTCACTTGTTTTGCTTCCTTATGTCAATAAGGCTCCTGATGGAGCTTTGCTCGATATGGGAACAGGCGCAGGCTTCCCTGGTATTCCATTAACGATAACCACGCATCGTAAAGCTACTTATATTGACTCTGTTGGCAAAAAGGTTGATGCTGTCAATTCTTTTGTTCATGCTCTCGGATTGAAATATGGTCATGCAGTCCATGATCGCCTTGAAGAATATGCTCGAAGCCATAAGAAGCAGTTCTCTGTCGTAACCGCCCGCGCGCTGGCCCCTCTACCGATTCTTGTTGAGTATGCGGCTCCGTATCTCAAAGATGGTGGGTTATTTGTTATCACGAAGGGCAATCCATCTGATGAGGAGCTTGCTTCCGGCATGTCGGCCGCTAAGATCTGTGGCTTCACTTTGCTTCTGAATGACTCAATCGATTTGCCAGAGGGCTTTGGCCACAGGGAGTTCATTGTTCTTAAGAAGAGTCATTTAGCATCCGTTTCATTGCCTCGTGCAAATGGCATGGCAAAGAAGAATCCGCTTGCCTAGATGTTTCACGTGAAACATAATGGATACTAACAACTTGCACTGTTTCACGTGAAACATGGCGGTTGATATCGAATCGGAATGTTTCACGTGAAACATCCTCCGTTTGACAGCTTTAATACACACCAGGAGGGACCGTGGGATTTCGCGACGTTAAGCGTTCGAAGAACGCAAAAGACACGCGTATTATTGCAATCATCAATCAAAAAGGCGGCGTCGGTAAGTCAACGACGGCTGTAAACCTTGCAGCAGCACTGGGTGAACAGGGACGCAAGACACTGATTGTCGATTTTGATCCGCAGGGAAACAGCACCAGTGGATTCGGAATTGAAAAAGAAGACCTTGATCAATGCATCTATGATGCATTGCTGAATGACGTGCCGGCAGAATCGCTTGTTCTTGATACAAATTGCAAAAAGGTATTCGTTATTCCGGCGACAATTCAGCTTGCAGGTGCCGAAATTGAGCTCGTAAGCGCAATTGCTCGTGAAACCCGCCTAAAAGATTTGCTTGAGCCCATTCAAGACGAGTTCGATTTTATTTTCATTGACTGTCCTCCTTCGCTCGGCCTGCTTACCATCAACGCTTTGACCGCAGCAGACAGCGTTTTGATTCCGATTCAGTGCGAGTATTACGCACTCGAGGGCGTTACGAAGCTGCTTGAGTCAATGAAGATGGTTAAATCACGTCTGAACAAGGGCTTAGACACCTATGGTGTGCTTATGACCATGTATGACTCGCGTACTTCGCTGTCGAATCAGGTTGTTGAGGAGGTTCAGTCGTACTTTGGTGATAAGGCTTTTAAGACTCTAATTCCCCGTACAGTAAAAATATCTGAGGCTCCGTCTTTTGGAGAGCCGGTAATTACCTATGCACCTCAAAATAAGGGTGCAAAAGCGTATATGAACCTTGCAAAAGAGGTGATCAAGCGTGCCTAGTGCAAAGAAACGTGGCGGATTAGGACGTGGACTCAATGCTTTGGTCTCAGAAGCCGAGTATGAGACCGGCGGTTCGGCTGCATCGGCTTCAAATGACGCATCTGAAACAAAACTACCTATTGAGGATATTGTTCCCAACCCTAATCAGCCGCGAATTCACTTTAACGAAACTGAACTTCGTGAGTTGAGCGAGTCGATCCAAGAACATGGCGTGTTGCAGCCGTTGTTGGTTCGCAAGCATGGAAACGGCTATGAGATCATCGCTGGTGAGCGTCGTTACCAAGCATCAAAGCTTGCTGGTCTTGAGGAGCTGCCTGTCATCATTAAAGAAGTTAATGATGAGGAAATGCTCGCTCTTGCACTTATCGAGAATCTTCAGCGTTCTGATTTGAATCCCGTCGAAGAGGCGAAGGGTTATCGTCAGCTCATTGATGCCAGTGGGATGACGCAGGAGGCGTTATCAAAGGCTGTCAGTAAGTCTCGTTCCGCAATTACAAATTCACTTCGTTTGCTAGATCTTCCCGAAGTCGTACAGCAGATGATTTTCGAAGGCAAGCTTACAGCCGGTCATGCGAGAGCGATTCTTGCAGTTCCATATGATGATGCCAGGATTCGACTTGCTGAGAAGGTTGTTGCAGAAGGCCTTTCCGTCAGAGCGACAGAAAATCTTGCTCCGTTGTTTTCTGCCGGAGAAACACCTAAGACGCCGAGGCCGGCAACACCTCAGTCATTCAAAAAGGCCGCTCGAGTCCTTCGTCAAGTATTTAACACGAATGTGCGCGTGAAGAGCTCGCGTGGCAAGAACATGATTGAAATCGAGTTCAAAGACGAAGAGGAGCTCTCCCGTATCCTTGGCGAAATGATTCAATCCGGGCAGGAGGATCAGGATGAAGAATAAGGTTCTCGCGGCCATTGCGTTGGCAACCACTGTCGCTGCTGGTGCTTTTGCAGGCTATAAGCTTGCGACAGATGATGAACTGCGTGGTCGACTGTTGCGCGGAGCTCAGGATATCGTCGATACATCCAAGAAGAAAATGGATGTGATGACCGAAGATGTTGCTATGCGTACTGCTCAGGTGACTAAGAATCCCAAGATTAACCAAGACTGGGTTAACCATCAATGGGAAAATGTTGGTTATTAGGTACCTAACAATTACTTGCCTGTTTTGAAGGGGTCCTTGTCTGATTTGTGAGACAAGGACCCCTTATTTTGGCAATAAAACTATGCTTGCGTAAATCAAATCCAATAGTATAAAAAAATGAAACAGCCCCGGTTGCATTATCTACAACCGGGGCTGTTCGATGTTTCACATGAAACGTTTTGGGGTGCGACTCCCCTATGCGTTCTTCTGAACTTTGAAGCGCTGCTTCAGCTGTCCGCAGGCGGCGTCAATATCATTGCCGCGAGAATTACGGATCGTGGTCTCGATGCCACGAGACTCAAGGCGGCGCTGAAGATCCTCAACCTTATGAATCGGCGACGGCTTGAGCGGGCTGCCCTCGATGTCGTTAAGCTGAATCAGGTTAACGTGGCACAGCGTTCCCTCGCAGAAGTCGCAGAGCGCCTGCATCTCGGGATTCGTATCGTTGACGCCTTCGATCATGGCGTACTCATAGGTTGGGCGGCGGCCCGTCTTTTCGGTGTAGAGCTGCAGTGCCTCATGAAGGCGCAGGAGCGTGTACTTCTTGACGCCAGGCATAAGCTTGTTGCGCGTGGACTGGATAGCGGAGTGCAAGGAAACGGCAAGCGTGAACTGCTCGGGGATGTCGGCAAACTTGCGAATACCGGGAATAACGCCGCTGGTAGAGACAGTAAGGTGGCGGGCTCCAATACCGATACCGTCGGGATCGTTAAGGATGCGCAGTGCCTTGAGAACCTCGTCATAGTTAGCAAAGGGCTCGCCCTGACCCATGAAAACGACGCTTGTGGCACGCTCGCCAAAGTCGTTGGAGACATGAAGTACCTGGTCAACGATCTCTTGGGCGGTCAGCGAGCGCTTGAGGCCGTTGAGGCCGGTAGCACAAAAAGCACAGCCCATGCCGCAGCCTGCCTGGGTGGAAACGCAGACGGAAAGCTTGTTACGACGGGGCATGCCTACGGTTTCGACGGAAATGCCGTCGTGGTACTCAAGCAGATACTTACGAGAGCCATCTTTGGATACCTGCTTGATGAGTTCAGTCGGCGTGTCAAAGGCAAAAGCCTCTTTAAGCTGCTCGCGGAAAGCCTTGGGAAGGTTGGTCATATCGTCAAACGAACAAACGTTCTTCTCAAAGACCCATTCGATGAGTTGCTTGGCGCGGAAGGCGGGCTGGCCGAGTTCTGCCACGAGCTCGCGAATATCGTTTTGGCTCAAGTCGCGAATGTCCTGAGATTTAGTCCTGGGATTCATGGAAGCCTTTCGATTTTGGGGAAACGTAGAGGGTATCGCTACAATATGGTATCAGCTGCAGAAATTTTAGAGGAGGAGTCTGCCCATGCCGGGTAAAAGCCTAGAGAACATGCACGTAGCGGTCTTGGCGGGCGGTCATTCCGCTGAGCGCGAGATTTCGCTCAATTCGGGAAAGAACGTCGTGGTGGCCTTGAAGGAGGCTGGCTACACTTCGGTGGAGCTGCTCGACACGGCTGCCGATGATTTTATGGTAACCATGGCGACCGGCGGCTTCGACGTGGCGTTTATCGCCATGCACGGTGCCGGCGGCGAAGATGGTGCCATGCAGGGCGCCATGGAGACCCTGGGTATCCCCTACACGGCCTCGGGCGTGCTTGCCAGCGCCTGCGGTGCCGACAAGGAGGTCTCTAAGCTCCTGTACGCCAAGGCGGGCATTCCCATTGCCCCCGGCATTGCGCTCGAGGTGGGCGATGAAGTCGATATCGATCATATCGTCAAGGTTTGTGGCGAGCGCTGCTTTGTAAAGCCGGCCGTTAACGGCTCCAGCTATGGCATTTCCCTGGTCCATGAGCCCTCCGAGCTACCCGCGGCAATCGCTAAGGCGTTTGAGTACGGCGACAAAGTGCTGGTCGAGAAGTGCATCGAGGGTACCGAGATTACCGTCGGTGTATACGGCGAAGATGACGTGCGCGCTCTGCCGATTGTCGAGATTCGTAAGCCCGAGGACTGCGAGTTCTACGATCTGGACGTGAAGTATGTCGACCCTACGGACATCCATCGCATTCCGGCGCAGATTTCACCCGAGAACTACGCTCGTGCCCAGGAGCTCGCCTGCGCTGCCCATAAGGCCCTCGGTTGCCTGGGTATCTCGCGCAGCGACTTTATCGTGAGCGAGGACGGCCCCGTTATCCTCGAGACCAATACCATTCCCGGCATGACCGACACGTCGCTGTATCCGGATGAGATTCGCCACACCGATGACATGACGTTCCCGCAGGTCTGTGACAGTCTGATTCGTATGGGCCTTCGTCGAGCGGGCATTGCATGCTAATCGAGGACGCTGTTTCGTCGGGAACGCCGCAGTTTGTCATCGATTCCTATGCCACGCTTGCCGAACGCGCCAAAACCCAATCGTTTGGTCTCATCGAGGAAGATGTTATCGTCCTCGATACCGAGACCACGGGTCTTTCGTTGCAGGACAACGAGCTTATCGAGATATCGGCTGCCCGCCTTTCGGGCCGCGAGGTTGTCGACCGGTTTGATACCTTCGTGCATCCCAAGCAGCTGATTCCCGCCGAGATTACCGAACTCACGAGCATTACAAACGCCGATGTGGTGGATGCCCCATCGGCCGTCGAGGCCGTGGCCGCTCTCGCCGATTTTGTCGGCGGCTGCCCGGTGATTGCGCATAACGCCACCTTCGACCGTTCGTTTATCGAGTCGGTTAAGGGCGGTGTCAACGTCAGCGACATCTGGATCGATTCGCTGGCACTGTCGCGCATCGCACTTCCGCGCCTGGCCTCGCATAAGCTGTCTTTCATGGCCGACCTGTTTGGCTGCGACTCGGTGTCGCACCGCGCCAACGCCGATGTCGACGCCCTGTGTGGTGTGTGGCGCGTGCTGCTCGTGGCGCTCACCGACTTGCCTCAGGGCTTAATGGCGCGTCTGGCCGACATGCACCCCGATGTACCCTGGTCCTATCGTCCCATCTTCTCATTCTTGGCGGGACAGAACCCCGGTTCCATCTTCTCTCTCAGCGCCGCCCGCGCCGACGTACTCAAGGCCGATCGGGCCGATGACCGCGTTGATGCGGACGAGCTGCCGGTCCTTAAGATGCCGAGCCGCGAGGAAATCGAGGCGGACTATGCCCCGGGCGGTCTGGTTAATCGCATGTATCCCACGTACGAGCCGCGCGATGAGCAGATCGCGATGGCGCTCGAGGTCCGTGACGCGCTCGTTACGGGAACGCATCGCGTGATTGAGGCGGGGACGGGCGTCGGCAAATCGATGGCCTATCTGGTGCCTTTTGCCGAGGCCGCGCGCCGCAACAATATCACGGTTGGTATCGCGACTAAATCGAATAATCTTGCCGACCAGCTCATGTATCATGAGCTGCCCAAACTTGCCGAGCAGCTGGACGGAGGCCTATCGTTTTGCGCCCTCAAGGGCTATGACCACTATCCATGCTTGCGTAAGCTTGAGCGCATGAGCCGCGGCCAAGTCGAAATTACGACTAAGCGTGATCCTGCCGATACGCTTACGGCAGTCGCGGTCATCATGGCGTACGTGTGTCAGTCGGCCGATGGCGACCTCGACTCGCTCGGCATTCGCTGGCGCAGCGTCAACCGTCCCGACTTTACGACGGCGTCGCGCGAGTGCGCCCGTCGCCTATGCCCGTTCTTCCCCGATAAATGCCTGGTCCACGGCGCCCGCCGTCGCGCGGCGCATGCCGATGTGGTGGTCACCAACCATTCCCTGCTGTTCCGCAACGTTGCGGCCGAGGGCAGAATCTTGCCTCCGATTCGTCACTGGGTGATCGATGAGGCCCACTCCATCGAGCGCGAGGCGCGCCGTCAATGGGCGCGCGTGGTGTCGGCGGATGAGTCGCGCGTTCTGTTTGAGCGCCTGGGTGGCTCGAGCGCCGGTGCGCTGAGCCAGGTTTCCCGCGATTTGGCAACCTCGGAGGGCTCTACGCTTTACCTGGGTCTTACCGCCAAGGCGACGTCGACGGTTGTACGTGCGAGCATGGCGATTGCCGATGTGTTTGACGGCGTTCGCGAGCTTGGCCGCCGTGCCCGCGGGGGCTATGACAATGCGAACCTATGGATTGGCCCCGAGCTGCGCGAATCTGACGACTGGCATGATTTCTTACAGTCGGCCTACACTGCCATCGACGCATTGGAACAAGCTGACAAGAGCGTCGACGCGCTGGTACAAGCCGTTGCCGCCGACAAGCCCGAGGTTGTTGTCGACCTGGGTGATATCTCGCGCCGCCTACACGAGTTGGCCGAGAACCTCAAACTCATCATTGACGGTACCGACGAACACTACGTGTACTCGCTGCAAGTCAATCGCAGATTGCGCGCCGGCGGCGAGTCGATGACCGCGGAGCGCATCGATATCGGTGAGGCCTTGGCAACCGAGTGGCTGCCCGAGGTCCACACGGCTATCTTTGCATCGGCGACCATGACGGTTTCCAAGAGCTTTGAGCACTTTAACCATGCCGTCGGCCTCGATCGCATCGGTGCCTCGACATCATCGTCGCTGCACTTGGATTCGAGCTACGACTTCGATTCGAATATGGCCGTGGTCGTGGCTGGGGATATCCCCGATCCGCGCGATCGTGAGAGCTACCTTTCGGCGCTCGAGCGTGTGCTGGTCGACGCTCATCTTGCCATGGGCGGTTCGGTGCTCACGCTGTTCACCAACAGGCGTGACATGGAGGAACTGTACGCCCGTGTCGAGCCCAAGATGGCTCGTGCGGGTCTGGAGCTCAACTGCCAGCAGCGCAACTCGTCTCCTCGCCGTCTGCGCGATCGCTTTATCAACGAACCGACCTCGTCGCTCTTTGCGCTTAAGGCCTTTTGGGAAGGGTTCGACGCCAGCGGCGAGACGCTGCGCTGCGTCATCATCCCCAAGCTGCCGTTCTCGAGCCCCACAGACCCGCTCTCATGCGAGCGCAATCTGCGTGAAGACCGCGCTTGGGCGCGCTATTCGCTGCCCGAGGCCGTGCTCGAGGTCAAGCAGGCAGCCGGTCGCCTCATTCGTTCATCGACCGATTGCGGCGTGCTCATCTTGGCCGACCCGCGCCTGGTGACGAAGGGCTACGGCAAGAAATTCTTAGCGTCGCTGCCCACGAGCTCCTATCAGCGCATCGAGTCGGCACAAATCGGGCACTATCTACAGCTGTGGCGCGCACGCCACGAGCGGCGCCGCTAAAGCGGACAGACGAGGGATTTTGCCATATTGCACAGACGCTCTGACAGGGCGGGGTCATCCAAGATGCGGATGGCCCCGCCCGCTGCGATTACCTGGCTAAACAGCCAGCGCTCGGAGCCGTAGCGCACATTTACTGTTGAGCTGTCCGCTCCATTGGGTTCAATCGACATGACGCCGGGCCAGTCTAGGCGCTCTGCCAAGGCGCGCGGCACGAGAAGCTTCGCACTCCGCTCCGCCTGGGCGAGGGAGTCGTGGAGGGTTGCGGGCTCCGGTGCATGGCGCACGACGGAGTCGTCGGTCAAGGTCAGGCTCTCGATTTTATCCATACGATAGGTACGCTGCTCGTCGACCGCGACATCCCAGGCAATCAGATACGTTTGGTCGCCGTTTGTTGTGATGCGCAAGGGGTCGACCAAACGCTCGCGCGCTTGTGTGTCATCCATCGAGCGATACGAGATGCGGCAGCGAACGCCGTCCCGAATGGCGCAGTTCAGCTGCTGCCAGTGCGATCCGTGGGCGACGGTGTCAAAGACGCGCTGGTTGTAGCCGAGCTCTTTGGGAAGAAGGGCGCGCCGTATTCGAGCCGCCGCTTGGGGTTCGATCCCCAGTGATTCAAGTTCATGGTTGAGCACAGCGCCCTCGGCGGCACTCAGACGCAGCGGTAGCACGCGCCCCGCATCACCGGTGAGGACCACGCACTCGCCGCGGCGTTCGCAGATAATACGTGCGCCCGATTCTCGGTCCGCAAGTGTCGAGACAATCTCGAGAATCTCGTCGAGCGATGCTCCCGTGATATCAAAGCGGCTGCAAAGCTCGTCTCGTGTCATGCCGTTCTCGCCGGCGGCGTAGAGGGCCTCCATGATGTCGATGGCGAACGAGAGTCTTTGCTCGCTGGTGAGTTTACGCACGGGCATGCTCGTGCACCGTCCTTTCGATGAGGTGATTCCACGCCCGCTCGAGAGAATCGGGGGCGACAGGCCTCATGCCATCCATGGCATGGGCCATGCAAAACGAGGCTGCGGCTTCAAAGTCGCGCACGTCAACGGTCCATGTCCAACCTGCTTCGGTGCGCATGAGTTCGCCTCGTCCGCGCGTGAGACCGCTGATCATATCGGCCTGCGCTTCACGCGCAAACGAGAACGTAGCCGCAACGGGTGGGCGGTCGGCAAAATCGAACTCAAAGAATAAGTGATCGTTGAGGTTGAAATCCGCAGGGATGGCGTAGGCTTTCGAAGGCCTCCAGGCGCGAATGATGCGGTCGCAGCGGAATGTTCTGATATTGTCGGTGGCATTGTCGAGGCCGCAGAAGTATGCCGTGCCCTCGCGCTCGAACATGCCGTAGACGCAAACGGTCCGCTCGCGTTGCTCGCCGCGTCCGTTTTGGTACAAAAAGCGCAGCGCGCAACGCTCGGCAAAGGCGCTCCATACCGCATCGACGGCGGGAGAGCGGCGGATCGGTGCCTCTCCTGTCGTCGACATGCCGGTGAGGTAGGCAATCTTGGAGCGAATGTCGGCAAGTGGCGCGGCAAAGGTGGATGAGCCTGCCGCGAGTGTCTGGTCGATGGCATTGAGCAGGATGTCGGCATCGTCTGCGGTGATGAGACCGCCCGCGGCAAACGTGTGCTCGCGGTCGATTGTCCACGCGCTCTCTTCGGTTTCCTGCGCTCCGGCGGCACGAACCTCCCTGATAACGATGCCGCGCTCGAGCAGCTTGTCACGATCGCGGCGGAACTTGCGCTTGTCTGAGTCGATATTGCCCGAGCCGTATCCCAGATCGGAATCCAGGACGATTTGCTCGGTCGTCAGCGGTTCGGGAGAACTGTTGAGTACAAAGAAAAGGTTGAGGATGCGCTGAGCCGTTTTATCGAAACCGGGCTCGGGTGCCCCCTTTTTAATTGTCGCGGTCGCGTCGCTTGCCGTCATAGAATCCTCGCATGAGAAGGTCGTTTGTTGCCATGATTTTAGTCCGATATGGAGATTAGGCTATATCCTTGTCCGCTCGCGGCGTTAAAATGGCCCGAATTCGGTCGTTTGCGCTCGCTCGGGGTATACTTTCGACTATATACGGTTCTAATGTGCATGCATTGGGCCTATTTGTCGGATTATGGATGTGGAGCGCACATGGCGAACACCCAGAACTATATTAACCACCTGCTGCAGAACACCGGCATTACGCCGGCGTGCAGTGAAGAAGAGCGCCTGGCTGCCGAGGATATCGCTCAGATTTTCCACAACCACGGCTTTGACCCCGAGGTGCAGGAATTTAATGCTCCCGCGCCCAGCAGGTTGGCGTTTGCCGTTACCGGTATTCTCGCATTTGTCGGCGCCCTGCTGATGGGCATCGGCGGCGGTATCGGCTTGGTCGGCACCTTGCTGGCCATTGTCGGTGCCGTGCTCTACGTGCTCGAGCGCACGGGGCATCCCGTGGTTTCGCGCCTGGGAAAGACCGGAGTGAGTCAAAATGTCATCGCCTATCACAAGGCCTCGGGCCCGCTTGCGTCTCCGCGCAACCGCCCGGTCGTCGTGGTGGCCCACTATGATTCCCCCCGCGCCGAGCTCCTTGCTCGCGAGCCCTACGCTCCGTATCGCGCGCTCATCGCCAAGCTCCTGCCTGTCGCCACGATCGCGCCCGCGGCTGTCGCCATCCTGCGTATCCTGCCGCTTCCCGGCGTGCTCAAGGTGCTACTGTGGGTTGTCGCGATTCTGGCCTCCCTTGTGGCACTGGCCAACGCCGCCAATATCATCTCCAACCGTTTTGTGCTTCCCTACACGTCTGGCGCGGTGTGCAACAAGTCCTCTGTTGCCGCCATGCTCGGTGTCATGGACAACGTTGCCCCCTATCAGGGCGAAAACGAGTTCCCCGACGACATTCCGTTCGATACCTATTTTGGCGAGCAGAAGCGTCGCGCCGAGGAAATGGCGCGCGCGGCGGCCGAGTATGCCGCGGCCCAACAGCAAAACGACTACGGCAACACCATTGAATATGAGGAACCTTCCTACGACGAGGACGAGTTTGGCCAGCCGGTGGCGCCTGACGATGTACCCGAGCAGGAAGAGGCATTTGATGGACAGATCGATGGTTTTGAGGGTGCCTCTGCCGACGAGACGCTGATCGGCGTTATCGCGCCTGAGGCTCAAGGCCAGACTGCCCAGGCCGAAGTGTCCACCGAGGAAAAGTCCACCGCCGAGCCGGCGGAGGAGCCCGCGGTGGTCGAAGTCGCCGAGCCCACGAGACACTCGCTAATCTCGTATGCCGTCTTCTGCTTGAAAAAA